>Ga0066856_10001103_pt1 | contig 10482 bp, 8 predicted proteins | sample ETNtaG_5_FD_65605 | JGI IMG/M metagenome (GOLD analysis project Ga0066856, IMG submission 65605) | Marine microbial and viral communities from oxygen minimum zone, Eastern Pacific Ocean - ETNP201406SV205 | ecosystem: Environmental > Aquatic > Marine > Oceanic | place: Pacific Ocean: Eastern...
CCGCACTCCGCGCGCGCGCGCCGCCGGACGCGTCGAGCGCGGCGTCGAGGACGCGCGACGCGATCGACGCGTCGCGACGATATCGTTCCGCTCGTTCGCGCGCGCGCGCGGGTCGAGCGCGGCGATCGAGCGACGCGCGCGCGTCGCGACGGTTCGTCTTGAAATTGTCATGGGACGAGACGATGATTTCCCGGGACGCGTTCGCGACGCGCGGGCGCGCGCTCGAGACCCCACGGCGTCGAGCGATGCGCTCGAAGCGCTGGAAGTCGAGGCGGCGATCGCGACGATCGCGACGGCGGGTGGGAGAGGGTGTGGGAAGACGGCGCTGACGCGTCGGTGTTTCGCCGAGTTTCGTCGCCGAGACGACGGGAACGCGGGAGTGGCGCCGCGCGAGTGGCGGGCGACGCCGACGATCGGGATGGATTTCGGGGCGATGACGTGCGAGTGTACGGGCGAGAACGGTGCGCGAACGCGCGTGCGCGCGCGGTTTTTAGATCCGAGCGGCGCGCGCGAGCACGCGGCGTGTCGCGCGAGCACGCGGCGTGTCGCGCCGAGGCGTACGCGGCGGCGGACGCGATCGTCGTCGTTCTCGATCCCGCGCGCGCGGACGCGTCGACGGAATCCATCGAGACGACGCTCGCGGAGATCGCGAACGCGCGCGAGACGCGAGGAGACGAGGCGAACGCGTCGGACGCCGCCGCGTCTGTTCGCGTCGTCTTCGCTCGAAACCTTCGCGCGCCGCCCTCGCGCCGAATCTCTCGCGCGCCTCCTCGCGACGTCGACGTCACCACCGACGAACTCACCGCGCGCGTCTTCACCGCCGCGCGCGCCGTCCTCGCGCGCGAACCGGCGTCGTTTCGCCTTCTCGTTCCCGCGCGCGCGTCCCGCCGCGTCTCCGCCGCGGCCCGCGCTCGCGTCGAGAACGCCGCCGCCGCCGCCGCCGCCGCCGACGCGCTCGCCCTCGTCGACGTCGACCTCGACGAAACGAACGCCTCGCGACCTCGCGACGGGGCCGTCGCGAACGTCGACGTCACCGACGGACGCGGCGTCCGCGCGCTCTTCTCCGCCGCGCTCGTCGCCGCGGGGCGTCTGTCCAGTGGACACACATACTAAACACTCCATACCACCATCAAACACATTTCCCCTTCGATCGTCCGCGTGGACACACACACACACACATACTACACACTCCATACCCCCATCAATGACAAACACACGTGTGCCCCGCGATCGTCCGCGTCACTCGACGACGTGTCGACATGTTCGCCGCCACGAGCGCCGCGAGAGGGGTGACGCTTCCGGTGAGACCGCTCGCGAGAAAGGTGCGGACGATGCCTCGCGCGCGCGCGCGACCCCCGACGACGACGACGCGCGCGAACGTCGAACGAACGAACGAATGAAAGAATGAATGAATGAAACCCCCGGTCGATGCGCGCGATGATTCGATGATTCGACGCGATGCGAGTCGCGATGCGACGCGATGACTGACGCGTCGCGTTCGTCGGTATTCTTCCTCGCGCGGATGGACGCAGACCGCGAGACGCGCGTCGACGCCGACGAGGGCGCTCTTCGGGAAGAAACCCGCGGAGGCGCCGGCGACCGAGTCGCGATTCAAGGCGAAAAAGTCCGCCGGTGTCGCGAAGCCGGCGCCGGGGGAGCCGTATTACGTCGATGGTAAGTTGTGGGTGTGCCAAGGGTGCGGGTACGTGTACGACGGATCCAAGGGCGCGTGGGCGGAGGGGAAGCGATGCCCGATGTGCGGCGAGCGCCGATTCGCGTTGAAGACGCCGCAAGAGATGCAAGTGGCGATTTATTCTCTCATCGCCGCGGTGGTGTTGGTGGCGTCCTTGTTTTTGATCGTCAAGATTTAATGTTTGTGTCGTTTTGTGTCGAGAGAACGATCGATGTTTCGAGACGGTTGTTTGGAAACGAAGGAACGTTTTTCCGACGACGCGGCTGACGCGAAACTAATTCTAATTTCATCATTTATTATGTTAATTACAATCATCGCGCGTCCTCGGACGCGACGCCGAACGGTTTCACGATGCCTCGCTCGAACGCCTGTTCGAGCGCGAGCGCGGCAAAGGCAAACGTGAGCACGCCCTGACCCGCCAATAACGCCGCCTGGGCGTACGACGCGACGTCGAGATCGCCTTCGAGCGACGCGGCGCGCAGATACACGTCCGCCGCGCTCAAGCCTCGCGCGAGACCAAACGCACCGACCACCCCCCCCTTGAGCTCGCTGTTCTCCACATCACGACGCACCGCGTACCTGTACGTCACCCCGAACGCCGCGCACGACAACGCGGCGGCGCCGACCGCCGCCGTCCCGCCCCCTTGCGACACCAACAACGGCGCCGCCACCGCCCCTCCCCCCGCGCCCGCCGCCACCGCCGCCTTCACGCTCTCCACCCTCTCCACCGCCTCGTCGATCCCACCGTCCGCCCACTTCCCCGATCCCTCGCCCTCGTCCCTCGCCAACTCTTCCCGCAGCGCCTCCCGTTCGACTCGCAACGCCGAAATCTTCGCCTCCGCCCGCGTCACCGCGTCTCGTTTCAACGCCAACGCCTCCTCCGCCGCTCTCTCCGCCTTTGACTGCGCCTCTCCCGTTCGCTCCTGCGCCTCCTCGAACGCCTCGCGCACTCTCTCCTTTTCGTTCGCCTCGGCGCGTTCGAGCTCGCGCGCGACGACGCCTCGCGCGTCTCGTCTCACGCGCGCCAGCTCCGCGCGCACGCCCTCGTTCGCCGACATCATCTCCTCCACCTCGTCCTCGGCGAGCGTTTTCATCTCCTCGATCGACGCGTCGATCGCGCGCGCCGTCGCCGCGTCGTCGTCGTCGTCGTCCTCGGCCGCGTCGTCGTCGTCTCGCGCGCCGGCGGCGGTGGCGACGACGCGCGCGGTCGTCGACGCGGGACGCCTCGCTCGAGGGACGACGACGACGGCGGCGCGACAACGGTTCGCGAGCGTCGTCATCGTTCGTCGTCCGTCGCGCGCGCCTCCTCGCGCGCGTCGACGTCTCGCGCGCGGGGCGGGCGCGCGCGCGGGGTCGTGGCGTGGGTTTTTATCGCAGTGTAACCCTACACGAGTCATGAGTCGTGTGTACCCCTCTCACGCATCGATTGGACGTGTGTATCTCGTATTCAAAAGACTTCGAGAGCCATGATGTGTCTAAAACACTCCCCATCCACGCGCGCGCGCGGGGCGGGCGCGCGTCGTCCGCGCGTCCTCGTCGATCGCGGCGCGTCGTCGTGCGCCGCCTTTCCGCGACGCGAAGCTCTGCCGTCGGACGAGAAACATGGCGAGGGGGCTTAAAAAACATTTAAAGCGTCTCAATGCGCCCAAGCACTGGATGCTGGACAAGCTCGGCGGCGTCTTCGCCCCGAAACCGTCTCCAGGTGCGATTCGACGCGCGCAAAGGGTTTTCATCGAGTGATGACGACGACCGGGGCGAGCGGGCGATGTCTCTCTCGTGATCGACGCGTGGGATGAGAAAGAAGGCGTATTGACTGACCGATCGAACGCGCGCGCGTCGTCTCGCGTCTTTGCTCGTCTTTCACAGGTCCCCACAAGTCTCGTGAGTGCCTCCCGCTGTGCCTCATCCTTCGGAACCGATTGAAGTACGCGCTGACGTACAAGGAGGTGACGACGATTTTGATGCAGCGCGTCGTCAAGGTGGACGGGAAGATTCGCATGGATAAGTGCTTCCCGTGCGGTATCATGGGTGCGTGCGCGCGACGCGAGAGATGCGCCCCTCGATCGATCGTGTATTATTCGTTTAGGGCTTTTGCGCGAATGATGTGTGCATCCAGACTCGATCGACTGACTGACGTTTCTTTCTTTATTCTTTACGATACCGACAGACGTCGTGTCCATCGAGAAGAGCGATGAACACTTCCGTTTGATTTACGACAACAAGGGTCGCTTCGTCGTGCACCGCATCGAAGCCATCGAGGCGCAGTACAAGTTGTGCAAGGTGAAGAGCAAAAAGCTCGGGGACAAGGGCGTGCCGTGCGTCGGTTTGCACGACGGTCGCACCATTCGTTACCCGGATCCGCTCATCAAGGAGGGTGACTCCGTCATGGTGGACATCGCCTCCAACAAGATTACCGATTTCGTCAGTTTCGATGTCGGCGCCTTGTGCATGATCACCGGCGGTCGCAACGCCGGTCGCGTCGGCGTCATTCAACGCCGCGAAAAGCACATCGGTTCTTTCGAAATCGTGCACTTGAAGGACGCCGCCGGTCAAGAGTTTGCCACTCGCGCCACCAACGTCTTCGTCATCGGTACCGGTAACAAGCCGATGATCTCCTTGCCCAAGGGTAAGGGCATCAAGCTCTCCATCATCGAGGAGCGCGACGCCCAGTGAGCGCGCGAAGCGAGCGACGGGACGTCCCGTCGCGTCTCTTCGCGAAGGATCGATCCGTTCGTGGTGGTGGTGTGCGCGGACACACCACGACGGTAGCCAACATAGATTGATGCGTGTATGTAACGCACGAATCATTTCCCTTCTTTTTCACCCGCGTTCACTTTTTTCTCTCGGCTGGTGCCCAACGACCTCGATGATTGATTACCCATCATGATGGCGTTCGTGCGCCCCGCGCGACGACACACGCGCGCACGCGACGCGCGCGAACGACCGAACACTTTTTCTTCACGCATCTCCCTCGTCTCGATCGCGCGTCATGCTCGACGCGACGACGACGACGACGACGACGACGCGCGGATTTTCGAGAATGACGATGATGACGCGGCGCGCGCGCGCGTCATCGTCATCGACGCCTCGTCGACGCGCGACGACGCGTGTGCGCGCGGAATCGACGCGAAACGGACGAAAAAATAACACTCCGTCGTTCTCGCGTCTTCACCCGTTCGCGGCGACGGCGAAAGCGCCCGTAGGGAGCGCGCTCGACGTGGCGCAGGCGCGCTCGAATTTCGTGCTCGACGTCAAGAAATTCGTCGAGGAGGCGGACGACGACGCGATGAGACTCGATCTCGGCCCGCGCGCGGGTGTGGTGAGTTCGGGCGTGTTGCTGTACTCGGCGAAATCCGGTGGAAGGGACGCGGGGGCGGTGGAGGGGGCGATGGCGTCGGCGGCGGTGGAGGGCGTGCACGCGGGGAATTACGAACGCGTCGTGGACAAGGCCAAGGCGAATCTCGCGGATATGTGGGCGTCTCGCGTGGATGGACGCGTGAGCGTCGAGCTCGGGTGGTGGTTGGCGAACGACGCGGAGGAGTGCGTGAAAAAGGCGCTGGAACTGCGAGAATTGTGCGATGAATTGCGAACGCCGAGGGAGAAGCTGTTGTTCAAGGTGCCGGCGACGTTTCGAGGCGTCGAGGCGACGCGACGGTTGGAGGCGCTCGGGATTCCGGTGCACGTGTCGCACGTCTACTGTAGAGAACAGGCGGACGCGGCGATCGATGCGGGGGCGACGCTGGTGCAACTGTACTACTCGCGCGTGAACGCGTGGCACAAGGCGAAGGGAATATTGACGCCGGGGACGGATCCGGCGTATGCGCTCGTCAGAGACGCCCTCGCGCGCGTGCGCTCGACGGGGGCCAAGACGAAGATCATGGTGGCCAGTCTCGCGAACGTGGACGCGGTGAAACGCGTTCTCGGCGTGGATTACTGCCTGGTGAGTCAGAGAATCATCGATGAGTTGGCGGAGATGCCCGCGGGCGATTTCGTCGACGCCGTCGTCGCCGACGCGCGCGCCGTCTCGCCGCCTCCGTACGCGCCCCTCTCCGAGGCAGAATTCAGAGCCGCCTGCGCAAAATCTCCCGCGAAAGAAGAGATCGAGATCGCGTTACAGCGCAACGCCGCGCGCGATCGCGATCTCATCGATTACATCAGCGAGGCCAAGGCTGGAGGCGGAAACGCCTAGTCGCCGCGCGCGCGCTCGCTTTTTCAAAACGTCCCCGTCTCCCTCGCGCGACCACCGTCGAGAGACCATCTCGACGCGCATCCATCGCTCGATGTAACGCACACCGCTCGATCTCACGCACATCACATCACATCATTTTCGCCTCCGTCGTCCATCGCCCGCGTCCTCGCGCGTTCGAACGCACGCGCGCGCCGCCCGTCGCGTCCCAACCGAATCTTCACACGGGGACGCGCGTCTCGTCGTCGACATGCCCCGCCTTCGCCCGACCTCGGCGTCGTGGCGCCAAGGTACGGGTACGAAGCGACTCCTGTGCGCGTACGAGTACCGTCCTCGCCCTCCCGCGCGCGCGCTCGTCGTGTTTTTACACGGCATCGGGGAACACGCGACGAGATATGAGAAATTGTTTCAAAAGCTCCTCGACGCCGGTGTGCGCGTGACGACGTACGATTGCGTCGGACACGGCGCGAGCGAGGGATTGTCCGGATACCTGGACGCGTTCGAGGACGTCGTGGAGGACGCGCGAGGGTTTTGTGAGCGCGCGCGAGAGGGGCGGGACGGCGACGAGCCTTTGATTTTGTGCGGGCAGTCATTCGGGGGACTCGTCGCGGCGACGGTGGCGGCGAACGACGCGATATCGGGTGAGGGATCGATCGATGGGTTGATACTCACGGCGGCGAGCATAGACGTGAAGTGGAACGCGATACTCAGGGCGCAGGCGGCGATGGGGGCGCTGTTGGCGAGAGGGGCACCCAAGGCGCGATTGGTTCCCGCGGTGCGTCTGGAGGACATGTCGAACGATCCGGCGACGTTGGACTCGTACGCCACCGATCCGTACGTGCAACTCGGACCGGTGCGGTGTAAGACGGCGTACGAAATCTTGCGCGGGTTCAGAATGTTACGTCAGAGGTACCGGGACGTGACGTGTCCGCTCTTGGCGCTGCACGGCGCCGAGGACGCGTGCGCGGACAAGACGGCGAGCGAACGGCTCGTCCTCGAGGCGTCGAGCGCGGATAAGCAATACATCGAGTTACCGGGGATGCATCATCTCATCTTACAGGAGCCGGGAAGCGCGGCGGTGATGAATCGCATCGTGCGTTTCGTCGCCGGCGTGGCGTCTCGCGAATCGCGCGCGCCTCGGCGGCTCGCCTCCAAACTCTGATCGCGCGTCGACGACGGCGCCGACCGTCGTCCATCATTTGTTGTTGTAACATAACGTAATCAGCGGCTCACCGCTCGACGCCGAGAGTTTCCTCGCGGCGTCGCTCGTCGCCGCGCGTCACGTCCCGCCTCGCGTCGCGTCCCGTCTCGCGCGCGTCGACCGCGCATCGCTCGCGCGGTGAGACATCGAACGCGACGCCTCGCGCGCGCGCGTTCGTGCGATGCCCACCGCGCGAGCGACGCGCGCGCGTCGTCAATCGCCGCCAGTCAAAGAATCCGAGGCGACGCCCTCCGAGAACGGAATCGCCGCCGTGGGCGCGAAACGCGATCGCGATCGCGACGACGCGCGCGACGACGACGCTCGGAACGATGCGAACGACGCCCCGACGACGACGGCGTCGCCCGAGCCGCGCTCGAAGCGCGCCAAGGGGACGGCGGTGGAATCTTCGGAGAAGGCCGTCGACGACGACTTCAAGACGCTCGTTCGCATCGATGGAAACGCCGGACGCGTCATCGGTAAGGGTGGGGAACACGTGAAATACATCGAGACGGAGTGCTCGGTGCGGTTGGAGTTCAGACGGGACGAGGGCGTGGCGGTGGTTCGACCTCTCGCGTCGACCGAGTCGGGCGAGCCGACGACGAGCGAGCGGCGGCGCGCCGACGCGCGAAGAGCCAAGGCGCTCATCGAGGAGGCGGCGAGCACGGGACAGATCATGGAACTGTTGACGAAAGGCGTGCCGAGCGATGTGAACGAGGGAATCAGGTTGGACCCGTCGGTGATACCGGACGATATCATGCGCGGCGACGACGACGAGGACGTCGAGGCGGAGATTCCGTGTCCGGGGAAAGAGGGACGAGTCATCGGACGAGGAGCGGCGACGATTCGAGAGATTTCGGCGAGGAGCGGGGCGAGTTGTCACGTTATCAAGGGGAGCGGGGTGTGCGTGGCCAAGGGAAAGCGGAAGTGCGTGCGAATGGCGTATCAAATGGTGCACGACACGTTGCAGTTGTCGGTGGATAGGTTCGGCGCGCCGCCGCAGACGCACTCGGCGTCGTTTCACGCCGCGCCGCCGCGCGTGCAGGGTCTACCACACGGCGCGATGGTGTTACCGAACGGTATGGCCATGGTTCCGCTCGCGGCCATGGGCGTTCCGGCCACGGCACCCGGCGCCACCGGTTTGGACGCCGCCGTCGAGATTCCGTGCGCGGGCAACGAGGGGAGAGTCGTCGGTAAGGGTGGCGAGACGATCAAGTTTCTGCGCGCGCAGACGGGATGTATGGTGGATATTAAGCATCAAAAAACGCCCGCGGCGGTCGTCGTCGTCTCCGGCACGCCCGCGAACGTGGAGATGTGCAAGGCGTACGTGTACCGAGCGATGGACAACGGCGACCTTCGCGCGTTGAAGAGTTTCGTACCTCCCACCGTGCCGGCGGCGGTGCCGTACGTCGTGCCTCAGCAACCGTATCAGCACTACGCGGTTCCACAGCAGCAGTATCACCAACCACTGTACCAGCCGCAACCGTACCAGCAGCCTCTGTACCAGCACCCGCCGCCCGCGCATCAGCAGCAGTCGGCGGGATGGGTGCGCTATTACGACGATTCGGGCAAGCCGTACGAGCACAATCCCGCGACCAACGAGACGCGTTGGGTGTAAAAGAATGAGAATGGATGTATGAATGTGGGATACGCGTTACAATAGCAAATCATAGTGGTTTTCCCCGTTGTAGAGCAATCGGACAGGTTTTCGTTTGCCCTCCTTGCTAAACTCCTCCCCGTACGTCTGAATATCCACGAACCCGCCGCCCTCGGCGTTCCTCGCCTGCGACGCGTTGATGTACACCTTGATTGGACGTCGAATCAATCTCGACAGCACCAATAACTCGGGTTCCCCGCCCCAAAACGTCGGTTCCAAGATGCGTCGACAGTACGTCTCCAACCCGACTTCAAAGGAAATCGCCGTCACCGCCTCGCCGAAATTCGCGCGTTTCTCCGCCGTTCGACACAGAGATTCCGCCACCGCCAGCCGCAATTGATCCGCCTCGAACTCTTCCTCCCCGCTCGTCACGTTTCGCTTCGCCAAAGCCGCGAGACCGAGCGCCAACGCTCGAAACATGCACCGTCCGTCGCCTCGCACGCGCACAACCTGATAAAACTCACCCTTGCGCTTTTTGGACGACGACTTGTTCGCGCCCTTGGACGACGTCGCGCGGGCGAGCTCGAACGCGGGCGAGCGCGGGATGGTCTCGCGCGGGGTCGTCTCGCGCTTCGTCGCGGGCTCGTCGGCGCTCGCGGTGGGCGCGCGGCGACGTCGGGACGCCGCCGGGACATCTTTCGAGCGCGCGCGCCCGGACGCGCCCACGGGCGCGGCGGCGGTGCGCTCGCTCGCTCGCTCGCGTCTGGCGTCGTGCATGTCTTCGAGAGCTTCGCGCTCGCTCGGTGGGCGTTCTCGCGGCGCGCGAGAACGATGGGCGTCGTCGTGTGCGGGCGCGCGGCGTCGCCGCGTCGAAAACAGCGTCGGAAACAGATACAGATCGACTAGCTAGAGTTTAATGCGCGCTCGCCGACCGTCGACGAGACCGAACCGTTCTTCCACGACGTACACGGCGTTCTGTGCGCTCAATCTCGCGCCTCGAAGAGCGCTGGTCGCTTTGGCGCACATCGCGTTGATCGCCCGCTTGGTTTCGTCGTCGAGCGCTCTCGATTCCGATTTCGGCCACATGCGCGCGAGGGTGACGTGCATGGTGTTGTTTTGCTTGCGCGCAGCGCCCACCGTCTTATCTCTCAACCGCTCGCGCATCGTCTGTAAGTGTCCGCGAACGTCGGCGAAACACAAGAGCAAACACCCGCTCGGCGCCAGGCACAGTCTGTCCACCTCGAGCTCGCACGCGCCCAAACCGTGAAGCGCGTCCGCCACCGCGCTCTCCTCGTACGCGATCGCGTCCTCGACGTCCGTCGCGCGAGGAAGCGTCTGCGTGCCTCGTCCCGTGGCGTCGTCCACCGCGCACGCCACCGGTGCGTCCTTATACTCAAACGTGCGAGACACGTGAAACACCGTCAGGTGTAAATTTCCTCGCGGCGCCACGAACGTGTCCATGACGCCCCCGACCAAGCGCACGAGCTCACGAACGGCGCTCTGCACCGCCGACGCGATCGCGGGCGCGTCTTCCATCGTCAAAACGACCAATCTCGCGCAGTCCTCCGGCATTTTTAAATCCTTGTACCGCAGCGGCCACACGCCCACCTCCGGGTACGTTCCAAAGTGATAAAATTTCCTCGGCGTGAGCGCCGTCGGGTCGAGTCCCGCCTCCGCGAACGCGAACTCCAACGAATCGTACACCGCCCCAGCGTTTTCGGTGCGCTTCACGTCGATCGGCGTCGGCGCTTCGGCCGCCGCCGCCGCGTTCCGCCTCGCCGCCTCGCCGTCGCTCGAGCCCGCGACGA
>Ga0066856_10001104_pt1 | contig 10477 bp, 4 predicted proteins | sample ETNtaG_5_FD_65605 | JGI IMG/M metagenome (GOLD analysis project Ga0066856, IMG submission 65605) | Marine microbial and viral communities from oxygen minimum zone, Eastern Pacific Ocean - ETNP201406SV205 | ecosystem: Environmental > Aquatic > Marine > Oceanic | place: Pacific Ocean: Eastern...
CCTTTGCACGCTCAACCAATCCCTTTTGCAAGGGCCCATGAGTGAGCGTTGGAGAGGTGAGGTCCAAGGGGTCATCAACCCCTGTTTTCTTGAGATGTTTTTGGATTCCTTTGTAGACGACATCGGGTGTAAGGGGTAGGTCACGCATACGAACACCTGTTGCGTCATACACGGCGTTAACTACAGCAGGCAGAATTGGCAACAGAGGACCTTCACCTGCTTCCTTTGCACCAAACGGCCCTTCTGGGTCGCTTGATTCAACGATAATCGGTTCGACATGGGGCATTTCATGCACAGATGGAATCTTGTATTCCAACAAGTTTGCATTTTGTAAATGACCTGTGCGTCCATAGACCATTTTCTCGGACAAAACTTGACCCAACCCCATGTGGCATGAGCCGATGATCTGTCCACGAACCGCCAATGGGTTGAGCGCTTTTCCACAATCGTGTGCAGCCCAAACATTGGTGCATGAAACCTTGCCAGTTTCAACATCCACGTCAACTTCAGCAACATATGCAGAGAACGAATAAGCAGGTGCAAGTCCTGCTGCCGCACCTTTGTGGACACCTCCCATTGGGGGAGACCTGTATGCCCCTCGAGCGATGAGGGCGCCGGTGTCTTCCTGCGCCTTGTGCAATGCTTGCAAGTATGAAACTCCTATTGCGGGGTCGTGCTTGTAGTAGATGCGGCGGTCATTGAGGACCAAAACATTGGGATGGTATCCCAACATCTCCCAAGCTGCCTTGAGCAGTTGGTCTCGGATACCAATCGCTGCACGAATGGCTGCATTCGCATTCATGAAGGTCACACGACTTGAATAAGAGCCCAAATCCACCGGACTTGTATCACTTTCATGGCTCCGAACATGTATCATTTCAACGGGCAGAGCCAGTACTTCGGCGACGACTTGAGCGACGGCTGTTGTGGAGCCTTGCCCGATGTCAGCAGCACCTGTATGAACCGTCACCCCTCCGTCCATATCAACCTGGATGTGTACGGTTGCATGAGGGAAATTCTTCGGATCCCAATGAATGGGAAGACCCGACCCCGAAATAAAGAAGCCACAACCGATTCCTATACCTTTCCCGAGAGGGAGTTGTCTGAATTTATTGTCCCAATCCGAGCCCTCTCTAACCCGAGTAAGTGCTTCACGCATTCCATTTGAGGTGATGCGGAAGCCGCTGATGGTACGACTGTGAGGGGGAAGAAGATTTGCTAATCGAAGGTCAATTGGGTCAACAGCCATTTGTTCAGCCATTTCATCCAATCCAACTTCAACTGCGCACCGAGTGTTGACTGCACCGTGACCTCTCATAGCCCCAGACGCCGGTTTATTGGTCCAGACACGAGCCCCCGTATAATGGAATGAACCCAATTCGTATGGAGCGGTAGCCAGCACGCCGTTGTAATAGGAGGTCACGTGACCAAACGAGGCGAATCCACCACCATCAATGAGGGCGTCAATATCAAATCCAGAGATGCGTCCTTCCTCATCGGCTGTCATCTTAACATCAATATGAGAAGGATGTCGCCCCCTGTTGATCCAGTACACTTCTTCTCGGTCAAAGGTAATCCGAATAGGACGTCCTGCTTTACGAGCAAGAATTGCAGCACACATCTCGTGCGGGAATGGGTCGGATTTCCCTCCAAACCCACCGCCAACAAAAGTACGGACGACATTGATTTGGTGCATTGGTACATCAAGAACGGTCGAGAGAGCCCGATGGGTGTAGTGTGGGACTTGTTGAGGCGTGTACAACTGCAACCTGCCGTTAGGGTCCCAATGTGCGACAACTGCATGAGGTTCGGTGAAGCCATGATGAACGCCAGCCATGGTCCATGAACCATGAGAGGAGGCATGTGGAGTCTTGACCAAGGAACGGTCTCCGAATTCTTGGAATACCCGCTTCTGAACGTTGGTTCGAGCCAAGTGGTATTTTCCACGCCAGTGAATGGGCTCATCGTGGTCTTCAAGACCCTTTTTCGGGTCAAAAACTGGTTCAAGGAGCTCCCATTCAATATCGAATAACGAAAGGGCCTGAATCGCTGTGGCTTCGTCAACGGCTGCGACGCAAGCAACCAAATCGCCGACGTGGCGTACCTTTTCTACAGCCATAGCATGTTCGTCTTTTGTTACCGGAAGTACTCCGAAACGGTTTGGGGCATCTTCCCCTGTTGCAACTGCGAGAACGCCAGGTAGTGCTTCAACACGAGATGTATCAATTGATTTTATGCGAGCATAATGATGGGGTGAGCGAAGAATTTTACCGATGGCTTCTCCCTTGAGGCGGACATCGTCACCGTACCATGCTTGGCCCGTAACTTTTGCATTGGAATCAACCAAAGCCATTGGTTTACCTACGGCAGTTCCTGTTCGGTCACGGTCGTGGATGTGGTCGCCTGCCGGCTTTGGTTCACGGCCACCTACGGTTTCAGGGATGAAATCCAAATCTCGCGGGCGCATTTCTGGCTCAGAACCCCCGGAGCCTGGAGGAGGGAAGGCCTGCTTACCAGCCACACGCTTTCCATCACGCCGTTGGCCACCTTTATTGGACCCAGGCTGTTGATGGTAACTCCCCATAACAATCACTTCGCATGTCCAGGAGGCATCGTTGGGTCTTCAGGCCCAGATGGGTGGGGGTCAGGATGAGGGTCGCTTGCAGGAGCAACGGATTCGCCATCTCCACGATGGAGCACCGCTGCTTCCTCAATTGAATCTATGATCTGTTGATAACCAGTGCATCGGCAAAGGTTTCCTTCTATGGCTTCAGCAATTTCATCCCTGGTCGGATTGTCATTGTGATTGAGTAAAGCCTGTGATGCTATCAAAAAACCGGGTGTGCAGAAACCACATTGGGAGCCTCCATGAAGCGCAAAGCATGTCTGAATTGGTGCAAGATGGGCTCCTTCTGACAAACCCTCAACGGTAAGAATTTCTGTGTCTTTCACCTGTCCTGCGAGTGTTAAGCAGGACAATTTTGGAACGCCGTCAATCATAACAGTACAACACCCACAGGTGCCGAGATCACAGCCTCGTTTGACACCAAGCGTGCCCACTTTGTCACGAAGAACATCCAGAAGAACAGCATTTGACGGAGCGAGGACTTCAACTGGGCTTCCGTTAACGACTCCAGACCAGCGTTCGCTTGATGCGGGCGGAGTCATGGCGATATGTTCTTCTCCAACCATGTTCGTCCCTGCCTTGCCGTTAGCGTCACACTCTTTGATAATTCGGGGTATTATCTCTCAAAAAAACCCCAACCCTACTCATTCGGGTTTGGTTTCATCCATCAAAATTGCCTCTATGTCCTCATCGGGTATTGTGGCCCACTGGATTCGTTCAACTTCGATGGCCTCTTCTGATTTGTTAAGGCCAAACATGACCAAAGGAACCAGAACAATTCCGAGAATCATTCCTGCGAAACCTACCAAAACAGTGCTGCCAGAGAACATTGATTCGCTTTCTTCAGCCACCCCATCTTTGCTAACATCCATCAACATAATGTCGGCCGTGATGATTGGGGTTGAGGAAAAATTCGTTTCGCCAGCCTCCATTATACCCCGAATGGAGATGGTGTGGTTTCCTTGAAGTTCAACACCGGGGAGATGCTCAATTTCATGAACGATATCAATGACCTCTAATTCAATATTTTTCGTATGCTCGTATGAATGAATGTTCGTCCAGTCATCAAGCAAATGGTTGCTTCGCCACTGAATGGTTTCGACGCCCTCTGTGATGGTAAACTCTAGTGAGTCCCCGTCGAACATGTGGACGCGATTGTCCATTCCTGAAGGAGTTGTCATGTTGAGAGTCACCGTGTTGTCAAAGGCATAATCCTGCTGTGCCGCTTCCATTACAGCATCAAGGGCACGAACTTCTCCGTGACCGTAAACGTTGTTTTGGCGGTTCTTTGGAATAAGATCGTCAGCGCATGGTTCGTTGGCACCCATGTAATGACATTGCCTGTAGGTTGAGGTTTCTTGCATGATGTTGCGGATGTCAAACGGTGAAAGGTCGGGGTTCGCTTGGTACATCAATGCTGCAACGCCCGCTGCGCCCGGAGTTGCCATCGATGTCCCCGACATGTCCGTGTATTGATCACCGGTGTTGAAAGCGACGGACATCACGCTTGAACCAACATATGCAATGTTTGGCTTAACGCGCCCTTCTTCAGTCGGGCCTTGACTTGAGTAGATTGCAATGGCTGAATTCTTATCCAAAGCACCGACTGTAATCACATCTTCAGCGGAACCCGGCGTACCAATTTGAGCCGATACACCGTTATTTCCTGCTGCGATGAACAATGCGATTCCGGAACGTACCATTGTATTCGCGTATCGGTTGACACTGTCCTCTTCGGACGAAGTCCACTCAATCGCTCCTGGGCCACCCAGGCTCATCGATGCAGCACGGATGTTGAATTGGTAGCGGTTGTCAACGGTCCATTCCATGCCTCTCATGACGGTTGCAAAAGACCCTGAGCCACCTGCGTCAAGGACCTTTACTCCAACGAGGTTCGCCTGAGGTGCCATTCCGATGTGCTCGTAATTGGGAGCACCTGTACCTGCAGTTGTACCTGCACAGTGGGAACCGTGTCCTTGGTCGTCGTAGGGGAAAACCTCAGTGCCGTTGGTGAGGTCTGGATTGTTAACAGGGTCAAAGAAACCGATCACCTTTGGGTCGTTGGTGGAATTATCATCATCCAAATCATCCAAACTTGCGTGAGCTCCGTCAATTCCGGTATCGATGATGGCTACAGTCACGCCGGAGCCATCGTAGCCAGTCTCTTGCCATGCCATGTCAACACCGTGCAAGACTGCTGCATCGCCGTTTTGAACGGTCAAAATTCCATCCAGTTCAATCATGATGACGCCGGGGATATTGAGGGTTTCACGAACCAAGTCAACATGAACTCTACCTGCGAGGGCGTCAATATGCTTCAACAACCATTGATGCTCGTATCCGACTTCACGCTCAAGCAATTCAATGTCCTGCAAGGTAGGTGTTCGGTCAAAGTCGATGATCAGGGGGAGCGTGTTGTCCTCATCAAGGAACACGGGATTGTCCTTGTGAAATTCAACCATGTCTCCAATGGAATTCTTGTTTTTGTCCACTGTGGTTTCAATCCACCAACCTTCTTCTTCAACATTTGAATCTGATTCAATTTGGATTGGCGTTGCAAGTGCTAGAGTCGGAAGCAACATCAAGGTCAGGCAAAATGCGCTGAGGATTTTTTTGATTAGCAAAGTCTCACCAGTTAATTCCAAGCAGGTGGTGTTTTTGAACCCATTGGGGACCTGTGAAGCATCCGCTGGCCCTGTTCACGGTAACAACTGGAATCTTAACAAACCAATATTTTACTCTCAATGGCGGGTGAAACATTAAGTCCTATTGTAATTGAAAAGGAACGATTGACATGGCAGCACCCCGTAGACAAAACCAAGGCGCACCAAAGCGAAGACCGACCCCCACACATCAGCCGTTAGGGCAAACAGCATCCCCTTACCAAGGGTCACTTTCTACCCAAGGTGCACCAATTTCGGCGCCGATACTCACCGTTGGTCCAAATGCTGCAAAGCAAAGTCAAGACCTGTTTATGATGAAACTATCACAGATCGTCATGATGGGGATTGGATTCCTCGCAATATGGGGTGGAATCTTCAGTGTCGCCTTTGATGAAGAAGCCACGAACGAGAACTTCCTTGTCCTGTTCATAGGTGGACTGGCTTCCTTTTTGGTCGCAATAGCCATCATTGAATTGCAAAGTAAAAAGAACAACTACAGGCTGTATGACATTCACAATTATTTCCTTGGAATCGCCTTCTTCTTCTCCACAATTGGAGTCCTTTGGGGAACCCGATACATGATGGGCGTGATGACCGGAACCTTTGGATTGGACTGGTTTATGGACAACCCTGACAATTATACAACGACCGACTGGTCACCTAACGCAAACGGCATCTATGCACAACTGGCAACCTGCTTGCTTCTCACTTTCGGCCATTATCGATTGCTCCAGCGATATTCAGGCGATACAGGATTTGGATGGGGTGTTGCGACCTACGCACCAATGGCCATCCTTCTCGCTGGTGTTGGCCCATGGATTCGATGGTCTGGCAACGTAGTGAGTTACGAACTTGGCATCAGCATCGTCGTTATTTCTCTCGTTTCCATGGAAATGGCCCTACGATCAAACAAAGCACTCAATTTCGGAGTTGTTGCATTCGCATCAGGACTCGTTCCACTTGTCTACGAATTTCTTAATGATGTCCCTGATGAAAGCAAGGGTGGGGCGCTATCCCTCATGGTGTTCATCATCGCCTTACAAGGCTATTATGCTGCGCGTAGTGACCTCAGAAAAGAGGTCATGGAACGTGCCTCGCTGTTCCTTGTCGGCCAAGTTGTCTTTGCAATCTTACTGATGAGAGATGCAGACTTCAACCTCATTCTTGGCCCATTCCGTGCGAGTGAGTATGCATCGCTTTCATCCTATGTCTCACTCCCTGTCGCTCTATGGTGTACGGTGCTGCTCGCATATTTCCCAGCAGTATTACAACAACGCGTCCCATGGATGCCGATCGGTCTCGCAGTCAGCCTTGTAGCACTTCCAAACGATACCTCAACGATTCCGTGGGCACTCAGCATTATTATGATCCCTTACATGCTCTTCATTTCCAAGATTGCCCGTGAGTGGGTCGTCAATGTTACCGTTTTGGCCTTTGGAATTTCATACCTCCTCACTGATTTTGGTGGAATCATAGAAGAATTAACTCCCAAGGAGACCTTCGGTGGAACAATTCTACATATCATCCTCCCCATCTTCATTGTAGTCATTTCTGAAATGGGCCGTCGACAAGGAAAGATCAGCACTGCAATCTCTCTAGGATTGCTCGGAGCAGTGGTATGTTCACGAGCTATTCTTGACCCAGAATGGTTCATGCCATGGCTCTTCATCGGATACATGTTTTACCTCAACATTGACATCAAGCAAAAGAGTGATCCAAATGAATTCAAAGACCGCAAGGAACTCACCTTGTCTGCTGGATTTACATCGGTTATCGTATTAGCATTGGGAGTGTTTGACAAAATCAAACTGCCCGATCATGAATTCGTCAATCGTCTATCACCAGACGGGCTTGAACCTCAATTCTTGATCTTAGGGATAGCCCTCTATTCACTCTCAAGAGTCATTGCAAATTACGAGTTTGATATCGGTTCAATAGGAGCCTGGTTGGACCATGGACACCAAAACGCCCCTGTTTATGATATTGAAACAAACTCGTGGATTGCTCAAACTCAAGAAGAAGAAAAGACATTGCAATCCGTCCTTGAGCGAGCATGGACTCCACTTGCACGGATCTCATTGCTTTGTTCCCTACTCCTGCTCACCTTGACCATCATTTCAGTTGATGCCTATGTGACAAAACCTCAATGGATTCTTCTTATTGCAATTCCAATCGGAATCTTGGTCAACGAAATCATATCCATGAAAACGATCAACTCAACAACAAGAGCCACTGGAATCGGCCTGCTAGTTGCCATTGCATTCCCAATTTCTGTTCAATTGCAAGATGTGGCTTACAATTTGGTTGGGAACGGAGATCTGTTTGTTGCTGGAGTCCTTCTCGATCTGCTTCTCGTTTCTGCACCGCTAATCGTCAACGGAATCATATCAAAACGTGGAGTAGATAGAGATAGCTTGAATTTCTTTGCTGATGCTACCGCCTATGTATTCCTACTCATTCTTGCATCATTTGATTCTTCAGGAGGATTGTTGTTCATCCCACTGTTTGCCCTCGTAGCATACAAAACGATACAACACCGACATTATGGAGCAGCATTGTTTGCTCCATTAGCAGTGTGGTTCATGGATGACCTTTGGTTCACCAGAGTCGGAGTCACGAATCGGATTCTTGAGGGCTTGCCAAGTGATATTGAGAACTATCTAAGAGATTCTCACAGTGGCCCATTCGCAGCTCTAGGAGGGCTGCTTGTCGCGGCTCACATGGCCTGCATGCTCTTTGCAATGTACCGTGAAGAACAACGTGAACCAGGGTACCAAGAAGTGCTGGCAACATTATGGCTTGGCCTCGCCTTCTTATCGGTCCTACCCGATGGATTTTGGATTCCAACCATCATTACCTACACCATCATGATGTACCTTTGGTACACAGAAAACAGCACGGCATTGCCTTACATGTTGGGAATATTGTTCTTTTCACTCTTCATTGGATTTGAAAACAGCAACACCTTTTCAAGCATCAGCAGCGATGATGCTTGGGCCTGGAGTGGACTTGTTGTCGGGTTGAATGGTGTAGGATTTGCGCTCATGCATCGAGCAAACATCTTGTTCAAGAGCGACCCTGATGACGACGATGCTCAGAGAACTCAAGAGGCTACATCAGTCTTGAGTCAGCAAATCGCCAGCATTGGGTTCCTCATCAGTTACGACATTTTCTACGGAATCGGTCCGTTAATTGGACTTATGATGATTGGTTATTCCGCCTTCAAGAAAGGACAGACAACAAGCCTCATGCTGTTCCCTCCATTGCTCTCTTTTGCAATCGTAAACATTCTCATACAGGCCAATATTGGAGATTCTGATTTCCACAGCACCTTGGGTGGAGCTATTTTGGCGGCCCAGGGACTCATGTTTACGCTCTTGTCCAACAAGGATGATTTGGTTTATGATTGGGAGAATGTCACTTGGGAATCGGATGATAGTTTCTTCGAATTCATGGACAGAATCGGAATATCAGGTGTGGCTTATACCGTTGTTGGCCTGTTCCTTACCTTTGACGCCATCGACCTTGACTCCTTTGCCTACCTTGCTATAACGGTCTATCTTGTCATTCTTGGAATCCAAGGATTCAGTGAAGAAAACGACGCTCGATGGCGTCGGGGCATTGGTGGATACGGTTCAGTCCTCACCGCATTCTTGCTCACAACCACAATCAGCAACGACTTGTTCCGTGGAATCACCATCGTCCTTATGGGAATTCTCGCTCTTGGATTCGGATTCCTTTTCATGCAGCGAACCAATACTGAGAACATCTACGAGGAGCCGATGACACCTCCTGAAGTTCCCTCTGCGCCAAGTTTGCCAACTGCCAATGTTGAACCAATGATAGAGGAACAGGAAGAAGAAGAAGAAGTGGAAACCGTAGAAGAGGAAATCACTGCGTCACAGGAAACGGATGAGATCGAAGAGGAGATGGTTGATGAAGTTGAAGAAGAAGTGATGGCCGAGGAAGCTGTGCCCGTTGAACAGACTCAACATTCCGGACTTTTGATGACAGAAGATGGATTTGCTGTACGCTTGCCTGCTGATTCAGTTAACAACATCATCAATTCTCTAAAGCAAACACCACATGAAGGTTATTTGCCAGTTGTTGGTTTCTCCCCAAGTGGACAAATCGTGTTGAACTTTGAATCAGAATCCAACGGCGCTTGAGAATTCAGCCCAAGAAAAGCAATGAATCAGATCCACCCACGGCCAATCATGAGCGGAACCTCTCAACGAATGGTTTGGATTGATCTTGAGATGACGGGTCTTGACCTTGAACGGGAATCAATAATTGAAATCGCAACCGTGATTACAGACAGTGAATTGAACCTTCTCGCAACTGGCCCCAATCTCGCCATCAAAGTCTCGCAAGATCTTCTTGATGGAATGGACGATTGGAACACACGCCATCATCATGGTAGCGGCTTAGTTCAACGTATTCACGATGAAGGAATGGAGTTACTTGATGCACAGAAAGCGACCGTGGAATTTCTCAAAAAATGGATTGAACCAGGAACTGCCCCCCTGTGCGGCAACAGCGTGTGGAATGACCGCCAATTCCTTGCGAAAGAGATGCCCGAGGTCTTGGAACTTCTCCATTACCGAATGGTCGATGTTTCAACCATCAAAGAACTCGCTCGCCGATGGTACCCTGATGTACCGTTTTATGTCAAAAAAGGGGCACATCTCGCCCTTGATGACATATTGGAATCCATCGAAGAATTGAAACATTTCAGAAAAGAACTGTTCGTTCGTCAATCTTGACGCCAACTTGGTTGGCTTGGGTCTTTCTTCTTGAATGACGACATGATTTGAGCGACGACTGCAACTGCAATTTCTTCTGGGGATTCAGCTCCGATGTTCAGTCCAATTGGACAAATGACCTGGTTCAACAAACGTTCAGAATGCCCTTGAGACTCACATTCCTTACGAAACGCCTGCCATTTGGACCGGCTTCCGATGACTCCGATTCTTGGAGCGTTTTCACCGTCAAGCAATACGTCATCTTGATTGAACATGTTCAACAGACCAAGCAGTCGGTGCTGGTCCTCACTCCAATCATGGCCAAGAAGCAAGATATCAGAAAATCGGTTCATACTGGCGGGTGATTCATTGGTGAAGAGGTCATCAATACCAGCGGATGTTCTTTGAACTGCATTTGGATAAACATCGACTGAGGCAAACTC
>Ga0066856_10001107_pt1 | contig 10471 bp, 9 predicted proteins | sample ETNtaG_5_FD_65605 | JGI IMG/M metagenome (GOLD analysis project Ga0066856, IMG submission 65605) | Marine microbial and viral communities from oxygen minimum zone, Eastern Pacific Ocean - ETNP201406SV205 | ecosystem: Environmental > Aquatic > Marine > Oceanic | place: Pacific Ocean: Eastern...
AATTTAGAACCATTATGACCATGAATTATCGGTATTGGTTCCCCCCAATACCTTTGTCTGGAAAAAAGCCAATCTCTCAATTTATATTGAATTTTGCTATTACCCATCTTATTATTTTCAAGCCACAATATTGTGGTAGTTATTGCATCTGGAACTAATTTACCATTTAAATCAAGTCCATTATCGTTAGATGAGTTAATCATTCTGCCATTTTGGTTATCTGTAAATGCCTCAAGATTAACGTTTCCGCCAGAAACTACTTCTTTAATAGGGAGATTAAATTTGGTTGCAAATTCATGATCACGTTCATCGTGCCCAGGAACAGCCATAATCGCTCCGGTTCCGTAACTCATAAGAACATAATCTGCAATCCAAATTGGAATCATTTCACCGTTTACGGGGTTTTTGGCATAAGACCCCAAGTAAACCCCTGTTTTATGTTTATTTAGTTCCCCTCTATCTAAATCGCTTTTCTTTTGGGTCTCAACTAAATAATTCTTTACAACATCACTATAATTATCTGTTGTGAGCTCAGGAACAAGAGGATGCTCCGGAGCTAAAACCATGTAGGTGGCTCCAAATAGCGTATCTGGTCTTGTTGTAAATATATTAATAAATTGATTTAGATGAGGTATTTCAAATTTAACTTCAGCTCCTGTAGATTTACCAATCCAGTTACGTTGGAGATCTTTTACGCTTTCTGGCCAGTCAAGATCATCTAACCCTTTAAGAAGTGATTCGGCGTAATCTGTGATTCTAAACATCCACTGGCGCATAGGTTTTCTTATTACGGGATGACCACCAATCTCTGACTTACCATCAACAACTTCTTCATTGGCTAAGACAGCTCTTAACTCTGGGCACCAGTTAACTGGAACCTCCGCTTCATAAGCCAATCCTTTTTCATATAGTTTTAAAAATATCCATTGCGTCCATTTATAAAATTTTTCATCCGTTGTATTGATTTCTCTATTCCAGTCATAACTAAATCCAAGCATCTGTATTTGTCGTTTAAAATTTTTGATATTTTCTTCTGTGGTCAATTTAGGATGAGTCCCGGTTTTGATTGCATATTGCTCTGCGGGTAACCCAAAAGCATCCCATCCCATTGGATGTAGTACATTATATCCCTGGAGTCGTTTATACCGTGAATATATATCAGTTGCTGTGTATCCGAGGGGATGGCCAACATGCAAACCTGAACCTGATGGGTAGGGAAACATGTCTAAAACATATAACTTTTCTTTGTTTGTATCTATTTCAGCCTTGAAAGTATTATTGCTATTCCAATAGCGCTGCCATTTTGATTCTATATCTAAGTGATTGTATTTCATAAAAAAAGGGACCTGAAATTAAACCCAGGTCCCTTATAATGGAAAAGTTCTTTAAAGTATTAAAACATAAATGATAGACCGACATACATGTTTTCATCAACAGGTTTATAAAATGCACCAGTTTCCCTGTTCAAAATGTTAGTGCCGTCATATCTAGAATTATATTTATTCGTATAGGTAAAGTCTATAGTAAGAGCCTCGTAAAAAGTGGCCAACGATACTTTTAATTCATGTTCTAATAGATAATCTTCGAAATCATCTACCTTAGGTTTGTAGTAAAATCTGTAATCAAATACCAGATTATCATTAAATAGTTTTAATTTAATTTTTGGTCTAATGGAGTGCCTAAAAAATTCTTCAGGTTTAGTTTCAACTGAATCGGTCATAATAAACCATTCTGTTGAATCAGTATAAACATAAAATTCATCGCCATAGTATGCGTCATAATAATAGTAATTTGTATCAATCATAGTTGAATCGGTGTAGTAATATTCTCCAGAGCCTGTTGAGTCGATATAATCGTAGTAAAGATAATCCTCTTTTTCAAATAGGAAAGCATAACTGACGGATAATCCAAATGGGAGTCCCAGTTTAGCACCTAAACCATAATTCATCCTATCTTCTAGACCTATAATATTATCAAAAGATTTTTGAAAGAAAAGAAATGGTGAAAACCTTTGGTTTGCCCAAATATCAAATTTTAAAGTTAGAGACTGATCATCGGTAAATGGCTCACCATCAAACTGATCATCACTTCTATTGTAATCTAAAAGGAATTCAGTGTCTTTTAGGGGGCCTAGGTCTCCTAATAAAGTATAATTAAACCCATAATATGCAGAGAGAAAATCAGTATTTCCTTTGTCTTGAGAAAAACTCACATCTACACTTATGTAGCTCTCCCTCGCATTTTCTTCATTTTCAGTGGTAGTTGTATCAGCATCTTGTGAAAACACAAACGATACCAAAATAACTGGTAAAATATATTTTTTAAAGTTCTGTATAGTTAGCATGCTCATTTTCCTGTTATTCAACAATCAATTATAATTGAGTTTTAGCAAATAAAAAAGGGTACTGTTGAGTACCCTTTTTTATTATTTCTTGAAAAAGAATAGGTTACTTAGATCCAAAGACCTTTGAGAAAAAACCTTTTTTCTTCTTTTTACCTTTACCGGAAATTTTCTTTCCTTTTTTCTTCTTCTTTTTCACATCTGCACTAGCAAAAATTGCATCATTATTTTCTTGCTCAACAGCAAACTCAACTTGGTCTGCGTTAGCTGCAGTTTCTGCAGGCATAACAGCAACAAGAGCAAATGCTACTAATGTAGAGATGATTGATTTAAATAAGCGAGTCATATGAACTCTCCTTTTTTATCTTGTTTGGTTAACCATAAACTGTCAATAGTAATTAACAAGTTCCCTAGAATCTATTTTCTCACATTGTTAAATGTCAAGTAGTATCGCTAGAATATATTTTTGTATGTGACATGTGGCACTATTGTGAATATATAAACTTTGTTTTTGAATCATAAAAAAATAATTAATATTTCCATCTGAAAATTATGGTTTTTTTGTGTTTTTGGAACTTTAGAATATTTTAACCATATAAAGACTTTTATTAAGGAGTAAATTAAATGATTCAAATTGACAATCTGTCTAAGAATTATGGAACTGTGCAAGCAGTTGACTCAATATCATTCTCATTAAATGATGGTGAGATTGTAGGATTCTTGGGTGCCAACGGAGCTGGTAAAAGCACCACTCTTAAAATGATTACTGGTTATCTGAGTCCCACGTCTGGTAATGTTCATATTGGCAATCAAAATATTATAGATGATTGCATAGATATTCAAAAAATGATTGGATACTTACCCGAATTAAACCCTCTATACTCAGAGATGAAAGTACATGAGTACTTACATTTTCATGCTTCAATAAGAGGAATAATTGGAAATGAGTTTACGGAATCACTAAAAAGAGTCGTAAATGAATGTGGTCTCCAAGGTGTTGTACATCGAACAATAGGAAATTGTTCAAAAGGTTATAAGCAAAGGATTGGATTGGCTGCTGCGATGATCCATGATCCAAAAATTTTAATTCTTGATGAGCCAGTCACTGGTTTAGACCCAAATCAAATTGTTGAAATACGCGGGCTGATTAAAAAACTTGGAAAGAAAAAACTAGTTTTAATGTCATCTCATATCTTACAAGAGATACAAGCAACTGTAGACAGAATTATAATAATTGACAATGGGAAAATAGTTGCAGATGGAACTAGCGAGGAACTGATATCTAATGCGCAAGGAATGACTCAATTGCATCTTCAGGTGCATGAAGCTGATGAAAATAAAATTCAGGACATGAAAGCTATCATCCCTAGCATAAACTTGAAAAACATTTCTCAAGAAGAAGACTCCTTCCTTCTGACCATTGAGTATGGCAACAATTCAGACCCCAGAAAAGATATTTTCAAATATGCTGTTGATAATTCATGGACAATTACGGAAATGACTGTGACAGAAAAAAACCTAGAGGATATTTTTAGAAATCTAACTAGTCAATCCACTGAAGGAGTCGAAGATGAATAATATAATGACTATTTTTAGGAAAGAATTGCATTCATTCTTCACTAGTCCGATGGCATATATTTTCTTAGTTGTTTTTGCGCTTATAAATGGGTACTTCTTTAATATCCAATTTTTTCTAATTAATGAATCAGATATGAGGGTTCTTTTTGGTATTGTTCCCCTTGTATATCTTTTTTTCATTCCTGCCATATCTATGGGACTTATTTCAAGAGAAAAAAGCCTAGGAACAATTGAAATTATATCCACGATGCCAATTCTCGAGAGAGATATAGTTATTGGAAAGTATTTAGCAGGCTTAACCTTGATTGTATTAGGTCTTATAACTACCCTAATCCATTATCTGACCCTATCATCTGTTGGCACCTCAATCGATCATGGTGCGGTTTTCACAGGATACATTGGGCTCATATTATTAGGTGGTGTATATACTGCTGTAAGTCTTTTTGCTAGCAGCTTAACAGATAATCAAGTGGTGGCGTTTATAATTGGTATAGCTATCGTCCTAGTATTTTTTATGATGGATAAACTACTATTTTTCGTTCCATCATCACTGAGTGGAATCGTTCAATTTTTAAGTACAGATTTTCATCTATCCAATATGTCTAGGGGCGTACTAGACACTCGCAACCTCATATATTTTGGTTCAGTGATAGGATTCTTTCTATCAATCACAACCCGAATTTTAGAATCTCGTAAATGGAATTAATATAATGCTCATAAAAAATAAAAATTCATTCATACTCTATGTCGTTGGTATTGTTGTTGGCCTAATACTTCTCAATTTGATATCTAGAGATAATTTTTTTAGATTTGATTTAACCGATAACAAGAAGTTTTCCCTTTCGCAATCCAGTGAAGCTATAATCTCAAAACTTGATGATCGACTAACAATTAAAGTGTATTTTTCAGATGATTTGCCTAGCGAACTTGGAAATACTAGAAGATTTCTTCAAGATATTTTAGAAGAATATCAGGCACTGTCAAATGATGTAAGCTTCTTTTTTCATGATCCTGAATCCGATACTGAGCTAGAAGAGCAGGCAAGAAAAGATGGAATCCAACCAGTACAAATGCAGGCCCTTGAAAATGACCAAATGGTAGTAAAGAAGGTCTATCTCGGGATGGTCTTACTATTTGAGAATAAAAAAGAAATTATCCCTCTTATTCAATCAACAGCAGGCCTTGAGTACATGATAAGTACCAAAATAAAATCTCTAATTAATCTAAACAAAAAGACCATAGGGCTAATGCATCTCGCTAGTGGTGATAAACCTAAGACCGAAAATATCCAAACCCAACTAAATCAGCACTATAATTTTAGATCTATTGATTCTAAAAATAGTATCCCTAATAATCTTGATGTTTTATTGGTAAGTGGTGCAGTTGATACACTGGATACGTTAACCATCTCGAATCTCCGGTCTTTCCTAAGATCAGGTAAAAATATCTTTTTTACACAAAGTGGAGTTTTCGCAGATATTCAAACTCAGCAAGCTAATCCCATTGAATCTAATGTTTTTGATTTTCTAAAAGAGTATGACCTTGATGTTCAGAAAAACCTGGTATTGGATGCAAAATGCGGTAATGTTCAAGTTCAACAATCTGTTGGACTCTTTAGAATGAATCGAGCAGTTCAATATCCCTTCTTTCCAATAATTGATTCCTTTAACACTAAAGATTCGATATCAAATATAATGGTTGACAATCTTGAGCAGGTTCTTCCATTATTTCCCAGTGAAATAAGAATAGACTCCATAAGAAGTGAAAAAATTGCAAGGGTTACTACTCTATTTTCATCTTCAAATAATAGCGGTATAATGGAATCCAATTTTATGTTAAGCCCCGATCCTCAACAAAATCCTTTTATTAAAGTGTTTGGACAGAGTAGCAAAATCCTCGCTGCTACATCAAAATTAACTAAGGGTGGTGAGCTGATGTTAGTGTCGGATTCTCGTTTTCTAAGCGACGAAGGCGGAATGTCAATTCCGGACAATATAGTATTTTTAATGAACGCAGTTGATTATTTAGCAGGTGACGAAGACTTAATTTCATTAAGGTCCAGAGAGATCACTAGCAGACCACTTGACATCTTAAAATTAAGCGACCAAGAAGAATTATCGATGTCACAAGATGACAAAGACAAGATCCAAGATAGAATCAAGAAACGATGGAAACTAGCAAACATCATCTTACCCTCTCTACTCATAATTGGCTTCGGTATCTACAGAATAAAAAAAGAAAAAGACCAAGCGGAGGTTTTAAAACAAATCTATGACTAATACATTAAAATATGGACTAGGAGCTCTAGCGCTCTTGCTGGTGTTATTTTTTAGTAATAAAAGCTCACAAAAATCATATAATCTAGAAGGAAAAACTATATTCACTGGTGAAAGAGAAGAAGTTTATAGGATTTTATTTAAAGAGAATGATAAAGCATTAGAACTAATTCTCACTGATACAACTTGGACTATAACACAAGCTGACTCTTTCAAAGTTAAAGACTTTCAAATAGATAAGATATTTGACAAACTTCTTAAAGTCGAACAAGAAATGTTAATTTCATCAAAATCTGAAAAGTGGGAAAAATTCGGTGTTGATGATTCTCTAGGCAGACATTTGCAAGTATTTGATGAAAATGATAACGAACTTATTCATTACATATTTGGTAATTCAGGTCAAGATTACCAACACAATTATGTAAGAGAATACAAGTCAAATGATGTTTATAGAACTAATGATAATATTTACTTTTTATTAAACACAAATTCAACATATTGGGGTACAAAACCTGAGCCTGAGAAGCCTGCAGATTCTGAATAAATGAAAAGTTCAAATAAGCAAATCTTGGTTGTTGGCGATAGAGTTTTAATAAGACCGGATACTGGTGAAACAAAATCCCCGGCAGGACTTTATCTACCACCGAGTGTAATTGAAAAACAAGAGGTACGTGGTGGTATGGTAGTTGAAGTTGGTCCTGGAATCCCGCTTGGTAGCCCTGATGGATCATTTGATGAACCGTGGAAAGAAAAAAAGTCAGATGTCAAATATATCCCAACTCAAACTGAAATTGGTGATTATGCCCTATTTTTGGGCAAAGCAAGTATCGAAATAAAAATTGAAGAAAAAGATTATTTGATTGTATCTCAGTCAGCAATTTTAATCCTAATTAGAGATGATATCGCTAGAGTACTTGCTTAAACAGACTATTACTTTCAAATAAGTACTGCAGCCCTTTACTGGCCACATCTCGAATATTTTCATCATATATAGACGATGTCTCTGTTATTTCTGGGTTAATTTCTATACAAAAGGCTCCAGAATTTTTTGCAACATTTGGAAATCCTGCTGCAGGCCAAACTACACCACTTGTTCCTATGCTAATAAAATAATCGCAATTCAAAATTTTATCTCTAGCTAAATTAATTATATCAACATTTAACATATCTTGAAACCAAATTATATCTGGTCGGAGTAGTTTACCACAATTGCAATAACGATTAGAGTATTTATCATTTTCAATATCCTCTATTGGTGGTTTACGACATTTCGTGCACCTCAGTCTCCATATACTTCCATGCAATTCAATTACATTTTCAGAAGAAGCTCTTTGATGCATTCCATCTATATTTTGAGTGATTATGGTAGTATTTCTAAATTTTTTCTCTATCTCTCTAATAATTCGATGTCCATTATGAGGTTTGGATTTTAATGCCTCAGTACGCCTCATTTCATGAAAATCAAGAACCTTATTTGGATGTTTATTAAAAGCCAATTCGCATGCATATTCCTTCCATCTATATTCATTCCACACCCCTCCTTTTCCTCTATAGGTAGGTACACCTGACTCAGCAGACATTCCCGCTCCAGTAAAAAAAACAATACCAGTTTTATCTAGTGGTTTTTTCATTGGAAAAAAAATAAGAAAAGGATTTAATTATATAATTAACTTCTTCTTTAAGATGCTTATCATCATGATACTCTATATATTTCTCACCATCAAATACAAAATTTCTAACCTCCATAAAACAATCGTAGCTAAAACTATTAATACTGGAAAAGGAACTGTTATCTACGATTCCGTTTATAATTATCCTTGTCTTTATTTCTAAAAATCCTTTTTCAATTTCGTCGGCATAGGGATCTCTTATTTTCCAACCTGTTGTTACATATGAAGCTGTGGGTCCATTATCGTATTCTTCAATTTGGTAACCGAATTGGAATAATACGCTTTCAATTCCTCGATGAAAATTTTCTGTATCTCCTTTACCGATATAATGCTTATCAACATTAAAATCCTGTTTAAATATGCGAAGGCTAGTATCTAATAAAGAGCAACTATTAAAAACAAATAAAATGATGAACAGAGATATTAAATGAACAACATTATAAATTTTAGACTCCATTTAATAGAATCAATCTGTATTTGAATTGAGCATATTATATAATTAACAGTTGAGATTGAAAATTTTACTTTAGGAGCATTATTTTCTGATTATCGTAAAATTTATTATTAAAGACCCTAACAATATATACTCCTGAAGGGAATTTTGATGCATCCCAGTAATATGTATGGTTTCCAGATAATAGATTTTTATTTACCAATGTTTCTATATTACGGCCATTAATATCAAATATATCAAGTATTACATTACCATCCTCTTCAAGAGTAAAGGAAATTGTAGTTCCTGGATTAAAAGGATTTGGATAATTTGGCATGAGACCAAAATTTTCTGGAGATACAGATTCTTCATATGATTTAACATAAGTTTCAGTTGATATTTTTGCCCTAATATTAGAATCCCCATAGTTGGAAAGGTTGTTGTCATACCCAACTCCATTACTTGAATAATATGACCTGCCAGACAGCTCACCTTGATTATCGTACGCATAAACATATCCATTGTTATAAAATTTTACCCCAATGAAGAAATCCTGGTTTGCGGATACTGGAAATGAATCAATGCCAACTGTTTCCCAACCACCTATAAACGATGTTCCCGATACAGTTTGAAAAAGACTTCCAGGCGAAACACCATCAAAAGAATTATAAACATTCACATCCCAATTTATTTGATCAGCATTCCAAAATACTTCCCATACTAATCCAAAATCAATTTCAGTCAAATAGCCTTCATTTATTGATGTAAAATGAACGCCAGCCCATTGTTCTTCTGTACCAATAGTTAATGCTGTGGGAGCTATACCAAATTCATCATATAATACAGTGTATCCAGAATTTGACATAGGACTAATATCTGCATACATTAATGAATCAGGTTCACTAATATTCTCTATCGATATTTGAGTTATAACCCCATCATTCCTATTTGATGAAGGATTAGTATTGGCATTGAACATTGTATTGCCAGTAGAACCAGGAAAAGGGTCTCCAGCATCACCTCTGTTAATATTATCATCAAGATCTGTTTCACCATCAGATGCTTCAAGGTCTATTAATTTATTATTTTCATCATCATTATTTAATCCAAAACTATCAAAACCTGCTGTTCTATTTTCATCAACATGATATACCAATAAACCCACGCCATTCAAATCTGAATCAAATCCATGCTGTTGCCTGTTTTCAACTAAGAAATATCGACTGCTCCTATAATCATCCTCCCATATCATAAGAGCTGAAGGGGATGTTGCCAATTGCGCAATAGGCACATTTGTAGATAAAGATGTAGCAATTGATGGTTCGAGCCATCCTAATTTCATTTTACACCACGATGACATATGAGATGGAGTATCACCATACCAACCTAACCAGCTTCCAGAGGCCATCAAACACCATTCGCCTAGCCCCTCTGAGTCACCATCTGACTCCTCTCTATCGTATAGATCAGGTAATCCAAGAATATGACCAAACTCATGTGCATATATACCCATTGGGCAAATTTCATTAGTAATACAATTACCGCTACCTGGTAGCTCGGGACATACCATGTAGGAGTTTATAATAATATAATCACCATTTGGCGCTTGATCGTTTGATATATATTGACTAGATCCAAGAGAACTTTGATGGGCCCAAATATTATCACTACCTGATAAACATCCTTGATATACTACAGCTAAACCATCTACGTATCCGTCATCATCACCTGAGTTGGGTATATTATCAGGACCATCATTGTCATACTGTCCGTAATCAATATCAAAGTCAGCCAGTGAAGCTAATTCAGAAACATACTGTCTTACATTTTCTACAGCCTGAGACTGAGTAAGAGAAGATTGATACCATCCATTTACAGAACCGTCTATTTCAAAATTTCCATATGAAATCTCCTCATAATAATTTGATAAAGAACCAGTGGGATTATTTCCAAAAAGCATATTATCAAAATCTGTGGCATCAAAATAGGTATTAGCGACATCAGCATATTTCCCTAAAATTACTGGCATGAAAAATTCTAGTTGCGTATTGCGACCAGGTTCATTTCTAAAATTTGAAATCTTACTTACCCACCCAGGGTCGCCATAAAAATTTCCAATATTCTGATTTTTCAAATTCTCTAAGATTTGAGATGATAATTTTCCATCCTTAGG
>Ga0066856_10001109_pt1 | contig 10459 bp, 9 predicted proteins | sample ETNtaG_5_FD_65605 | JGI IMG/M metagenome (GOLD analysis project Ga0066856, IMG submission 65605) | Marine microbial and viral communities from oxygen minimum zone, Eastern Pacific Ocean - ETNP201406SV205 | ecosystem: Environmental > Aquatic > Marine > Oceanic | place: Pacific Ocean: Eastern...
GTTACGATCACTACTTGACCATCACAGCTTCCGGACATTTTCACTCTTTTCTTCAGCGGGTAACTGCGACTACAGCACCACTGGTAGCTTTTACAAGTTCTTTTGGTTTTATAGGAAAAACAGAGTCAGGTGTTCCTGCAGCAGCCCAAATTTCTTCGAATTCCATTAGATGTGGATCCACTACAGTCTTAAGTGGAACGGTATGCCCTAATGGTGGTGTGCCTCCAATCGCATAACCCGTAGCTGCACGTACCTCACTAGCTCCTGCAATTCTTATTTCAGTTCCTATATATTCAGCTAGTTTCTCCTCATCAACTCTGCGCGCTCCAGAGCAAAGGATGAGTATCGGTCGGACGTCAGCCATGAAAACCAAGGACTTGACAATCTGGTCTATTTTGCAACCGACTGCCGCAGCTGCATCGGCGGCTGTTCTTGTTCCATCCGGGTAACGCTGTACTTCTATTTCTAAACCTGAAGCCTCAGCTTCACCGATGAATCTGTCAATTGCGTTAGTGCGAGCCATCTACTGTCTTCCTCCTGAAAATTTTCGAAGGCTCGGCTGGACAACCTTCTCAAAGTGCAATGCTACGGGACAAATAATGCCCGCTCCTCACGTAGGATAAAAAATTTCACAAAAAACATTCCCGGTGGCGGAAAAAGATAATCTAATCAAATCACAGCCCCCTCTAAGGAGTAACATTTCTCTTAATGCTTCCAGAAATAGTAAAAACCGCTGCCTCAATTTTCGAAAACAAAATCGCAGTTGACTGCGAAAACGGCTTTTCTCTTTCCTACAAAGATCTGGACATTATTTCTGACGAAGTGTCAGGCGCTTTACTCAAAAGAGGTTTAAAAGAAGGCTCGCTAATCCTGTTATCTCTTCCAACCAGCGTTGAATATCTAATTGTCTATGTTGCTGCTTCAAAAATTGGCGTAATAACAGCTGGTGTAAATCCACGTCTTCAAGCTCTCGAAAGAAAATCAATTTTTGAAATCACAGAACCAGACCTTGTTATTTCGACTACTGAACTTTTAGATGGAATTCCCTCAGATTCTTACGTTGAAGTTATAGAACTTGCTGAAAGTAGAGAAAAGCTACTGTCGGAGCTTCGTGACATTTCCTTCTCGCCAGAAAAACTTGTAGAAAATCTTGATCGCCCTGTCTGTGTGTGTTTTACATCTGGCTCGACTGGCACCCCTAAAGGAGCCCTCTTTACGAATAAAGAACTTCTAGCAATAGAAAAAATGGACACGGAGGGCATTTGGGGTTCTGGTGGTCACCTGATTCCTAGTACTGCGTTTGCGCATGTGGGCAGTATGACAAAACTTCCTTGGCAGTTATCTAAAGGAGTGACCCTTCACATTCTTGACCGATGGAATGCTCAAAGGGTGCTAGAACTAGTCGAAGCACATAAGATCTCGGCTGTTGCAGGTGTGTCGGCACAGATTGCTCTACTTCTAAAAGTAGACAACTTTGAAAATTATGATCTCGGGTGTGTCAAAGCGATAGTTGCTGGTGGAGGACCATCTCCGCCTTCATTGGTAATAAAAGCCAAAGAGAAATTCAATGCCCCTTATTCGATCCGCTACTCATCAACCGAATCTGGCGGAATAGGACTGGCCACTTCTCTCGAAGCCACACTTGAAGAGTCTCTTCACACCATCGGAAAACCGAGATTAGGAGTGGAAGCAAAAATACTCGATGAGGAAGGGCGCCCTACTAAAACTGGAGAGGTTGGAGAACTCTTTCTTAAAACTCCCAGTTCCATGGATTCATATTGGCATGATTCGGAAAACACCAAAAAGTTTTTAGTTGATGGGTGGTTAAAAACAGAAGATTTAGCAAGAAAAGACGATCAAGGCCTATTTAGACTTGCTGGCAGAACTAACGAGATGTTTATAAGAGGCGGTTATAACGTCCATCCTCAGGAAGTCGAATCGGTTTTAAGCACTCACCCTAAGATTGAACAAATGGTGTTGATTCCTAAGCCTCATCGCACTTTGGGAGAAATAGGAGTTGCTTTTGTGGTACCTGCACGACCTGAAGAAGACCTGACTCTAGAAGACTTGGTTGAATTCGGAAAAGGGAAGCTCGCTAAGTACAAGCTTCCGGAAGAAATAAGCATCATTGATGAACTGCCTCTTAAAAATGGTTTTAAAATTGACCGTCTTTCATTAAGGAACTCTCTCTTAATAGAGGGCGCTTAAAACTTTTTATCTGTTTTTGCGTTTTGCTGTTTTCTCCTGTTGCTCCGACAATTCTTTCAAAAGAGCCCGGTATCTAATCAGTCTCCTTTCGTCCAACACTCCCAGTGAAACGTCTTCATTTACGGCACAATCCGGTTCACTCTCGTGAATGCAATCGCTAAAACGACAGTCATCGGAACGTTTTTCTAAATCAGCAAAGACTTTTTCCAAAGATTTTTTTGCATCCCAAATACCAATTGAACGCAACCCTGGGGTGTCAACTAGTAGGCCTCCATCAGGACATAGAATCATTTCTCTTGTGACAGTTGTGTGTCTCCCTCTTCTATCACCTGTTCTAACTTCCCCTGTTTCAAAAATTTCACCTCCAAGTAAAGCATTTACAAGGGAGGACTTTCCGGCACCAGATTCTCCAATCAATGCGGCTGTGCAACCTTGTTTCACCATTTCTCTTATTTTTGTTAATCCAGAATCAGTTTTATTGGCTGAATCAACAGCGATAATTGCAATCTCTGGGGCTATGGCTTGAATTGTTCTAGTTGTTTCCTCCAGCAGCTCATCTTTTTCTTTAACTTTCGTTAAAACAACGACAACTTCACTCTGGCTTTCCCAAGCTAGAGTCAAAAGCCTTTCAATCCGACCGGGTGGAAGAGGACGATCTATACCGTGAACTATTACCACTAGATCTAAATTGGAAACTAAAACTTGCTCGACTCTCTCATCTGATGGGTCGCGGCGGGATAATTTATTCTTTCTTGGTAGGACCTCGTCAATAACAGTTCCAACTTCTGGATTACTTACCAATTTGACCCAATCACCCGTCACGGGAGCTACTTCCTTCTGAGACCTTGTTGAATCTGATGCAGCTCTAACTATTCCCTTTTCAGAAATCACATCGCATTCACCGCGATCAACTCGAATGATTCTTCCAAGTTCATCAGAATCTGCTAAAAGCTTTTCATCGGCCCCATAGTCGGAAAGGTCAATAGTCATATAAGAAATATTAGATCCAAAATGTATTAACCGAGGCGAAGTGTTTCCAAAGGTTCAAGACGTGCTGCTTTCATTGACGGATAAAGACCAGATGCGACAGCTACTGCTACTGAAACCAAACTCCAACCCACTAACGAAGGCAAAGAAAGAACCATCACATAATCACGAGACCATGAAGTGAACCAAACAACACCTGCTCCAGCAAGGGCACCAAAAATACCACCTAAAATACCTACAACCAGAGCTTCAAAAAGAAACTGCATCGCTATTGTCGTACGTGTGTGACCCAGAGCACGGCGTATACCGATCTCAGAAGAACGTTGAATAACAGAGATAGACATTACGTTTGCTATGCCCACGCCTCCAACTATTAAAGCCAAACCACCCATCAATTTTGTCAAATTGTTCAAACTCTCATCTACTTGAGATTCGGCATCAAGAAGATCTGTTGGAACGCTAGTACGCGCCCCATCAGGACCTCCCAAACTAACCACAGTAGGGATTTCCTCTGCTACTAATTGAGTGTTAGTAGGAGCACGAATATATAACCGAGTCGGATCTTGACTTTCTATTTCCCAATCTTCTTCTGCTGTTGAAAAAGGTATAAAAACCGCAGAGTCCATCGAGGGCTCAAGCAAAACCCAATCGAGTACGCCTACCACGCCGTAATCAATTCCATTCAAAGAGATCGTTCGTTGCTCTCCTCTCATATATCCGTATTCATCAGCTAAGTCTCTCCCTATTACAGCGACTTGAGCAGAACGGTCATAGTCAAATTGATTAATAAATCTTCCGCTTACCATTGGCACTTCCATAGTTACTGGAAGATTCAAATCGGTAGCAATCACTGGAACCGGAAAAGCCCTGTAGTAATCTTCCGCATCGTCAAAAGGCAAAGTCACTACATTTGATATCTGATATGTGCCTGAAACAGATGTAACATCGGGCAACCGCGAAACTCTACCAGTGGCACTCGCAGGTATACGAGGTGTTTGGCCGAAACCACCCAACGAATCCTGCGCGTTAGCTACTATCAAATCCGTCCCTAACTCTTGAAGTTGAGCCTTCAAATAGCCCTTTGAACTTTCATTTATTCCTATAGCCGAAACAATCGCACCTACTCCTAAAATTGGACCTAGCAATATAAGTAACGTCCTGACTTTTCGAGCTGTAAGCCCAGCAATCGCTACTCTCACCAGGTCGAAAAAACGTTTCACTTTCTTTCACCTTGGATCAAGTCTTGAACAATTTTTCCGTCCTTCATGGAAATCTTTCTCTCTGTAGAATCAGCTATTTCCATATCATGAGTTACTAGACAGACAGCTCTTTCTGGTGATTTTAAATCTGCAAAAATTTTCATAATTTTTTCGGCGTTTTCCGAATCAAGTGCCCCAGTAGGTTCATCTGCGAGCACCACTAAAGGGTCGGTGACAATAGCTCTTGCAATTGCAACTCTTTGTTGCTCCCCACCTGATAATTGAACTGGCCTGTGACCTTCTCTACCCTCGAGCCCAACTTTTTCCAGAGATTCAGCTGCCTTCTTTTTACGTTCTTTCGGAGATAAGCCACGATACAAAAGGGCTGTTTCTACATTGCCTAAAGCACTTAAATGCGGAATCAGATGAAACTGTTGGAACACGAAACCTATTGCGTCTCCACGTAAACGTGAACGCTCGAAATCATTCATACTTGTTGCATCTACACCTTTGACTTTGACATTTCCTATCGTTGGAAGGTCTAAGAGTCCTAGTAATCCCAACATGGTTGATTTACCAGATCCAGAGGGTCCCACGATTGACATGAAATCACTTGAAAAAATATCTAAAGACACTTCGTCCAAGGCATACACCTCGATACCTGTTCCGTAGATACGTGATACTGATTCCAGAGAAAGTAAGCTCTCAGCCATCAAGAAACACCTTCTTAAGAGCGATCAATTTCTATTATCACAAACTCTTCTGGTGAAACTCCTGCAATTATTTCCACCCAAGCGCCATCCAACATGCCAGTTTGCACAACACGTCTTTCAATAGTTCCATCTCTAGTGACGACCCTAACTTTCTCTGAAGAGTCCTCTGTCAGAACTGCAGCGATTGGAACAACGACTGCATCTACAACTTCGGCCACAACCACATCTATGGCTACTGCGGCGCCTTCGACAGCAACTAAGTCATTTAAAGCTTCAACTTCTCCTTCATAAAGTTCACTTGCTCCATTTTTTGTGACTGCATCGTCAAGTTGTGAAATGATACCGTCCGATTCTTGATCGCCTGCATCTATTTCTATTGTTACTTTCTGACCTACTTCTAATTTTGCTCGATCTGTTGGGCTTGCGAATAGTGCCAATTTAAAAGCCGGTTCAGTAAGAGAAAGGATTTCTACACCTGATGAGATCAGGTCTTCTTTTTCGAAATTTATACCGCCAACTCTTGCAGGCCAATCAGCTACAATCATGTCTCCTGGCATGAAGAAAACGTCGTCGCGAAGAGAACGTATTGGTATCTCAACTGATATCTCTCCTGCTTTCATGAGAGCAGAACCTTCCAATACCGCATAATCAATTCCTTGTTGAGCGGTACCCGAGACAGAGTAATTTATAGATGTATCAACAGTCACGGGTTGATCTGCTTTGACTGTTATAACCGATGTCTCACCTTCAAGAATAGTTCCACCTCCTGTGATGCTTAGTTCAGGCAAGTCAGGCGACTGGACTAGCATTGTGGCCTCTATTTGACTACTCAACTGATATTCTGAATCATCAGATTCTAGAAGACGAACAGTTAAGCTTTCATCTCTTTCAACGAGGTCATCATCTCTAATCTGTATTGATATGGAAGTTTTTCTACTGCCCTTTGGCATAGTTACGTCACCGCTCGGAATTATGTAGTCCTCACCAGGTTCAACCTCGCCTACTATTTCAAAAAAGACAGTCAGTTCTTCCGCTAATTCAGCTGTAGTTTCTACATGGAATACGGCTGTTCCTGGTTCTGTTGCATAATCGCTTGAAGATGAAACAACCAAGACTGGCATATCTGGAGCCTCAGGGTCATCTATAACAACATTTGCAGTGTCAGAGTCAGAGTCAGCCAAAATCCATCGTGATGCTTTCGCTACTCTTAGTTCCTCAGTTTTAGATTTTAGTAAAGGAGCTAATCGGTCAAATTCTTCCTGTTCACTCTCTGTTCGTTCTTCTTGCGCTTTCTCCAAAGCATCTTCATAGCTTTCCAATGCTTTTGCTTTACTTGCAGCGGTAATGCTTCCATTGCGGTAGTCCCGTTCAGCGTCGTCGTAGGCATCTTTTAGATTCATCAAGTTCTCAGCTTCAGATGGCGAAAATTCGTACTCCCACGCCTGAGTCCCTGAAATTATCTGCTCATCTATAAGCTCCTGTTCAACGTCAGTCAGAATCTTTTCTGAATCAGCAAGCTCAGAGTATCTTTCATCCAACTCTTCAATCTCAGCCTGTAAATCATAAATTTTTAAATCCTGTGGAGCAATGTTTTCTTCATTTTCAAACCCTCCGAGAATCGATATTTTTAGATCTTCGTTGGCTTCCAATTCATCGTCTGTCAAAATATCGATCTCGAACTCCACACTTTCTGAGTCAGCTAGTATCAAAAACTTCTTCTCAGTTAATTCAAAATCTTTCTCCTCTGTGACATCACCTGAAATATCTATATTGATTTCTATATCTTCTTTCGGTGCGGGATCAGAAATTATCGTAACTATGACTTTTCCACCTTCTAATACAACTGAGGGGGTGGCCGAAATTGACACAGTCGGTGTTTTCTGAGTCTCGGAGATAGCAGTACCTTGCCGTTCTGTAAGATTGTTCATTTCTTCACTGAGAGGCGAACCAATTGTTACCCCAACAGTGTTAACAGCTCCTAATCTGTAACCATACGGGTTTGAAATTAAAGAAAAATTCACCATTTCATCAACTTCAGTTATTCCACCCTTAAAACCAAAATCATCTTGCCAGTTTGCTAATCCATTTCGAGTTTCCTCTGTATAAAACTGATCTACGATTCCGACTTCATATCCAGACATTTCGAGAATGGTTTCCAGTTGCTCAACATCAGGCCCTTGAGACCCGACATTCAATTCCCGATAGAAAGAGAAATCTCCATTTACTGCCACAGATGGTCTACCATCTAATTCAAAAAGCGTAGTGGAAGCATCAACCATGTCTCCTTCTTCTAAATTAAGTGCAGTTAAACGGCCTGCTGAAACTGCATTTATAGATTGGAGTTCCTCTCTTAGCATTTCGCCACCTATTGTTATTTCTTCGGACAAAGTGCGAACGCTTACCTTTTCAGCGATAAGACGGTCCACATTAGAACTACTAACTTCCTTATCCTCCGAAGAAACTAAAATAGCGACTGTTACTCCCGCTCCGAGAAGAACAAAAATTAGAATTACAAGTACCCGCTTCAACATTTCTCTCCTTTAGATGTTCTAGCATCTTCGAATTTCTTGTCGGAAAATTCTTCTTTCTTAGTATTTTTCAAAATTAATCACTTTCCAAAGAGAGTTCAGACGCACATGAACGAATGTCATCGGTATTAATCGAACCATCTGGACTCTCGAATTGACTTGGATTCAGTAGTCCATTTTCATCTGGAGACAGATTCCCCACATTCCAACCTTTTCTATTAAGACACTCACCTAGAGCTATTGTTTGTTCATTTTGTTCTTTTATCTCATCCGGTGTCATTTCATTTCGCGATTCCTGAAATTCCTGAAAAGTGCTAGCTATGTTTGTTCGACTGTTGCAAAGCACCAAGGCATTCAGATAATTAGGGTTGTTAGCTGGATCTTCAGGTCCTGCTTCTTGATTTGGTAATCCAATAAATTCATACCCTTCGGAAGATAAACAAGAATTGAAGTCATCTAAAGTGTCCATCAGTTTGACACCTGCATCTTGTTCTTCTTCAGCTATAGGAATCGTGACCTTAGGGGGCTCTGTAGTGGTCGTAGTAGTGCTAGTTGTTGTCGTTGTTGTCGTTGTATTTGCATCTGAGGTCTGCCCAACCGTAGTCGTCGTTGAAGTATCCTCTTCTAAGGAACCTAGATTCTCATCGGTAATTTCTTGCGCTTCATTTAATGTTTTTTCAATTTTCGCTATAGGCACTTCGGTTGATGTAGGAATATTTGTAGTGCTGGGTGGCAGTGTTACAAGAACTTCTTGTTCAAAAGCGCCTGGGGGCAGGACGATTTCCCCCACTTCATCGGGAGTCAAAACAACGACCGTGCGCGACCCGACGGAATCAATACTGTTACTGCAAGAACTAGCAATAAATAAAACTACAAAAAGTAAACAAATCGAATTACGAGACATTAAGACTTCCTCTAGAAAGGTTTGATGAATTATCTAACACTATTTTGTATCGCCCTTAATCTTCATAATCTGTACATGTCTCATGTTATTGAGACCTTTCATCAAAATAACAAAAAAAGGGCTTTCGTGGAGATGATGGGAATCGAACCCACGGCCTCTACGTTGCGAACGTAGCGCTCTAGCCAACTGAGCTACACCCCCTGATATGAGTGAAGCGTATCTAAGAAGCTTTATTGAATGTAGAAATTCTCTTATATAGCTTCGGGATAGTCGTACTCTTCTTGCATTGATCTAGCAATGAAGGAATGTGTGAGCACTACAGAAGTTTCATCTGTCTCTATATCGCGTCGTTGTGTGATTAGAGTCACGTAACCAATTAAAGCTAAATCCACAACAAAATGAAGGGTCCATACGAATACCCCGCCCACTGCTATAGAAGCTAGAAAAGTGAAAACTGCTGTACCACTTAAAGCAATAGATACATCTCTGCGTCTTCTTTTTGCCCCTAAAGCACTTTGTGGTAATGAAATGCCAAAGTCCTTCGTTGCTGAAACACGATAAACATCAAGATGATTTGCAATCCCTGGAGCAGAAGACCTTGTAGAAATCTGATTTCTTATCAGTGGTGGTAGCAGAACAGCTGCCCACAATGCTCCCAGACCAAGAAGTATCAACATACTTTTTCCACCTTTAAATTTTCCGCAATAAAAAGATAATAGTATGCAAGTCTTATTAATACGGGGATGCTTTCGCGCTTTAAGCGCGAAAAGTGCTACTTAAAGCGCGAAAAGTGCTACTTCTCAGTTCTATGCCAGTCGCCGGACTTGCCGCCAGTTTTTTCTAATAATTTGACTTCTTCAATGGTGATTGACTTATCCATAGATTTACACATGTCGTATACAGTCAGTGCAGCAACAGAGCAAGCTGTCAGAGCCTCCATCTCCACTCCGGTTTTACCTGACGTTTTAACTGTTGCTTGTATTTCCACACAGCTTTCTCTGATTCTGAAATCAACAGAAGCGAAATTGATAGCTAACGGATGGCAAAGTGGTATTAATTCAGATGTCTTTTTAGCAGCCTGTATTCCAGCGACTCTTGCGACTCCCAATACGTCACCTTTTTTAAGTTCTTGTCTTTCCAAAGCTTCTAATGTTTCAGTACTCATAAAAACTTTTCCTGATGCAGTCGCACTTCTTTTCGTATCGTCCTTATTGCCAACGTCAACCATCTGCGCTTTTCCATTTTCGTCTACATGGCTTAATTCATCATTGCTACCACTCAAAGCTTCTCCTTTCTTATCCACCTATTTGAGACATGCTTCGAGCAGGGCGTATGAAATCGACATTCCCAATTCCATGACCTTCACGCTTAGCTAAAACTGCCAACTCTAAAAGTTCACATATTTCTTTATCAGTATTCCCGGACCTAAGCGCTTCTTTGAGATTGAATTCCTCATTTGAGAACAAGCAGTTTCGGAATTGCCCATCTGCTGTAATTCTTATCCGGTCACATGTAGCGCAGAATTTTTGACTGACACTAGCGACAATTCCAATTTCCCCTTTATTGTCCAAGTATCTAAAACCACTAGCCGGCGCATTTGAGCGCTCAATCTCTTCTAACGGGTAAACAGAATTTATTGTGGAAAATATTTCTTTCAGTGTGACAACTGAAGAAGTTGACCAGTTTTCATCAGCGTCAAGAGGCATAAACTCTATAAACCTGACTATCACACCCATATCTCTTCCAAACTTTGCGAAATCGACTATCTCGTCGTCATTAATCCCACGCATAACAACGACATTTATTTTTACAGGCGATAACCCTGCCTCTAGAGAAGCTTCAATTCCGCTTATGACTTTTCGCATATCATCCCTGAGGGTGATTTCTTCAAACCGTTCTGCTCTCAAAGAATCCATAGAG
>Ga0066856_10001112_pt1 | contig 10425 bp, 9 predicted proteins | sample ETNtaG_5_FD_65605 | JGI IMG/M metagenome (GOLD analysis project Ga0066856, IMG submission 65605) | Marine microbial and viral communities from oxygen minimum zone, Eastern Pacific Ocean - ETNP201406SV205 | ecosystem: Environmental > Aquatic > Marine > Oceanic | place: Pacific Ocean: Eastern...
GTTTGATGAGAATGGACAATACATCTACCCTGAAGGATCTGGATTTAATTATTGTCAATGGTTGAAGGATAATCCTGACTCAACAGAAGCTGTATCAAACACAAAAGTATCATGAGCGAGGTAGTATGGTCTATAAATATAATGATAGCAATACTCCTTGTCGGAGTATCTATTACAATATATTGGATTTTTAAATACGATGACTGGAATGACACCACCGTCACGGAAGAGTTGTTACAACTTCCGAGTGACGAAGATCAACAGAGTTCTTGATGGCGATACTATTGACGTTACCATTGATCTTGGGTTTGATCTATACAAGAAAGAAAGAGTTAGAATTGCAGGAGTTGATACTCCAGAGAAAAGGACACGAGACTTAGAGGAGAAAGCACTTGGAATCGACGCAACCAACTGGCTCAAAGAAAAACTCAAAAATAGTATTGACGGTCCTGATGAGCTTTCTATTAGGACTGAACTTGTTGGTGGGGTCGGTAAATACGGTCGTCTTCTTGGGTGGCTTTATATCGGGGATTCAAATGTGTCCCTTAATGAAAAGATGATCGAGGAAGGTTATGCTTGGTCATATGATGGTGGAACTAAGCAAAAGAATTTTGAAGATCTACGTGTAATCCGTAGAAAATTTGGTACATTAAATGGTTAGTAAGACTGAGATATATCTTGGTAACCCCAACCTAAAGAAGGCTGGTACTGAGATACAATTTACTAAAGAGCAAGTAGAAGAGTGGATCAAATGTAAACAAGATCCACTTTACTTTGCTATGAAATATATGCAGATTATCAACTTGGATGAAGGTCTAGTACCTTTTGAAATGTATGATTTTCAGCAGAAAATCTTAATGGACTTCCATGAAAATAGATTTAACATTGCTAAACTTCCTAGACAGACTGGTAAGAGCACCACTGTGGTGGCGTATCTTTTACATTATTGTATCTTCAATGATAGCGTTAATATTGGGATACTCGCTAACAAGGCTAGTACTGCTAGAGAACTCTTAGGTAGACTACAACTAGCATATGAAAACTTACCCAAGTGGATTCAGCATGGAATACTTGTGTGGAATAAAGGTAGTGTGGAGTTAGAGAATGGATCTAAAATATTGGCTGCGTCTACTTCTGCTAGTGCTGTTAGGGGTATGTCTTTCAATATCCTTTTCTTGGATGAATTTGCTTTTGTTCCCAACCATGTTGCAGAACAGTTTTTTGCTTCTGTGTATCCTACTATTACTTCTGGTAAGTCAACGAAAGTAATAATCATATCTACACCAAATGGTATGAACCACTTCTATAAGATGTGGGAGGATGCCAGAAATGGTAAGAATGGATATGTCACGAATGAAGTGCATTGGTCTCAAGTTCCAGGCAGAGATGCTAAATGGAAAGAGGAGACGATGAAGAACACGTCCAAGAGACAGTTCGCTCAAGAGTTTGAATGCGACTTTCTTGGATCTGCTGATACTCTTATATCTCCATCTAAACTACAAGCAATACCATTCACCGAACCTATAGTTAGTAATGCTGGACTTGATATTTACGAAAGATCACAAGAAGGTCACGAATATATTATTACTGTCGATGTTGCCAGAGGAATTGGTGGCGACTATTCTGCTTTCATCGTGTTTGACATCACCACTCTCCCGTATAAGGTTGTTGCGAAATTCAGAGATAATGAGATTAAGCCTGTCATGTTTCCGTCGAGAATATTTCAGGTAGCAAAGAATTATAATTTTCCATATATCCTAGTAGAGGTCAATGACATTGGTGATAGTATAGGAGCAATGTTAAACTTTGACCTTGAGTATCCTAACGTACTCATGTGTGCTATGAGAGGTAGAGCAGGTCAGATAGTAGGTCAGGGATTCTCTGGTACTAAGACTCAACTTGGTGTCAAGATGAGTATCACAGTTAAGAAACAGGGATGTGCAAACCTCAAAGCAATTCTAGAAGAAGATAAATTAACCTTCTGTGATTTTCATATACTACAAGAGCTTACAACTTTCATTCAGAAGAAGCAAGCATGGGAAGCAGATGAAGGATACCATGATGACTTGGTGATGTGTTTGGTTCTATTTTCTTGGTTAGTCATGCAAGACTACTTCAAAGAAATGACAGATCAAGATGTCAGACGAAGGATATATGAAGAACAAAGGAATCAGATTGAACAGGACATGGCTCCATTTGGATTCATTGATGATGGATTAGGTGACGATACCTTTGTAGATGGTGATGGTGAACTGTGGGCTTATGGTGATACAGAAGAATCCGTAACTTATATGCTTCCTGATTTGTGATGGAACTCGATGAACAGTTCGGTTTAGAACACCTACTATTCAGAGAAAGAACATGTCGAGTCTGTGGTAGAGACAAAGACTTGATGAATGATTTTTATTTAATAAGAAAGAATAAGCGAGGTAACCCATCTGGTTATTCGTATGAATGTAAGTTGTGTACTGTAGAGAGGGTGGTGAGGAATAGAAAGAAAAAACGCACTGTAGAAGAGAACTATCCAGACTGGTAGAGTGTTCATGCATTGTTTCCCCACTCAAAATACTCCTAGAGATAAATAATTTCAGGTAATTTGAATCATCTATAGGGGTTAAAAACATGGCAAGTCAAATCTCGCCTGGTGTAGTTCTTAGAGAAAGAGATCTATCCAACGCAGTTGTTGTTGGCACATCAAGTCAAACAGCAGCATTTGCTTCAACTTTCCAGAAAGGTCCAATTGGTGAGGTTGTTACAATCTCTGACCAAAAAGATTTACTTGGTGTATTCGGTAAACCAACTGATGCTAACGCAGAAGACTGGTTTGTTGCATCTGAGTTTCTGGGATATGGTGGGCAACTCGCAGTTGTTCGTGCAGAGACAGGAGCATCTAATGCTGTTGATGCAGGTCCAACAGTTCTAGTTAAGAACACTGCTGATTGGGAAGGAGGCACAGGCTCGTCTAAAAAGTTTGTAGCACGTGCTGCTGGTACTCTAGGCAACTCACTCAAGGTAGTAGTTGTTGATAGTGGTGCTGATCAGTATCTAACATTCGCAGCAACACCAGCTGGTATCGGTGTCGATGACACAGTTACATTTACTGGTGGTGCAACAGCAAAAGTTCTTTCATGGGTTCCTGCAACCAAGACTGCTGCTGTGGTTCTAACAACCCCCTCTACTAAGATTACAACTTCTGACACATTAGACATTCCTGATACAGGTGTTGCTGCAACAACTACAACACTAGTTGGTGGTACTGGATATACTGCTGGTACAGCAGTTGCTACAACTAACGGATCTGGATCTGGACTAACAGTTGATGTAGCAGTTGGAGCTGGTGTTCCAAGTGCAATCACACTTACATCTGGTGGTTCTGCTTATGCAACTGGTGCTAACATTGCTACTACAGGTGGCGGTGGTACAGGATTGACAGTTGACGTTGTTGTCGCTGGTGGTGTTGTTCAGACTGTAGCAATCAATACTGCTGGTACTGGATACACAGTTGGTGCAACAGTAACAATCGTTGGTGGTGGTTCAAACGCAACATTTACAGTCGATGCAGCAACAGGTGCTGTAACTGCTGTTACAATCAACGCTGGTGGTACTGGATATCTTGTAGGAGATACAGTCACAGTTGCTGGTGGTGGTGCTGATGCAACATTCGACATCGCTTCTGTAACTGATACACAGATTGCAATCTCTTCTGTTAGTGACTGGTATACTAATACAGAAATTGCTGGTACTGGACTTAAGTTGAGTGCAATCGGTCCTCGTCCTGGTACATCTGCATTCGCTGCTGATAGAAGTGTTTCTGGAGACGAAGTGCATGTAGCAGTGATCGACACAACTGGTGATGTATCTGGTGCTTCTAGCACAATCGTTGAACGTCTTACATATCTTTCTAAACTCTCTGATGCAAAATCAACAGAGGGTGCAAATGTGTACTACAAGTCAATCATCAATGCTGAGTCAAGCTATGTTTATCATGGTGCTGCTTTAGCAACAACAGTATCTGGTGCTGTTTGGAACGCTGGTTCTGGTAGTGTATCTGGAGCACTTGCTATTGGTGGTGCTATCGAAACAACACTAACTGCTGGTGTTGATGACTATTCATATACTGCTGGAGAAATTGCATCAGCATATGATGAGTTTGCTGATGATGAGAATACTGATGTTAACTTCATCCTCATGGGTGGATCACTAGGTACTGAAGCAGATACAAAGACAAAGGCAGCTAAGGTACTTGCTATTGCAGCAGGCCGTAGAGACGCAATTGCATTTGTATCACCTTACAGAGGAAACCAAATCGGTACATCTGGTGCTTTGACTTCTAGACAACAGAAGGATAACACTCTTGGATTCTTCAGTGGACTAACCTCCACATCATATGGAGTATTCGATAGTGGATACAAGTACATCTATGACCGCTTTAACGATGTATATCGTTACATCCCAACTAACGGTGACATTGCTGGTCTATGTGTTGCTACATCAACTGCAACAGATGACTGGTTCTCTCCTGCTGGATTGACCAGAGGTGGAATTCGTAATGCTGTTAAACTAGCATACAACCCATCTAAGGCAGATAGAGATGAACTTTATCAGAATAGAATCAACCCAGTTGTTTCTGTTGCTGGAAGTGGTATTACATTATTCGGTGACAAGACTGCTCTTGCTTCACCATCTGCATTTGACAGAATCAATGTTCGTAGACTATTCCTCAACATTGAGTCTAGAGTAGAGAACCTTGCTAAAGGTGTTTTATTCGAACTTAACGATGATCTTACACGTTCAAACTTCAGTGCTGCTGTTAACTCTTACTTGAATGAAGTTCAAGCAAGACAAGGTTTAACTGATTTCTTAGTTGTTTGCGATACATCCAATAACACACCTGATGTTATTGATCGCAATGAGTTTGTTGCAGAATTATTCCTGAAGCCAACTCGTTCAATCAACTACGTAACAGTTACATTTACTGCAACACGTACTGGTGTTTCGTTCGCTGAAGTAGTCGGACGCTAATTCGTTACACTAAATATAAAAACAGAGGACAAGACTAATGGCAAATATATCGAGTAACGTCTCAGAATTCCTGGCTAAGGTTGCTCAAGGTGTCAAACCTAATATGTTTGAGGTGGAAATTGCATTTCCATCTCTAGGTTTATCAGTTGATAATAAACTGGTTAACATGATGTGTAAATCAGCAGCACTACCTGCATCTAGTCTAGGAACAATTGAAGTTCCTTTTAGAGGTAGGTCAGTTAAGATTGCTGGAGACCGCACATTTGACAACTGGACTGCAACCTTCATCAACGATAAGGACATGAAGACTCGTGGTTACTTTGAGACTTGGTTAAACAAGATGAACTCTCATGAGGGTAATACTGCTGAGGCATTCAACCCTGCTGAAGGAGGTCAACGTTATACTGCTGATCTATTTGTTACACAAATAGAAAAAGACGCAAGCGATAAAGGATCAAACTTAAGGAAGTACAAACTATGGTATGCATTTCCTGCTAGTGTTTCTCAGATCGACCTTGCTTATGACAGCAATGATCAGATTGAAGAGTTCACAGTTGAATTCCAATATTCATACTGGACAGTTGAAGAAGGTGATGCCAAGAATGGTGACATCATAAAATAATAGACTTTTTTCTATCGTATAAATACTTGCGGTAGTAAAAAACTTTAATATTATGAGTCAGTTATTTGGCTTTCAAATTAATAGGAAGAAGGAACTGAAGGGTCAATCTCCAGTTCCTCCTTCTGCTGACGAGCCCGTTGCAGTAGCTGCAGGGGGCTATTTTGGTACTTATGTCGATATGGACAACAGTGCCAGAGATGAGTTTGAACTCATTCGTCGTTATAGAGACATGGCTCTCCACCCAGAGGTGGATAGTGCTGTCGATGAAATTGTGAATGAATTTGTAGTCAATGATACAAATGATAGTTGTGTAGAGATCAACTTAGATAACCTTGAAGTTGGAAAGGGTGTCAAGAATAAGATCCGTGATGAGTTTGATCATATAAAACAACTACTCAATTTTGAGAAGAGAGCACATGAGCTTATTCGAAATTGGTATGTAGATGGTAAACTAATTTACCACAAAGTAATAGACCTTGCTAATCCAAAGAAGGGTATCTTAGAACTGAGATATATTGATCCCCTTAAGATCAAGAAGGTCAGACAAAAATTATCAAGCAACAATAGAACACTAACTCCAGAGGAGAAACAATCCGCTAAAGCATATGAGTGGGGTGAGTTTGTAGACTATTGGTTATACAATCCTAGAGGATACCTCAGAGGTGGTGCTCTTGGTCCTGTTGGTGATATGTCCAACAATCAAGGTATCAAGATTGCTGTTGACTCAATCACCTTTGTTAATTCTGGACTACAGGATTTAAACAAAAGACTTATTCTAAGTTTCTTACATAAAGCAATCAAATCCTTAAACCAATTAAGGATGATTGAGGATGCTCTTGTAATCTATAGATTATCACGTGCTCCAGAACGTAGAATATTTTACATCGATGTAGGTAACCTTCCAAAAGTAAAAGCGGAACAATACCTTCGTGATGTAATGGCACGTTACCGTAACAAACTAGTCTACGATGCAAAGACTGGTGAGATACGTGACGACAAAAAGCATATGAGTATGCTAGAAGATTTTTGGTTACCTCGTAGAGAGGGTGGTCGTGGAACTGAGATCACCACCTTACCTGGTGGACAGAATCTAGGAGAACTCAAGGATGTTGAGTACTTTAGGAAGAAACTTTATAATAGCCTCAATCTTCCTCCTTCAAGGCTCACAGATGACAACAAGGGATTCAACTTGGGTAAAACCACTGAAGTCCTTAGAGACGAGCTTAAGTTCACCAAGTTCATTGGACGTTTACGTAAAAGATTTGGAGAACTATTCCTCGATATACTCAAGACTCAACTTATTCTCAAGGGAGTAATTACTCCTGAAGATTGGGATGATATGCAGGAGCATATTCAGTGGGACTGGCTCTTTGATAATCATTTCAATGAGTTGAAAGAACTTGAGATGGTTACTCAGAGAATGGCAATGGTTGCACAGATGGATCCATTTGTAGGTAAGTATTTCTCTGTCGAACATATCCGTAGAAACATTCTACAACAGAACGAAACAGAATATAAGGAACTTGATAAGCAGATGAATGCAGAGATCGAATCTGGTCTTGCTATGGATCCTATTGATGTCACTACATTGGATACAATGGATCGTCAAAACATTGCTTACCAACCAGAGATTGATGCTGCTGCACAGGACAATCAAGCAGTGTTAGATCAGGCAAGAGCTGATGATGATCACAAGAAAGAACTACAGAAAATCAAGGCCCAGCCTAAACCAGTTGCTGCCTCCGCATCTAAACCTAAGAAAACAACTAAATAATAAACACACTATGTAATTATTATGGCAGATCCAGTAACAGATCCAGTGGAACAACCACCCGAAGCGGTGCTTGATACTGCTGATTTGATATCGAATAATAAAAGGGCTGAAGCGATTGACGCTATACAAGATTTATTGTATGCACGTGCAGCAGATGCTATGGGATCTTACAAGAAGACTGTGGCAAATACATTTTTCGATGAACCAAAGGTAGAGGAACCATCTAATGAAACTGATAACGGAACAAATTGAAAACGTTAATGTAATTAGCGAAGGTAACGGTGATTCTAAGAAGTTGTATATTGAGGGAGTATTCCTTCAGTCTGAACTTAAGAATCGCAACGGACGTATGTATCCATTCTCCGTTCTTGAGAAAGAGGTCAGTAGATATAATGAAGAGTACATTAAAACATCACGTGCTCTTGGTGAGTTGGGTCATCCTGATGGTCCTACTGTTAACCTTGACCGTGTTTCCCACAGAATCACATCGCTTACTGCTGAAGGTACTAACTTCGTCGGAAAGGCACAAATCCTAGACACCCCAATGGGTAAGATCGCTAAGTCACTCCTAGAAGATGGTGTGAAACTTGGTGTTTCATCTAGAGGTATGGGTTCTATTGATAAGCGAGAAGACTGTAACGTAGTTATGGATGACTTCATGCTTGCTACAGCAGCAGACATTGTTGCTGATCCTTCCGCACCCGATGCTTTCGTGAATGGAATCATGGAAGGTAAAGAGTGGGCTTGGGATAACGGCATACTTAAGGAGACGAAGGTTGCTAAATATAAGAGTTACATCGACGATGCTACTCGTCACGACCTAGAGGAAAGAACACTTACAGTGTTCAACAACTTCCTACAAGGCTTGTAATTAATAAATAAACTATAGATAATTCAAATTTACGGGAAGACTAATGTCAGACATGTTAAACGAAAAGTTTGAGGAATTCGCATCTGAGCAGAAGGATGTTCTCAAAGAATATCAAGATCCTATGCCAACAGTTACTGCAACTGTTATACCTGGTACAGGTAGCGATCCAACTCAGGTTTCGGGTGATCCCCAACAGAAAGGTACAGGTAAAGATGAACCATCTGGTTCTTCACCAACAGTACCACCATCAGTTGCTAATGGTCAATCAGTAAATGACTTGGGAGGATCATCTACACCACCACTTCATGCTAAGAAGGAAAAGGGTGAAGAAAATCCTGGTGCTAAGGCAGCAGCTCCTATCTCACAAGACGGTAGTGCAGCATCTCCATCTGGTAAGGGTGGTGACGAAGCAGGTGCTAATAGTCTTGGTGCTGAAATTACACACGGAACTTCTAAAGGTCCAGATGTACAGTACCCAATCAAACCATCGTTTGAAGAAGTTGAATTATCTGACGACGTAAAAGCCCTCCTAGAGGGAACAGAACTCTCTGAAGAGTTTGCCGAGAAAGCAAAGACAATCTTTGAAGCTGCTGTCAAGGCAAAACTAGCAGAAGAGTACGACAAGCTTGTAGCACACTTTACCAAAGAGCATGAAGAGAAGCTCACTGCTGCTAAGGCAGAACTCAATGAAGAGGTTAATGGTACAGTGAACTACGCCGTGAATCAATGGTTGGAAGAGAACCAACTCGCCGTTGATCGTGGAATCAGAAATGAGATTACAGAAGACTTTATTTCAGGTCTGAAGAATCTCTTTGAAGAGCACTACATTTCTATCCCAGACGATAAAGTCGATGCGGTAGAAAGTATGGCTACATCTATTCGTGAGATGGAAGAAAGACTTGACGAACAGGTCAAGGCTAATGTGAAACTTCAGAATCGTCTTAACGAGTCTGCGGCACAAGTTATTCTGAGACAAGTTTCAGAAGGACTAGCAGATACTCAGAAGGACAAACTATCAGCTCTCGCTGAGGGTGTTGAGTTCAAATCAGAGGAAGAATATTCCAAGAAACTCACCACAATTAAAGAGTCATATTTCCCTAAAGAAAAGGCTCAGGTCAGCGAAGTATCTGACGAAACACCAGTTGAAGCAGAAGAGATGACTCCAGCAATGGGATCATATCTAGACGCTTTGAATCGCTGGAATTGAATTTAATAATATAAAACACTTTTAAAAGAGTATAAACAAATGTTTAACGCAAAAGCTCTAACAGAAAAGTGGTCACCTGTTCTAAGTCATGAAGGGTCTACTCCCATCAAAGACAATTATAGAAAGGCTGTTACTGCTGTACTGTTAGAAAACCAAGAGAAATTCATACGTGAAGAGCGTGGAATGCTCAACGAGGTAGCAGTAAACGCTGCTGGTGCTATCGGTAGTAACGCACTATCTGGTAGTGGACTCGACACTAAGACAGGTGGATTAGCTGGTTTCGACCCAGTTCTAATCAGCTTGATTCGTCGTGCTATGCCTAACCTAGTTGCATACGATATCTGCGGTGTACAACCAATGAGTGGTCCTACTGGACTTATCTTCGCAATGAAGGCTCACTACGAAACACGCACTGGCCCCGAAGCATTATTCAACGAGCCAGATTCAAACTTCTCTGCTGGATCAGACGCAAGTAAGGGTGCATACAACCCTGCTAACGATGCAACAGATGGTTCGAACCCTGCTCTACTTAATGACGCATCACCTGGAACTTATGAGCGTGGTGTTAAGCCAATGGCTCGTAACGTTGCTGAAGAATTGGGAGAAACAACTCAGTTCCGTGAGATGGCATTCAGCATTGAGAAGACTGCTGTGACTGCACAGTCCAGAGCCCTCAAGGCAGAGTACACTCTAGAACTAGCCCAAGACTTGAAAGCTATTCACGGTCTAGATGCAGAGCAAGAACTTGCTAACATTCTTTCTAGTGAGATCCTTGCTGAAATCAACCGTGAGGTTGTACGTACAGTTTACACAATTGCAAAACCTGGTGCTGCTAACAACGTAGCAAACGCTGGTCGTTTTGACTTAGACGTAGACTCAAACGGAAGATGGTCTGTTGAGAAATTCAAAGGACTTATGTTCCAAGTCGA
>Ga0066856_10001113_pt1 | contig 10415 bp, 4 predicted proteins | sample ETNtaG_5_FD_65605 | JGI IMG/M metagenome (GOLD analysis project Ga0066856, IMG submission 65605) | Marine microbial and viral communities from oxygen minimum zone, Eastern Pacific Ocean - ETNP201406SV205 | ecosystem: Environmental > Aquatic > Marine > Oceanic | place: Pacific Ocean: Eastern...
CAGCGCCCCCCCCCCAAAACTGTTGTTGTTGTTGGTATTGTTGGCGTCGGTTTCGATGCGCTCTTTCGTCGTCGTCCACGCGCACACCAGAGAATCTTCGCCTCCGGTGTATAAGTGCACTTTTTGACCGTCACTCGCACCAACCGTCGATGAAGATGATGCTACTAAACACCGAACGATATCGTTGTGTCCATCACCGCCAGAAGAAGAATCATTCGGTAACACGTATTCCGGCGCGAGTAAAGTCAACGGTTGCGTGCTCGTGCCGCTCTTCATACCGTTTTGGTCGTACGCTATTGGAAACAAACCAACGGTCCCGTTGATTGTTCCGCAGCACGCGTAATACTTGTGGTTATTTGCTATACCACCGTCGATAACGTTGATGACGTAATCGACGCCGTTTTCGATCAAATCTTTTAATCCTTTCTTTGACAACGATTTTGATGATATTTTTCTCTCATTCATCATCTTCGCTTCCTTCGCCGCCTCTCTCGCTTTCTCTCTCGCGTTCTTCACGCGTCCAATCTCAACGCCACACGTCGTGCCGTTTGCATCGCAATCGAACAAATGAATTTCCTCGATGCCGGTCAATGCCCACAAGATATTTTTGCTGTTACTACTCGTTCTCGCGCCGCTCAAAAATCCAAACTCGTTAATCGCCGCATTCGCGGTCCCAATGCTCACCAAACTGTTCTCATCATCAATCTCGTTGAATAAGTTAAACGTACACGTCAAACCGTCCACCGAACTCGTGTGCAAAATGTGTCTATTTTCCGGATGGAATCGAAGTTTCGTAACTATTTCCGAGTGCGCGTCTTCAAACTGTTTAATCACCTCTCCTCCTCCTTGTCTGATCATCCTTCGGTCATAAAACAAAATCTTTTCACCACAACTTACGGCTAAAATCGTTTCGTTCGCGCCGCCGATGGAGCACGTTTCCACGGACCCGTTCTTACCGAGAATATGATTCGGTATCCGTACTCGCGCGACGCATTTGGTATTATTTGTTCTCGCGTCCCACTCTTTGACCGTGTTATCGTGCGAACACGAAAGAATCGTCGTTAATTCGTTCGGCACGGGAAAGTGTGTGTCCGTCACCGCACGTTCGTGTTTGAGCGACGACGACGACGACGACGACGACGACGACGCCATATTATTATTTTGTCCGCCGTTTCGAACGACGTCGAAAACTTTCCCTTCGTTCGCGCTCGTTCTGTACACCATTTTCGAGAAATCAAAGTTGGTTTCCATTTGCGTGACGTACACGGATCCTTTCTCCCGTTTCGCAATCTCGCGAAACGAGACGACACCGTCGTCGTCGTCGTCGTCGCATTCATCGTGTTCTTCTTTTCGGCGTGGTTCTTGATAGGTTTCCTCCTTGTCTTTGTTGTCTTTCCCATGTATTACGTGACTCTTATTAAAGTAGTTTTTGGCGGCAGACGACGACGACACAATCATCAAATTCCCGATCGGTGTCCTCGCGCGAAACTCCGGGTCGGGCCCGAAATCGTACAGTTGTTGTTGTTGTTGTTGTTGTTTTTCCTCCTCCTCCTCCTCGACATCCAAAATCATCGCGTCCTCGTCTTCTTCTCTTTTCTCCTCCTCGTCGAATCGGACGTGTCGTCCCATTTTGTTTTCTTTATTATTATTATTCGTTTATTATTATGTAGTACGTACTCGTGTCAAGACGAAGTCCACACAATACTACTATGGCCATACTCCATACTGCTCAACACCATTTTAATAACACACGACCTCAAAAAGAGGGCTTAGGTTTAGGGTATCATTATCATACTCAAAATTCTATCCTTTGTTTTCTTCAAATGACAGAAGAAGACCATATAAAAAAAAAGAAAAAGGACCGATAACACCACAAAGCCCACAAAAAATTTCCTACACGAGACTTTCCTCCTTTTCTACACACGACCGACCATCATCATCATCATCATGGCGGCGTTGCCGGGGGAGGAGGAGGAGGCGTCGCCGGCGGCAGCGGCAGCACCAGCGGCGGTGCCTCCCGGCCACCGATCCTTGTTCAGTCGCGTCTCCACGTTCGGCTCGGACCTGGTGAACGCGCTCGGCGACGGGATGAACTAGTGCGTTTTTATTTCGTTTCTTTTTTTTTTTGAGAGAGAGTCGTCTCGTTTACGACGTTCTTTTTTGTTGTGTGTTGTCATCATCATCATCATCGGAAGAAGACGACGACGACGACGACTTTGAAAGAAGAAAGGTCGTCTCGAGAGGGAGTCGAAGACGACGGTATTCGCGACGACGACGACGACGTAAACGACGACGACGTTTTGATGATGGTCCCTTCGAAGAAGTCGACGACGACGAGAGAGGGGAGGAGAGTCTCTTTCTTTCTTCTTTCTTTCTTTCCTTTTTGGAAAGTCATCATCATTTTTATCATCTGTTTGTTGTTTTTTTTGTCTCTTTTTTTATTTATCTGTTGTTGGTTTTAATAAAGGGAGAGAGAAGAGGTCTTTTTCTTTCTTCCCACAAAACAACAACAACAACAAAGAAAAGTGTGAAGAAGTTTGCTGCTGCTTTTGCTGCTTTTGCAGGTGAAACGCGCGCGAGAGCAGCAGTACTACATCGACCGACGTGTGTCTGGTTTTTTATATGAAACTAACACACTTCTCTCTCTCTTTCTTTCTTTCTTTCTTTCGACGACTATATAATAACGAACAACAACAGTCTGGCGGGCGTGGATGAACTGGAAGTGACCGAAGGCGGCGACGAAGAGGAGTCTAATAAAGGCGAAGAGAAAGACTCGAACGATGGGAAGAACCATCAAGAAGATAGGAAAGCGATGTGGGCGACGCTGAAAAATATGATTGGCGCGGACGTCATGTCGGTGTTTTCAGTGCCAGTGTTCATCATGGAACCGATGTCGACGCTGCAAAAGATGGCGGAGATTTTACAGTATCAACACTTGTTGGACGAAGCCGCGGATGAGGACGACGAAGACGCGCGGTTGGCGTTGGTGACGGCGTACGCGGTGTCCGTGTATTCAACCATGGAACGAACGAAAAAACCGTTCAATCCGATTTTAGGCGAAACGTACGAGTTGAAATTGAACGACGGTAAGAGCACGGCGATTTACGAACAAGTGAGTCATCACCCGCCGATTGGTGCCGGACACGCGGATACGGAGAAGTGGACGTACGACATCACCTCGGCGGTGAAGACGAAGTTTATGGGAAACTGGGTGGACGTCTTCCCAATTGGCCGCACGAGAATTCATTTGAAACGAACGAACGAGACGTTCAACATCGTACCGCCCACGTCGAGAATTAACAACTTGATCGTCGGGAGAATTTGGGTGGACACGTTTGGAGACATGCGCGTACAAAACTTGACGACAAAAGCGACGTGCGATTTGCAATTCACCGCGTGCGGGTGGTCCTCGCGAGGTCGATACGAAGTCAACGGTTTCGTCAAGGATAAGGACGGAAAAGAAAAATTAAAAATGTACGGTCACTGGAACAAAGATTTGAAATGTAGTAAAGTAAAGGAAGACGAAAAACAACAGTGGGAGGAGAAAAAGTTGTGGGAAGTCGAGGAGAGCGAGATTAAAGTAGCGCACGAACACCCGTACGGGTTTAACTCTTTCGCGGTCAAATCCATCGGCCTAGAAACGACTCCAGCGGATGGTAAAATGTTGAAATCCGATTCGAGATTGCGACCAGATCGAAGAGCTTTGGAGAAAGCGGACAACTCGACGGCGAGCACGCAGAAGACCGCTTTAGAAGAGAGGCAAAGAGCAGAAAGAAGAGAGAGAAGAGCGCTGGAATGCGGCCCTTGGAAACCGAGATTTTTCTTGGAGATGGGCGAGAACGCGGAGTGCACCGCGGACGAGGCGGAGATTGTCGAACACGTGTTTGAATACAACAAGAATTCGTACGAAGAGATTCGCGAAAAGGAGGAGGCGTGCACGAACGTAGGAACGGCAAATAACGAAGGAGAAGAGAATAGCGCGAAACATCCGCTGGACGCGGAGTTTCATCCGTGGCAATTCGAAAAGTACGAACACGCCTACGCTTAGCGCGAAAACGAGGAAGGGAAAGAAGAAAAGAAAGGATTGATTATTGATGCTCGCTTATTTAAATAAAAGTATGGTACACCTACTAGTACTAATATGTAGGTAGTAGTAGTGGTTTTGAAAAAAAAAGTGTTGAGAATTTTTATGCTTTTTCAGTCATGCGTAAATAAAATACATAGTAATACTACTACTAAAGGAGTTACCTCATACCTAGCCAGGTACAGATCCGCGGCGTTATTAGTTGTTCGTAATCTCTCGTCCAAAGACTCGCGGCGGCGAAAACGGCGGCGACGTTCTCTTTTGCTTGTTTTCGTTTATTCGGGCCGCGACAGCGACGGCGGGCTTGTTTTTTGTCGCGGGCGCAGGCTTTTCTTTTGTGGTTCGGTTCGGTTCGCGCGCTCGCGAAGCTCGTTCCGCGATTTCCAAATCTTCACGCGTCTTCTCGTTCGTGACGACGTCGACATCTTTTCCTTTTAATTCTTCTTGTTTTTTTGTTTCGTCTGCCTTCGTAGTCATCTCCTTGTACGCGTCTAAGATCGTCTTTTTTGACATCTCTAAAACCAAATCTCTTTTCCTCCTCGCTTCCTTTCGTAATCTCTCGTGCGTCTGTTTTTTATCACTTCCCGACGTCGTCTCTTTCATCGGCGGTATCTGTAAATATCTCGCCAAGCCGTTCGCGCTCCTCAAAGCCGTCTTTAAAGCGTACACTTCGCGTTTCTTCTGTATGTCTGCTTCGTTTTGAATAACATTATCGTTATCGGCGACGCCGTCGGCGACTTCCACGTACCTCGCTTTCAAGGAACCGGGCGCGAAAATGTTTTGACGGTTCACCCACGTGAAATCGACCTCGTCGTTCGACAGTTCTTTCATGCGTTGCAAAGCCACGACTCGCGTTTGAAACTGTTCGGAAATTCGCGCTAAGGAGAACACGTCTCTGTAGTGTTCCGAGAGGTTTATCGTTTCATCAACGTTTTTCGTTTCCCTTATTATTCCTCTCTTCTTCTTCTTCTTCTTTGAAAGGGGGAGGATGACATTTTTTTTTATCTTCTTCGTCCTTCCTTCTTTTACATTCGAGACCAGAAGGTTGGTGGTGGTCTTTTTCACCAACGCCTCGCGTTCTGCCGTGGCACGCATCATCATTATCATCCTCGTCCTCGTCGCCGTGTTGTTGTTGTTGTTGTTGTTGTTGTTGCATTCAGCAGTCGTGGTGGTCTTCATCGTCATCGTCGTCTTTAATAACGCGTCTAAAACGCGGTCTATTTTCTCAATCTTTTTTTTTTTTAACGATTCAGACGACGACGGAGGGGTATCCTCGTCGCTCTGGATCGACGAGCGATTCGTGCGACGTGCGATCTCGCGCAACATCATCGCGTGTCGTGTTCCTGCCACCAACCTGCTGGCGTTTCTTTTCCGCGCTAAACTCCTCCTACACAAATGTGTGTTTTAATGAAGAAAGAAAGGAAGTGATTTTCAACTGTTTTTTTCATGGGAGAAAACAACAAAATTTTCAACAAAACGTATGGTACCACGGTATCCATACTACTAGTATCGACTATTCTTTTTTATTATTACAGGTCTAATCACCGTCGTCGTTCCCGTCCCTAATGCATTTAGTCTTCATCACCATCATCCTCAACATCAGCATCGAGCAAAACCGAGCGGTCTTCTTCCAATTCGTCTAATTCGTCCAATTCGTCCAATTCTTCATCATCTTCCAATTCTAATTGGCTCGCGTCTTCGTCGTCGTCTTCCCTTAAACCTCTCAACAAGGACGTTTGCAAGCGCAAAGCGTTATTGGAGACGGATTTATCGCACCTTTTTGTGACCCACATGCCGACAAAATTTGCCATTAACGCACTCGAAATTAAAAGCCAGCATCCGGGTTCGAAGTACGTGTCTAAATCGAAACATTCGTCGTCGATTCGGTGTCCTTCGGCGTTCGAAAATGAATCGCTCGTTTGACCCGTGCCGATAGCGGCTAAAATGGTGTTGAAGCGCAAACATCCGCCGCCGACGATAAAGTTGGCGAATTGCTTGATTTGAAGCATTGCAGCGACGACAGCAAATAAGACGACATCTAAAGAGGACCAAGCGCTGAAAATTTCCGCTATCGTTTGTATTCTTCGTTGCACCCGAGGCGTTAAAGGCCAAATCCAAAGGGCGCATAAAATCAACAGTTGCGCTAAAGGCGCGACGACCGCAAAGATGTATAAAGTTATCTGGATAAAGCGCGGACCTATGCGTTGGAAGAACATGCGTAGGGTCTCATTCGGTGATGATATCGTCGCGGATCCACGCGCGTAGGTATCGATGTTCGCGTGCGGTAACGCTTCCGCCAACTCGACCAACGAAAATGATCGAGTCTTTTCGTTCGATCCGAGAGCGTATCCCGCAATCCCCAGGAAATCAAACTTAATGGATGGTATGCTCACACCGACGGCGAGGGAAACGACCGAAGCTACCAAGAAGAGGAACACAACCGCGGCTTGTAATGCAGCAATTTTCGTTCGCAATAAAACCGACGGTCTGTTTACGTCTCTTCGCCACAAAGGCGCCGCGGTATCGTCGACTTCGGTTTTCGATCGAACCGATTTGCGGTGAATGAAGAGAGCGACGTGTCCCAGAACCAAGGAGAGGACAGTGGCGAAGAGAAAGACGTAGAAGGACCGTTTGGGGGTGACAACGACGTCTAAATCACCGAATGATGATGGCGATATTTTTTGAGTAATAATATCGTCGTAATCATCATCCTCCGTCACGTGCAGATGAAATCGGAAACCAACCATAAACATAGTCATCACGAACGAATCGAATAAGCTCCATTTACCGAGTCTATCGACAAACTTTAGCCATTTACCTCTGGTTGATGCTTTAACAGTCTTACCGCTAATTTCCCATAAAATAAACATAGAAAACAGCTTCACGTATGGCCAGACGCCAGAGAAGAGAACGATACAAACCGCAATGGCGTACACTTTGGCGTGCCACATGTCCCTGACCGTACCGCCCAAGGAGAAGTTGAAGAGATCCTCTCGCGAGGCTTGGATGACGTTATACTTTTGTTGTTGTTGTTGTTGTTGCTGCTGCTGCTGCTTATTGTTTTTGTTGTCGGTAGTAGTTGACGACGATGCGTTCGCGTACAATAACGTTTTCCGTCCACCATTGATGGCGTTGAGAAGTGCGCCGTTGAAAGAAGGCGTCGATGACAGATCCGATGAAAAGGAAGATGGATCGATGACTGGTGTCGTTAGCGTCGCAAACAACGACACCGATGCCCCGGAATCAGTATTCGCACTCAAAAACAAAAGCACGTTGGCGATAAACAATAATCGCAAAGACCATCTCGAGTTCACTGGTATTGATTTCGACAACGAATCTTCCATCGAGAAAAGCTTTTTGTACCTCGATGACTTGTTTCTTCGCGTACTTCTTGTATCGTTGGCTTTCCGTTCTCTCGACGAGTGTGTTCGCCAGGCGGTTTCTGGGAAGCGCATGGCGTATTCTTCACGTTGACTTCCGCGTTTCTTCCGACCTTCTTCTCGTTCATCATCATCCGCGAATGCGTCGTCATCTGAATACGAATCCGATGATTCGTTTGTGGTTAATAACGAAGTTAAAATGGCCGATCCCGTGCGGTTTCTGCGATGCGTTTTCTTCTTCGTCGTCTGTCGCTTTATTTGCCTCGGAGCGCTAGTAGTATCAACTTCACCGACGTCGTTGCTCGTATCTTCATCTGATTCATTTGCAAGACCGAGCGTGTCATCATCATCGATACCATCATCGTGGTCATCATCGAAAGGATCGTGCATTTCCCGTGCTTTCATCTTCTTCATCGCGCGATGATTCAATTTACGTATGAACGATGCCGGCACGACGAAGTACGTCAAAAACGCGAGCACTATGCAACTCACACCTACAATAAAAAAAAATACGGATACAAACGTATTCGCGGTTTCAATCAACTCCAAAGATTTCACGTTCTGTTTTGGACACTCCCGACTGCTAATCTCATTGAACTTGTCCAGAATAAACGCGTTCAATATCGGTTCTAGAACCGATTTGAATTCCCCGGCTGCTATTAAAGAGACTACTTTTTGGTACGAAGACGTAATCAACTCGGAGAGGTTGGAAATGATTGATTGCAGATCAGCCTCTAAATTGTTCCCATCGCTGTTTCTACCATCGCTGTTGCTGCCATTATTATCGCTACTACTAGTGCTACTGCTACTAGTATTTGTATCGTTATCGACTATGGTCAACCGCGCTACTTTCCCGTCCCATAATAATCGCTCGACGTCGAACTTTTCAACGATACCAAACAAACATGCCAAATTTTTGAACTGCTCTTGCGTCAATAACTTCCATTTCTTTTCAACGACGCGTAAATCTACATCCATACCGATTTCCATATCGTCGATTTCGAGAGATAGCGTGACGTTTTCGATCCAATTAGCGACTTGATTTGTCGAAGAAGTTGACTGGTGCGCGGCGGGAACGATTTCTAGTTGACCCTTCATCATTATGCGTGTTTGATTCCATCCCACCGAGAAACCTAATAATGATGACCGTGAGACGTTATTACCAACCGCCGCTTTCGTGACGTAATGTCCACCTGCTACGGGCCCGAACAAAATATCCGCAGTATCGAGACCAACAAACTCAATCTCCGTAATCGCGAACGATATTGACTGCAGCAGCGCAAAATCTTCTCCTCCACCTCCGACGTACGTTTTCGATAACACGAAGTAAGGTTCGCCCGTTTCTGTATCAATTAGTTTCTCTCGAGGTACGAAAAGAGCCCCGGTGTGATTTGAAAACCATTTTATAAACTGATTGAGACTTCGCGGACCGCTCGTACCGATATATTCTGAACTGATGAAATTCAACACGCGGATTAACGTGGAATCGTTCCAGTTAAAGATTTCATTATTGTTGTCGCCGATATTACCGTCGTCGCGATCATCGATACCATTCGATGATGAATCGGGAGATTCTCCTGCTAAAAAGTTTTTCTCGACGTAGTTGTCCACGTGTTCAAAAAATGCAAGCGTTTTTGAATCTTTCTCGACGCTTTCAATTTTCTCGCACGCAACCTTTGCGAACGATTTCTGCATCGCTTTCGCAATTTCAGGCGCAGCTTTGTTCAACAGACGTGCAATCTCTTCGCTTCTGCTCTTCTTGTAATTGCTATTGCTGGTGTTATTCGCAGAGTTATCCGTTTTATCGTGATCGTAATCATTCATTGGCGTAAAATGTAGTCGGTCAACATCCATTTGCATGGAACAATTCGGAAATCTAACCGTTTTTGGAAGTTTGTAGTTGTTGTTCGTGCTGTTGTTGTTCACATTATTCTTACCATCATCATCATCATCCCTATCAACAAACTCCGCGTAAACTTGCAAATCGCCTTCCACGACTTCCGCGTTGACTTTCCCGCCGACTTCTTTGGTATTCGACGTCGATGACGAAACCGTCCAATCTCCGCTACAACTTGCGCCGAAATCAATCACGCGCGCGTATAAGGATCGTTTGTTGTTGTTATCAAAGTCATCATCAACATTGTTATCAACGATATCATTCAGCTTCGACGAGAGTGTGGACGATTTTACATCTTTGGTCGTAAAATTTTGACACTCTATGTCTGTTAAAGATATCGCGATCGTATCATCGAACGCGGAAAACCGTTCGTCTGGTATTTGTAATTGCAACGAAAACAACCAGTGTCGCAAGAGTTCATCGTTGTTGTTGTTGTTGTTATTATTATTATTGTTAGTATTCCGCGTCACTCGCGACGCGGCGCGAAACGAAGAAACCGACGACGCCCTTCCTTCTTCGTCCTCCGCCGCGCGAACACCGCGACAAAACGCAACAGTACCACCACCACCACCACCAACGAAGACGACGACGACGAAAAAGACGACGACGATTATTCGTTGAAGAAGACAAAAGAGATGGACGCTTCTTCTTCCACGTCTGCGCACAGCGTTCCTCCTCGAGAGCGTCGTCGGCATCGTCGTCGTCGCTTTTCTTTGTCTTCTTCTTCTCTCTTTTGTTTACGACGACGCGGTCGTGTTCATTTTGCTCGTTGGTGTGTTCTTCAACGTTAGAAGACAAAAGTTTTGACGTGTGTACACATACAATAATGAAACGAAATGTGGAATTTGTTTTGTTTTTGTTTTTGTGTCCTGTCAATCGATTTTTGATCGATCAAATCAAATGTCAAAAAATGTCCACACAGCTACTACGTACCTGTACTTAGCTCTGCAAAAAAAAAAAAATGTGAAAAAAAAAAGAAAAAAGTCACAAAAAAAAGTCACACAACAACATTTTCAATCAATCCTCCTCCTCCTCCTCATTTTTTGTTGGGTGA
>Ga0066856_10001116_pt1 | contig 10408 bp, 6 predicted proteins | sample ETNtaG_5_FD_65605 | JGI IMG/M metagenome (GOLD analysis project Ga0066856, IMG submission 65605) | Marine microbial and viral communities from oxygen minimum zone, Eastern Pacific Ocean - ETNP201406SV205 | ecosystem: Environmental > Aquatic > Marine > Oceanic | place: Pacific Ocean: Eastern...
CTTCCATTTTTTTTGTCATACATATCTTTAATTTTACTTTTCATTGTAATTTTATCTCCTGCGAAAACAAGATGATGGTATTTATAACTTTGACCTGCGTGTAAAATATTTTTTATATCTATGGATAGGTCATGTAAATATTGATAAGGTTTTTTTTGCTCATGACCTACGGTAGTTAAAAATGTAGGGGGGACAAGCAAGGAAGGGAAGCCTTTCTCTTTAGCGACTTTTTCATCAAAATATATAGGGTCAGTCTGCCCAGTAGCTTTAGAAAAAAATTTTACCCTTTGTTTTCCTACATCAAAAATGATAGGTGGATAGGTTTTATTTATTAGAGATCTATTTAACATTAGATTTAACTGAACTAAAAACTTTTTTAGTTTTGGCCATTTCATTTAATAGTTTAGGTGGTGTAAATCGTTTTCCATATTGCTCTGCTAATTGTAGGGAACGATCTCTGAATTTCAGGACTCCATAATCATTTACATATTGCAATACGCCGCCTGAAGAGCTAGGGAATCCTAATCCTAAAATACTTCCAATATTTGCATCCTGAATGGAAGTAATAATATTTTTTTCATAGCAATAAATTGCCTCTAATATTTGAGCAAAGATTAGTCGATCAATAATATCTTTTTCTGGTATTTCATTGGTCAAAACTGGGAAGTGTCTTTCAAGGTTTTTCCAAATACACTTTTTTTGATTTATCGGGTAGTCATAAAAACCACCGGTTCCGGATCTTCCTTCGCGATTTAAATTTGTGACCATTAACTCAATTACGTTATCCCATGGTCCTATAGAATTTTTCTTGTCATATTTTAATATTTGTTTTCTAATTCTTCCTATTAAAGCAATATTCACTTCGTCACTTAATGCTAGTGGTCCAACAGGGTAACCAGCTTTTTTACCTGCGTTTTCAATTGAGGCTGCTTTTATTCCTTCACTTAACATGGCCATTCCCTCAAAAGGATATTTTATAAAGACTCTGGTAGTGTAAAATCCAGGACTATCATTTACAACAATGGGTGTTTTTTTAATTTGCAATGCAAAACTGAGAGCACGACTGAGTGTCTCAGAGCTTGTTTTTTGCCCTTTTATTACTTCAACTAATTTCATCTTATGAACGGGAGAAAAAAAATGTAAACCAATAAATTTTTTTGGGTTTATTAGCTTGGAAGCTAGAATAGAAATAGGGATAGTAGATGTATTGGATGCAATAAACCCATTGGGATTCATACACTCTTCTGCAATCTTAAGTGCTTTAGTTTTGACATTTAAATCTTCATAAATAGCTTCAATTACAATCTTTTTATTTTTAAGCTTTTCATAATCATGACTTACTTCAATCCGACTTTTAATATCATCTAATTCTTGTTTTATGATGAAGCCTTTTTTAAAGCTTTTTTCCAAAATTTGATAAATTTTTTGTAAGCCCTTAGTTGCTTGGTTTTTGGTTAAATCAAGCATTAATACCTGGAAACCCGAAATAGCGGCGGCATATGCTATACCATGCCCCATTAATCCAGAACCTAAAACCCCTATGGGGTCATTATTGTTATTTTTTAATTTATTAATCAAGTTCGTTAATTTTATAGTAGGGTTTACTATGAATGCTCAAGCGTCTCTATTATATCATTTTTTAAGGATTTCAGCTCTTTAATTATAAAACTTATTTCTTTTTTTTGATCTTCTAATTGGAATAATCTATAGGAAATAGCTTCTAGAGCATTTTTTGATTGAATTTTTTGTGATGGGTCGACCTCATACAAATCAAGATATGTCTTTATGTCTTTTAGCGAAAACCCTAATTTTTTTGCACGTAAAATGATTAATAAGCGAGCTCGATCTTTATAATTAAAAATTCTAGTATTGCCTGCTCGACTTGGTTTTATAAGGTCTTTTGATTCATAAAATCTAATAGCACGTTCAGTTATGCCCAGCTCTTTAGATAATTGTGGGACGGTATATAAGGTCTCTTTCGGCATATTACCTTATAGGTAAAATAACTTACGTAAAGGTTAGTTTGCAACTAAAAGATTGATCTAACCTAACTTTAAAATTATTGATACACTTTTGCTGTGAGTATCAATAATTTATTTAATTTTTAGAATGTAGTTGTTAATCTGGCTAGTGCAACTCTGCCTAATGAAGGTCCGCCAATAATTTCTGTATGCCTATGATTTAATAGATTATTTAGAGTAATGTTAATTTTGACATTTTTTGTGATTTCATATCCTGCATGTAAGTCAAAAATTACGTATGGTTCAATTTTCCCATAATAAATACCAGAGGACCAATTAAATCCGCCAACATATCGTGAATTAAGCGAAGCGGTAAAAGGCCATCTTCTTGGATTATATTGGAGTTTCATACTGCCTTTGTTACGAGGTGCATTGATTGGATCTTTATTTTTTGTGATCGGATTATAAAATTCAGTCATTCCGAGGTGCGAGTAGGTAAGATCTAGGTTCCATTCAAAACTTAAAAAATATGTTAAACTTGCATCGAGACCCCACATGTCTACCTCACCATAATTTACATATCCCACTACTACAGGAGGAGAGTTTTCAGTGGTGTCTGCTGCCGTTATTCCAATGATATTATCTCGCCAGTGATTAAATGATTCATCATAGTCATCTTGATCTATGATTTCTTCATTATCAACATCGGTAATTAAATTTACTTTTCCATCGCCATTGTAATCTGTTTCTAGGACACTCTTCTCAATGACAATAGGCGTTATAAATGTTGCTGGACTAACAAAGCTACTATAGTGACTTGTATATAGATCAATTGTACCAAACATCCTCTGATTTAATCTTCCTTTATATCCAAATTCCCACGATTTTACCGTTTCAGCTTCTATCTCGGGAAGATCCATTACGGACTGACTATAAAACCCAGATATTCGGGGGTCTGTAGATGGGTAAAAGCAAATAAATTGACTAGTATCAACAGGCTCATAATTAAAACTTGTGATATCGTAATAATATGGATTACCGATACTATCTCTTGGAAAAACATATCCTCCAGATGCTCCTCTTGCATAGACTTTAAAAATTGCTACTCTGGTTATATAGATGTCTAAGAAAAGGGCTTGGTTGGAGGGAGTATTAAATGCTGTTGCCCAAGTAAGTCTGAAATTTTGATTCTCTTTTGGTTTATATGCGATTCCTATTTTTGGAGATATCTGAAGGCCATTAGTTTGATCTAGATTAAATTTCCAATTAAATGGACTATAGCTAGATCCATATGCTTGATTATTAAATTCAACTAAATTGGTTAAGCGATCATGGGCATCTAGTCTTGTTGCTTGGATAAGCTCTATTTTAGGGTTGAGCTTCCAATTTAATTGGTAGTATAGGCCGAATTCGTTTACTGTATATCGATTATCCTCTGATGCTTCATCTATCCCTTCATCAATATTTTCATCAATTTTCCCATCTCCATCATCATCTTTACCATTTGCATAAACGATAAAATTTTGGCCACCACGCCATCTGACACCTGACTCAACTGGTTCTCCATAATCATAGATGCCATTACCATTTAGATCATTGTAGTCAGGTATGTTGTTGTTGTTATCATCGGAAAAATCATCACTGTCGCCATCATTGTCAAGTCCATCAGCAATAGCACCGGTAACCCCATCATCATAGATAGTTTGACCATTACTACCAACTGTTAATGAGTCTAGAGGGGTACCTGATTGGCTACCATTTGAGGTTGACCAATGGGAGTAGGTATCGTTAGTACTTAAGTATCCATTCCCATCAGCATCAATATATCTATAGGGTGATCCAGCTTCACCATCACCATTATTATCAATCTTATCTGCTCCATTTCTATCCCGAAGAATAGTCCCTCTGGTGTTAGGCATTGTAAGAAAATAATCCAACCCCCAAACGAATCTTATATCACCGTTCTTCCATTCATTTACTTGCTGCATCTGGGCGCTGAATTTTTTTGAACGATCGAAAATTGGTGATCCAGTTGCTAAGTTTCTAGTTGGTCTATCGGGATCTCCTGAATAAGAGCTGTTTAAGTATGTTTGTAAAAATAAATTTTTCCATCGAAATCTTCCCTGATAGTATCTATAGACCCAACCGTCGGCAAGATATCTTGCAATACCGGTAATGTTAATATTTCGTGCCCAAGCATAGCCATGGGAAAATACGGCGCTAAAATCAGAGTTTGGTTCCCAGTCCATTCTAAAATCATAGCGAAAATTTCGTACTCTAAAATCGGGATAATCATTGATACCATCATTATTTGCATCTGGATAAATTGAGCTGAGATTTCCATAATTCATTTTAAAATCACCTTCACCGACTTCATCAACATTATATTCACCTTTTGATGCTATTCCATCACCTTCCCCAGCGTCACCTGTTCCTGCAATTCCATCTAGACCAACATCATTATTTCTATATATATCAAATTCACCATTATAATTTAAATCTTCGTATTCTTCGCCATCCCAAACACCATTCCCTTCCCCTTGATCACCTGTTCCTGGTATCCCATCTAGACCCCAATCACGAAGCACAGGTATGGTTACACCAAAACCTAAGGAGGAATCAAAATAGGTTTCGGCATAATCTGGATCAAATAAACCATTTCCGTTTAGATCTGTTAAGGGTTCGGTTGGATCAAAATAGGGATTAAAATATTCATCAACATATGGTCCCCAGTCACCATCATTATCCAGACCATCATATCCTAGGTTATCATCAAAAATTCCATTATCATTTGTGTCAAATACAATATTACCATTTGAATCGTATTCGTAGTCACCAAAACCGTATGCTGCAGTAGAATCCATAACAGACCATGTTGAATCGGGAAGATTATAATAGGACTGTAATATGGTACTTCCTTTGCTTGAACCAAATCGATTTAGCCAGAGACTTCCTCTTTCATCTCCCTCATCAATCAGTCCGTCACCATCATTATCAATACCATCAAAATAAATTTCTCCATAATCATCTATACCGTAGTCTATACCGTCATCAATAACACCGTCACCATCATTATCAATACCATCTTTATATTCCCACCCTAATTTATCTGAGGTTACATACCATAGGGTAAGTCCATTTACAGTTAATCGTTTAAATGGATCTAACGAAGCTTCATCTATCATTTCTTGTGTAATAATTGGTGATCCTGGTTCCCCATTAGAATCCATTCCATCACCCCAGTATCTACCTACCCAGTTGGGGTCAGATCCCTCTACTGCACTTAACATCTCCTGCGAAAAAATGGGTTCTAAGCTAGTAGGGGCAGGAAATCCTCCTCCTAAGTCAATATTGTCTTTTGTGAGATTTGGTCTGCCAATAAAGGCTGGGTCGTGCCCCTCATATTCATCTGGATTAAAGTGAGTCCAGTCTTGACCATCAAGCGCTACACCAGAGAGCTTAAATCCAAAATTTCCAAATTTGTGAGCTGTACGAAAACTCATTTTTTTCAAAAGATCTGTGTCCGTTTGGCTTAGAAGACCGCCTTGAATATTTACACTGGTTCCTTGAGTACGTAAGGGGGAGCTTGTTACAATATTTAATACCCCGCTATGTGCATTGGGTCCATATAATGCAGACGCAGGTCCAAGAACGACCTCAATTTGTTCAATATCCTCAAAAGAAACAGGAATTACATTATAAGCTGTTAATCTAAGGGATGGAACATTCGCCATACGTCCATCCATAAGAGTAAGTAAACGTGAACTGAACGATGAATTAAATCCTCTTGCTGTCATATTGTAGCTATCAATTCCTGATTGAGTAAAGTCTATTCCTTTTGTCCCTTTAATATAATCGCCGACATTTGCATTGCTCTCTCGACGTATTTCTGCTTTAGATATAACCGAAATAGCAGCGGGGGCATCTTCAACTCTTTCCCTACGTCTTGAAGCGGTGACAACATAGGTCTCCATTTGAATTGCTTCAGGTGCCATAGATAATTCAACATTAGCAATTTCATTTGATTCTACAGACACATTTTGTTTCAGTGTCTCAAAACCTATATAGGAAACCATGATGGTATAGTCTCCATCTGGAATATTTTTAATTACAAATTTACCTTCTGTATCTGATGCCGCACCCATTGAGGTGCTTTGAATGATTACATTGGCACCAACAAGGGCAGATTTGTCAGCGCTACTAGTAACAGTTCCCTTTATAATGTTTTTTTGAGCAAAAAGAGAAGGTATAAGAAAAATTACTAATAAAATATTTTTAATCATTGTTTTGATATATTAAACAAAACAGCCCCATTATTGTACGGGGCTGCTTTGTTTTTTTAGTTAATATGTATTATTTGAATCGAATTATTTCAATAATAACATTTTACCATTAAGAGTACGATCGTTTGATGATACTCTGTAAAAATACATACCACTTGGAACTGCAGTACCATTATTATCTCTACCATACCATTTCAGCTTATAGGTTCCGGCGTTCATTATATCATTGTAGAGTGTTTTAACTTCCTGACCCATGGTGTTGTAGATAGTAACTTTAACCTTGCTAAACATTTCAGTAGAAAATTTGATAGTAGTTATAGGGTTAAATGGGTTTGGATAGTTTCCATGTAATTCAAATTCTTCAGCTAGAGGCGCAGAATGATCTGTCTCTAAGAAAGCTGAATTATAGAAAATAGCAGTTGGCCTTGTTGTTGTGTGGATAGGGACACAAACATTGTCAACTTCAAACATTAGCTGACCTGGGACTCCGTATGCAAGTATGTAGTTTCCAAGGTCTTGAACATATGTTTCTGAGGTTGGATCCATAGGAAAGTTTTCATTAATAGGCAGACTACCTAGTGCATCAGAATCATCAACATAGGTATCAGGACTCAAGCTCGCAACATATTGAAGTGCAAGCGATCCACCTGCTCCTATAACAGCACCTTGACAGGCTGCTTCAGTTGCGCCTGGAGCGTCCATGCATCCATCATAGATTCCAGCGATGGATTGAGCTCCAGCAGCATCTCCTATTGAAGCTGCAGTTTCTGCCTCCACACCTAACCATGCTGCAACTTGCGTTACAGCGGCAGCTCCAGCAGTCGGAACATCTGCACCCTGAGCTAATGCTCCTTGAAATGTTCCTCCAAAAATTGATGATGCAGCCATTAAATGAAATGTGAAGTAACCACCTGTGGCTGCAAGACCTTCATTTGAAGGATCAAAGTAGACACCTTTATTTGCTCTAAAGCTTCCGTGTGTATATGGAACGGGAAAAGGTGGTAGTAGTGTACCTGTAGCATGATCATGCGCCCATCCGATGGTTGTTGAGTCAGCATGCTCTGCAGGTATCATTCCTAAAAGAGCAGCTGTACCTGCATCAAGACCTGATCCACCAACGATCGGACCCATTGCTGGATTTGGGGGTGTAGCCCCTGCAGCCATAGCCTGCGCGATAGCAGCTGGAACAGACACTGTATCCATTGGGAATGTTGGGAAACCAAGACTTGAGTTGATAAGTCCATCTGCGTCAATACCACTGTCTTCTAAAACACCAGGATTTGTTTCCCAATAGAGATGTAGTTTTACAGGAATATTATATACGCCATCTGCATCTTGAGTGTATGTTACCTGAGCTTTTCCCCAGCTAGGCATTGCTGTATTTTCGCCACCAATAACTTCTTCACCAGAATCAAATTGGCCGTTACTATTTTCATCGATATAAGTTTCTGGTGTTTTACCATAGTCAACACCATAGACACCATTTACAAGGTCTGCTGCCTGAAAAAGAGCTAGGATAGTAGACTCAAGGATTCCATTTCCAAAGGTGTAAGTCGCACCCTCATCATCTTCATCTACTTCGCCATCGCCATCATTATCAACACCATCTGTGTTGTTCCAATAGCCAGGCAGTTTCTCCCATACTCCTACGGAAGCTGCATCAGAAATTACCGCTGCGGTAGAACAATTTTCAGTAGATGTGGTAGGGAAGGTCCCTCCATCGCCAATTGAAAAATTGCCAGCATCAACACCTGAGTCATCAAAAAACACATCGAGTGCTATACCGGGCTGTGTAAAATCTCCAGTAATAAGTCCACCAGCTATCTCCAAGTATTCTGGGCCAGGGAAAGGTAGCCAAAGTGCAGGGAGAGTATCACCTGGAACAAATGTAGTTGCAGGCAGGGTAAATAATGGCATCGTTGAACTAGGCCAAGAAATTGTTGCGTCATATGATAGATCAGCATCCTCTGGACTCATTCCAGGTGCTGGATACGACTCTCTAATTTCATATAGATATTCAGTCCAAATTGCTGTTACTCTATAATTTGCTTCAATATTCTGAGCAAAGACAGCACCTAGACTTACTAAAAATAATAAAAAAGTCTTTAACATTTTATTCATGTTGATTTCTCCATAGTGTTTTTAAGTAAAGAGGTACTAAGATTTTGGTACCCTTAACCTCTAAAGATAAAACAAGAAGAGGCAAACCTCAAAGGATTTTCATTTTTTAGTTTTGTTGGCATTTCGGAAGCTTCTTTTTGCCCATAATATGTAAAGGCAATATAAAAAAATAATACTACCAAAAATGAAAATAGATTCTAAAATAATTCTTTTTATTAATTCATTCATCTTGTTTGGTGAGACCTTTTAAGTCACCTAAATTAAGGTGTTATATTTTAAACAAACATAGACTTCTTATATAAAAATGAAAATTGCTGTATTAGTAAAACAAGTACCAGGTTCAGAGTCTGCCCTTCCTTTAAATGATCAAATAAACTGGATAGATGAGTCTTCTGTAACTTTTGTAATGAATCCTCCTGATAACTACGCTCTTGAAGAGGCGTTGCTTATTAGAGAAAGATTAGATGAGGGAGAGGTGGTTGTCGTTAGTATGGGTCCTGACCGTGTTCAAAAAGTGATTAGAGAAGGATTAGCAAAAGGTGCAGATAGGGGTATTCATCTTGAAGAAGTTGATCATATAGAAAAAGATCCTCTCTCTATCGCTAAAAGGTTTACATCTGTACTAAAAGAGGAAAACTTTGATTTAATCTTATCTGGCCTACAGTCAGATGACACTGGAATGGGGCAAACTGGGGTGTTAATTGGTGAGATGCTTGGTGTCTCTACTGCAACTCTCGTTATTGAAACAAAGTTGGAAGAGGGTAATATCAGATTGAAAAGAGAGCTTGAATCAGGATGGTTTCAATGGGTGACACTACCGCTTCCTGCTTCCATAAGTATTCAGTCTGGTTTAAATACGCCACGCTATCCTTCTCTAAAAGGTATTATGGGTGCCAAGAAAAAAGAAATAAAATGTATTTCGCCAGATTTAGACTTAAAACAGGCTCAGACTATCGATAAAGTATTTATTCCCCAAACATCCAAGCAAACAGAAGTAATTGAAGAAGAGGCAGATGTTGCTGTGAATCGAATTATTGAAATATTAAAATCAGAGATAAAGGTATTTTAAGGCTATGGATATTTTAGTTGTTTTAGAAGAAAATAATGGTTCATTGCATCGTCTCAGTAAGGAAGCTATAGCAGGCGCTCAGGAATTGGGTGGTGAAGTAGCAGCACTAGCAATTGGGAAACATGCTGACGAAATAGCAGGTGAGATATCTTCATTTGAGCTTGCAGATGTTGTTAAGGTTCAACATGAAATGGTTGCAACCTATAATGCGGATGGGTACTCAGAAATAATCAAAAAAATTATCGAGACACACTCGCCTAAAATGATAGTAGCAGGACACACTTATCAAACCAGAGATTTTATGCCTCGTGTCAGTGCGGGTTTAAATATTCCTTTTATTCCAGATATTGTTTCTCTATCAGATAATAATTTTGTAAAACAGGTATTGAATGCTAAGTTGAATGCAATCGCGTCCAGTAATTCAGATCAAGTTATTCTTAGTTTTCAATCCGCAGCGTTTAGCGAAGAAAATATTACTCCAGGATCTTGTTCTGCTAGAACACTAGATATTAACCTAGACTCGACTATTGTTCGTTCTAAATCAGAAGAACCTTTTCAGGAAGAGGTTGGTGATGTTGATCTGGAGAGTGCTGACCTACTTGTTTCTGTTGGAAGAGGAATAGAAAAAGAAGAAAATGTCCATATTGCATTTGAACTTGCTGAGGTTTTAGGTGCTGAGGTTTCTGCGAGCAGGCCTGTTGTTGATTCTGGATGGATAGATTCTTTTCGTCAGGTAGGTAGTTCAGGGAGTAATGTTGCACCAAAATTATATTTTTCTCTTGGAATCTCGGGTGCGATTCAACATGTTGTAGGTATGAAAGGTGCAAAATCTATTCTCGCGATAAATAAGGACAAAGATGCACCAATATTTGAAATTGCTGACTATGCTGTTATAGGAGACGTTCTTGAAATTGTGCCTAAGCTAACTGAAGCTTTAAAAAATCAATAGAATTTTTATTTTTTCATTCCCATTC
>Ga0066856_10001120_pt1 | contig 10382 bp, 11 predicted proteins | sample ETNtaG_5_FD_65605 | JGI IMG/M metagenome (GOLD analysis project Ga0066856, IMG submission 65605) | Marine microbial and viral communities from oxygen minimum zone, Eastern Pacific Ocean - ETNP201406SV205 | ecosystem: Environmental > Aquatic > Marine > Oceanic | place: Pacific Ocean: Eastern...
GATAATCCAAATACAATTAGCGAACAAAATGTTAATGCAACATTTACTTTATGTCCCACATTAGTTTCAGAAACTGGTGAACCCGTTGGTGGCCCAGCTGGAGCAATAGCCTATGCTATAAATAGCGTGAAATTTGACCCTGCTACTGCTGGGAGATGTAATGATGAGGGTGAGTGTAGTTTAGCACAAGGCCAGGGGAATTGGAATATAGAAGCGCTTGGCCATGAAACATTTGATTTTGGAGATGATATGAACCATGCTCATGTACAACCTAACGGCCAATATCATTACCATGGAATGCCTGAGCTTTTAATAGATTTCTTAGGAGATAATCAAGGTATGACTCTAGTTGGTTGGGCCTCTGATGGATTTCCAGTATACGCTAGATATGGTTACTCTGACCCAAATGATTCTACAAGTGAACTCATATCCTTACAACCAAGTTGGAAATTGAAAGAAACTCCTGATGATGGTAGACCAGATACATTAACAGCTTTGGTAGGTGGACCAGGTCAGGGTACATCATATCCCAATATTCCTATTCCAATGGGAGCTTTCACTCAAGATTTTGAATTTGAAGAAGGCCATGGAGATTTAGATGAATGTAATGGTAGAATAGGTGTGACCCCTGAATTTCCTGATGGTATATATTATTATATGGTCACAGATGATTTCCCATTTTTCACCAGATGTTTAAAAGGTGAAATTGCTACTGGAGGAGGAGGCATACCTGATTGCGATGATGTCCCACCAGGTAATCCGTGTTGTGGAGATGGTATTTGTGGTGGCCCAGAAACGGAAGAAAATTGTCCAGAGGATTGTGCCGCTGGAAATTCAGGTCCTTCACTTATAAATTTTTCTATTTATGCAGATACAATAAATACGGCTGAAGAATCTGTTAGCATTGGCTACATGATAGAAGCTGAAGATGATAATAGCTATTTATCCAACTTTAGCTTGAGATTGATACTTAATGGTGGCCCAATAAATGGCGGTGAGATATTAGAAAGCTCTGGTGATTTTGAAACCGGCTTAATGTCATCGTTGATTACAAGAGTTATGGAAGTTCCTCTTGAAACAACAGAAGGCCACTGGAACATTAGAATTATTTTAGAAGATGATTTGGGTGCTATTACAAATCTTGGTCCTAATGATTTGGATGACCAAGGTTTTCAAAATTATATTTATGTAAATAATTTATTACTTAAAATGGATAATGATAATACACCCCAGCAATATTCATTAAGTCAAAATTTTCCAAATCCATTTAACCCAATAACAACCATAAGATATAACTTACTTAAAAATACATTTGTCAAAATAACAGTCTTTGATATCTCAGGTAATGCAGTAAAAACGCTAGTAAACGAAACTAAGAGTGCTGGTTTTAATATAGAGCAATGGAATGCTACCAACAATCAAGGTCAAATTGTATCAGCAGGAGTTTATTTCTATACTATTTACGCAGGTGATTTTGTTGATACTAAAAAGATGGTATTATTAAAATAGACTTATAAATCATTCTTCTTTTTTGCTCTGAACCAACCAATTATGAAAGCAAGTATAATTAGTGTAGTCATGTGAAGTTTAAAATACTAAATTTTTTCAATTGAAATAATTTTAAACTTGACATCCTCTCCTCTAATATCAAGAGAAAACTCCTCACCTACTTTTTTCCCGGTTACAGCTTGACCAAAACCAGAGTGGTGAGTTACAACCATAGGATATAAATCTAATTCAAACTCTATAGGTCCTAAAAGATAATAATCTTCAGCTTCATCTTTTCCCTCTTCTTGAATTTTAACTTTAGTCCCAAATCCAACTTTATCAGTTTCAATCTCACTTTTCTCAATAATTTGAAAAGGAGCATGAGACTGCATTAATTGTTTCTTATAAATAATTAAACTCTGTTGCTCTCTTGCAGCATGATATTCGGCATTCTCCTTGAGGTCTCCATGACTAGCTGCATCTCTAATCTTCAAAGAGGTTTCGTCTTTTAATTTATCAAGAGACTTCATTTCTTCAATCAATGCGTTATGCGTATCTCTTAAAATCATTGTAGCCATATTTTCATTCCTATCACTAATTATAAAATTTATTTACTACTAAATAATAGATTCAACTTAAGTCACTACAATTATATTAACATAGTTTTTTACTGATATTTTTTAGTCAAATTATAACAGTATGGTATTCTGTTTGCTTTGAACATTTTGATTAAAAAAATTAATATTAATAATTATTTTTTAAGAACTCTTTGCAAGCAACCCAATTTCCCCGAAAAATGATATTTTTTCTAAGAATATCTATTTTATGATTGTATAACCTATCATAATATTTTTCAAGTAATAATTCAATCCACAATTTAGTGCCCTCTTCTTTACCATTTAAGGAAGCCTCAAGCTTATGTTTTATTAAAGCATAATTATCACCACCCAATCTATTGCGTATTTTTTTTAATGCTATACTATAAATATTTAGTAAAGATTGTGACGAGACACCTTGTTTTTGTGGTTTTAGTACATATTCATTAAATATATTATTGACTCGCTCTTCTATTGAAGATTCAATAAAAATAATATCAGAGCTTTGCATTTTTTCATAGAATTTTCCAGGAAGGGTTACATTACCTATATTTCGACTTTCGCCTTCTAAAATTATTCTTGAATTACATAATTTGAAATATTGCTTTGTTAAGGTGTTTTCAAAATTTTGTTGGGTTGGTTGCTCACTTTGATTTGCACCAAAAGTCGAACCTCTGTGATTGGCAATTCCCTCAAGATTTATTGATGAATTAACGTCTTTTATTAAATCTGTTTTTCGAGAACCTGTATATCCATTAATGATAAGCCATCTCCCGGAATAATTATCTATGTTGGAATGCAGATTATTGATTTCTTTTCTGTAGTCTTTATAACCACCTTTCAAGACCTCAATTTGAATACTTCTTTCATTTAACCACATCGCTGCAGTCGAAGACCTCAAACCTCCTCTTTTACAAAAAATTTTTATGTTTTGGTTCTGATCAATTGTTTGAACCCATGAGTTAATTAGCTCACTTTTCCTATTCCCGCTTATCAAATGGTGTCCAAGTTTAACAGCACTTTGATTTCCATTTTTTTTATAATCTATACCTACTCTCCTATACTCATCATCATTCAATATAGGAATATTAATACTATTTGGAATTGTACCTTTTTTATACTCGCTTTCGGAGCGCAAATCAATGTAGGAGTATTTCTTTCTATCGGAATTAATCAAAATCAATCATTGCCATTTGAGATTTCTATTTGAATTAATTTTCCATTTGTAATATTGTAAAAAATACTATTTGGATTACAACATATTTCGCAATCCCAAATCTCAATATTCCTACCATCTTCTTCACTAATAGTAACAGCAAATGATTCAAAACAAAAGTGACATATAATTTTGATTTCCATCAAAAACTATCTCTTAATTACTTTTGAGAATTTTTGGAAGCAATCTATCATCCATAGAGAAAAGTGGTCTCCAAGACCACATCTCTTGGGGTATAAAATTGAACCCACCTTTGGTAAATTTTGCTCTTTTTTTGATACACTCAGCAATCTGAAGGTCAATAGATTTGATTTCATTTTTATTTCGCTCTTTTCCTTCTTCGATTAAAAAGTTTCTAAGACGAAGTCTTTTAAAAAATATTTTATCTATCACATTCAGTGATTCTAATTGTGTTTTATATTTCGGTCCAAATTGATTCATTGTTTTTAACTAAACATCATAATACAATTGACGAAGTCTTAAATCTCTCGACCAGTTGTTTAGACCTCTTACAAAATCTTCTATTTGTTTTTTATTTTCATTTTTCAAAACAGAATCATTATCAATTTTTTTAAAATATTTTAAAAGTTCATTACAGAGATTTAATTTTCCTTGAAAAGATATTTTTTCGTTGTTCATTATTCATTCTCCATTTTGACTGAAGGCAAAGGATGACTCATACATTTCTTTTTGCATTGCAGAAATTACTTGATTTGTTTGATATAGATTTTCTTTTGTCTGTTCTAAACTTATCTTTAATTCTTTTACTGATCGAAAATTATCTACAATGGTTAAAGAGAATAATATCATTATCACTAATATTAATATTTCTTTTATGTATCTACTATATCTCATAATCGCAAATTCCTTTCTAATTCAATATATGATGATTTCATTTCATTTGATTTTTTGTCATACATATTTATCATCATCGACGTTCGTGGATTTTTTCTAAAAAATTCTCGATTTTGATTAATAAAATTCCAGTAGAGTGCATCCCATGTTTGACACCATTCGCCTTTTTTGTAATCACTCATTTTAAGAATATAATTACTGCCACTTATATAAGGTTTGGTCGACATGAGACCGCCATCTGAAAATTGACTCATTCCATAAACGTTTGGCACCATTACCCAATCATAAGCATCGATGAATAATTCCATAAACCATTTATATACATCATCTGGATTTATTTTTAACAAAAAGAATATATTACCCATAACCATCAATCTTTCGATATGATGCAGATATGCCTCATTTATTAATTTTACAATGGATTTGTCTATAGGTTTTATACCAGTACTACCATTATAAAATGATTTAGGAATGCTATTATCAAAACGCCAAAAATTAGTTGTTCGTTGTTTTACTCCATCAACTACGTAAATACCTCTGATAAATTCCCTCCATCCAATTATTTGGCGAATGAACCCTTCATATGAATTAATGGGAATTTGATATTCTTTAGCGTAATCCGAAACTTTATTAATAATCTCATTTGGTGTGATTAAACCAATATTTAAGTATGGTGTTAATACTGAATGAAAAAGTTTTGACTCATTACTAGATATTGCATCTTCGTAAGGACCAAATAATTCAAACTTTTTTTCAAGAAAAAAATCTAGTGACTTTCTAGCTTGATTATGATTGATAGGATAATTGAATCCACTTACATCTCCATAATTATCTGCAAAATTTTTATCAACAAACTTTTTTGATAAATCATAATCTGATTTATTGTATTCTAGATTCAAATCTGATGGCAGTGAGATACTTCTTGGGAGCTTTTTTCTATTTTCAGCATCATAACTCCATTTTCCTCCCACAGGATTACCATCATCCTCCATTAATATATCAAACCGATTTCTCTGTTTTTTATAAAAGTTTGCCATGAAATGACGCTTCTTGTCACTGAAGTCTAATAAAACATCAGAATTGTTTAGTAAAAAGCTTGGACTGTCATGCCATGATATTGAAACCCCACATTGTTTTGCGGCACTCTTAATCCTGTTTTCGAGTTCGTAATCGATAACGTCGACTAGATGTAATGTTTTTACTTTATACTTGTTGAATATCCATTTGGTATGGCTTTCTCTTTTTAAATCTGTATATCTTACAGTTTCTACATCATATCCTGCTGATTTCAAAAAGTCTACATAACTTTTTATAGATAAGTGGTGTAAGAATATTTTCTTTTTATGAAATTTTACTGAGTATTTTGTATCACCAAAAAATAAGGGCTCTTCAATTAGAAGAACCCTTTTATTTTTAGATAATGCTGGGTGATTTTCAAAGAGTTGGTTTGGATAAATAAATACGTAATCCATACTACTAAAGATAAGAAGTCACGCTCTCCACAGTTTCACTCTTGAAATTCAATAAGACCTAACTTGCTAGAATATTTTGAATCTCAGATCCTGACGGATTAACATTACTCTTTAAGAAGTGGGTTAGGTTGCCTTCCTCATCAATAATGTACTTGCAAAAATTCCACGATGGTAAATCACTATTCCAACCATTTAGTTCTGGACTAGAAAGCCATTTATATAATGGACTAATTGGACTTGATTTTATATTCTGTTTGTCACCCATAGTAAATGTTACACCAAAATTAGCTTCGCAAAATTGTTTTATCTCACTGTTTGAACCCGATTCTTGGGAACCATAATCATTACAGGGTATTGCGAGAATTTCAAGTTTGTCTTGGTTGTTTTTGTAAAGTGATTGCAAGTCTTTGTATTGCGACGTGTACCCACATCTAGAAGCAACGTTTACAATCATTAGTTTTTTACCTTTAAAAGCACTAAGGTCTATAACATCACCGTTAATGTCCTTTACATTGATGTCATAAATTGATTTAACAGAAGCGGTATGCGATTGAGGTTTTTTTACTTTTTTTGAAAAGGCCATTGAAGCTATTCCTGCGATTAGAGTTGTTGTAAATGTATACATTGCAATCCTACTTTTTAAATTAGGAAACTGGTTCATCAAATTTTTGAAGATGTATGAATTTGACTGTTCACCTGATTGTTTAAGCTAACGTTAATTACTTTTTTACTTGAACTAATTGCTTTGTTCTTGTTTCGCTTTTCTATCATATACAGGTAGTCATTAACATATTCATTCATTTCTTTGGATGAAACGATTAACTGACTCATCATGTGTCTAGGTCTTAATTCTTGTAGCTTTTTATTCGACTGGTCAAGTGATATTCTTCTAAATAAGTACTGGCCTATGTCTTTAGCAGAACTAGTCCAACTAGTTTCTTTGAAAGATGGTTTCTCGAATCTATTTTTTCTCAATGCTGGTTTTTTCATGATTTATCCTATTTTGTAGATGAAAGACCACCATCGACAATGAAATTTTGTCCAGTGATCCAGTTATTTTCTTTTTTTATCAAAAATTTTATCATATTTGAAATATCTTTAGGTTGCCCAATTCGTTGTGATGCGAGCATTTTCTTGCTTGCTTGCAAAATTATATCATTCGATGTGATGCTTGAGGTTAGAGGCGTGTCAACTAATCCAGGCGAAACAGTATTAAAACGCAAATTTTTTCTTGCGTAGGTTTTTGATGCAGATTTTGCAATGCCTTCCACACCTGATTTGACACCTGAAATAAGTTCGTGATTGGCAAGTCCAATGCTTGCTGCTGCAGTAGACATTAGAATAACCGCACAGTCTCGTAGTAGTTCTCCACTTGCGCGGACTGCTGAGAAAGCAGCCTTAAAATTGTTGGAAACGGTGTTATTAAAATCTTCTTCGGTACATTTATGCGCAGGTTTCAGAATTAATGTTCCAGGCAGACATATCAGTGCTCCTACAGATTCCATTGATTCCTTTCCTTCTTTAACAAATGACATTAGTGAATCAAAATCATCGGCATTAACCTGGTGCGAGGGATAATCAAAATCGGGTTTATTATTGTGATAACCGAGAAATAGATTATGATTTTCTTTTAAATCACTGACAAGTTGTTTACCAATGCCTCCTGAGCAACCTATGATAATTATATTCATACATGGAACATAATATAATATGTTATATCAAATCAAGTACAAAAGAGCGTTTTGAGCGTTTTAATAACTATTTAGTTTATTTAAGTCAACGCTAATTAAAGTATCTGCTTCGTTCGAGATTAGCATTTTTAGAATATCATCAGCAATAGTGAGATTAACACCGTACTTTTTTGGTAGTGATATTTTGGGATTAGCCCTATCCACCTCCCACATAGCTTGAATATTTGAACCATCATCCCAGTTTAAATTTTCATCCCAGTAGAGATTACCAATTAACTGCTGTTTTTGCACTTTATTATAGGATTTAGGCATTAAATACGGTTTCCCTTTTTTTTCTGTTACATACGGACTTGGATTTACTTCAAGTGTCTCACTTTCTATCGTAACAAATAACCTAGTATAATCACTCCAATTTTGGAACCATACCTCACATTTGGGAGTACTACTTGATATCCACTTTTCACTTTTTAATCCATTCTCAGTATCTAGCTCAGATGAGCACCCTATAATTACAAATGGTAGAGTTAAAATTATATTACGCAATGTTTATTCCTTTTCAATTAAAGACTGATGATATCATACTTGGACTTCAATTTTTTTTACTACAATTTTAGCTAAATACTTGAGAAGTAAAGTATTAGCACACTAATAGATAGCATTGCGACAGATGCAATATATTTTCTGAAGGTGCTTTTTAGTCTTATATGTGTAGTGACTGCTGCAATCATTAATACCATGATGCCTAGTGCACCAAGTTGAACAATATTAGCATCATCAAATTGAAGCATGCACGCACATGATATCTTCAATATTCCTGTTAGGTCTCTTACCCAAGTAGGTAGGCGATAATCATCAAACTCTTTTCTTATGTTTTCGTATCTTACTACCCAAACAAAAAATATCGCAACTCCTGCGACAATTTTTAAAGCTTCTATTATTGTTTCTAAAGTAAAATTCATAAACCTATTATAACAATAAATAAATATAGAACGAAACTAGTTTACAATGCAATTATTTTTAAGCGTTATGAGCGATTTATAGATTATATTTATCATATGTTGCGCTTTTTAAAAAGTCTTATCAGTCTATTTCATAAAAAGCATTTTCTTTGTTTGAATGAAGTCATCTGTCTCCAAAACATAAAAATATAATCCCGTGGATACCTCCTCACCATAAAGATTTGTTGCATCCCACTGTAGATTGTGATATCCTGCTTCAGCACTCTGATGGAATAATTTATTTATCAATCTTCCTGTCACATCATAAATAGTAATACTTACAAATGTTGACCTTGGTATTCCAAAACGGATATTAGTAGTAGGATTGAATGGATTTGGATAGCTTTGGTCTAATACAAATTCAGTTGGAATCAAATCCTCATCTGTGCTCAGAGCTCCTACAACAAATGAATGTGGATTATTCCCATTGCTTAGTGTTGAGTGCCCATCCAAGTCCATAGCTGAAACAATCCAAAAATATTGTTGATTATCTTCAAGATTCAATACCAGAGACGTATCTTCAACGATTTCGCTTGTTATATAGGTATTCGAGTCATTTGGGTCAGTTGCATAAGTTATTTGGTATGTTATCTCATCCAAAGGATCTGGATCTCTTGATGGTCGCCAAATGAATTCAACCTCTGTTGATATACCATTCATATCATCTGACGGATAAATTGTAGAAAAATTAACCGGAGGTTCTGGATATGCATCTGTCCAAAAATTAAATATTTGTGAATTAGTCTCCATACCGTATAAATCGATAGACCTGACCCTCCAAAAGTATTGGGTATTGTCTTGGATGACTATGCCCATTTCCTCAAGGTTTACAAAATTTGAATCACTTAACATTGGCTCTGTTATTGCAAAAGTAGACTCAGTATCATAATAAAGTTCATATCTGATGATATCAAATGGATCTATGTCAATTCCCTCCGTCCAATAAAATTGTGGAGAAAGAGTAATCTCAACACTATTGTCTGTTGGAGTTATTAATGTTGAAGCATAAGGGGAATTATTTTGAGTATTAATCGCAAATACCTTTGGACCTCCAATATTCTCTGTAAGCCCCCCATTCATATCACTAGCCGTTACTGACCAATGGTATATCCTATTATCAAAAAAATTGTTTTCTGGACTAAAACTCATTTGAAGAGAGTCATTTGACATCATTTCAAAATCCCATTGATTTGAATCGGATTCAATATGAATTAAATACATAAGGCTATCACCAGGATCCTCATCAGAAGAAGATTCCCAGCTTAGCTCAATCATTGGCGATGTTAACACCTCCCCCTCAATTGGTGAAACCAACTCAAATGCATTAGGAGCAGTATTGTAAAGATTTGCACTAATCAAGTGTTGGTCTGATTCCAAATAACCACCATCCTCATCCCTAGCTATCACTGTAAGCAATACATCAATATCTTCTTCAAGGCTATCGATAACAAAATAATTTTCTGAAGTAGTGCCAATAACCTCTCTAGAATAATCAAGATTAATTTCATACCAAATGCTATCTCCATCAGGATCTGTAGCATGATTCCAAAAGACCAACAATGGAAACTCTGTTACAACGGCATTATCTTCAGGACTTAACAATACTAAACCATAGGGATTGTTGTTTTCTGTATTTACCATAAAGGACTGCATGGGTGTCACATAGGTAGCACCCGATTCATCTTCCGCCATTACCTTCCATACATAATTTGTATTATCTAACAAATCTACTAAAGGTGTAAAAGACAGGTCACTACCAGTGACCACATCCGTCATATCAAAAGGATCATTACCATAGCTGAGCACATAAATAAGCTCATCATACAGATCTCCATCGCTAGATGCAGTCCAGCTAAAGGTCGGACGTAAATCTGTATCCTCTCCATCCATAGGAGTTAAAAGAGTAAACTCAGCAGGAACACTGTTTGTACTATTTGTCCAAAATGACCAGGTCTCTGACTCTGTCGTACCTCCATCATCATCCATCGCTACAACCTTCCAATAGTACATCATATCCTCTGCTAGGTCATTTACCGGAGTATAATTATTCTCCCCTACTGTTACCG
>Ga0066856_10001123_pt1 | contig 10369 bp, 7 predicted proteins | sample ETNtaG_5_FD_65605 | JGI IMG/M metagenome (GOLD analysis project Ga0066856, IMG submission 65605) | Marine microbial and viral communities from oxygen minimum zone, Eastern Pacific Ocean - ETNP201406SV205 | ecosystem: Environmental > Aquatic > Marine > Oceanic | place: Pacific Ocean: Eastern...
AGCACATGATTTGGCTTATTATCATCACATTTATATATATAATATAAATTGCCATTATTGTTATCATCTATGTCTTTATAAAAATTCTTTTCAATTAAAGAATTAACAAAATCTGGGGTGGTATTACTATGGCCTACAACCAAAATTGTTTTTCCCTTATTTGATTCATAAAAATTATTATAATAATCTTTGGAGGGTGAATAAGTTTGAATATCTAGTTGGTTATATTCGGAAATAGGATTAGCTGTTTCTAAAGTTCTATATAAATTCGTTGAATAAACCACATCAAACTTGATATGCTTAAGCACATCTCTCCATTTATCAGCCCTTAGGATTCCATCGGGGTTTAAATGAGGATTTTTATCTCCAGAATTGTCTCTAACTTTTTCTGCATGTCTAATTAAATATATCGATGTACAAGTTTCATTATTATTCTGAGAATATGATAATAGACTAATACAAAGAAATAGTATATAAAAAGTATTTCTAATCATGAATTAAAATAATTCGTTTTGAGAATTAATTTTTTTTTTGCCTAAGTGATCGTATGCTAATTTCGTAACTTCTCTCCCTCTAGGAGTTCTAACAATAAAACCTTGCTGAATTAAAAATGGCTCATAAACTTCTTCCAATGTTTCAGAACTTTCAGAAACAGCTGTAGATAAAGTATTTATTCCAACAGGCCCTCCCTTAAATTTATCAATAAGTGTAATTAAAATTTTATTGTCCATTTCATCTAAGCCATGCTCGTCTACGTTTAAAGATTTTAAAGCAAACTTTGTGATTTTTAAATCAATATCACCACTTCCCTTAATCTGAGCAAAATCTCTAACTCTTCTTAGCAAAGAATTAGAAATTCTAGGAGTCCCTCTACTTCTACCTGCAATTTCAATAGCCGCATCGTTATCAATTTTAATATCTAAAATATCTGAACTTCTCTCTACAATATTTGATAATAATTCTGTTTTGTAATATTGTAATCTATTATTTATACCAAATCTAGCTCGCATGGGTGCTGTTAATAGTCCTGATCTAGTTGTAGCTCCAATTAAGGTAAATGGATTTAAATTAATTTGAACTGTCCTCGCATTTGGACCAGATTCAATCATTATATCAATTTTAAAATCCTCCATAGCTGAATACAAATATTCTTCAACTACTGGGCTTAACCTATGAATTTCATCAATAAAAAGAACATCTCTTGGTTCTAAGTTAGTAAGTAATCCTGCTAAATCACCTGGCTTATCTAGAACAGGACCAGATGAAACTTTGAGGCTAACTCCTAGCTCATTTGCAACAATGTGAGCTAAAGTTGTTTTTCCTAAACCCGGCGGGCCATGGAACAAAGTGTGATCAAGGGCATCTGATCTTTGATTACTTGCTTCAACAAAAATTCGTAGGTTATTTAATATTTGATCTTGTCCAGCAAAATCATCAAAGCTTAATGGTCTTAATGCCTTGTCTAATTCTAAGTCCTCATTATTAAAATTAGAATCTGTTGGATCTAAATTTTCATTCATTAAATCAAAGATAAGCAAAAAGCAAATCCTTATTTAATTAAAAATTATACTACCTAATGTTCTGTAATCTCTTCGTTTTCGCCTATTGGAACATTTTGTGGAACAAAATCTTCCTTATGACCTGGTTTACTATAATCATAAGCCCATCTGTGTACGTGAGGAATTTCTCCTTCCCAATTTCCATGCATATGTTTTATTGGAGCAGTCCATTCCAAGGTATTAGATTTCCATGGATTTTGAACAGTTTTTTCTCCATAAAACATACTATAAATGAAATTATATAAAAATATTAATTGAGCGAATCCTGCTAATAATGCAAAAACGGTAATAATTACATTAATATCAGCCAAATCATCAAAATAAGGAAAGGCAGTGTTAGTATAATATCTCCTTGGGAGACCAGCCATCCCAATAAAATGCATTGGGAAAAATACACCATATGCTGAAATTGCAGTTATCCAAAAATGTATATATCCTAAATTCTTATTCATCATTCTTCTAAACAATTTAGGGAACCAATGGTATACTCCAGCGAATAAACCATAAAGTGCAGATATTCCCATTACCAAATGAAAATGTGCTACTACAAAATAAGTGTCATGAACATTAATATCTAATGTGCTATCTCCTAAAATAATTCCTGTCAAGCCTCCAGTAATAAAAGTAGAAACTAGACCAATAGAAAAAAGCATTCCTGGATTAAATTGAAGATTTCCTTTCCAAAGAGTTGCAATATAATTAAAGGCTTTAACTGCTGATGGAATTGCAATTAAGAGAGTTGTGAAAGTGAATACCGATCCTAAAAATGGATTCATTCCTGAAATAAACATATGGTGCGCCCAAACAATTGTAGACAAAAATGCTATTGCAAGAATTGAAGCAATCATTGCTCGATATCCAAAAATTGGTTTTCTAGAATTTGTTGCGATTATTTCAGAAGTAATTCCTAGAGCAGGTAAAATAACAATATATACTTCAGGATGTCCTAAAAACCAAAATAAATGTTCAAACAAAACTGGAGATCCTCCTTGATAATGCAAAACCTCACCTTGTACAAATATATCTGAAAGGAAGAAAGAAGTTCCAAAACTTCTATCCATTATTAAAAGTAAAGCAGCGGACAATAAAACTGGAAATGAAATCACGCCAATTATAGCTGTAACTAAAAATGCCCAAATAGTCAATGGTAATCTAAATAAAGACATTCCTTTAGTTCTTAAATTAATGACTGTAACTATATAATTTAATGAACCTAATAATGAAGATGCAACAAAAACTGCCATAGAAATTAACCAAAGAGTCATTCCTAATCCTGATCCTGGCTGAGCTTGTGGAAGAGCACTTAAAGGAGGGTATACTGTCCATCCAGCAGCAGCAGGTCCTGCTTCAACAAATAAGGATGCTAGCATTATAACACTAGAAAGGAAAAATAACCAAAAAGAAAGCATATTCAAAAATCCCGATGCCATATCTCTAGCGCCTATCTGTAAAGGAATTAATAAATTACTGAAGGTTCCACTAAGCCCGGCAGTTAAAACAAAAAATACCATAATAGTACCATGAATGGTAACTAAGGCTAAATATATGTTAGGATCCATAACGCCTTCAGGGGCCCATCTTCCTAAAAAAATATCATATACAGCAAAAGATTCTTCAGGCCATGCTAATTGCAATCTAAATAATAATGACATTGCAATTCCTATAAAGCCCATAAACAATACGCCTGTTAACAAATATTGTTTTGCAATCATTTTATGATCTTGACTAAAAATCCACTTAGTTATAAAAGTTTCTTTATGATGATGATCTTGATGAAAGTCTGAATTTTGACTTTTTTCATCAAGCAAATCACCAAATTCTTTTGATTCCATTTTTACTCTAATTCTAAGATTCTTATTTTCTTTTCCTTTCATTATTTAAAAGCTAGTTATTGCATAATTGATGAAAATGCTGGTTGACTTGAAATCCATTTGTTATAATCTTTTTCAGTATCTACTACGATCTTCATTTGCATATTATAATGAGACGTTCCACAAATTTTTGCACAAAGCAGTAAATAATCAAATTGATATGGATCCAACCCTTCTTCACCTTTAGCAAGCAATTTTTGACTATTATTATATCTTATTTTATTTATCCTTTCCACCTTTGCAGCTATATCAGAATTCATCCTCATTTCAGCAGTAGTTTTTGTAGGTGTAAATGAGAACTCTGTTATCATTCCAGGAACACAATTCATTTGAGCCCTAAAGTGAGGCATGTAAGCAGAATGTAAAACATCCTGAGATCTCATTTTAAAAATAATTTTTCTATTAACTGGAATGTGAAATTCTTGAGTAACTACAATGTCATCCCATCCATTTGGATCAGAAGAATCAATCCCTACAGAATTTCTGCCATCAAAATCATTCAAAAATCTAACATTGGCATCTCCAAGTACGTTATCTTGGCCCGCATATCTTGCTTTCCAGTTCCATTGTTGAGCATAAAGTTCAATTATCAATGCTTCTTCATCCTGATCATCAAAATTCATAATCGACGACCAGGTTATCATTCCATAAATAATCAAAATGAAAAAAACTATAGCAGGTATTATAGTCCATATAAGTTCTAGTTTATTATCATGTGTTAAAAAGAAAGCCTTTCTATTTTTTACTCCACGATACTTATAAGCGAAATAGTGCAATACAGCTTGGGTAATTGTCTGAGCAAATAATATTATAGCAAAGGAAATCCACATAAGGCGATCATATGTGACCCCATGTTCAGAAGCAGATTCTGGAAGAAGAACCTTTGTGTAATTCCAAAAACAGTATATCGTTACAACATAGATAAATACTAAAAAAGCAAACATCAACTTTCCTTGTAAATCATTATCTTCTTGTGTAGCTACTTGGGAATTATCTTTTTTAATTCCCATATTATTTTGAATTAATTGGTGAATTTTGCTAATCTGCCAAATAGCTATACCCATTAAAAATAATACCGCTCCTGTTAATAATCCTATCATCTTAAATATTTAATAAACAAATTTCTCACTTTCTTTAAACAATGGATCGCCACTAGGCTCTAAAGGAGCTTTTGATAAAGTGTTAAAAACAACATATATAAACAATCCTCCAAAAAACATTATTCCTCCTATTTCTGGAATTCCAATATACCACTGATCTCCAACAGTAGATGGCATAATCATATTATAAAAGTCTATATAATGTCCCGCTAAAATAACTATTCCTGCGGTTACAATAAACCAATTTATTCTTTTATAATCACTATTCATAAGAAGTAAAAAAGGAAAAATTAAATTTGTTACTATCATTCCCCAAAATGGCAAAGCATAATCCTCCATTCTTGTTATAAAATATGTTACTTCTTCTGGAATATTTGCATACCATATAAGCATAAATTGAGAGAACCATAAATAGGCCCAAAATATACTTACTCCAAACATATATTTAGCCAAATCATGTAAATGATTATGATTTGCTCCATTTAAATATCCTTGGGATTTAAGAAATATAGTTATAATAGCAATCATTGTAATTCCAGAAACAAACATACTAGCAAAAACATACCATCCAAAAAGAGTACTAAACCAATGTGGATCTACAGACATAATCCAATCCCATGACATCATGGATTCTGTAACAATAAAAAACGCTAAAAACCCTGCAGAAATCTTAAAATTCTTTTTATGATTAGAAATATCCTTTGATTTATCTTGAGCAATTGAAAATTTTCTAGAAAAAAATCTGTATATATTCCATCCTAATATATAAAAGACAGCTCTCCCAATAAAAAATTGTGAATCTAAATATCCTGATTTTGCCTTAATAATTTCATCATGTTTAACCACTTCAGGATCCATCCAAATAAACAAATGGTTTAGATGCATTGTACAAAGTATTAAGAAAATTAAAATAATGATTGACCCCGGCAATAAATATCCCGTAATTCCTTCCATTACTCTAAAAAGTATTGGAGACCATCCTGCTTGTGATGCCCTTTGAATCGCATAAAATGCTAACGTTCCTAATGAAATTAAAAAGAAAAAAAGTGCTGCTACATAAAGTGCGGACCACGGCCGATTGCTTAATTGATGATAGACATGTTCATCATGAGAAGCTGAATGATCATCAGATTTATGGCTTAGGCTATCAGCTTCTTCCAAATGATCTGAAAGTAAAGCATGATCTGAATTATGACTGTCATCTTTATGTTCAGAATCTACATCATGATCTGAACCATGTTCTCCATGGGAATAAGACGCAATTATTGCTTTTGACTCTTCAATTGAATGGGGAGCAGTATAAAAACCATAAACTAAACCAACTAGTCCAAATATCATCAAAGAAAAGGATAATATTTTTATATTTTTTGTAACCTTATACATCAATTTAAAACTGTTATTAAAATCATTTATTTTTTAATTAAATTTTCTCTTAAGCTCATTACATGTTGGGTAATTTGCCATCTCTCCTTTGCATCTACCTGACTTGAATGAGAGCCCATGAGATTCCTGCCATACATTAAAACATGGTAAACACTGCCTTCGCTTATATCCCTATCTGCATAACTAGGTATTCCTAAAAATTTTTCTCTTTTTGTTAAAATTCCTTGGCCATCTCCTTTTGAACCATGACATACAGCACAATAAATTGCATAAAGTTCTTTTCCTTTAGAAAGATTCTCCTCATCTTTTTGTAAAGGAGAAAACAAATTTTCTTTAGCTAAATCATATCCCTCATTTGTGTCTTCATATTCGTATGGAACCCATCCTCTTGGAATAGTCCCATCAACAGGAAGTTGTGCTTCAAAACCATTAGAAAACGCTTTAGATTCTTCGTAAGCCTCATATCCAACGGATTCATACATGTCAGGAAAATACTGATAGTTCGGTTTTGACTTATCAAAGCAAGAAACCAAGAGAAGACATATAAAAATCAAAAAAATGAAATCAATCTTTCTATTCATGGTTAGATTTTTTATTAATATGTACTTTAACTTCCAAAACATCTGTTTTATGAATTATTTTTTTTAGTTCTTTTTCATTACCATCAAATTTAATTTCAATCAAAAACTTATCATCAGTAGTTTCGGGTATTGGATTTTCAGCTTTCTTAAAAGGCCATAATTTGCTTCTCAAATAAAATGTAATAACCATTAAATGAGCTGCAAAGAATACAGTTAATTCAAACATTATTGGGACAAAAGCTGGCATATTTTCTAAATAAGAAAAACTTGGTTTACCCCCAATATTTTGTGGCCAATCTAATATCATTATATAATTCATCATCCAAATTGCAAAACAGAATCCAATACATCCATAAATAAATGATGTAATAGCAATTCTAGTATCATCTAAGCCCATGGCCTTTTCTAAACCATGTACTGGAAATGGAGTATATACTTCTTCAATCTCATATTTAGCTGCTTTAATTTTCTTAACAGCATCTAAGAGCTTGTCATCATCATCATATACAGCATGTAGTGTTTTCTCAGCCATTTTTATCTCTTAATTTTTTATAATTATCTCCAGATGTTTTCAAAATTGTTTTTACTTCAGCCTGAGAAATTACAGGAAATGTTCTTGAATAAAGTAAAAACAATACAAAGAAGAATCCTATTGTTCCTATAAATATTCCTATATCTACAAAAGTTGGGGAAAACATTGTCCATGATGAAGGTAAATAATCTCGATGAAGAGAAGTAACAATAATAACAAACCTTTCAAACCACATCCCAATATTTACAACAATTGAAATAATAAAAGAAAAAACAATACTAGTTCTTAGTTTTTTAAACCACATCAATTGAGGAGAAAATACATTACATGTCATCATAGACCAGTATGCCCACCAATATGGACCAGTAGCTCTGTTTAAAAAAGCATATTGTTCATATTCAACACCAGAATACCATGCTATAAACAATTCAGTAATATAGGCAGTCCCGACAATAGAGCCAGTTATCATTATTACAATATTCATAAGTTCTATATGTTGAATTGTTATATAATTTTCCAAATTGGAAACTTTTCTCATTACAATTAATAAAGTATTTACCATAGCAAACCCAGAAAAAATAGCTCCTGCAACAAAATAAGGTGGAAAAATAGTGGTATGCCAACCTGGTATCACAGATGTAGCAAAATCAAATGATACAATTGTATGTACAGATAAAACTAAAGGAGTTGCTAAGCCTGCTAAAACTAATGAAACTTCTTCAAATCTTTGCCAGTCTTTTGCTCTTCCACTCCAACCAAAACTAACCAGACTATAAATCTTTTTTTGAAAAGGCTTAACTGCTCTATCTCTAATCATTGCAAAATCAGGAAGTAATCCTGTCCACCAAAAAACAAGAGAAACTGACAAGTAAGTAGAAATTGCAAATACATCCCACAGCAATGGAGAATTAAAATTAACCCATAAAGAACCATATGCATTAGGAATTGGCAAAGTCCAAAAAGCAACCCAAGGTCTTCCCATGTGAATTATAGGGAACAATCCTGCCTGAATAACTGAAAAAATAGTCATTGCTTCTGCCGACCTATTAATTGCAAATCTCCATTTTTGTCTAAAAAGTAATAGTACTGCTGAAATAAGAGTTCCTGCATGACCTATTCCAATCCACCAAACAAAATTGGTAATATCCCAAGCCCAACCTACAGTTTTATTTAGTCCCCAAACACCAATTCCTGTTGATATCGTATAAATTATACAGCCTAATCCCCACAAAAATAATATCATGGAAATAGAAAAAACTATCCACCATTGTTTATTAGCTTTCCCCTCAACAGCATTTGATATATCAACTGAAACGTCATGATATGACTTACTCCCTGTTACAAGAGGTTTTCTAATCGGTGCTTCATAATGAGATGCCATATCTTAAAATTCTTTTATAATTATATAATTATGTTTCATCTGTATTTCTAACTTTTACATGATAAAAAACATTAGGTTTTGTGCCTACACTTTCTAATAAATGATAAACCCTATCATTCGTTTTTAAAACTGAAACTTGACTTTCTTTATCATTAATATCACCGAACTTCATGGCTCCAGTAGAACATGCAGCTGAACATGCACATGTATCATTAAATTCTCCCTTTTCAACAGCTCTTCCTTCTCTTTTTGCTTTAAGAATAACTGCTTGTGTAGACTGAATACAAAAAGAACATTTTTCCATAACTCCTCTAGATCTTACAACAACATCTGGATTTAATACCATTTTGCCTAAGTCATCATTCATATTAAAATCAAACTCATCATTGTTATTATATAAGAACCAATTAAATCTTCTGACTTTATAAGGGCAATTATTAGCACAATATCGTGTGCCTATACATCTATTATATGCCATATGATTTTGCCCCTGTCTTCCATGAGAAGTTGCAGCAACTGGACAAACTGTTTCACAAGGAGCGTGGTTACAATGTTGACACATAACTGGCTGAAAAACTACCTGTGGATTTGATGAGGGTTCTTCCATTTCTCCAAAAATTGAAAGAGAATCATTTAAGCCACTAATAGCATCCTTTTTGTTATTATCCTCTTCAAAAGAATCTCTAGAAGAATAATACCTATCAATTCTTAACCAATGCATATCTCTTGATCTTCTTACTTCTGTCTTACCAACAACAGGAACATTATTTTCTGCATGACAAGCAATTACACAAGCACCACATCCTGTACAAGCATTTAAGTCTATTGATAAATTAAAATGATGGCCAATTGATCTATCAAATTCATCCCATATATCTACTTCTGGAGAATTAACAGGAGTTTCTATATGATTTAAAGAAACTTTTGTTACTGAATTCCATTCTTCAACATCTTTTGTATTAAAAACCTCAAGGCTTGTCTCTTTAATAATATCTCCTCTTCCCATTAAGGTATTATGTAATTGAACACAGGCAAATTCATGATTATCATCAACTGAATCAATTTCAATATTTTGAAATGAATTAAAATTATGATACAATTTATAAGCATTAACCCCAACTTGCATCTCTTCTTTCATTCCTTTATTTTTCCCATATCCAAAAGCAAGTCCTACTGAACCTTTAGCTTGACCTGGCTGAATAATAACTGGCACTTTTAAATTAATTCCATTTGCCTTAATCTTTGCATAATTACTGTCTAACGCTCCGTTGGAAACATTATAATTTTTTAATCCCAATACTTTAGCATCAGCCTTAGAAACAGTTAAATAGTTATCCCAAGAAACTCTAGTAATTGGATCAGGGAATTCTTGAAGCCATGGATTATTTGCTTGTTGACCATCTCCTAAACCAGTTTTAGAATATAAAACTAACTCTAAGCCTAAAGATTTAGAACTTGAAAGTTTGTTAGCTGAAACACTATAATTATATGATATATTTTTTAATTGTTTATTATTAGTAGATTTAAAAAATCCATCATGTAAGGCTTTATTCCAGCTTGTATTATTTAGAATATTATTTTCCCAATTATTTTTAATAAAATCATAAAAACTACTATCAGATCCCATCCATTTTAGTAAACAATCCTGAAATTGCATTGTATTAAAAAGAGGTCTTATTGTTGGCTGTGTTAGACTATAATTGCCACTTACCATTTCATTATCTCCCCATGACTCAAAATAATGCGGAGCCGCAGCTACCCATTTAGATTCTATAGCAGTTTCATCATTTTTCATTGAGAAACAAACTGAGAAATTAGCTTTTTTAATTCCAGAAATAAAATCATCAGAATTTGCTAAAGTATATGCAGGATTAACTCCACACATTATTATACCCTTAACTTCTCCATTATTTAAGTCCTTAATAAGTTTTAATACTTCTTTATCATTTCCATTTCTAATTA
>Ga0066856_10001128_pt1 | contig 10358 bp, 5 predicted proteins | sample ETNtaG_5_FD_65605 | JGI IMG/M metagenome (GOLD analysis project Ga0066856, IMG submission 65605) | Marine microbial and viral communities from oxygen minimum zone, Eastern Pacific Ocean - ETNP201406SV205 | ecosystem: Environmental > Aquatic > Marine > Oceanic | place: Pacific Ocean: Eastern...
TTAGTAGGACGAGGACGAGGACGAGGACGAGGACGACGAGGACGCGCTTTGTGACGCGCGATTTTTTTGATGAAAAATGTCGCGATGACGATGATGATGATGATGATGATTGGGCGGTGACGACGCAAAAACACCACCACCGTCTCGCGCATCGTCGCGGCCGGCGTTTGAGACGGACGATCTCGACGGCATGCGAGAGACGCGGGAACAGGAGCGGGAGCGGGATGCACTTCTCGTCGTCGTCGGAGGTGCGACTTTTTGGGAGCTGCTTTGTAGTGCACCCCCCGACGACCAACGACGACAGAGGCAGAAGAACGAGAAGAAGAATAAGAAGAAATGAACATAAAAAAGCCCTTCAAATCGCAACAGCGCTCTTGAAAGAGAGCGACGATAGTACCAACGAGAAAGAAGAAATGATGACAACGTCGTCGTCGTCGTCGTCGTCGTCGGGGACCGCCGCAAAAGAAATTTCAACCGTGTACGGCATCCCGCGCGATACCGTCTTGACACCTCTCGCCGGTTTGTTGCTCTCGCAGTTGGTCTTATACATAGGTGTAGGCGTTTTGTTACCGGCGTTGCCGTTGTACGCGCAATCGATTGGTTTGTCGCAAAGTGCAAACGGGTTAGTCATTAGCGCGCCGGCTTTGGCGATGTTGATATTGAACGTGCCAACAGGACAGATGGCGGATAGGTACGGGAGGAAACCGGTGATGATCACTGGGCTTGGAATTATGGCCGTGGCGGATATCGGGACAGCGGTAGCGAAGTCGATGCTGTTTCTGATTCCGACGAGGTTGTTTCTTGGGGTTGGTCGAGCAGCTTGCGAAAGTGGAGATCGAGCGTATTTAGCGGATTTAACGAAACGTGTGCCGGAGAAACGGGGTATTATTACCGCCGCGCAAGCTATGGTGCACGGTTTCGGTTTAGTCATAGGACCGCTCATTGGAGGGTCTGCGTTGGACGAGTACGGTCCAGCGACGGCGTTTTATGTCGTCGCATTGGCCGCGGTTGGGACAGGAATTGGGTACGCATTTTTACCGGAAACTTTATCGGAGTCCGAGCGGTCTACAGATGAAGATTTCTTTGGTTCAGCGGATGACAACGATGGAGACGCGAACGACACTACAAGCAACATGCCTTCGTTTTTGAAGTTTCTCAACTTGAAGAATATGGCAAAGAGTGACAAGAAATCAAATGTCAGAGAGTTGTTGAAAGATCCCGATCAAAGGCTGTTGTTGACGTGCGCCGCGGCAAACTCCTTTGGCTTTGTCGCGAAATTGACCGTGATCCCTCTTTTCGCGTCCGGCCATCTCAACGCGACGTCGTTGGAAGTCGGTGAACTCTTTTCCATAACCGCGCTCTTAGGTTTAGCGACTGCGCCAGTTTCTGGTTTACTCTCCGACGCCTTCGGTAAACGATGGGTATTGACTGGTTCGTTAGCTTTATGCGCGTTCGGTTTAGTCGTCGCCTCTGGTTCCGAAGATTTAGAACATCTTCGTTTCGCCGTTGGATTCTGGGGCGTCGGCTGCGCCGCCGCCGGTCCGGCCGTAAACGCCTTAGCGCAAGAACTCGCTCCAAAAGGCGGTGAAGGCGAAAGTCTAACGCTTCCCAAAACCGCCGCTGACATTGTCTTTCTCATCGGTCCAGTGATTTTAGGCAGCGCGAACGACTTCTCCGATTCCGAAAGTGCCGGAATTTTAATCACTGCCGCCATCGCCGGCGTCGCGAGTATCGTTTGCGCGTACGGCGCGGCGACGCACAAAAAAATACAAGGCGTCAGCGCCGAGTAAGTGCGAGGAGAGATACACAGAGGACGCCGGGTATGTACTAATAGATTTTTTTATTTATACACCTCACTAGTAGTATTGTCATTACAATAGTATCGCACGTGAAGCGCGAGTGCGTCTTTCTTCTTTCCTCTCGCTCGATAGAGTCGCACAAGTCTCTCTCTCTCTCTCTCCTTTCTCTCGGTCTCGTTTCGACTTCGTCGCCGGTCGCGTCACCCTCGAGAGTGGGTATTAATTGATATATATATTTTTAAATACGATTTTGTATAGGGAAAAAGAGACCGGATCTCGTCATTTATTTACCAGACCTTTCGACCTCTCGTGTCACTCGCCCGAGCGCCAGAGACACACCACCACCTATCGTCCTCGTCGACGCAACATGTCGTCGTCGTCGTCGTCGTCGTCTGCGCTTCGTCGACTCGCGAGGGTCGCTTCGTCGTCGTCGTCGTCGTCGTCGTCGCCGCGTTCGCTCGTGTTCTTTTCGCGGTCGTTAACCGGATCGACCTTTTCGCAAAAACATAATCGCGTTCGTTCGATCGACGATACAGACGTCTTCGACGGCCAACCACCAAAATGGACGCGATGGAATCTCAACGCGTCCCCCGCGCGTCAACAGCAACGACAGGAACGCGCGGACCGAGGGAAAGGACAAAAACGAGAGGCATCCACCCACCGCGCGTGTTTGGAAGGGCATTCAAATTTTTGGACGACGACGATGATGAGGGATCGTGTGCCAACGACGTGTGTTTTTCAACACCGACCTAAAATATGGGGACGCATACAGAGAAGGGAGAACAGCGGTACCACGAGCGCGACTCCAACGAAAGAAGAAGCGACTACTACGACTACGAAGCAACGCCAACACCAACAAGAGGATCACCACCGCGATCATCGTGTAAAGCGAGGCGTGTCCTCTCTGGACAAAAATATCGTCGAGAACGTGTTGAACACTCGAAACGTGCAAAACCTGCGCGAACGCTTGGAGGAGATCAAATACACGAAGGAGTTTATCACGCTCGAAAGATTCGGGGAGGTGTGCCGAGAGTGTGGATGTACGGAGAAGAAACCGGAAGAGTACGTGGACGTTATGAAAAATGCCGGGCTGGTGATTCAAATCGAAGACTACGTATATTTGGAACCGCAGAATATAACGAGGGCTGTCATAAACGCCTTACCGGGCGTTCCTTCTCGAATCTACGGAGTTTCGGACACGGAGTTGAAAAAATTGAACGAGGAGTACGATCAAATGCGAGAAAAAGTTGTTTTAGCGGAGAAAAGAGCCCAGAGGAGAGCGAATCAATTGTTATACGGTGGATTGATCGTTTTAACTGCGCAATTGGCCATGTTTATCCGGTTTACTTACGTGGAATTTTCCTGGGACGTCATGGAACCTATTTCCTATTTCGTCGGTTTAGCAAACGTTATCATGGGGTACATATATTTCATGTTCACGCAGAGAGATTTTTCCTTTGGCACGTGGCAAAGCCAAATGATGCAAAACGCGATGGACAGGCAGTTGAAAACCGGGAAGTTTGACGTGGAGAAATACGAGCAAATGGCGAGAAAGTTACGGCGAAGGTACATGGTTCGGTAATACGCGCGTGATACTCTTTTGGAAGAGAGAATGAGAGAGAAAAAGAGCGCGCGCGCTCGTGTGAGTAAGCGAGTGAGTGTTTATTATTATTGTAAGAGTATTATTTAAATGCACGTGACGTAATCGAGGGAGCGCTCTTTGTCCTTTCGGAATTATTTGCTTTTCTTTCGTTTCTTCAAATGTCCCAAATTTTACTCACAAGCACCCCTCACATTTATCTGGCGCCTTTGTTTGTTTGTTTGTTTGTTTATTTATTACGGTGGAGTGAGTCTCCTGAAGAGGCACCCCTCGAAGAAGAGAGTGAAGCGCCGCGACCTTTTGTGTTCCTCCTTTGCGCGGCACACATGTCGGCGCACATCCCTCTGGTGTGTCACGGCCACTCCCGCCCCATCGTCTCTTTGGAATACTCGAAAGAGACGCCGGATGGAACTTTTCTCGTCTCCTCGAGCAAAGACGGGAAACCAATGCTGCGAGACGCCACGACGGGCGATTGGATTGGCACGTTTGAAGGCCATCGAGGTGCGTGTTGGGACGCCACTTTGAATGTTCCAGCTACGCACTGCGCGACGGCGAGCGCGGATTTCAGCGCGAAATTGTTCAACGCGATCACCGGAGACTGTTTGCACACGTTCGCACACAAACACATCGTAAAAACGGTGTGTTTTAGCCAGTGCGGGACGAAATTAATCACCGGAGGAAGCGAGAAGGTTATCAGAATATTTGATTTGAGAAAATTAGAGTTAGATAGCAGCAGTAATGATAATAGTACCAGTACTCAGACCATGACGCAACCGGCGAGTGAGTTGGTGGGCGCGCCGAGTCAAATCAAAACCGCTCGGTACATATGCAACGACGAGTTGATTTTGAGTTCGTGTTCAGACAACCCAGATTTACGAGTGTGGGATGCGCGGACGGGCATCATAGCGACGACGTTGAAAACGGAAAACGCAGTGACATCGATCGAAATTTCCGAGGACGGGAAGTATATAACGACGGCGGATGGGAAGAATGTGACGTTGTGGGATGTCGGGTCGTTTCGACCAATGGAGACGTGGAAAATGAAGTATAACATGGAATCGGCGTCGGTGTGCATGAAGGAAGGTAAGTTTGTGTGCGGAGGAGAGGATATGTGGGTGCACTTGCACGATTGCGCGAATGGAGGGGAAATTGGGGAGCCCGGGAAAGGGCATCACGGACCCGTACACTGCGTACGGTTCGCGCCGGATGGCAAGAGTTATTCGAGCGGGAGTGAAGATGGAACGATTAGAATTTGGCAAACGCCATCGAATAAGTGAATTGTTGAAATACCTACACATACGTATAAACTACTAAACGCCAAATAGAGTAATTATGTGAGTGTGTATTAAAAATCATTCGTCATTTCGCCGAGAATTTAAGAAGACAAATAGAAACGCAACGGCGATTTCAAAATGGCCATTTTCGTTTTGTACGTCGGATGGACAACTTCTTCGGTCTTTAACGCGAGCAATTTTTCGACGATGACCATATCTTCTTCGTGCACTCTGCCTATTGGCGTGAACCCCAAGTCCCATTCTTTGTGATTCTTTGTCGCAATTAAGAAATCGTCTCCACCCCCTGGAATACTACCAAAAACGCCGCGATCCCATGAGAACGAATCGGAAGCACCTTCAACGCGCTTGCCGAAATTTCCACCAAGTTTGCCGATGCCGGCAAATTTCCCTTGCACGAGACCATATGCGTTCTCCACGCGATTAAACTGACACTTGGATGCGCCGCAAAATGAATGTCTCGCGCACGCGCCGGTTCGTATTGTTTCACGAACGAGTTCCGATGATTTTGGCGCGTTTTCACTGTCCAGCTTAATTCGAATCGACCCGCGTCGTCGCTCTCTGCTCTTTTCGTCGTACCATTCGACATGTAAATGAAACTCGTCATCATTGAAATCTATCGTTTCGGGATTGTTTATCTTCATCTTAGTCATCCCTTCGCACGCGCATGGACACGATCCGGACATGAAGGTCGGATTCGCGTCGCATTCGCCGTCGCATGCCCACATCGGGCACGAAGGATTCGAATCCACGCACTCGTTTTTGTACGCGTTATTGCTACTACTGCTGCTACTATCAGCACCGCTACTATTCTCGACTATTCTACGCTCGCGGTTTATAATATTCTTCCTATTACCTCCCTGTTGCATTCCCTCTCTACTGTTATTATTATCATCATCGTCATCGTATTTATTCTTTCGTTTACCGAGCCATTTAGCATCTTCGATGATCTCTTCGTTACTGATGGTATTACTTTCGTCGTGCATGGAAGCTATGCTCAGTCCAGACCGCTCGGTCAAATCGGGAACTTCCGGTAAAAATCCAATGAGAAGTGCAAACCACGTACACATAACGATCAAAAGAAAAATGATCACAGGTGCAAATGCCACTCCGCCACAATAATAAAACAACCCTTTTCTCCTTCGTTTCTTATTTCTCGCCAACAACCGTTCTCGCGCTTCAAACAATGGTTTTCTTCCTTTAGATGGTGAACTCCAAGGAGAAATCCAAGGCGACAAAATTCCGCCTCCTTTTGGTGTCGTGTTCGCAGAGAGTGATACCCATCGTCTCGCTCGGCCATTGTTTCGTTTCGAGGCGAGTTCTCGCAATGCCGCCGCTCGTTGCGCGGCGCGTCGCGGGGAAGTTATTAAGTTACCCTCACTTCCGACTGACACGGCTTCAATGTCCCTCGCCGCTTTCGTCGCCGCTGCTCCAATCGAAACACCGCCCGTCGTCGTAGATTCCATCTTCAAAGAAGAATCCTCCTCTCCCTCCTCTTCTACTGCAATCTCCTCTGGCTCTGGAAAGTATGTCAATTCCTCCTCCACCAAGCCCATGAGATTCCACCCATCGATCAATTTCGGCAACGACCCGTACGTTTTCTCCAAATTCGTCACTATAATCTTCTCTATTTGCTTCCCCATCCCGGGAATACTCACTGCCGCCAACCCTTCCACGACAACAGTTGTCTTCTCCTCGGGAAACTCCGGATGTCTCGCAAACGTCACTTCTCCTAAAACTTCCGCCGCAGTGGATATGTTGTTCAAACTTTGAAACTTTTGCGTGAATGGCGCTTTCCTGCTCGCTCCGTTCGCTTCAAATTGTCTCGAATCTAAAAATTCCACCGATTGGCCTTTCAGAATGGTCTTGCGAATCATCCACGGCAAATCCAACTGAGGAACGACTCTGGTCACGGTCGTTATCGTTTGCTTGTCTCGCGATATGGTCGTGGAAACCAAATCGCTCGACACCGTTCCAGTTTCCTTTAATGCGTGTTGCTTAAACTCTTCCGTTTCTTTCACTCTGAGGTACCGAATACATTCCATGTTTAGAGTGACGGAGAAGGCAAATTCTGTTCCCTTTTCAGATGACATTTTCTCTGTCTGTCTGTCTGTCTCTGTCTGTCTTGTCTGTCTGTCTCTCTCTTTATGCGGTCACTGACATGCTCTCCTCTCTCTCGCTCTTTTCATCGCGAGACAGCATGCCCGCGTGTATCACGTGCTAATTTGGGGCAAGTGTGACTTTCGGTTCACACACGCGCGCTGGAGGATTTAGGATTTAAAAGTGACGAAAAAGGTATTTCAAGGTGGATTTCAAGTTTGCGTACTACTTACTCCTTTGTGGTATTGCAGTCAATGACACTATATCGATTATCTCACCTCTCTACACTCTCTCCCTCTCTTTCTCTTTCGTCTTACTTCTTTTCTTCGACGCTCTTAATTGCGTACAATAAGATTTCGTTCAACCTACCTAACATTTCTCGCGGGTCGTCGATGGTCCCGGCGGCGACGCGAGCGTTGTCGTAAATTTGAAATGCGATGTCTTCGGCGACTTTTTGAACTCTCGGGTCGTGCGATTTTCTCGCAGTGTTGATGGAGAGGAGGAGAGGGTGTTTGCAGTTAACTTCTAAAGTGGTGGTGATTTTATCGGTCAACGCGGTTAATCGCGCGTTGACGGCACTATCGCTGGCCATACTGGCCATCGCGCGGTAGCGTCGCATAGCTTCCGGTTCGTGGCCTGAGAGTAAGGCGGGGGAGGAGACTAATCGGTTGGAGGCGGTGACGTCTTTCAGCTGAAATTTAAGGACATTGCTGAACCATTGGAGTAACTCCTTTTTATCATCCTCGCTGATGGTATCTTTCGTTGTCGTCGCGTCGTCATCGTTGAGAGATACTTCGGCGTTCTCGGCTTCCACGCTGACGATAAATTTACCTTTTACGTTGCCCAAATGTTGCATGACGAATTCATCCACGTGCGCGTAGAGATACAAAACTTCGTACCCTTTCGCTTTGCACGCCTCTAAATACGGCGACGATTCCGCTTGCGCTCTCGATGGCGCGACTAAATAATAAATATTTTTCTGGTCTGGTTTCATTCGTTCGATGTACTTCTCAAACGATGTTACAGCGCCAGAGTTCATCGATTCTTCTTTATCTTTATCTTTTCCATTTCCTTCTTCTTCTTCTTCTTCTTCTTCTTTGGTCGTTTCGCTCGATTCAAAACGCAACAGTTCGGCAATTTGTTGTGTGTGGTTCGGTTCAGTGCACGCTCCTTCTTTCAAGAAAAACCCACACTCTTTGAACCACTTATCGTATGCTTTCGGATCTTTCTTCGCGACATCTTTCAGGTGTTTCAACACTCTTTTTGTGACCACCTCGCCGAGTTTACGCAACACCTGCGAGTCTTGCAACGTCTCTCGAGAAATGTTCAATGGAATGTCTTCGCAATCTACCACGCCTCGCAAAAAGCGTAAAAACGGAGGTAGCAATCCTTGCGCATTTTTTTGAATCAGCACCCTTCGCGAATACAATGCGACACCGGAATCCACCTTAGCGTGCATGCCTATCCCTCTTTCCGGATTGGTTTCTGGAAAGAATATCAGCGACCGAATAGTCAAAGGCGCATCCGCTTCAAAATGCATTCGAAACGCTGGCGAATCCGTCGCTCCAGAAACGTATCTGTAAAACGTCGTCGCCTGTTCGTCCGAAACTTCGGCATGTTTCTTCATCCAAAGCGCGCCAATCTCGTTGAATTTGTTCTCGTTGATATAAATAGGAAATGAAACGAACGCGCTATATTTCTTCAACGTCTCCTCGATCGCCCATTGCGAGGCGATTGTTTTACAATCATCCTTCATGTGAATAACAATTTTCGTCCCTCTCGGCTTTGGCGCCTCGTTCGATTCGCTGACGGTAAACTTCCCTGTTCCTTCCGATGTCCACACGAAACTCTCGTTCCCGTTCGACGTGTGCACTTCAACTTTCTTCCCAACCATAAACGCCGAATAAAAGCCAACTCCGAATTTCCCGATGATGTTACTCGCCGCCTCTTCTTTCGTCGTTTCTATGCCTCCTCCTTTCCCAGCTAGATTCTCCAAAAACTCCTTTGATCCGCTCTTCGCGATCGTTCCTAAGTTTTTTGTGAGCTCCTCTTCGCTCATGCCGATCCCGTTGTCTTCAATAATTAATTTCATCGACGGCGACGACGACGTCCCCGTCTCTTCCTCTTTCTCCTCCACCGTCGATATCTTAATCCTAAACTCCGACTCTTTCTCTGCGTCCGTGAACCCATACCGTCCCGCGTCTTTTATTGCTTCGTGTCGTCTCTTCTCCAGCGCGTCCGACGCGTTCGATATCAACTCGCGCAAAAACACTTCTTTTTCTTGGTACAAACTGTTCGTCACGATGTCCAACAAACGAGCGGTTTCCGCCTTGAACTCGTGCTCTTTCGACGCGAGCGTCGCCGCTGCCGACGAGAGCGTCTTCCTCGCGCCGACGGCGGCGGCGGCAGCTTTGATGTCCTCGCAAAAGCGGCTCTGGAATCTCTTTTCCCGAATTTGGGGGGTCGCGATCGTCGTCCTCGTCGTCGTCCTCGTCGTCGTCATCCTTCTCTCGCCACGACGCAAAAAAGGCATCGTTCCGTTTCTCGACGTTTTGGCGATCGTCGTCATCGCGCTTTGCGAGGTGAAGTTTTTGCGGACGGCAAAATCAGAATCGCAATCGGATCTCGTCGTCGTCGTCGTCGTCGTCGTCGCAAAGGCTGCGCATCGTCTCGCTTTCCACGACGACACCACCATCCCTCCTCCTCCTCCTCCTCCTCCTTCGTTTTGGTGCCGTCGTCGACCCAACACAAAAGACGACGCTTCTCCTCCTCCTCCTCGGCGGGTAAAGAAGAGAGACCTTCTTCTTCTTCGCGCGCCTCCTCCTAAGAGCGACGACAAAGACATCTTTCTCTTCTTCTTCTTCTTCGAGTTTTTTTGTGGGGGAAATTTGCACTTTTTTTTGAGCACTTTTTTTCCCCTAAAAAACTTATCGACGAAAAAAAAGAAGAAAAAAAATATGCACACAAAAAATACCTAAATATACCTACCAAAGAGTCTTGGTCTTTCGTGGGGGTCCTCTCTCTCACTCTTCTCCCGAAAATGTCGCCACGGCTTTATACCACCGAAGGTCTCGTGGGAGTACTACTCATAAAAGGAGGGTGTTGAATCGCAATGCGCGTTGTTCCAACGACAACAAACGCGGGGCGTTTTGTCGTTGACTCTCTCGTAGGAGCACGCGGAAGACTTTTTTTTTAAAAGCGTGCTGCGACCATTTTCTGTTTTATATTCTTTTGTGATGCACTCACTGCACTCGTTTACACACGCAATCTCTCTCTCTCTCTCTCTCTCTCTCTCTCTCTCTCGAGTAGGTATTTTTTGTGTGTTTCGTACTAATAAGTGCTGTGTCCCGTGTCTCGTGTACCACCACTAAGAAAAATAATGAAAAAGAATTGGAAAAGACACAAAACAAAAACTCTTTTTTTTCTCTCATCAATCAACAAGTCTCTCTTTTCGTTTTAAATTCTTCGTCATTATTCATCTTTGTGAATCATCATCATCATCGACGGTTTTGTGTTCGACGAAAAGAACCACCACATCGAAAACGACAAGACCAACGACGACGACGA
>Ga0066856_10001133_pt1 | contig 10345 bp, 9 predicted proteins | sample ETNtaG_5_FD_65605 | JGI IMG/M metagenome (GOLD analysis project Ga0066856, IMG submission 65605) | Marine microbial and viral communities from oxygen minimum zone, Eastern Pacific Ocean - ETNP201406SV205 | ecosystem: Environmental > Aquatic > Marine > Oceanic | place: Pacific Ocean: Eastern...
TACCCGGCCTCAAAACAAGCGCCTATATGGGGCTACGATTGGCGTGGGGCGATTGTGAAGTTGCTGTCGTACCGTTCGATGAAATTATTCCAAGAGTTCTCGATGGAACCTACTTGAGCGGCCTCATCATTCACGAAGGACAACTCACCTATGTCGACCACGATCTCCATGTTCACATCGATTTAGGCATTTGGTGGAATGAACGCACAGGTGGATGGCCAATGCCCCTTGGCGGCAATGTCGTCCGCCGCGATCTTGGTCAACAAGCCATGGAAGACATCACCAAATACACCAAGATGAGCATTGAATATGCCCTCAAGTCTCCAGACGAAGCTCTGGAATTTGCAAAAAAATGGGGCAGAGGTATCGATGACGAAACCAACAAGGAATTTGTAAGCATGTACGTGAATGATCGTACCATTGATTACAAGAAGGAAGGACGCGCATCAATTCGGCGATTCATTCGTGAAGGTCAAGAGATTGGCTTGATCAGAACAGACTTCAATACCGATGAAATGTCCTTCATTGGATCAAATGAGTGAAGACGGTGAAATCATGACTGCACGAGCACCAGGGGTGAGTCAATATGGGTCAGTTGACCCAGCACCTCCTCAGCCAGATGGTACATTCCTCGAGTGGCAAACAACCCTTATGGATGAAGCAGCGCCAATGTTTCAACGAATGAGAACTGTTTTCTCCTTCCGTAATCATGGTAGCGACCAAGCGTGCCTTGCCCTCTGTGCGGCTTTTGTCACTTCAAGCGCATTATTACGACACGAACTGGCATATGTCCTCGGACAAATGCAAAACCCCGTAGCATTGCCTACCTTGATCGAACGCCTAGCAGATGAACATGAGCACATCATGGTGCGCCACGAGGCGGCAGAGGCCATGGGGGCCATCGGTGATCCTTCTGCAAAACCCATCCTCGAGGCTCACCTCAATGACCCTCACCCAGAGGTTTCAGAATCATGTGAAGTCGCATTGGATTTGTTAGAATGGTGCGAATCTCCCCAATGGGAAAAAACCACATGGTAATACGAACGAGGCTCAAGTTCAAAGACTCAACCGCCATCACAGGAATTACGGGGAGCACAATGCCACACGATCACATCACCCTAGCCCAAGCACCAAACGGTGAAATTGGCCCTCGATGCAAAGTCTGTGGCATGAGGCTCACATTCGGAAATGCGATGGCCGTTGGTAAACACTTCATGTGTTGGGAACACTATGTTGAAGCCACTGGAGCAGATACGGCAACCTCGATTGGAGAAGCAGAAGAGCGCTTCTGGATGACCAATGAATGACCATCCAAGGCATTCAATAACCCTCGGCCCTCATTCAGAACGGGGACGTACTCATGGCAGCAGGCTGGGCTCGATTTGCACACCGGTTTGGTGCGTATTACAGAAGTTCAGAGTTTTGGTCCCCCCCTCGATTAAAAACAAGAGAATGGATGTTCATCCCCTTCGGTGGCGCCCCCCCAATTCGCCACAAAGGGTTCAGTGATATGCAGAGTGTCCGACAATTCTTATCCGAACGCGCAATGCATTCTTGTTTCTATTCAACAGCATATTGGGAACGTCCATTCGAAATGAAGATGGCAGATAAGAATTGGTTAGGGGCCGATTTAATCTTTGATCTCGACGGTGATCACTTACCTGGGGTCACAGATCGAGACTTCCCCGGTATGTTGGAAGTCATTCACGAGCAAGCATGGTCCTTATGGAATGATTTTTTAGAACCTGAATTTGGCTTTCAAGAGAAGTTTCTACAAGTCACATTTTCGGGACACCGGGGCTTTCACCTCCACTATAGAGATCCTGCTCTTTTTCATTTGGATTCAGAAGCTCGTAGAGAGATGGTCTCCTACATCCGTGGTGAGGGTGTGGACGTCAAAGGTGGCCTAGCCCGCTACCACGATCTTTCAAGCGAAGGATGGACACGACGCCTTCGAGATGGAATGGGGGGCATGATCACGAAATTACAGTCCATCGCTACCAAAGATGATGGCTACACGCGTGAATTAAAATCATTACACGAGGGACTCAAATCTCAATCCCAACGGGAAGGACGAAAATCGACCAAGGGGCAAGGTTCGATCGAACAGTTGGCATCAATAGTCAATCATCCGGATCGTGCGAGAAGGCTTAGAGAAGGAAATTTCGGCGTTTTGGAAAAACATCAATCTCTGTTCCTAGATTTGCTCAAAACCGATACTTCAGTCGTTCTTGGCTCTGCTGGGGAAACCGATGAAGTGGTCACGATCGATGTTCGAAGGCAAATACGTTGGCCGACCTCTCTTCACGGTAAATCTGGAATGAGGGTGAGTGAATTTCCACTTTCTCGACTCGATCCTGATGGCTCTAACCCATATTCGCCATTGAATGAAGCTCTCGCCTTGAGTACCCAAGACCTCCTCAGAGTGGAAATGATTGTCGATGATTCAATTTCTCAATTTGGTGACATAGTTTATGACAAACAGACGGGGGATCAATTCGAAATTCATGAAGCAGGTGCTACATTTTTGGTGCTCAAAGGCTGGGCAAAAGTCGTCAGTTAGCGAAATGATATCGTGTTAAAATTCAACAAAATGACTTATCCAAATAAGGTAAGGTTCAAGACCGCGCTACCATCCACCGGTTTAGGGGTGAACCTGATGGGTCTGAGGAAAGGCAAGAAAAACAAGGCTCCAGAAGCACCAGCACCAGGCCTACCATTGCCGCCGTTGCCCGGTATGCCGCCACTTCCAGCCCCGCCTGGCGCCCCTGCACCAGATGCGCCACTCCCACTCCCCCCTGCGCCGGCGCCTGAAGCACCTATGCCGCTACCAGAAGCACCAACGCCACCTGCCGAACCATCACTTTGGGCGACTGCTGGACAGGAACAACCTGCTGGTACAAAGGAAGAAGACAAATATGGCGATCTTTGGGCAAAGCGTTCTGAAAAACCACTTCCACAAATATATGGCCACATCGACAGAATCTCTTCTGCTGATGCAGGATCACTTCTTGACCGATATGCTGATCGATTTGGTCACTCCCTCGACCGGGACATCATCGTGTTGCGCAAAAAGGAACACGACGATAAGGTCTCCGAAGTGAGGGATGCGCCCGTTGTTGAATTGATCGAAGATGAGGAGGACGACCTTGCCACCCAACTTTTAGCGATTGAAAACGAATTGCGTTCCCTCCGACCAGAATATCAAGAAGCGAAGGCGTCTGGGGATGCCCACCTCCTTTCAGAACTTCGTCCTGTTCTTGAAAATCTAATGAAAGAACGAAAGAATCTACAAGCTTTGATTGCTGGAGAAGAAGATGAAACACCAACAACAGCGCAAGAAGTGACTGATGAGGAACAAGATGAAGACGATCTCTTCGTATCCTTCGTCGCCATTGTCGATGATTTATTGGGCTCCAATCTTCCTGCAGACGTTGTCAATGCCTTCCTCGCAAGTGAAGAATTTGCAATTTATCAGGAAGTGGGGAGCGATCCAAGCAATGCCGATGATGAGCTTCGTGCAGCATTCTTTGGAATCGTCGATGGCCAACTCGGGAACATGGCCCCAGAAGATATTGATGCGTTTGTGAACTCCGCAGAATTCTCGACCTACAGCGCCGTGGGCGCACAATACCAATGAGCGTGATTAAATGGGACTACTAGACAAGGCAAGCGATGCAGGCAACAAAGGTGCTGAGGCGCCTAAGAAAGCAAAAGCAGTAGCAAAGGCGAAAGCACCGTTGGCTACGCCAGTAAAAGCGGCAAAGCCAGTAAAAGCGGCAAAGGCAGCAAAAGCGCCAAAACAGCGAAAGGAAAGGCGCCCCATGCTCAACACTGCTGGACTCCCTGATGGGTATGAAATCGCATCGAAAAATTCTCGATTCCTCGCATGGTTGATGAACTTCATTTGGAACTTTGGTGTTCTCTTTGGCGCCCTCTTCCTCTCAATTATGGGTTCAACACCAACCATTCCAGCCGTAGCCGCCCTCATCATGATCATCATCAACGTGTTTGTCATCCCGATCATGACGGGACGTACGCTAGGAAATTTCATTTCAAGAACGCGCTACATCACAGCATCAGAATCCAAACCTAACCCAGTTCACGGTTTCTTCGTGAATTCAGTTGGCCTCATGGGGCTTGTTGGATTGGGTCTCGTTGTAGGTTTCATGGGCCAACTTACCAATGATACCGGCAAGGTTGTCCCACTCAATGTCACCTTCTTTGTTCTAGGTTTCATCTTCCTCGGTATTCGAATTGTGGATGGCCGATTCAAGAAGAACAGCGATCAGGACCAAGGGCTCTACGACATGCTCTTTGGCGCTTATCTCGTCAAGTATGTTCCACAAGAAGGTGAAGAGATGTCCGGTATTGCCGCACGCCTCAACCGCATGGCTTCTTACGGTGACTCGTTCACACAACGACGTGAAAGTTCATCCCTCAAGAGAAAGGCAAAGAAAGTGGCTAAAGCCGCAGAGGAAGCAGAAGGCGACGCTGCTGCGACTGATGAGAAGGCGGAAGAACCGGAAAATAAGGAATCAAAATCGGATGAAAAGGCAGATGAAAAGAGCGAGTGAGCATCCCCCTCTTGTTTCATATGTTTGACCATCGTTTCTTTCTCCCAGCCGTATGGGTTTCGTGCGCCTTATCCTCAGCAATCTTAGGCTATTTGACACCACAGCCAATGCTGTTTGGTTTGGCCTTCGTCATTGCTAGTTTCAATGCCATCTTGGAATTCTTTGTTGGCGTCTCTTTTCTATTACCTGGGCGTAGGAAACCTAGTTTTCAACATGAGGATTGGCTGGAATCTACCTTTCAAACCCAAGAATGCACCATGAATGCAGTGTACAAGTTGCAGAATGATCCTTCTCCTTTACTTTTCATCGTCCATGGTTGGCGCAGTTCATCGCGGTCTATCGCCGACCGTTCCATTTGGTTTTCTGAACGCGGTTGGCATGTCATTATGGTGGAACTGCCAAACCACGGTTCATCTGGATCTTTGGGTCATTGGTCCGCCTACCGTTCTCTAAAAGCAGTCGAAGCAGTTGGTCAACAATTGAACACCATCGTATCCAAGGAACTCATCACCTCGGTGACCTATTATGGCCATAGTATGGGTGGATTCATTGGGTTGCGCCTTGGCACAAATCAAAGCACTACAATTGGAGGCCATCAAATTGAACGAATGATTCTTGAGTCGCCAATGACAATGTATGAACCAATCTTGGATGAAATTGCTGTTGGCTTCCGCGTCCCGAAGATCATACGTCCAATGTACAGGCGACGACTGATTCAACGTTTTAATCGTTCAATTGGACAACCGGGGGGGTTCTCAAACATTGATGAGTTTAATATTCCAAAATGGGGTAAACCAATGGTGCCAATGCTGTGTGTCCAGGCAAACCCCGATGAGCGATTGGGCATGATTCATTACAATCGTTTGCTCGACATCTACTCCGACAAAGATGCTGAAGGGCTGTTAGACGCGTATCTATTGGATTCATTGAGTCATGCCGGTGCTCGCAAAAATGATGAGCGCAATCAAAAAATTACCGAGTGGCTGGAAGGGATGGATCATTCAGCTTCCTGAATTTCAGCTTGCTCCCGTGCTAATTCTCGCATATCATCGACTTCATCCAATTCATCGACGATTTCTTCTCCAAGAAGCGTCTCAAGGACGTCTTCCATGGTCACAAGTCCAGCAGTACCGCCAAACTCATCTCGAACGATTGCAAATTGCTGGCGTTGTTCAAGGAACATTTCCAAAGCCTTGTCGACGGTCGTATCCGTAGTCAAGAACATGACATCCTTTCGGAGTTCTGACATTTTAATTTCCCATTCGTCGCGACTTGCGGCCATCAAGAGTTCAGATCGAATGACAATACCTGAAATGTCATCAATCGAATCCTCATAGACCGGTATTCTCGATACTCGAATGATTTTGTGTTCTTCCAACACTTCTTTGATTGTCGAATTCAAACCAAATGCTTTCATCACCACTCGTGGCGTCATGATGTCAACAACGTGCATTTCACGCAATTTGAGCAAGTTGTGAATCACAGTTTCTTCATCCTTTTCGATGATCCCTTCTTCCTCACCCAAATCTGCCAGAGCAGCCACATCGTCCCTTGTCACAAGCGCATGGTCGCCCTTTGGAAGGATTGATTTTAACATTTGAATCGGTAGCACAAGGAAACTCAAAAGAATGGTAAGTTTGTGCAATAACCATCCTGTTGAGCGAGCAAGTGGCTTCCAGTATGCGGTACCTAGGGTCTTTGGAATGATTTCTGACAAAAAGAGAACCAGGAGCGTCAAAACAATCGACGCAAGAGTAAGCGCGTCATCACCCCAAATTTTTGCTACTTCAGAACCAACCCCTGCGGCACCCATGGTGTGTGCAATCGTGTTGAGGGTGAGGATCGCTGTAAGGGGTTTAACAGCGTCATCGGATTTGAGGGAGGCCCATACCGCACCAGTTCCTTTGCCGTCCTTTTCCCACATTGCAATTTGCGTATGCGGGATGGACAGGACGACAGCTTCTAAAATTGAACACAAAAACGAGACACCTAAAGCAAGTGTGGCATAAAAAATAAGGAGGGTTAAATCTCCTTCGCCGGTGCTATCAATTGCGGTTCCAACCACTGCCATTGCAGAATATTCCATGGATTTTCGAGGGCTCCTGTCCGTTCGGTGTACCCCTACCCATGTGAATTGGGTTCTTCAAAATGACGCTTTATGAAAATGGATTAGAGGGGGTTGGCTCAAATCAAGATTTGTCCAATTTGCCATGTTAAGGCCATGCAACAATGATGAGTTTAAGGGGAAGTCGTGCGCCCAATGGATTGCTATGGCTGACGAGCATGTCTTGATTTGTGTCGCCTGGCCATATGCCAACGGCCCTTTGCACTTGGGGCATGTTGCAGGTTGCTATCTACCACCTGACATTCAAGCTCGATTTGAGCGTGCACTCGGTAACCGCGTTCTCATGGTCTCAGGATCTGATGAACATGGTACGCCCATCACAGTGACGGCTGAACAAAACAACATATCGCCTCAACAAGTCGTCGATCAATATCATGCAATGAACCAAAAAGCCCTTCTCGATTTGGGTTGCAGTTGGGAGCCTCAGATTGACCCAAGGGGCATTGAATACGGCGGTTCACTTTTCAACAGAACAAGTGACAAGCGTCACCAAAAGATGGTTCAAGACAATTTCTTAGCGCTCCACAAAGCAGGCCTTTTTGAAACGAAAACAATGAAACAGTACTATGAGCAAAACGAAGATGGTACCGGGCGGTTTCTTCCTGACCGATACGTGGAGGGAACGTGCCCTAGTTGTGGCGCTGATGGTGCCCGCGGCGATCAATGCGATACATGTGGCGCTACGTATGAAGCAGAAGAATTACTCAACCCAATTTCAAAAATGAACCCCAGTGCAGCGATAGAAATTCGCGACACCGAGCACCTGTTTTACAGACTGGATCTTTTCCAAGACGCACTCATGACTCATGCAGAAGGTCAAAAATCATCTTGGAAATCAAATGTGAGGGCCATGACAAAGCAATGGCTGGACATGGGGTTGCGTCCTCGTGCAGTCACACGAGATCTCTCGTGGGGAATCCCACTCCCTCTTGAGGGCGACCAATGGAACGGAAAGTGTGTTTATGTTTGGTTTGAAGCCGTCCAAGGATATTCAACATGCGCTAGAATCTGGTCCGAAAGTGTCGCTGATCCAGCAGGCCATACCAGTGGCAAAGACGCATGGAAAGATTGGTGGTGTGTGGCAGAAGATGGTACGACCCCTCGCCACCTCTACTTCCTTGGCAAAGACAACATTCCGTTTCACACCATCATATGGCCTGCCCTGATCATGGGCCTTAATCATGCCAAAAATGGAAAGACCATCGAGGATGAAATCAACCTGCCAAAACCTGGTGACTTCGCCCTTGAAACGAATGTACCTGCGATGGAATACCTCATGCTTGCTGGCGGACAATTTTCTAAATCTCGTAAACATGCAGTTTGGCTTCCATCATTCCTCGAACGATTCGACCCCGATACGTTGCGATACTACCTGAGCATTAACATGCCAGAAAATCATGATACTGATTTCAATTGGCCAGATTTCGTTGAAAAAATCAACAGCGAGTTGATTGCCGCATACGGTAATTTTGTACACCGCGTGCTCACACTCGGCCACCGACTACCGTCGAGTGACAGTGGGCCATTAGCACCTTTAGAAAAGCCACAATTGACCCTCGATCATCAGAATAAACTGGAAGAACTTCATGCATCGATCACCGCTTCACTGCAAAAACATCGCTACAAGGAAGCGTTGAGGTTTGTCATGAATGCAGCTCAATATGGCAATCAAATGCTCCAAGCAGCCACGCCATGGAAGTACCTCAAAGATGAGGCACCATCCGATGCTCGCACCCAATCCCTCTCAGATCTGGCTTTTGGCTGGAGAATCGCTCGATACTTGGCGATCACAACGCAGCCATTCATGCCTTTCAGCGCCCAAAAATTATGGCAATCATTGGGTCTAGATGGTGAAGTTTCCGAAGTTCTTTGGACAGAGGCGACCAATTGGGACGCTCCGATGACGTGGAATGCCGATCAGCCAACTCCGTTATTCAAACGACTCGAACTCGATGAAATTCTTGCTTCGGAACAAGCACTCGTCGATGCCAATGCCGACACCGAATCAAAACCAGGTCACACCGTCAAAGGCGGTAAGAAGAAAAAAACAAAGCCCAAGGAGGAAATGAACATGCCAGAAGCACCAGAAGGAACAACATATCTCGAATTCGACACGTTCATGGAGGTCGATCTAAGGGTTGGACGGATTACATCGGTCGAAGACCACCCCAATGCCGACCGGTTGTATGTCGTCAAAATTGATGATGGTTCAGACGAGGGGAGGACAATCTGTGCTGGACTGAAAGCATATTACACCCCTGAAGAAATGACTGGAAAATCTGTTGTCTTTGTAGCGAATTTGAAACCTCGACCGCTTCGTGGCGTTGTCTCCGAGGGAATGATGTTAGCAGCCGATGATGGCAATGAAAACGTCCGACTGATCACCATTGACGGCGATATATCGACGGGTTCACAAGTACGCTGAGCCTATTGAATCCTGTTGTGCACGGCATGCATGACCAATTTTGAAACTTCGCTGCACGCACCACGCATACCCGCGCTTTCTTGGACTACAGGCGCGGCCATTGCTTCGGGTAAGGATGCAACATTGATTTCGACATTAAAGAGCGCACCTTTGACAGCTGCGCTTGCGAGAAGAGATGCAACACCCACATCAGATGCTGCATTACCATTTCCATGTGATGCGAGTGGTTCTAATTTTGACAGTAATTCCATACCTAATTTGGCAGTTTCCAATGGCACTTCAGCAGCACGTAGGGTTGCCAAACGAATGGCGCCCCTCCGTTCTTCCACCTCCTCTTCTGTTGATTTAGGCAACCGGAATGCAGCCACCACTTGGTCGAAAGAGTCGCTGTCCTCTACGGCCAATTGACCTGCTCTTATCCGAACCTTGGTGGTTGTCTTCTTTGCATCCACTGCACCTTCCCAACCATCCTTCCATTTTTCCGAACCTATGGTCAACTCACAGACCATTTCTGCAAGGGCGGCTGCCTGACCAAGTGCTACAGCAGCGGCAGTTCCTCCGCCAGGCGTAGCATTCTTTGATGCTAATTCGCGTTCGAAATCCGAGAGTGACATCTCCATCCAATTCATTGATTTAAGGCCCCCTTGAGCGCATATTCTATGATACGTTCATCTGGATCAAACCTACCCAATTGGTCCAATCCAAGTCCCTGTATTGCCGCTACAACAATTGAATCCTCATCTGTCGTGGATTCATCGGCATACCAAGCGCCTGACTCAAGCATGGCTGAAAGAGGGACAAGGCCGACAAGTTCACTTCCGGGAACCTCAATGCCGTGATCGCTTGCTATGCTCTTACATGCCTCAAAAGCCACGTGCATTGGGCATTGTTCGACATCACGTAAATTCATCGAAACTTGACTGATCCCATGAGCCTCTAAGGTGACGCCCATACCTTGAACCATGGGTAACATTCCCGGCACCCTCATTCTTCTTCCATCCGCTTGTTTGATCAGTCGTCCTGTTGAACGAATAAGAGATCCCGCTTTTTTTGCTACAAAAGCGTCTTTTTCATCGAAATTAACGTTGTAAGCAACAAGGATGCCGCGAGCGCCAAAGGTCAGACCGCCTGATTTCGCAACAACATCATTCCAAGAACGGGGTCCAAAGTCTGGATAACGAGTTTCTTCTGAATGCGGAGTATCTCCATCAGACAATC
>Ga0066856_10001134_pt1 | contig 10341 bp, 8 predicted proteins | sample ETNtaG_5_FD_65605 | JGI IMG/M metagenome (GOLD analysis project Ga0066856, IMG submission 65605) | Marine microbial and viral communities from oxygen minimum zone, Eastern Pacific Ocean - ETNP201406SV205 | ecosystem: Environmental > Aquatic > Marine > Oceanic | place: Pacific Ocean: Eastern...
CAATCATAACACGCTGTTTTTGGCCTCCACTTAATTCATGAGGGTATGATTTTAAAATACGCTTATAATCATTCAATTGAACATCTCTTAGGCATTTTTTAACTAGCTCTTCTATCTGTTTTATTTTTAATTGTCGATGAATTTGAAGCACTTCAAAGAGTTGTTTTCCACATCTTATGCTAGGATTTAGACTGGACTGAGGTTCTTGAAAAACTATACCAAGAGTATTCCCTCGGTTTTTTTGCCAATCTTTGGAATTAAAAGTCATGAGATTTTGATTGTCAAAAATCATTTGGGTTGCATTAATTATAGCTTGTTTTGGCTGAAGGCCAATTAAGCTTAAAGCAGTCATTGATTTTCCACTGCCAGATTCACCAACTATTGCAACAATTTCTTTAGTGTAAATTTTAAATGAAAGATTTTTTAGAATCTTATTTTTACCAATATATAACGATGCATTTTCTACCTCAACTAGGGTTTTTTTTTCTTTAGACATGAGCTAAATATATATTAGTTATTTTTAATAATATACTAATTTTATAGCAAGATTTTTTTAAGACTATTTAATTTAAAATATTCATTCAGGATTAGGATTAAGCTCTATAGCAGCATCCATATAGATGTAAATATCTTCAGTAAATTCATCTTTAATTGGTTTTTTTGGTCCTATACTGTGGCCTAACCGCACAAGAATCAGATCTTCTTCTGGAAAAGTTATAACATATTGGCCTAAGTGACCACGCATCATAAAAACTTTATGTCCTTTATATTCTTTTAACCACCAACTATATCCATATTCAGGGCTTTCTTGAAAACGTGGTTTAGTTGATTTTGAAACAAAAGCTGAGTCTAAAAGAACCTTCCCATTCCATTTACCGTGATTTTTATAGAGTTTTGCTAAACGTGCAAAATCTTTAGCATTAGAAGCAATACAACAGTATGCCTTTTCAACTCCTTTTTCTGCACTATCCACTTGCCAATAACCGTCGAATTCAAAACCCATGGGATTCCATAGAGTTTCATAAAGATATTCAGTTAAATTTTTTCCGGTGGCTTTTGATATTACCATACCAAGTAGTTGGGTTGTTCCACTTTTATATATATATTTTTTACCAGGTATTTCATCAATCGGTTGCCCTAATATTAAGTTGTCTAAATCGTTAACAAAGTAAGCTGCAGTTGTTACCGAAACAGGAGAGTAATATGCTTCGTCCCAGAGTTGGCCTGAAGCCATACTTGCTAGATCCCCAACTGTCACCTTATCAGCATATGAGCCTTTTAATTCAGGGATAAAATCCTTAACCATTTGATCTAAACTTCTAATATGTCCTTGCATAATTGCTTTCCCCAAAAGGGCAGAGACATAACTTTTAGCCATTGAAAATGAGTTGCTCTTAGAATCAGGGGCATAATTATCATAGTATTTTTCAAAATAAATGCTATCATTTTTGATCAGAACGAAGGCTACAGTTTGTGTTTTTTTATGATAGTTTTCTAGATCCTCAGATAAATTAATACTATTATATTTTTTGTGTTTAGGCCATGCCTGAGGATTTTCAGATGGAGGAAGGATGTTATTATCAAATTGCTTGTAATCATCTAAGTATGCTGTAGTGTGTCCCTTGAAGTATATTTTTGAGACTGCATTAAGAATATAGTCGTAATCTGATATATAAATTAGGCCAATTAGAGTAAGGATTACAAATCCAATGGCAGAAATAATTCTTTTTTTCATAATATTATAATGACTTTGTTATTATCCAATGTATAAATCTTTTTTTAATAACTTATATTGGGATATTAAAACTTATAAAAGGAATTAAAATGAAAAAGTTTAAATGGGAAGGAGTTATGCCTGCAATTACTACCCAGTTTAATTCACAAGGAAAATTAGATTTAGATGCCTTTAAACACAATTTATCTCATCAGATAAAAGCAGGTGTTAATGGAATTATTCTTGGAGGTACTTTAGGAGAAGCGAGCACAATTTCAACTTCAGAAAAACAAAAACTCTTAGCAACTACTCTTCAAGAGATCAATGGTAAAATTCCTGTTATTATGAACATTGCGGAACAATCAACAGCTGAAGCAGTTCGTTTAGCCAAGAAATCTGAGTTAGAAGGTGCTGATGGAATAATGCTTCTACCTCCAATGCGATATAGAGCTACAGATGAGGAAACTGTAGCTTATTTTTCTTCAGTGGCTAACTCAACTGAGTTACCGATTATGATTTACAACAATCCTGTTGATTATAAAATAGAAGTAACCCTAGACATGTTTGCTGAGTTGGAGCAATATAAAAACATTACTGCTGTTAAAGATTCTACTCGTGATATAACTAATGTAACAAGAATGATTAATTATTTTGGGGATCGTTTTAAAATTTTATGTGGTGTAGATACCATTGCTATGGAGTCATTACTAATGGGTGCTGATGGATGGGTGGCAGGATTAGTAGATGCTTTTCCTGAAGAGACGGTAGCAATATATTCCTTTTGTAAAAGAGGTGAATTAGAAAAAGCCCGTTCAATTTTTAGTTGGTTTTTACCGTTATTAGAGTTAGATATTTCCCCCCAACTAGTACAAAACATAAAACTTTGTGAAGTAGCTACAGGATTAGGAACAGGATATGTCAGACCACCAAGACTTCCCTTAAAAGGAACTGAATTAAAAAGGGTACAAAAAATTATTAAAACTGCTCTAGATGAAAGGCCAATGAATTTAGATTATAAAAAATACTTATGATAAAAGCTCAGAATTTAGTAGCAGGTGATTGGCAAAACAATCCTGAGGCCCTAACCTTTCAAACTGTAAATCCAAATACAAATCAAAAATTACCAACCCTTTTTCAACAGGCAAGTATAGATCAAATTCATAATGCCGTTACAAAAGCATCATATGTTTTTGAATATTATGCATCAACATCATTAAAAAATAGGGCACACTTTTTAAAAACTATTGAAAAGGAACTTAATAGATTAAGTCATTATATTTTACAAATCTATCAAGATGAGTCTGCTCTTCCAATGGCAAGAGCTGAGGGAGAATTTCAACGAACTATTCTACAAATTCAGCGATATGTAAAATTATTAAATGATGGATCTTTTATTCAACCTGTAATCAGTACAGAAGGACCTGATCTCAGAAAAACCCTTCAGCCCATTGGTCCAATTGCAGTTTTTGGAGCCAGTAATTTTCCATTAGCTTTTTCAACGGCTGGGGGTGATGCGATATCAGTATTTGCATCCGGTTGCCCTCTGATAATAAAAGCACATCCCTATCACGCAGGGACTAGTTCGTTAGTTGCTGAGGCTATCCATAATGCTATTAATTATTGTGGTCTTCCCAAAGAAATATTTTCTCATTTAGGAGGCACTTCAAACACTATTGGAATTGAGTTAGTAAGTCATCCTTTCTTAAAAGGAGTTGGATTTACTGGGAGTTTTAAAGGAGGTAAAGCATTATATGATATAGCTCAGAAAAGATCAGAGCCCATTCCAGTTTTTGCTGAAATGGGAAGTGTAAATCCAGTTTTTATAACAGAAAATCGATTAGCAGCTGATAAAAGCATAGCTAAGACGCTAGCTGATTCAATAGCACTTGGCACTGGACAATTTTGCACCAATCCAGGAATGATAATTTTTTGTGATTCTCAAGGTGGGAGTAATATTTTATCTGAAGTTAGTATGCATTTAAGTAAAATGAGCTTATCACCGATGGTTCACAATAATATTGAAAAAAGTTATTTGCATCAATTAGAGGAACTCAATAAAAATAAAGCACTAAAACTTTTTAAAACCCCCGGGAATTATTCTGCCCTGGGGATAGTCACATCTGATGACATTTTTGAAAACATAAAACTAACTGAAGAGGTTTTTGGGCCTTTTAGTTTATTTGTTAAATGTGAGTCTATCAAACAAATGCAAGATTTAATTAAAATTATTCCAGGACAACTTACAGCAACCATTTTATCAAATCAAAATGAGTATTTGGAAATCGAACCTCTTGTGACTAAACTAAAAAATAAAGTCGGAAGATTACTTTTTGGCGGAGTTCCAACAGGTGTTGCTGTAACTCAAGCAATGCAACATGGTGGACCTTATCCTTCAACTACAGATGCACGTTATACTTCAGTAGGGACAGATGCTATTTATCGTTGGCTTCGTCCAATTTCTTTCCAAGATTGTCCAAAAAATTTACTTCCATTAGAATTACAAGATGATAACCCTTTGGGAATTTTGAGATCAATAGATGGCCATTTAACAAAAAAATCGTTATGAATTCAAGAAATCGTATTGTATTTGATTGCGTGGATGCATATACTGCTGGAAACCCTGTTCGTCTGGTAAAATCACCGCAGCCAATTCTTGAAGGAACTACTATTGCAGAAAAAAGGATTCACTTTATAAGAGAATATGATTGGATTCGGACGGGATTAATGTTTGAACCCCGTGGTCATGATATTATGAGTGGAAGCTTTTTTTATGCCCCAGAAAATAATGAAAATGATGTAGCTATTTTATTCATAGAAACTTCGGGATGTTTACCTATGTGTGGGCATGGATTAATAGGTGCTATAACAATTCTTTTAGAAGAGAAATTGGTTCTTCCCAAAACCAACGGAACCTTACGTGTAGAGACTCCTGCAGGATTAGTGGTTGCTTCTTATGAGCAAATAGAAGGTAAAGTTAAAATGGTAAAATTCAAGAATGTTCCTTCATTTTTAGCCATGTCTGATTTAGAGATCAACTGTTCAGAATTAGGAGTTTTGAAATTGGATATTTCTTACGGAGGTAATTTTTACGCAATTATAGACATTCAGAAAAATTTTTCGGGAATCAGTAAATACAGTGCAGCTGAACTGATTAGATGGAGTAGGGAAATAAGAGAAAAAGTTAATGCAAATCATAGCTTTGAACACCCCCTGGATAAAAATATTAAAGGCTGTAGTCATGTTTTGTGGGGAGGGATCTCAGCCAAAGATAAATCCATTGTAACTAATGCTGTTTTTTATGGTGATAAAGCCATAGATCGATCACCATGTGGCACAGGAACATCAGCACGTATGGCTCAAAGGTTTTCAAAGGGAAAGTTGAAATTAAATGAGGATTTTATTCATGAAAGTATTATTGGTTCAAAATTTATAGGTCGTATAGAAGCTGAAGCTAAAGTGGGATCATTTAAAGGTGTAATTCCTAGTATCCAAGGAAATGCTAGAATTATAGGATACAACAAATTAATTTTAGATCCAGATGATCCTTATGTAAAAGGTTTTCAAGTCCTCTGATATGCGTAAAAAGGAAGTAATCATTGTAGGGGGAGGGATTATTGGTCTTGCAACAGCTTATTATTTAAATCTTGAAGGGCATGATGTAAGTGTGATTGATCAAGACAAAATTAAATCAGGTGCTTCTCACATTAACTCTGGATATTTAACACCAAGCCATATTATTCCTTTGGCAGCACCAGGAATGATATCTAAGGGTTTTCGATGGATGTTTAATAATTCTAGCCCGTTTTATATTAAACCAAGATTTGACCTAGATTTGGTCAATTGGGGGATGAAATTCATCAAATCTTGTACTTCAGAACATGTACAAAAATCGATGAAATCTATTTTAGATATAAATCTTTTAAGTAAAAAATTATTTATAGAAATGCAACAGTCTAATGCTTTTGATTTTCATTTGGAATCTAAAGGTTTACTGATGGCATATAAGACTTCTGTTGCGGAGCGAGAGGAAGCTAAAGCAGCAAGTTGGGCAAAGGATTTGGGGATTATAGTTAAACAATTATCCAAAGAGGAGATTTTAAAAATACAACCTAAAGTTCCCATGGAGGTTGCGGGAGCATTTATGTATGAAAGTGATGCCCACACAACACCAGAACTATTTATGAACAACTTAAAAAATCATTTAATGTCTCGTGGAGTAAAATTTTTCTTAGATACAGCTGTAAGTTCATTTCAAAAAAAAGAGAAAAAGATTGAAACATTAAATACAAATAAAGGAATTTTCAAAGCCGATGAATTTGTTATAGCTACTGGGGCTTGGACAGAAGGAATTTTGAAGGAATTGGGAATTAAATTATCAATACAAGCAGGCAAAGGTTATAGTTTTGATGTTCAGCACATAACAGGGCTATCAATTCCAGCAATTTTATCAGAAGCAAAAGTAGCTGTAACTCCCATGAGTGGATATACACGTTTTGGTGGAACAATGGAAATATCAGGGATAAATAGTAAAATCAATTCAAGGAGAGTTTTGTCTATAGTAAATGCGGCCAAAGAATATTATCCAGGAATTGAAATTCCATTGACTTCGGTTGATAAAGCCAGGAGTGGATTAAGACCTCTCTCTGCTGATGGACTCCCCTTTATTGGGAGGCATTCTTCATTCAAAAATCTAGTTTTAGCCTCTGGACACGCAATGATGGGTTGGAGCCTTGGACCAGCAACTGGAAAATTAATAACTGAATTAGTCTCTGGCTATGATCCATCTTTAGATTTAAAACCTTATTCTCCAGAAAGAATTTAATATTAGATAAGTTTAACTGCCTGTTCGGCAAAATAAGTTGCAATTAAAGATGCTCCTGCTCGTTTGAAACTGATGAGTTGTTCTATTATAATTTGATCATGATCTAGCCATCCTTTTTCAGCAGCAGCTTTAAGCATTGCATATTCTCCACTTACTTGATAAGCTGCTATAGGGGCATCCACATTTTTACTCAATTCGCTAATAATATCCAAATAGGCTATACCCGGTTTAACCATTACTATATCAGCTCCTTCTTCTATGTCACGTTTTGCTTCAATTAATGCTTCTTTTCGATTCCTAAAATCCATTTGATATGTTTTTTTATCACCAAAATTAGGAGCTGAATTTAGTGCATCTCGAAAAGGACCATAGAAACCAGATGCATATTTTGCACTGTAGCTCATAATCACTGTATTTATGTAATTCTCCGCTTCAAGAAGTTCACGGATTTTTAGGACTCTTCCATCCATCATGTCACTAGGAGCGATAACGTCAGCACCTGCTTGAGCATGAGATAAAGAAATATTTGAAAGAATATTTACTGTAGGATCATTCAAAATCTTCCCTTTTTCGACGATTCCGTCATGTCCATAAGAGGAATAAGGATCTAGTGCTACATCAGTCATAACAACCATTTTTGGGACAGCATCTTTTACTGTTTTAATAGCACGTTGCATTAATCCGTCGGGATTTAGGGCTTCAGTTCCCTTGTTATCCTTTAGATTATTTGGGACTTTAACAAAAATTAAAACTGATTTTAAGCCAAGCGACCAAAGGTTTTTAACATGTTTCGGAAGTAAGTCAATACTCATTCTATAATAGTCTGGCATGGATGAGATTTCTTCTTTTTTTTGCTTACCATCTATAACGAATAAAGGTACTATAAAGTCATTTGGATTTAGACTACACTCATGAAGGATTGTCCTCAGGCTTTCACTGCTTCTTAATCTTCGGTTTCTTTGAATAGGATACATAGTCTTTAATAGATTTTAGGTTTGATCATTTGATAATTCTGAAGGATCAATATCCATTTCCACAGAAAAAGATTCTTCATTATCAATTATTATTTCATTCGGTCCCTTTTGTTTTTTGATGGTACCCCCTAGCATGACCAACATTGAAACAAGTATTATAATAAGTAAAGTATGTTCATCAATTATACTTTGTTCTAAATTAATAAAAGCTACATCTTTTAATTGAATGAATAAAAGTATACTAATTAACCCCCTAGGGGACATATATGTAATTGGACTTGGTTTAAATTTTAGGGTGGTGAAAGAAAAATATAAATAGCGTATAAATAGCATAACCAGAAATATAACTATACCAGATAATAATGGAGTAATACTCCCAAAATCTGAAACTTTAATTGAAAACCCAAAAAATAAAAAGAAAAAAGTTCGCACTAAAAAAGTAGATTCTGCTGTGAGTATATGAAACTCATGGATTTCATTTTTTGAGTTGTCTAAATCAATATAATTTCTAAAGATCCTAGGGAGTAAATTTTTAGCGTTGCTAATGAAGATTCCGAAAATAAAAATAGTCACTAAAGCTGGAAGATGAAATAATTTTCCAAAAGCATAGACCAATATAAGTAACGCGAGAATTAAAAAAAATTTGACATGATGATCAATTTGCTGAATTAATTTAAATAATACATATGTGATTAGAAGTGAAATTACTATCACACCAATAATTTGTATACCTAACGACACCAGTGGATCAGCACCAATAAGAGCTTGTTTAGATTCATATTGACGTAAAGCATAATTAAAAATCATAATTCCTAAAATATCAGAAAATGTAGATTCATAGATTACAAACTCACGTTCATGATCAATAAGACCTGTAGCTGAAGGAATAGCTACTGCACTACTTATTATTGAAAGGGGTATAGCAAAAAGTGCAGCAACGGTATTTTGAAGATCAAAAATATTTTCAAAAATCCATTTCAAAACAAAAATGTTAACAACAAGTATTATAAAGGCTGCAAGAAAACCTTTTAAAATTAGCGGTAATTTTTTACGGCTGATTTCTAATTCAATGGCTCCTTCTAAGACAATTAAAATTAAACCAATAGTGCCTAAAACTGGGATAAGATTATCTAGAAAAGTAAAATTATCATAACCTGAAAAGGAAATGAAAAATCGAAAAAGAATTCCGGTGATCATCAATAAAATTACTGAAGGGAATTTTGTTTTTCTTGAAAAGCTATCAAATAAGTACGAAAAAATAATTAACAATGGTAGTACAAATAAGATATATAGGGAATTCATAACTAAGCTATATTAAAAAATATAAATTACGAAATATTCTTTCTTTCTCATCAGTTTTTATTTTAAACCCAATCTTGTGGTTTTTTTAAAACCTTTAAAAGTCTTGCTTCCTTACTATTAGGTTCTGGAGAATAATCGTACTTCCATTGAACTTTTGGTGGAAGACTCATTAAAATACTTTCGATTCTACCATTTGTTTGTAATCCAAAAATGGTCCCCTTGTCATGAATAAGATTAAATTCTACATAACGTCCTCTTCTGATTTCTTGCCATCTACGTTGAGCTTTAGTATAATTTAAGTCTTTTCGTTTTTTGAGTATTGGTGTATAAGCATTTTCAAAAGAATCTCCAACTGCGGTAACAAATTTGAAACGATCCTCAAGTGTAATTGTATCTGTATTCTTTAGATAGTCAAAAAATATACCACCTACTCCTCTTGCTTCATTTCGGTGAGTATTAAAAAAATAAGAATCACACTTTTGTTTGAAGTTAGAGTAATAGTCAGGATGATATTTATCACAAACTTTCTTACACGTTTGATGAAAATGTTTCACATCTTCTTCAAAAAGGTAGTATGGAGTTAAGTCCAAACCACCACCAAACCATTGATCACAAATAGTTCCAGTCTTGTCATACATTTCAAAGTAACGCCAGTTGGCGTGAACAGTAGGAGCCATAGGATTTACAGGATGGATTACAAGACTTAGACCACAGGCAAAAAAATCAACTTTTCCAACATTAAAATAATTTTGCATACTTTCTGGGAGTTGTCCGTAGACTGCTGAAATATTTACCCCCGCTTTCTCAATTACATTACCGTTTTCTAGGATTCTAGTACGTCCACCACCTCCTTGCGGTCTTTCCCATAAATCTTCTTTGAAATCAATTTTTCCATCAATTCTCTCAATTACTCGGGTAATATTATCCTGTAAAGTTTTTATATAATTATAAAATGCATCCTTCATGCTTACCATTCTAATAATACGACTTTACAGCATCAACAAATGCTTTGGCATGATCAACAGGAATATTTGGTAGAATGCCATGCCCTAAATTAACTATATAGCGATCTTTTCCAAATTCACGAATCATCTTATAAACTGATTGTGTAATCTCTGGTATTGGAGATAATAAGCGTGAGGGGTCAAAATTACCCTGAAGAGTGATTTGTCCCCCAGAAAGATACCTAGCATTCCTAGCTGAACAGGTCCAGTCCACTCCAAGTGCTGCTGCTCCAGAATTTTTCATTTCATGAAGTGCAAACCAACAACCTTTTCCAAATACTATAACTGGTATCTCATCTTTTAAGGCTGTTACAATTTGTTGGATATAAGGCCAAGAAAAAATGCTATAATCATCGGGAGATAGAAGTCCTCCCCAAGAGTCGAATATTTGAACTGCATTAACACCAGACTTGATTTTTTCTTTTAAATATAAAATAGTGGTATCGGTGATTTTTTGAAGTAAAATATGAGCTACAGCGGGTTGACTAAAACAAAATGCTTTTGCTTTATCAAATGTTTTGGAAC
>Ga0066856_10001137_pt1 | contig 10328 bp, 9 predicted proteins | sample ETNtaG_5_FD_65605 | JGI IMG/M metagenome (GOLD analysis project Ga0066856, IMG submission 65605) | Marine microbial and viral communities from oxygen minimum zone, Eastern Pacific Ocean - ETNP201406SV205 | ecosystem: Environmental > Aquatic > Marine > Oceanic | place: Pacific Ocean: Eastern...
CTCCTCCTCCTCCTCCTCCCGGCGACCCGTTCGCTCGACGATGGGCGGCCCCATCCATATCTAAAGCGTCTCTCTCCTTTACGAGTTAATTATTCCTGTGTGTGTCTTTGGAGACAAAACGAATTATATAGAGGAGCACGACGACGCGACCGACGACCTTTAGGCCGCCTTAAAAGCCGATTCTTTCGTCGAAAGAGAGACCCGTCTCACCCCCTTCCTCCTCCTCCCGTTTGGAGAAAAGTCACAAAAGACTTTTTTGCGAAAAGGGCTTCTTTGGAACACAACACGAGACGGTATTATTACGTGGTGTGGTACCAACACACACCAAAGCGAAAGACTTTTTCCAATTCTGTGTTATTGCTTTTAAGTTCTAGGAAATATTGTCCTGTGCACGAGCTAATCTAGCTTTTCAAACTTCACAAATAAATTCTAGAATGAAAGAATAACCTATCAGCTTTCAGAATCTAGGTTCTTTCTTCTTAGATAAATGTTCCTGTAGTAAATAAGGTAAGTTCTATTAATGACAAGATCTGCGAATCTGTATTCCACATTAGGCAGTTTCTTAATGCCTCGACAAATTCCAATTCTTGTTTTGTCTCCTCGGGGTTTAAGGTATCAGACCGAAATCCCCCAATCCCACGACGACAAAGAAAATATCGCATCAAAAAAGAGCGCTGTGCAAAATCACACGCACATCATATCGTAGAGAGTATCGCATAATCATGTTCGCGACGACGACGACGCAGAGGAACCACCACCACCACCGTTTGTTCGTCGCCTCTCGGGGAAGACAACACGCGTCGGCGGCGGTTTGTGTTGCGTTCGGAGGAGAACGAGGACACAAAGGATTTACTCCTACTACATGCGGTTTTTGCCAACACTTTGGTGATGAGCGACGACGACGACAACGCGAGAGGAGGACTCGTTCGACCTGTGCTCGGGTGCGCGACGACGACGAAAAAGACGACGACGCTTTCATCAAAGCGCCTTTAAAATGGGGTGTTGGCCCCGAGAGAAGACCGCGACGACGCTCGACGAACGGCGTGCGAACGAGGTCAACGACGACAGCGGGAGGGGCAGGAAGTTTTGGCGGATTCCACGCGTTCGCGGCAGATGCCGCTGGAGCAAACAACACCCAAAACGGCGCGACGCGATTGTGGTCGTCCAATCCAGAGGACGTTTCCCTCTTGGCCATTCTCCGGTGTCTCGCGTTTACGTCGTGGACGTTCGCCTTAGCCGTGCCTCTGTTCGCGTCCATGTGTCTCATGTTCCCGTTGTGCTACGCGTTCGACCGAACGCGGCGGTACGCGCTGTCCTTTGTCAACGATCTCTGGGCGATATGCTCGACGACGCCGTTCGTGAACATTACCGTCGAGGGAAGAGAACATCTGCCGCGACAAGACGAAGCGGCGGTGTACGTCGCGAACCACCAGTCGTTCATGGACATTTTCAGTTTGTTCCACTTGAGACGACCGTTTAAGTTCATCTCCAAGACGAGCAATTTTATCATCCCGATCATTGGATGGTCGATGTTTTTAACCGGGCACGTGCCGCTGAAACGCACCGACCGAAGGTCGCAAATGGAAACGTTGAAGATTTGCCGCGAGACGTTGCGAAAGAACGGTTCCGTCTTGTTCTTCCCGGAAGGCACTCGATCCGTGGACGGGACCATGGCGGACTTCAAAAAAGGCGCGTTCTCCGTCGCCGCGAAGGAGAACGTGCCCGTCGTTCCCATCACGTTGGTCAACACCGGCGGCGTCATGCGAAACGGCAAAGAGTGGATGATGCGTGGCGGAGACGTTAAAGTCATCGTGCACCCGAGGATCGCCCCGAGCGAAAACGCGGACGAGTTGTGCGAGAAGAGCGAGAAGGTTATCAAGGAAAGTTTAGTGAATAATAGCTGAAAAAAGAAGAGATGCCCTTTTTGTGTACCGCCAGAAAGCGTCGTCGTCCTCGGAAAGTCGTCTCGCGTTCGTTCGTTTTGTGGGGAGTTTGTTCGCATTCGTTTGGTCTTCGTCGTCGTCCTTTCGCGTCTTCGTTCGTCCGTACTCTAAGTGTAGTAAGGCACCATCATTTCCTTCATAAAAAAATCTCTTTCGACAGCGACGTCTTTTCCTTCGTCTCGTGTCGTCGTCGTCGTCTTCCAACGGCAGGCGAAACCAAGATGGTGGCCCCCGACGTCGTCTCGCGGTTTGCGACGCTCGCGACGCGCTTTTGCGCGACCGTCGCGTCACCGTTTCGCGGCGCCGATGCCGACGCAGTTTCCCCGACTTTTTTGTCGACTTTGACGGCGCATCATCATTTTCATCGAGGATCTTCGGTGCCGTTCTTCTTCTGTCTGACAGTCGTTGGCCCCGTCGCCCTCCTCGCTGTCTTGCGCGCGAAACGCGCGCTGACGATGCGGTCGCTGCGAAGGAACGGCATCGCGACCATGGCGAACCGGCGAAAACGAATTGGATGGAGTTTGAGCGATGTGGTGTCGACGAGGACGCCGCCGACAAGGCCGAGGAGGAGCGGAAGAGAAGACTTCGAGGCGAAGGAGGAGAGAGAAGGCAAAATGCACTTAGTAGACAGGATCGAAGGATGGATGAGCGGCAGCGAGGAAGCGTGGTCGTTAGCATCGGGATCGGGATCGACATCGAGGGATGAAGACGACGACGACGCTCGCTCGCGCGTCAAAAACAAGAGGATATTCGGCGCCACGTCTTCTCTCTTCACTGGCTCGTGTCCGTTTGCGCACGTCGGTTCCAGCGAAAGCGCTCGAAAAATATTGAAAGAAGGCGGTACGGAGAAGATGCCGGCGTATTCAGCGTTTAAACGATTCGCCGGGAACGGGTTGTTCACGTGTGCGAATGAAGAGGAATGGCACGAGAAACGCGCGGAGGTGTTGAAAGCGTTCGGAAGGGTTGGCGTCGGGAAGTTGAGGAGAGTCGCGGAGAAGTGGGTGAAAGAGTTAGTGAGGGAGATTAGAGAGAAGATTAACAAAAAGGGAGGAGACGATGATTCTGCGGTGATGGTGACGTTATTGCCTTTGTTACAAAGAGTCGCGCTGAGGATTACGTTCGAGTATTTGTGCGGGATTTCGATGGAAGAGGCGTGCATGAGGATGAGCACGAATTCGAAAGAAAAGAACACCGAGTTTAGTAGTGGAAACTGCGATGATTGGAAAGCGATTGAGACGGAATATTTAGAGTGCTCGACGATTTTGCGACGCATCATCCCGGCGCGCGCTCGTTCGATATGGATTCTATCTGACTTTTTGTATTACACGTTTTCGAGTGTCGGGCGAGAAGAGAAATGCGCTATTGAAAAAGCGCAATTATTGGCAGAGATTGCGGTGGAAACGTGCACGGAGAAGTCGGCGTTACGGGAGATTATTAACGGCAAAGCGCACGGGAAACGCGCGACGGATGCGGTGGAGGAAGCGACAACGCTGTTGTTCGCTGGTCACGATACGCAAAGCGCTACGATGTGCTGGGGAATATTAGAGCTCATCAAGCACGAAAAGATACAAGAGGAGTTGAGGTGTTCGTTGCGCAAGAAACGACGAACGGAAATGGAAGAAAATAATGAACGGCATCTTAGGAATAGTATGAGTAATGAGGAGGAAGATATCGATGAACACGGCGACGAAGACGAGAAGGACATCGCGACATCCGCGAGAAAACCAGAACTTGAAGCCGTCATCCGCGAGACGCTTCGTTTACACCCAGTCGCGCCACTCGTCGTGCGTCAAATGAAACACCACTCGGTACATTTGGAGAACGGCGTGACCATCCCAAAAGGTGTAGCGGCGTGCGTCTGGCTTCATGCAGCACATCGCGACCCAGCCGCGTGGGAAAGTCCAAACACATTTAAACCTTCGCGTTGGTACGAAATCCATGCCACCGATTCTATGCCGACGACGTCGACGACGATGCCAATCAAACTGAAAAAAACAGGCAAAAACTACCAACCCTTCGCTTCGGGTCAGCGTTCATGCGTCGGCCAACATGTCGCTATGGCTACTCTTCGAGTCGTCTTTGGCCAACTCTTGGAGACGTTTACGTTTTCTGAAAACAAACGCGAGTGTCCCATTCAAGATGAGATGGTCCCGAGCGTTGGTTTTACCATCGCCCCGCAGTTTGGTGCCAGGGTGAACGTATCCGAACATTAAAGATTGCGATGCGAGTTCGTCGTCGTCATCGTAATAGTAGTAATAGGAATAGGAATAGGAATAGTAGTAGTGTAATACATAGTAGTTTTTCCTCATTTTTTGGACTCAACCAATCAAAATCAATTCGGGGATATCAAGCAAGCACCATGGTGCTTTACTACGAATCCAAACACGCGGACCTCCCAAAGCCACACCTCATTTACGTCGGGAAAGATAAGTTCGAAAACGAAGATTTAATCAGATGGTCCTGGCCGGAGCAAGACATTTGGTTCCACGTGGACGACTTATCCAGCGCGCACGTGTATTTGCGCTTAAACGAAGGAGAAAACATCGGCTCCATCCCTGAGAAGGTTTTACTCGATTGCGCGCAACTCGTGAAGTACAACTCGATAGAGGGGAACAAGAGAGAGAAAGTGGACGTGGTGTACACGCCGTGCGAAAACTTGCTCAAAAAGAAAAGCTTCGAGGTTGGACAGGTGGCGTATAAAGACGAAAAGTTAGTCTCGAAAACGCGAATTAGAGATGGACGAGACAACGAAATCATCAACCGCTTGAACAAAACGAAAAAGGAGGTTCTGAAACCAGATTTAGAAGGCGAGAAGATTAAACGAGACAACCGAATTAAGCAAGAGAAGAAAAAGTTTTATGAGCAACAGGAGAAGGAGAGAAAAGAGGAAGAGGAACGAATGAAGGCGGATTTGTTGGCGAGAGACTACGGGCGGTTGGACATCGACGAGAAGAAAGTGACAAACAAGGAGATGAGCGAGAAGTACGAGAGTTATGAGGAAGCTGAGGAGGATTTTATGTAATAGAATAGATGATGATTGATAGAGCGTGTTACTACTACCTAGTATATTTAAGGAGGAATAAGCTTTTAAGTGTGTAGTAGTTTTTGCCTTATTACTTTGTCTCTCTAATAATAGCCGTGTGGGTGTCGGAGCGCCCTCCCGTTTGCATCAAATCCGCGCTGGTTTTCTTTGCAAAGACGAGATTCAAGCGGGCGTCTTTATTTCTTTCCTTTTTGTGCTCTTTCTCTCTATGTACACGATTTTCGTTCCCTGCTTTCAATCCGATAATACATACGTTTTATTATTTAAATCAAATCCGCAACGTTGTTCGGCAACTGCTCGATGACGGTTTGATAAAATCTTTGAATGTCTTGCAACAATCTCTCGTCATCTTGCGTGACGAAGTTGATCGCAACCCCTTTACGACCGAAACGACCGGAACGACCGATTCTGTGCAAGTAGTTCTCTGGTTGCGTCGGCAAGTCAAAGTTAATAACCAAAGAGACTTGCTGGACGTCGATACCTCTGGCCAACAAATCCGTGGTGATCAAAACGCGACTGGAGCCCGAACGAAATTCTCTCATGATGATATCGCGAGTGTTTTGGTCCATGTCCCCGTGCGTAGCGGAAACCGTGAAATCCTTCGATCGCATCTTATCCGTCAACCAATCGACTTTTCTTCTCGTGTTGGCGAAAATAACCGACTGGGTAATCGCCAACGTTTCGTATAAATCGATCAACGTTTCGAGCTTCCACTCTTCCTTGTCGATGTTAACGTAAAACTGCTTGATACCTTCCAAAGTTAACTCGTCTCTCTTGACCAAAATTCTAACCGGCTTGGTCATAAACTTACGAGTAATTTCCAACGCTTCAGGCGGCATAGTCGCACTGAAAACGCCAACTTGCAACTTCGGCGGCAACAATTGGAAAATGTCATAAATTTGATCCTTGAAACCTCTGGACAACATCTCATCAGCTTCATCCAGGGAGAAGATCTTGATCGAGTCCGGTTTCAACGCTCTACGTCTCAACATATCGTACACTCTCCCCGGAGTACCGACGACGACGTGGACGCCAGATTGAAGAATTCTTTGATCCTCTCTCACGGACGTGCCACCGACGCACGCGTGGCACTTCACTTGCAAATAATCCCCGAGTGCTCTCATAACCTTCTCAATTTGCTGCGCCAACTCTCTCGTTGGCGCCAAAACTAACGCTTGGCATTCCTCCAACTCATAGTTCAACGATTGCAATATACCTGCGCAAAATGTCGCCGTCTTACCGGTACCGGATTGCGCTTGCTGAATAACGTCCAACCCTTTCGCGAACGGCACGATACCTCTTTGTTGAATAGCAGATGGTTTTTCGAAACCGTACGCGTAAATCCCGCGCAACAAGTTCTCGTGCAAGTTCATCGTATCGAACGTTTCGTGCACTTCAGTCCATTCCGTGATGACGTTGTCCCCTTCGCCGTCGGTTTTGGTGAGTTCCTCCATGCCGCGATCGTACGCCGCATCATCGAAGCCGCCTTCTCCAGACATGTCGTGAGTGGTTGAGTAGTGAGTGTTTCGTGCGTCTGTGCAGAAGAGAAAGCGCGCATTCGGTCAGCGTTAGTGTTGGGTTCTCGAGCGCGCGAAGAGAGAGGTGTTGTTTATTTGGGCGGAGACGCGCTTTCGATTGGAAAAAATCTCTCCCTTTTGGACTCCTTCTTGGCGGCGCTTTGGTGCTCTCGACACCCAAAAGAAGTGCAAAAAATCTCGCCCCGCGAAAAGCTCTTAGTGTCGTGGGACCGGACGCGCGAGCGAAAAAAGCCCTCTCTTTCCATCTCGTTCCGCTCCGACGCGTTTTTTTCGCCGGGTTTTCCGTCGATCGCCCGCGGGCGCGAACTTGGGACGCGTCGACCATCGCGTCTTCGGATTAATCAATTTGCGCACGCGCGATGATTACGCCCACCAATCGCACATCATCATCATCATCGAGTTTTTCCTTTGACTCTTTCGATTGGCTACAGACGATAGAGAGAGAGAGAGAGACGCCGACACGCTCGGGGTACCGACCAAAACGGCGAAAGAGACGACCTCCTCAAAACGACTCACCGTAGTACAAGAGCGCAACAACAAGTAGTCGCTGTTGTAGAAGTCGTAGTAAAGAGAGCGAAGTCCTACCCGAGCGGTGCTTTGGGTGGATGATGCTGTTTTAAAAAGGAGGAATTTACGGGACGTTTTCGAGTTTTGCGCTTTTTTTTTGTTTTTTTTGGGAGGACTTTGGAGGACCTGTGTGTGGTTTTTTGTGGGGAACACACACCAATCGAAAACCCTAAATAGTTGTGTTCCTTTTTCTTGGGTCCCACCCAAAAGAAGGAGACTTTTGTGATTCTTATTCTTCCCCACAGAGAGAGATTGACGGCCAAAGCGTCCAGGTATCATCGCTGCACCAACAACAACAACGACAACAGAGCGGCGAAAGACGCGCGAGCGACTTTCAGAAAAAAACGGCGAGACCGTGGAAGAGGAGAAGAACACGCGACGACGCGCGATCGCTTGGCATAACTCCGCGCAAAAACGCGTATACTTTTTGGATTTTAGATAAAGGAACATACTGAGTAGAGATTAGTAGAGAGATTGATTGGAAAAGAATGGCTTTGGGCAAAACCGCCATCGACGCTCTCGCGTGGTCGTTGAACATCTTTTCCTCGGTCGCCATCGTCATGGTGAACAAACAGCTGATGAGCTCGACCGGGTACGGGTTTCGATTCGCGACGACTCTGTGCGGATTGCATTTTTTTTGCACCGCGTTTATAAACTTGTGTGTGAAGAGAGAAAAAACGAGCGCTGGAGGGGAGGCTTCGAGCTCGCAAACCGGTCTGAGCGAAAAGTTGATGGAAACAGAACAGCAAACACAAAAACTTCCGCTCAAAGATTTAGTCTTTTATGTCGTCGTCGCAAACATGTCAATCATTGGTTTAAACGTCTCTCTGATGTTGAACACGATTGGATTTTACCAAGTGTGTAAACTCGCGCAGATACCGACCATGTGCATATTAGAGGCGTCGTTTTTGAACAAGAAATTTTCCAGGAAGGTTGTGCAAGCGATCATCGTCGTTTTGGCAGGAGTGGCCGTCGCGACGGTCTCGGATGTGGAGATGAATATTGCCGGGACGATTGCAGCGAGCGTCGGGGTGTTGAGCACATCCGCGCAGCAAATATTGGTTGGGCACTTACAAAAGAAACACAACGTGACGAGTAATTTTTTATTAGCCAAGACGAGTTTGTGGATGGCGGTGTCGATGTTGGTGTTTGGGCCAATCCTGGACACTTTCGTTACTGGGGGCGAGAACGTGTTCGAGTACGAATGGACCAATGGAAGTCTGATGTTTTTAGGCGTCTCATGCGGATTTGCGGTGTTGGTGAATATCTCCCAATATTTGTGCATCGGAAGATTTTCGGCGGTGTCGTTCCAAGTGATTGGACACATAAAAACAGTTTTAGTGTTTTTGTTTGGGTTCATTTGCTTTAACGCCCCGATTACGAGTAAAAATGTTGCGGGGTGCACGTTAGCCGTGATTGGGATGGTTTATTACACTCAGGCTATGAACAAGCAAAAGGAGGAAGAGGCAAAAGCTGGGACGATTATTCATAGCGGGAGTTCGAGCGCGAATTTAAGCGGGAAGGTATAATCATCATTGTATGCGCACATACGAAACAAAAGACACGATGCTTGAGGTGTGCGGAAAAAGTTTATTTAGAGAGAGGGAAACGCAATATTTTTCTTTAATATATGTGGTTATATACGCAAACTTATTCGCACATGCGCGCGCGCTCCAAGAGAGAAGTTTTTCTTCACATCTCATCACGCACTATCCACAATCTCCTCACAAATACATCCGCTTTAAAGAGAGAAATTATCAGAACCATCGCGTCTTCTCTCAAACACTCGCAAAATACAATGTTTGCATCTACTAGAGCCACTGTCTCCTCTTCCTCTTCCTCCTCTTCTTTGACATTCCGTCGCAGTCATCAAAAACAAACTCAGATGCGCTCATCAATGTTTCCCCAAAGACCGCACTCTAGACAAAAACACAACACCACAACGCGCGCATTATTCACCGGCATCGTCCAAGGAACCGCAACTGTGACCACGTTCACTCCAATCCAAGGAGATTTTGCTCGGTTGACATTAGCCTTCCCGGAAAACGCGTTAGAGAACCTCACGATTGGCGCGTCAATTGCCGTCAATGGCACTTGTTTAACAGTGGTGGAATTTGATGTAAAAAAATCTACGGCGAGTTTCGACATGATAGCAGAAACATTACGAGCGACGAATTTAGGCGAATTAAAAGTCTCGGATACCGTGAACTATGAACGAAGCACAAAGTTTGGCGAGGAGATTGGCGGGCACGTGGTGTCTGGGCACGTCCACACGACGGCGGAGATTTGCGCGCAAAATGAGACCGAGAACAATCGCGAGGTCAGGTTTCGTCTCCGAGACCGAGAGATTGTGAAGTACATTTTGCCGAAAGGGTTCGTGGCCGTGGACGGGTGTTCGTTGACAGTTGGTGAAGTGGACGAAAAGGAAGGGACGTTTAATGTGTGGTTGATTCCAGAGACGATTCGGGCGACAGCGTTTAGGGTGAAGAATGTTGGTGGAAGCGTGAATATTGAAATCGAAAGCAGCACGAGGGCGATTGTGGATACGATCGAGAGGTATATGGAAAGGAAGGAGAAGGAGAAAACCGGATGATTATCATTTGTGCGTCGCACATGTAGTTCAATACTTAAATGTTGTAATATGGTATAACTTCAAATATGTACTAGGTAAGTACGTAAGATAAAGATGAATTTATTAAAATAATATGGAGTGATTAAGCAACTGTCGTTTTCGATAAGCAACGCCGCAGCGGTTGCACAAGGTTTTTGGACCATGCTGACCTTGACGCCATTGCGGCGTGTGCGTGATCCCACATTCGAAGCATCCGATGACTCGTTCTTTGCCCGTGGTCGAGCACACAATCATGTCGGTGGCTCTCGCACCGATATCGACGACTGCTGAAATGTTCACTTTTGTTGTCATCGCTTCTTCTTTTTCTTCTTCTTTTTCTTCTTTTATTTCTTCTTCAGTTTTCTTCTTCTTTTGATATTTCTTTTTTCGCGGGGGGTTCTTCGTGGAGTCGTCGTCCTCCTCCAAGAGCGCAGAGAAAGAGCAGTTGGTGGTTGTCCCTAATTTAACTTTCTTTTTGCTTTGTTCTCGTTCCTCCCGATGCTGCTCTCTCTGACGCTTTCTCGTTCGCGTAATTCTGCCTCGCTGCTCCTCTTCTTCTTCTTCTTCTTCTTCTTCTTCTTCTTCTTCAAGAACTGTTTCGTTCACACTTTCGTCAGACGCTGCCG
>Ga0066856_10001141_pt1 | contig 10298 bp, 6 predicted proteins | sample ETNtaG_5_FD_65605 | JGI IMG/M metagenome (GOLD analysis project Ga0066856, IMG submission 65605) | Marine microbial and viral communities from oxygen minimum zone, Eastern Pacific Ocean - ETNP201406SV205 | ecosystem: Environmental > Aquatic > Marine > Oceanic | place: Pacific Ocean: Eastern...
GAGGGCTTTCGTTCTGGTATGGAGTCTCTGTGTGGGCAATCGACCCAACAGAACCGTTTGATGAAAACGGGAGGATGCCGAAAGCCGCCAAGTCATTCTTCAGAAGTTTATTTTATCTCGGCTGGATGTTCCTCAGCCTGGTGATTATTTGTTTCATCCCCCCTTCTTGGCTCGGGTTTTTTGGCCCTCTCTGATGCAATTCATCCCAAATAAATGGCAGTAGTCGCAACCGTCATGTTCATGTGAGAACCGCAGGTCGCAAGGACAGCGAGCGGCAGTCGCATAGCCTGGCCATTGCGCTGGATTGCTAATCCAGTGGTGTCTCACCTCGGGAGTTCGAATCTCCCCTGCCGCGCCATTCTTCATTCAAAGAAGTCGTCGAATTCATCCGCATAATTCTTGGATTCATTGTTTCGCTTTCGGGCGTCAACAACACGCTTGAGGCGCTTACGTTTCTTGATAATGACCGGTAAGAGGATGAAGTTTAACAAAATTGTACCCAACAGTGCGCCACCTGCATATTGGAACTCAGTTTCTTGCATGTAATCGTTAAGAGATTGAAGCCAAGGTATTCCCAGCGGTGGTTCTGGTTCTGGTTCTGGTTCCGGAATCAAGTGTTGATTGTATGACCACCAATCGTCCTCAATGTACACGCGTTCAATGTTTGGAGAAGGATATGAGGCAATCAGTTGTTCATTTCCGACATGGTCAATTGGAGCGAGGATGTAATAATAGGTCCGATATGCCCTAATTCCATCAATATCAGTACCCTTTTGTAGATAGCTCGCCTGTTCGCCAGGAGTTCCTTTCAGATCCGAAGCAATTGGTGAGATGTATTTCAGGTTGACATTATTTGGACGGCTCTCTACACGATATAAGTTCCAAAACAATTCACCATCTGCCTCATGATCTGGCCAGGTCCAAGTGAGGTTTGCTTCGTAACAAATCGACCAATCCTCCTTTCGGTCAAAGCACTCAGTATCGTTCGTGAATTCCCAGGAATGGGAGAATTGGACAATGTCAGTGGTTGGTGCAATAGCATCTCCACAGACGAGACCTGCTTCACCATTGGTTCTTGTAATATTTACCATTTGATAATTAGGAATTCCTTCACGGTCAACAGGTATAATCGCATAGGATGCACATATTCCCGTTTCCAAAGCATCGGGGTCAGTCCATTGAGTGGAATCAAGTGAAAGACCTACTGCAAGTGAATCAGCGGTCAATTCCTCCCAGAGGCCATTGTTGACGCCGTTAGTGGTATCTGGGAAGTAGCTTGAACCTTCAACTCCTTGGAATTTGTAAATATTCCAACCACCAATGTAGGGGTCGTTCATATCTCCAATGGGTTCCCAATCAAGCCGAAGTTGTCCTGCCTCCAAGGGAGTCCAAGTGAGGTTGTCTGCTGTAGCATTGGTTGGTGGTAAGATGCCGATGAGCATCAGAGTTCCACCCGATGTCAATTCTATATCGGCGACATAATCCTCTCCAATCTCATAGGCATCGGGGGCTTCAATGTAGTCCCATTGGTTTGATTCCAAAGAGGGGAGAATACGAAGGTCAACGGTAGAGAGATTTACATTGTTTGGCAGGAGCTCAGTCAGGTTCATTGTAATCTCAATTCCCCTGAGGCCAGGGTCTTGTTCTGCATCGTTTGCAATAACCCCTAGATCAATGAGCATCAACGGTGATTTTCCGCCGCCTACACCGTAATTTGTACCAATGTACGGGAGTTCAATTTGGTGGGTTGCGTATGCCTCAAGTTCTGTTACCGCCTCACCGCGTAGGTAGGGTTCTGCATCGATCTGAATTGCATTGAGGACATCAAACTCAATGTAATTGTATTCAACGGTTCCAAATGGGTCTCGGGCTTCCAAAGTGATGTTGTGGTGACCCAAACCAAAATCAGCCCCAGTCCTGTTCAAGACTTGGCCTTCTCCCCAAACATAGAACCCTTGTCTCCATGTGAAGTTAAGCGGTTGAGAAGCGATTTCACTGAAGCGGGCAACGAGTTCAATCGTATCTGAGCTTCGGTAAATTCCAGTTTGGTCGTTTTGTTGTATATTTGGATTGATCTTCCCTGTTTCGACCGTTGTTGTGATCGTCAATGCGTTGTCCGAGGTACGAACATCATCTCCATTCTGAAATACATCGGGAAGCCGTACACGTAGCAGTCTGTTTGCCCCTGTTGTCGTGAGGTTGAATATGCACAGGGTTGAATCGCCGGGAAGCAGTTCGTCGATTTCACATTCTCCCTCAACTTCAATCTCAAATTGCGGATTGTATACTTCAAACTGAGCAGTGACGTCCGAAACCGTCATGTTTCCTTGATTTGAAATCACAGAATGCACGCGTTCAGAGCCGAAATAGAAGGTGGTATCCTGACTGTTATGACTCGGGTAGAGGTCGCTGACTTGGAGGTCAATGGTGTCGTCGATGACGAGCGTTATTTGGGCAATGTTGTCGTTCGTATTCATGTCTGCATACGGCGAACCAACACTTGTGAATACGCCCCATTTCAAGATAAATGTACCTTCTTGTGAATAACTCATTGTTGGGAGGGTGCGATTGAAGGGAGAGAATCCTCCCCAAGCAGGCAGGTCTGTTACGTTCGTGTACGCTTCCTTGAGCATGACCGCTGAATTCGATGTCCATAGTTGCCATCCGAATGTGGCATCGAGATAGCATGAACCACACACCGTTGCTTGCCCTCGTGCGTTGAATGTGTAATCGGTATTGCTGTTGATGACTTCTTGTCCACCGTAAATTGCGAGTCCTTCTATGTATTCAAGCGGGTTGTGGCTTTGGCTGACGATGATATCAGCAAAATTAACTGTGATGTTGATCAAGTATCTGAATTCATCATCGTTTGAGTTTGAATCTGAGCTATCAAATGCGAACAAGACCGTGAACACACCCTCTGAGTTTTGTCCTGGGACCCACTGTTTAGCGGAAGTAAAACTTTGAGTTTCCGATGGATTAATGTTGCCAATATTGATGAGTCCTTTTTCGTCATAGTTTGACTTACAAAGCGATGATGCGATGTCTCCTTCACAAACATACCAAGACATTCCTCGGTTAAGTCCAGCACTTGTACCGGCGTAGTTGTAGATGTCAACGGAGAATTCAATATTGTCAAACGACGAAAACCAAGCATCTTCGGCCGGTTGACTTGCACCAACGACCCCAAGCGATTGGTTCGGGTTTGCCGCTGCAAGAGGGGCCATTGCCATCGTCCCTAATGCTGAAAATAAAAGGATGAAAACCAGGCCAATACCTGTTTTTTGGGTAGGTCCCGCACCTTGCTTACGCTCTGTCATCATATGTTCCTCGCATTGGGGCTTCAAAGACTCATCGCTTCTTTCCCTCCAAATCATTCGTCTTTTTACGCCCTTTGGGGCTTCCAATACAGAAATATTCGTGATTGAAATTTTATTCATAATACGCTGATTGCGTTTTAAGTCCACAGAAAACCTCTCATGCCTTCATCTCGCAGACCTTATCACCCATTGCGGTGACCGGTAAATATGCCCAGAAGGCTAACTTTTGCAATCCTTCTAGGCTTACTGATGCTTCAAGTGTCGTTATCAAGCGCTCTCGCGAAACCCTTTGAATACGATTCTCAGTCTGTTGAAACCCCTCCCTCGTGGCCAGAAGGGAGCACAGCGTACGATCACATGGTGCAAATGGCAGACTTTGGATACAGGAAAATTGACACTCAGGCAAACTTCGAGGCAAGAAATTGGATTGCTGGTGAGTTGGAAGAGATGGGGTATGAAGTTGAAAGGCAACCGTTCCAAACACAAGAATGCGATAATTGTGAAAATTTAGTGGTGACCATCAACGGCACCCTTGAGGATGACTGGATCGTAGTCGGGGCTCATCATGATGCAATTTGTTATTCACCACCTCCTCTCATCGGCCAAACATATACCGGCTGTACAAGTTCGGGTGCTTATGATGATGGCACTGGAAGCGGCTCATTGTTGGAATTGGCTAGGACCTTTTCCGAGTGGGACCAAAAACCAACACATACCTGGAAATTAGCTTGGTGGGACTACGAAGAATGGCAGGGTTCGTCTTCTTCGGAAGGTGGAGGTAAGGGGAGCCTTCATTTCGTAACCGAACAAATTCCAGAAAGCGTGAATGTCACCTATGTTAATCTCGATATGTTCGGATTGAATTGGCCAGTCCCAACGCCGTTAGCAAGTCAAGTTTCAGGTTGTGATGAAGATTATTGGACCCTTTACATGTACACCTCTCCAGTTTCGGATTGGTCGTATTATGAGAGCAATGGGTTAGAGGTTACTCAAGATATGCGTTCAAATGCTGAATGGTTTCAAACGCATCTCAAACAAATTAATTCTGACCTTTCTCATCCAGAGGAATGGGTTCGCGTTATTGATGACACCAAAGGGAATTCAGACCATTTCAACTTCATAATGAACAATCACACTGCCACTTGGCTTAGAGGTCAACATCAGTATGTGTTGGAAGAGGGAGATACATGTGAGCAAACGCCAAAACATTCCCAAAGTGATTCGGTAACGGTCATCAATACCATGGCGGGAGGTCGGAATAATCTCGAATCAGGACTTCAAACTGGATTGGATGTTGTTGCCACACTTGCTTGGTTGGATTGGAGCGAAAACAGCTCGGAATCAGTCAGCGATGATTTACAGGTGGTGACGATGTCTGTCGGTGCCGGCAGTATTTCTGGCGCATTGTTTTCAATTTGGTTCCTTGGAATGTTTGCCGCTGTTGGGTTCATTACAGTACGACGAGATAGGTTTCAGTTAGGATTGGTTTTGGAAGAGGAAGCGCCCGTCGAGGCTCCAAAAGTTTCACCAGAAGAAGGTAAAACATTGATAGATAATTATCGTGCAAGAGTTCTGACATTATGTGCATTGTATGTCGCCCAGGGTATTCCTTGGGGATTCATCACCGTTACCTTTGTGACGTTTTTGGCTGTTGAAGGAGTTGCTGCCAAAGAACTCGCCTTTTTACTGACGTTAGGGACGCTGCCATGGTCATTGAAATTCTTGTGGGGACCGGTCATAGATCGTTACCAATATCGTCGGTACGGAAGAAGGAGGCCTTGGATCTTATTCGCGCAGGCCGGAATGGTTCTCATTTTGTCTTCGATGTTGTTGATTCCAGATCCTGCAAATAATGTTCAAATGATTGCAACGATGTTTTTGGTTTACAATATTTTCACATCCCTGCAAGATGTAAGTACAGATGCTCTTGCGGTCGACATCCTAAAACCCCATGAAATGGAGAAGGTCAACAGTTACATGTTCACCTCAAAAACGGTTGGAGGCATGATCGGCGGGGCTGGACTTGGGACTGTCATCGGATTTATCGGGATAAAAGGTGCGATTCTCGTACAAATTCCGATATTACTGGTCATTATGCTCGTCCCCCTCTTGATGCGCGAACGACCTGGGGAGAAATTGTTCCCATGGGGTGAAAGTGAAGAGGAGTCGCCGGAACTCATTGACGGAGAGGGCCCCGGTTTCAAGGAGATTTTGATGAACGTAAAAACTGCATTTTCACATTCATCAACGCAACTTGGAATTGCGTTGAGTTTGGTAATTTCATTGTCATTCTTTTTGGTTCCGATTCTCCCCCTCTTGTTCATTACTGAATTGAACTGGTCTGAAGAAAAATTCAATGCCACAAAGGGGGGTTTGATACTGATCGTCACCATGGCTGGATACATTATCGGAGGGCAACTTGGCAAGCGGTTCGGCGGCAAATCAGTGATGATTTATTCTGCCCTCGGCGCAGCCCTCGCGACGGCAACGTGGGGGTTGACCGAGTCATTTTGGAGCAGCGGGCTCTTCATGATGTCAATCTGGTCAATACATACATTCCTTTGGGCCATGGTTTCAATCAACGTGTATTCATTGATGATGAGAATCACATGGGGCGAGGTTGGAGGGACGCAGTTCACTGCATACATGGCGATGATGAACTTATCAGCGATCATTGGATATCAGTTAACGGACCCTCTGGCAAGTAGATTTGATTATTCAACACTATTCCTCATCTCGTCAGTTCTGGAAACGGTGGTGATTTTGGGCGCGGTCTTCATCAATCCCAACGAAACGAGAGAACTTTTGGGTGTACATGAGCCTTAAGATTGAGGTTGAAGGGCATCGTGCTCTTGCATTCCGTTCAACATAACGAGGTTCTTTTGAATCACCCAATCAAGTCATTGTTGGTCTGTTTAATGCGGCAACCTCATCAATCCCGCCCATTGTGAGCAATACATGCGACTCAGGGGGGAGGGTGTCCTTGTTCGGGATGAACGAGGCCTCACCGCTGTGATTGAATTTTTATCGGCTTTCACGCTTTTTCTGATGATTCTAACAGCATTTTTGTCATTGGCACAACTTCAGATGGGGTCAAATGACCCTGCTGTTGACCGCTTAGACCGTGCGGCGGCGATGGGACTTGACCGTCTTACATCTGGCGAAGGATGGTTTGTCCCAGCAGGAGCTGAAGGTCTTGATTATACAAATTCAACTGCAGATTGGCATCTCGCCGAAGCCGCTGACCTTGAGGAAGGGAGAGTGCAGCCTGGCTTGATCACCAATCATCGGCTGGATATGGCAAAAATTCTCGCGCTTCATCAAGTTACAGAAGACGGTATGGCCGAGGGGCTCGGTTTGAATGGAGACATGAGTCTTCATCTATCGATAAAAATACTGGAAAGTGATAATGCTACACGAGAGGGCACAGAATTGTTCAGCGGCGGCACTGACCGAGGAAGTGCTTCCTCTTCGTCCACGGCCTACCGTAGTTTTCAACAACAGGGCGAATTGATTCAAATTATCCTTGAAGTCCACGATGGTGGGAGGAAGAACAATGCCTTGTATCTCAACGAAGTGTTGGCACGTCCGGCCTCAGGGGGTCCGGAATGGATTGAAGTCTACAACCCAAATGATTTCGCTATTTCCTTGAGAGGATGGTCCCTCAATCACACGGCAGGTGCCACGTCAACAAACCTCCTCTTGCAATCAGGAGTTCTGACAGGGAAGTCATTGGCTTTGTTTACTGGCGACCCAAGCAGCCAAGCATCAGGTAATGCCTCCCAAGTTATTGACTTAGGACAATCATCCTTTTTGGGGGTTGGTCAAGTTGACGGCCTCTCCGATGGAAGAGGGACCTTGTCACTGCGCTACACACAACTCGACGAAACGAGACCTGCGGAGGTGGCACGAGCAGAATGGGGCGGAAATACCGGTCTTTTCCTTGTCACCGGCCAATCGCTTCAATGGGATGGGTCAAACATGATGGATTCCAGTGCCTGGAGTATCGCTGACACCCCAACCCCCGGCGAACCTTGACGCGAACCCCTTCGCGGCGGTGTTTTTGCCCGTTTGTTGCGGACACTTCATCAACCACCGGCTGTTCCAATGGTTCGTTCCCATGCAACCTACGACCGTTTACACCCGAGACCGGTGCGTAACCGGTATCCATGGATTGGATGAGATTCTTCGGGGTGGCATCCCCTATGGGTCAACGGTTCTTGCCGCAGGAACTTGCGGGTCAGGAAAGACAACTCTGGGCATGGAATTCCTCGTCCGCGGCGCGCTCGCAGGTGAAGCATGCGCTCACTTTACTGCAACTGAACCATCCGTTAAATTGCTTGAAAACATTCGCCAATATGCATTCTTTGACATGAACATGGTTGATTCTGGCCTCATCAACGTTTTTGATATGGACGTGTTGTATTCTTGGCTCGGGTTGGACAAAGCCTCGTTCGAGCTTGATGATGTACACGCTCTCATCAAGGCGATTGTGGATATCGTCAATACCATTGGTGTCACTCGTCTCGTCATTGATTCGGTGACTACGCTTTGTTACAAAATCAAATCCGAGCAATTGATTCGTGATTTCTTGTTCACCCTTGGTAAGAAACTTGCAACCTTGGGCTGCACAACCATCCTCATCTCTGAAATTACTTCAGCAACTGAAAATGCCCACTGGTCTTCTTTTGGTGTTGAAGAGGCAATTGCAGACGGCATTATCGTTATGGGCGACTCGGAACGAATGGGGCACCTGTTGAGATTCCTCCAAGTTGTCAAAATGCGGGGGACTCCTCACAGTCGGGCAAAACATGCAATCGAACTCACACCACTTGGCGTCATGCTAACTCCGATGCTAAAATGGGGTGCATCAGCCGACAAAACCAGTAGATGGGGGCAATAAGTATGTTTGAATTGGACCAAAGAATTGCAGAGCAGTTGACTCAAGTCGCACTCAACAGTGCAGTACAGGTTCGTGTCGGGACAGCGAATTCGTTCATGGTCACAGCGAGCACCATGATCCCATTGATGCAGATGTTTGAGATGGGAGGCGTTTACGTTTCAGCAAGCCGTGGAGCGGTTGAAATTATACAAGCCTTCGAAGCAATTGGTGTCGATGTTTCTCACATTCAATTCATTGATTTGGTATCTTCAGGGATTCTCGGAGGAACCGATGTCAATTATCCGAACGTTCACTTCGTTGACAGTCCGATTATGCTTGAGAGTATTTTGCTTCGCACCTTGTACGTGTTGCGAACAATGAACTCTCCGCGCAATTTCGTGTTCCTCGATAGCGTCAATGCGCTTGCAATCTACAACGATGACCGCATGCTTGCGGAGTACCTCCACACTTTCATCAACACATTCCGCCAACGAGAGGTTCTCTCCGTGATCTTGACGGCTCCAGACCAGACGCCACCTCTCGTTCTTTCCAACCTAGATACATATTGTACTGACGTTGTTGACCGAGGGCAGGTTGTCATTCTTTGAGGTGTGATGCATGGCAAAAAAGATGACATTTGATTCCGAAGATGAAGAATTTTTTGGAACCGTTGGTTCTTTCGGCGTTCCAAAATTTGACAATGAAATGCGCGGCGGCGTTCCACGTGGCTTCACAATGATTGCGTTCACTGAAACCGGTTCAGGGAGTGAACTCTTTGCGAAGCAATTCACTTCCCCGGCTGAAGAGCCCGACAATACGCTCTACATTGCTACGGATGAAGGTCAACAAGAAATTGTTCGTATTTTCAAAAAATACGACTGGCCTCTTGACATCAGTGTACGGACCATCGGAGAGGAATACAATGCAAATGTCTTGGAACGAGAACTTCTTGCAAGCCGCTATCGACTCGAAGGCTTTCAACTGGATGATATCCAGCGCCTTGCCCAGACCCGCTTCGTTGAGGACAACAATCAGGACTATTTGACGGAAGTAACCAACGAAATCATGGGCTTGGGTCCCTATTTCCGTGCAGTAGTTGACAATTTGGACTTTTTCTTGCAGCGTGACGACCCTGCCCGCGTACTGTCCATGGTGAGAATGCTTCAGGCACATGCTCAATTGGTTCGCGGCTTGCTCCTCATATCGGTTTCTACCGACGGACTTGACCCAGCGATTAAGCAAGAGTTGTCATCCATTGCGGACATGGTTCTTTCGTTCAAAGTCAGGACAATCGGTACGGATTTTGAAAATTCAATGATCGTTTCAAAATTCCGAAACGCCCCTGAAAACCTCAAAATTCTGGTCTTCCGTGTGACACCAGAAGAAGGAATTACTCCGGAAACCGTGGAACGTATTGCTTGATTCTTCAATCATGGTCAAAACGACATGTCCAAAACAGTCGGAGGGTCGGCAATACCATGGGCAAGCGTGCGGCAACGGGCGGATTTGATCCTTCAGGCATCGATCCTGAGGCGTGGGAGACGCTTGAAGGGCAGCTTGAGGCAACCATTCCAAATTATGACCGTGTCAATAAATGGATGACATTTGGCCAAGACAAATCATGGCGCCGTAATGTGCGAAATCATGCCTCGCCTGGAATGAAAGTCCTCGAGGTTGGCTGCGGCCCCGGGTCTTTTGCTGAAGATTTGGTTGGGTTGGATGTCACCTGTCTTGATCCCTCCTCGGAAATGTTAATCGCAGCCAAGAGGCGTGTTGATGGGGCTCGAAAGGAGCGTGGGGAGACACCTGCTACTTATGTTGAAGCAATTGCCGAAGATATACCGTTGCCCGATAACACCTACGACATGGTGTTCTGCCTGTTTTCATTTCGTGATTTTAAAGATAAAGCAAAGGGACTTTCAGAGATCTACAGAGTTCTAAAACCTGGAGGCCAGTTGGTGATTTGTGATGCAGGAAAGGCCAACAAACTGCACGGCTTCTTCGGGGTTCTATGGATGAACTCAGTCGTTCAAATTATGGCGCGTATCATCACCAAAGAAAAAAATCATCCATGGAAAGGGCTTGCAAAAAGTTAC
>Ga0066856_10001145_pt1 | contig 10288 bp, 7 predicted proteins | sample ETNtaG_5_FD_65605 | JGI IMG/M metagenome (GOLD analysis project Ga0066856, IMG submission 65605) | Marine microbial and viral communities from oxygen minimum zone, Eastern Pacific Ocean - ETNP201406SV205 | ecosystem: Environmental > Aquatic > Marine > Oceanic | place: Pacific Ocean: Eastern...
TTGACCAGCTCTTCTGCCAATTCGACAACTCTCTTCTCAGCGACTCCATAGTTTCTAATTATCGCCACACTGGCATTAGGGGAAATCAAGGCTAACCTGTCAAGCTCCTCTTGACTTAGCTCCAGATCCTCGATTTTCAGTACATCTTTCCTCCCCATCTTGTCGCTGGGTACATTCATTACTAGGGATACTGGATTTGACCTGTTCGTATCGATTCTGAGCATTCTGATGACTTGTAATGCATGACCCGCAGGAATATGGTCGATAACCGTTCCATTACAGATCGCGGTAACCCTTCTCATCTCACTCATTTCTTCAACTCCTTCGGTATTTCTACTCCAAGACTCCTGCAGAGTAGCGCCATTCTAGTTGGCACTCCATTGAATGCTTGTTGGAAGTATCTGGCATTAGCCGTAGAGTCCAGGCTAGGATGCAATTCTCCGACCCTAGGAAGGGGGTGCATTACTATCATGCCATCCTTGGCGCCATGCATATCTTTAGCTCCTAACATGTAGATCCCGGCCACCTTTGCATATTCATCATCATCCGGGAACCTCTCCTTCTGTATTCTCGTCATGTATATGACATCAGCATCAGGAAGCGTGGCATTCAAGTCTGTAGTCTCTGAAACCTCAGTTCCTGAAGAGCGAAGATCATTGACAATCTCGTCGGGCATCCTAAGTGTTTCCGGCGATACCAGAGTCAGCTTGGCCCCGAAGCGTACTAGAGCATGAGACAGACTGTGCACGGTCCTTCCATATCTTAGATCACCAACTAGGACTACATTAAGCCCCTCAATAGTCCCATGGGCCTCCCTGATTGTGAAAAGATCGAGCATGGTCTGTGTCGGATGGTTTCCTGCACCATCTCCAGCATTAAGGATTGGAATATCTATCGCATCTGCACTATACTGTGCGGCCCCCTGTCTTGGATGTCTGATTACAGCTATGTCCGCATAGCCCTCCACCATCTGCATGGTGTCGAACAAAGTTTCTCCCTTGGCCACAGATGTACCTATGGAGCTGAAGTTCAGAACAGAACCGCCAAGCCTCTTCATGGCCGTCTCAAAGGACATTCTGGTTCTGGTAGAGTTTTCATAGAACATGTTAGCTAGAACCTTTCCTTCTAAAAGAGGGAGGTGAACATCGCCCTTAGCCACAGGTAAAAGCCTCTCAGAATCATCTAGAATAGACAATATTTCTTCGTTACTAAGGTCATCCATGGTCACTACGTCGGACATCGCGCTCCTTTCGTTCCGGTGGTGGATAGGTCATATGTGTTGTCATTCCTCAATAATCAATTATTGTCAGTAAACCGTTGTCTTGATGTGTAGTGTACGGCCCCACTAGGTTGATGATAATCAGCCGAACACCTCTCAGAGCCTCTTTCTGTGGAGGAGGTACGGATATCGATTGGTTTTCCCATACGGAAGAGAATGGCGGAAAGGTCGTATCTCTGGCTATCGACAAATACATCCATGTTTTGGTGAACAAGAGGTTCGATGACAGGGTCAGAGTGTCATATTCATCTCTGGAGTTAGTAGATAACTTCGAGGAGCTCAAACATGAGCTCGTCAGAGAGGCTATGAGAGTAACAGGAGTAACTTCAGGCGTCGAGATCACAACTATTGCAGATATACCATCCAGAGGTACAGGACTGGGCTCTTCTTCAACAGTTACCGTCGGTCTACTGAATGCATTGCACAAATTTGCAGGCCACGATGCATCTCCGGACCAACTAGCCGAAGAAGCATGCTCGATAGAGATAGACATTCTTGGGCAGCCAATCGGCAGACAGGATCAGTACGCGGCCGCATTTGGAGGTGCCAATTCCATTTCCTTCAATTCCCAAGGAGTTAATGTGGAATCGATCACGGTTCCTTGCGAATCTAAAATAAGAGAAGAGTTCACCTTAGTTTTCACTGGGTTATCTAGAAGCGCTTCTGAGGTTCTCAAGGAGACTCCAGAGGATTCCTATGACAAGTTATCCAGGCTTAGGAGAATCAGAAGTCAGGCTGATGTAGCAGAAGAATATCTGAATTCATGTAACTTGGATGAACTAGGTATTTTGATCGGAGAGGCATGGAATGAGAAGAGAGGAATATCCGCCAGTGTTTCAGGGGCTGAGATTGACTCTCTGCATGAGGAGATAATGTCTATGGGCGCATCCGGAGCCAAGCTCCTCGGAGCAGGAGGAGGCGGGTTCTTTCTCGTTCATGGGGAGCCTTCATTGCAAGAAAAACTGAAACTTCTAAAGGCGAAAAATAGAATAATTCCTCTAGGAATGGATACTAAAGGCTCTACGATTATCTTCGAAGGATGATGATTATGACTAGTAATACACAATTTCTGGTAATCTTGATGATGATATTGGTGTCACTTTCCCCATTATCGCAGGCTGATCCGGGAGAGTCAGAAAATGAAGACTCTGAAACAATGCTCATTTTCGTAAAAACACTAACCGGCGAAACCATGCAGGTTACCATAGAAAATTCGGACACCATACACGATGTTAAGACTAAACTTCACCAAATTAATGGAATTGACCCAGTTCACCAAAGACTAATTTTTGCAGGAAAACAACTGGAAGACAATCGAACTCTTCTGGATTACAATATTCAAAATGAAGCTACCCTACACCTAGTCTTGAGATTGGGGGTCATAGGTCATTCAAAGCTTACTTTCCAGGAAAGTTTGACGCCCAATTCTCAAATTAATGCAAATTGGGAATTACAAATATTAATTGATGAGGATCATGGAACTGATTTACTGCCAAATCAGTCACTGGGAATCAGATCTCAGATTGATAGATACTTAGGCGATGATGATGGCAATATTTCAGAGTCCGAAATATTTGCATTCAACCAAACAATTCAGAATGCAAGGTCTTGGAACAATTCAGAAATGGCTGGGTGTTGTGTTTTTGACTACAGCACTCTCTCTCTAATTAATCCAGTAAATATCTCCATATCGCCACCGTCCATCGGCCCAGTAATTACTGAAATTGGGGAAAAATGGGGTTGGAATGAGTCAGCTTATTTACTTGCTAATAGTGATCTAAGAACAACCAGACTACTTGATATTCCTAGAACAGGATCACTAATTGAGGAAATACCCCTTGTTGTATCTTTACAAGAACCGTGGGAGTTTAGATATAGTGCCATGGAGGAAATTATCTCAGGCTCTCCTAGCAACTTCACTGTAACAAGGGCGGACTCCCAGGTGTACTCCACCATTAGAATAGCCATAGGGGAGAACTCCCCCCCATCAGTCACGGCTAGCAGGACAGGCGGGACATCGATTTCTATTCCCTTGAATCGCAATATTTCTTTCTTCTCAGAGTGTTTTGATAGCGTTTTGGAGACTCCCTCATATGAGTGGACATTCTCCAATAATGGAACAATAGTTAACAGCTCAAATGGCGGATATTATTCTGATGAAGTAATATCTGTCTCGATAGACCCTATGCAGATTGGTTACTCTTCTGGAGATGTTCTCAGTGCAGAGCTGACTTGCACCGACTCATTTGGAAGCTCGTCTTCGTGGTATGAGAATATTATCATCGACGGCGAGAATCCTAGCTATGATATCCGCTTCACGGAAATAACATCAGAGGGGATCGAGATTCAGCGTAATGAATCTGAATTAAGTATGGCAATCAGGTCCGACAGTGAGCTTTTTGTTGATGTTATTACTTCAGACAACTCCAATCTGCCGGTGTCAGTACAGGTAGTATCAAACAAGTCTCAGGGATGGAGACATTTCTCCAATGATGAGCTATATTTCTCAGCTACCTTCAACCAAGGTGAGCAGGTAAATGGCATGCATCTGCCCGTTGAGCTTAGACACCAAGAGAGGGAAAAAACTCATTGGGAACTAATGTTGAATGTGACCGATGAAGCAGGCAACACTATCAAAAGAGCTTGGGATATTATCGTCGAAGACTCTGCAGGACCAGTTATCATTCCCTACCTAACTGCCAACTCAATCCGTGTTTCTCCGTCCGAGCCAGCTCGTGATGGAGACATTATCCTGATGAAACTCACAGAATCTTTCGACGATCTGGATAGCATCTCCAACACTAGATGGACAGTTTCAATGAACGGCATCCAGACACACACAAACATTCCATGGTCAGAGGCAGAGAAAATAGATCTTTCAGATTTAGAAATAGGCATCTATTCTGTTGCCATACAGGCTACAGACTCTCTTGGCAATATGGGGGGAATATCATTTCAATTCTCCATAGAGCCCCAAGAGGGTTTCTCTCTAGAAGTAATTCAAACTGAAGTCTCAGGACACCAGACAATAGGCAATACGGTAAATTTCCGTACTTCCATTAACAATTCCCTATCCTCAGTTGGCTCGGCTAGGATGTGCTATGAAGAAACCTGCTCGTCCTATGTCATGATGCCAGGATCAACATCTTCATCCACGGGGTACTTTGACTTAGATTTAGATATCCAACTTGAGCAGATCGGCCCCTTGGATATCAGAATTGAATGGATAGGTACTGAAGATGGAGAATCAGGAACTCTGAATTTATATGAAGCAATAACCGCCTCAGAGGAAGACGATAAAAAAACAGATTACCAAGTCCGAGCATTCTTCGTTGTTCTCATATTCCTCCTCCTCCTTAGCTTCCTTGCAAATCATCTGTGGGGAAAGGAATCAATGAGGCCTTAGCAATAATCACCAATCAGTGAAGCTCTTGAGAGATGATACTGCCTCAGGGACATGGTGCTGCTCCCCGACTACCCATCGAGGGTCGTTAATGAGCACAGAGTGAGAGTAGAGAAGATCGCCTTGATAGGTCTTCTGACGATAATTATGGGGGGGGCATGGTGGATCTGGCCGGCAGTCAATGGCGACGTCGACTTACTATCGAGGTCGAGTCACGTCTTCTTGCTTTTCGGATCAGCCATACTGCTCTCCGACCTAATCGATTTTGGCCCGGTGGAGAAATCTAGAATTGGCTCTGTTTCGAATGTAGTTTGGCCTAGCTTAATCGTAGTCGCGAGCTCAGAGTTTTCTTCAAGCGATGAAAAGATATCCTCCATATTAATGATTATTCTGGCAGTTTATTTGTGGAGAGTATCACAGTCTATTTTCAATCATTCTCTTGCCGCTAGGAGACTCAGGGGAATCACAAGCGCAGTAGGTCTGGCATTAGCTATTGCAACAATGGTGGCACTAAGTTCAAACACTGAAATTTGGGCTTTAGTAGTTTTCTCGGTTTCTTACACCTTACTTCCTGATTTACTTTCCAAGGATGAAATGCATGACATGAGAAAGCAATTTTCCAGTAGATTGGAGAACGCAGAAGAGCTAATGATCACACTCAGATCGAATAACTCAGGCTTAGAACAAGCCAATTCACTCCTGACTAATGCTAGAGAAATAGGATGGAGAAACCCTCAGAAGGGCCTATTGATAATTGAGGAGGCACAGAGAGAGGCAAGTAGAATAATTGCAATTTCTCAAGATCTCGGAGATATTCAGGACGACGCGCTCTCCTCTGTAGTTTCTGCTGAGAGTATCTCAGAGATGGCAAAATCTCCTAGGAAAGCCTATGAAATGGGCCTCAGAGAAGCACAACTTGGATCATTGAGAGAGGCCGAGATACTTTTCAGGACAGCCAAGAGGAAGGCGTCTGTAGTCATTGATCACTGGCAAGAAGCCGTCGACGCAATCATGGAAGCGGAGAGGTTGCTCTCCGATCTTCAGGGCCACTCCTCTGATAATATCAGGAGTATTTTGGATTCTGCTAAGGAATCTCTGGATGCAGAAGATCCAGTATCGGCCAAGAAAATGGCCGCGAATATCCCTATTCATATTGAGAGTCTAACCGGTTCACGATCCGATTCCTCAAAGGCTCTGGAAGAGGCTGAAAAGGCGATAAGGTCCTTAGAAAGAGATGTTCTTCCAAAGCATATGGAAATGATATCAGACTCCAGAAAGGCATTCGAGGAGGGCAACTTCCCACTATCCAAGGGAATTTCTGAGAGCATTATCAGAGATGTGAGAGATATTTCAGAATCATCCAATGAGGTTATTAGAGCACTTAGGCAGAGAAAGAAAATCGAAGCCAGGTTCCCTAATTCTGGCGACTGGATGGATAGACTTGACTATATCTCTCATCTATCCGAATCTTCAGAATGGTCGAAAGCGTCCTCCAAATTACAATCCCTCACTTCCGACCTTCTTTCTTTCGAAGCAGAGGTATCAGATGCCAGAGAGCTAATTGATTTCGTAAACTCAGAATGGTCTTCACTCAGCAAGAAGCTAGACTCAAAGGGCATCGGAATTGATGATTCCGACAGAGCCTCCTCACTCAGAGCGATATCCATTGCAGAGAAGAGGCTGAAGGAAGGAGATGTTCAATCTTGCTTGAAGTCACTGGGAGAGGCAGATTCCGCAATGGAAATCCTCAGAAGAAGATTATAGACAATGTCATATCCATTGCCTCCATTTCTAAACGAACCTCTAACAACCCTTTCGATAATGAAACCAATCCCATTGTTGATATTCAAGGCCCTCATGCATCGTGGCGTGGACCTTGTTCTTGTTGGCTCTTTTCTACTATTCATGACAGCATTCGCAGGAATCGGATTGGCCAGTATGTTGGTCAAAGAGGACACTACCGACGATTATCTCGTTGCTGGGAGGGGAATGCACCCAGCTCTAGCCGCCTTGTCCGCAGTTAGTACCTGGAACTCCGGGTACATGTTCATCGGATTCATCGGATTCACATTCACGATGGGATACTCCATAGTTTGGATAGCCTTTGGCTCTATGGCGGGACAGGTTATCGCATGGCTTTGGCTGTACAAATTCATACAGCAATCTGCTAACGACAGAGGACTCAGGTCGTTGTCCTCACTGGTATCCGATGCTACCGGATCTCCAGAGGCAAAGCTAGCCGCCGTGCTTTCGATACTCTTTCTGTCGGTATATGCCGCGGCACAACTAACCAGCGGTGGTAAGGCACTATACGTAATGCTGGGATGGTCCGAAGTTGTCGGAATACTGATTGGATTTGTCTTGGTAGTAGCTTACTGCTATGCAGGCGGGATAAGAGCATCGATTTGGACCGACGCCGCCCAATCAAGCGTAATGATAGTCGGCTCTTCGCTACTTTGCTGGGTAGCAATAGGGGAGGTTGGAGGTTTCGGAGGACTACATTCTGGCCTAGAGCAACAGAATGCAAATCTGACTAGTTTTGTTCCTGCTGATTTGGGTTTCGGAATTACTCTCTGGTCCTTTGCATTCTTCTTGGGGGGACTCAGCGTTGCAGGTCAGCCACAGGTTGTAAGTCGTGTGATGACTCTGGGCACTGACAGAGATAGAAAGACCGCAATGTTGTGGTTCTTCGCTTGGCAGACCCCCTTCCTTCTGATAATGGTCATAATAGGTCTGGCCAGCAGGGTGGTTTTCTCAGGTACGGATTTTGATCCAGAGCTGGGCTTGCCAATGCTCGCCATGGAAACCTTGGGCCCTTTCTGGGTCGGACTAATCCTCGCTTCTATTTTTGCAGCAACTATGTCGACAGCTGATAGCCAAGTCCTAGCTTGTACTGCCGCATTCACGGATGATGTAATGCCCGAGATTAGTCAGGATCATAAGAAGACAAAGATGGTTACTCTGGCAGTAGCGGCATTTGCTACTGCGATTTCTATATTCGGACTTTATGTTCCAGGGGGGGACTCGGTATTTTCCCTCGTCGTACTCGCAGTGTACGGACTGGGATCCATATTCGTTCCTATTCTGATAATTAGATGGGCAGAGTATGAGCCCGACACTACTCATACCATGGCAATGATGATTGCTGCTCTTACAGGGGTCATTGTCTGGAGATTGATGGGATTGAATGATGAGGTTTTCGAGTCAATTCCGGGAATGGGAGCCGCCCTCATTACACACTTCGCTATGAACAAGATTAGAACGCCCGATATATCTCCACTGGGAAGGTATGATTGGCCCGAACAGAAGAAGACAAGAGCCATTGCCGCCGCCCTGATTATCCCATTCGGTGCAATTGAGGCTACTTATGCAATATCGGGGCCAGACGCGATTGACTCAGTAGGGGGGGCCCCGGGCGATTGGGTAGTCGAGGCAACTTTCGGAAGCGAACTACTCGCTGATGGATTTGAGTATGTAAACGATGGAGAGACAGTTGCAATAGACATGCACACAGATGCCATAGATGACATAGAGGATCTCAATATAGTCGGGGCTAGGGTCACTCTAACGTATTCTGAAGACGAGACTAGTTCAGGAATTGGGTGTAATGTACCAGGCGCCTCCAATCCCGATCCGGATACTATTACTGGAACAATTTTACACAATGAAAACAACGTATCTGAAAGTGGACAGAACTCTGGTGGTACGCCTTCATCACATTTAGTGGAATTAGAGTGGTACAACGAGTCGATGATAGGAAACGTTAGTGGCGTTTCTAAATCTCAAATAAACATGGGACTAGATTCTGGAGATGCTGGTCTGGGGGCTTACGCACTTGATATTAGCGTGATATCAGGTACCGGAGGTGCGATTGGATGCACTCACACAGATGACGGCGAAGATGTCGAGTATTTGGTTGAGTTAATCACACTAGAATACTCCATAGAACCCGCTTGACCCAACCGAAGAGAATCGAAATTTCCTATTGGTGGTTAGTAACATTCCTCACGGAGGACGTCAGTTTCCTTGGAACCCTGTTTCTAGCCGCCAGAGAGAGTAACCACCATCCTAAGGAGAGTAAAGCGGTAGAGGCCATTATCACAGTTCCAACCCACATCACTATGTTCCCATCAGTAATTGGCCAAGCCCAGTAAGATACTGAACACACCACCATTATGAATAGTATTCTGGAGGCCTCACTAGGAGTGTTCCACCCTCTATGATCTTCCCTAGGAGCTAGTAGATAATCTAGTAAAGACATGGTCTGACATCGTGCCATGACTTTTCAAGAAGTGTTTATTTTCATCATATTTCGGAATAGTAGTCCTGAGCCGCTTCCTCAAGATCTAGTGAAACTTTGCCCTCATCTAGGGTAAGTGTCCTACCATCTTTTCTAATGGCCATTCCATCGACAAAGACATCCATACATCTTGCTCCTGAATAAATTAAATTTGATAGAACTCTCCTGCCTCCCCTTCCCCTTGGCCTCATTCTGATATCGTTGAGATCCCAGGTTACCCAGTCCACTGATCCTTTCGTTGCCAGTTGCCACGTCTCTACCGGATCAAGTATACGCGCCTCCCAATGGTCATGCCTCTGGATCAGGCTGGCTGTCTTGGCCTCAGCCCGCATGTCTAGGCCATTGTTGCTGGCCGCCCCATCCGTCCCAAGGCGAACATCAACTCCTGCCTCTTTCATCGCAGGATATGACATTGTACCTCCGCATGCTAGCTTCTGGTTACTTGTAGGACAGTGAACTGCATGAGCCCCATGGCCTGCAAGAATCCGCATCTCCTTCTTCGTTACCCAACCACAGTGGGCACATACCGTGCCCCCATTCTCAGAACTCTGGAAGTAGCCCAATGAGTCGAGGTATTCTATTGGGTACATGCCGTGCTCCGCATGGCAGTCAGCAACCTCTTTGCGAGTTTCGCTAGCGTGGATATGAAGTAAGCTACCGAGTTCTGTAGCCATCTCGGAGGCCTTCACAAGGGTCTCTTCGCTACAGGCATATACCGAGTGAGTACCAATGCCGTATTCCACCCTACCAGATGCAAGAGGGCCAGATCTGATCAGTGATTCAAGCTCCCTTACTGCCTTTCCACTGTCGCTACCTCCGTTCTCAGGTGGAGGCCAGTCAGTTGTGGGGCCGCATATTATGCCCCTCATTCCCGAATCAGCCACAACGGGGGCTATCGATCCAGGAAAGTGGTACATGTCGCATGCGAAGGTGGTACCTCCAGAAATCATCTCCGCCACTGATGCTCTGGTCCCTATGGAAGCTAGCTCCGGTGTGAGGTTCCTCTCACTTGGAAAAATGCTGGTCTCCAGCCATTCCATCAGGCCAAGACCCTCTCCCATGCTCCTGTTGAGAGTCATTGGCATGTGCGTGTGCCAGTTCTGTAGTGATCTAGTAATGAGGAGATCGCTTCCATCGATTGTCTCCGAAACGTCCTCATCACCGTTGCTTTGGCCATATGAGCCATCTGCATGAAGCAGAAAGTCCCCCTTCCTGACAATTCCATCATGATCAATTAGTAGAGTGCTAGTAATCCTCCGGACTGCAGACTCCATGCTGCTCCCAGAGGATACAGCACCTCAAGGTT
>Ga0066856_10001148_pt1 | contig 10283 bp, 10 predicted proteins | sample ETNtaG_5_FD_65605 | JGI IMG/M metagenome (GOLD analysis project Ga0066856, IMG submission 65605) | Marine microbial and viral communities from oxygen minimum zone, Eastern Pacific Ocean - ETNP201406SV205 | ecosystem: Environmental > Aquatic > Marine > Oceanic | place: Pacific Ocean: Eastern...
GGGAGAGAACAGATGGCGATTGAAGCATTTTCCGGAGCACTCGAAGTAATACCACGCACTCTTGCCGAGAATGCTGGCCTAGATCCTGTCAATACTATTATAGATCTACGAAAAGCACATTCTGAAGGTAAATCTACTTTCGGAGTTAATGTATATGAAGGAGGTGTTGCAGACATGGAAAAGGCAATGGTTTTTGAGCCTAGTAGAGTAGTTGAACAGGCCATACAAAGTGCTTCTGAAACTGCCGTGATGATTCTTAGGATTGATGATGTTATTTCTAGTCGAAGTACCGGACCGATGGAAGGTGGCGAATTCGATGGAATGGGGATGTAATTAACCCTACTTTTTATACTACATTTGAAATTTAAAAAACGAGACTTATAATAATCGACTACTAGTGGAAAGGGTTGTATAACTATCAGGTGTTGCAATGTCTGACTCTCTACCGCTTCTAATTTTGTATGGGTCACAATCAGGTAACTCTGAAGAGATAGCAATCCAGGCGGGTAAAGCAGCCGCTTCGCATGGCTTAATGGCTACTGTAAAAGCAATGGATGAAACCTCAGTTACAGAAATTTCCACTAGCAACAGAGTTCTGATTTGCTGTAGCACTTGGGGCGATGGAGAACAACCAGATAATGCTGAAGAATTATGGGAAGCAGTTAACGCTGACGAAAATCTTTCTTTGAAAGGAGTAAGTTATTCTGTACTAGCCTTGGGCGATTCTTCATACGATTTGTTCTGTGAATCAGGAAAAGAATGGGATAATTTCTTTGATTCTAGAGGGGCAAAAAGGATTTATCAGCGTGTTGACTGTGATGTTGATTACGAAGAACCAGCGAAAAATTGGATCAATTCTACATTGCCACTCATGGCTTCTGTAGAAAGTAGTCTGACTGAAATAATTGCCACCGACTCCTCCTTAGAATCTGAGCCACCGGTTGATGAAAATTTGAGTACTTCCAATGAAGAAATTACGGACGATAGTTCTGTTATGGGATTAGATTCTTTCCTTTCGTCTGGAGACCGAAACCTTTCTGTATTATTTGGTTCTCAGTCTGGAAATTCAGAAGAATTAGCATCAAAGATTGTCAAAGAGTCCTCTAAATACGGACTCTTGGGAACAGTTTATGATATGGATGGTTTCGATTTTAACTCTCTTTCGGATCATAAAAGAGTGCTAATAGTATGTTCAACATGGGGAGAAGGGGAAATGCCAGATAATGCTGAAGAGCTATGGCAAAAGGCTAATTCAGAAAATAATCCTATCTTAAAAGGAGTAAATTTTTCTGTTCTTTCCTTGGGAGATTCTAGTTATGAATTGTTTTGCCAATCAGGAAAAGACTGGGATCGCCGATTCGAAGAGTTAGGAGGAAATAGACTTGTCACAAGAGTTGATTGTGATGTTGATTATGATTCTTTAGCCACTCAATGGACTATAGAGTCACTAATTCATATGTCTGCAGTAGATGGAACTGGTAATTTCCAAGAAGACAAAATAGATTTGATACGTAATTATGTAGATGGTTCGGATGCAGTTGGAGCAAGTGGAGATGATGGTTTCAATATTCCTTCTTTGGTTTCAGATTATCTACAAGTGGAAGTTTCAATTTTCAGATATGATCCTGAGTCTAAGTCCAGAGGCAAAGATACATGGCTCTGCTCTTTACCGGGACATATGTCTGTATTGGAGATTCTAAGAACTCTAAAATCTTCACATGATGGAAGTTTGACATTTAGAGATGGGCACTGCGAAGATCCAAATACGGCTATTTCAATAAATGGACGATTAATTCTACCAGGTACATTACGTTTAGACACACTTCCTTTAAATGATGATGGAACAATAAGATTGAGATTAGCTCCTCTGCCTTGTTTTGATGTAATAAGAGATTTACTTGTTGATACTTGGAAATTAGAAAGAAAGCGAGAATCCAGTGAACCTTGGATGGTCGCTGCTACTAGAGAAGGTAAAAACACCTCTCAAGGACCTATTGGTATTATGGACAAATCTACTGCATCATACTTGCATTCAATTAAGAATTTTTCAAGCTCCTCTCTTTTGCATGCATGCTCTGATACTACCCCCTTCTCAGATAATTACATTGGTCCATCTTTGGTTGTTAGTGCATGGGCTAGAAGAAACGATCCTCGCACCTCAATTAATAAAAAATCAGAAATTGATACTTATTTATCCTCTCCAATTGGCATCAAAGCTGAAACAGATTTATCGTCAATAAGACGCCAAAACTCTATTTTCGATTCTATCTCAGATGCATTATTAGATGCAAAAACTTCTTCACTCAATAAAGATTCATTCAATGGTAGACATGGAAAGCATGTTTGGTGGTACACTTGGTCAGTCAAAAGTAGTGGTAAAGTAAATGATACAGTCATTTTTAGACAAGTATTAGGTCCTTTAGGATTACTTAGTAATTTATTTTCAGGAGTCACCGCTAGGATGTTACTTGGTTTCACAAGAACAGGTGGAAATATGATAAATGACGGCTTAGGAATGGTACTACCTCCTGCGGGAATAGGAAAAATGCCTAGACAATTCAATTCTTCTGTAGGAAAGCATCATGAAGTGGTAGCAATATTTAATGAGTTGGATGGTAGATTTTAGTGCCCCTGAGATATGCATATCATCCTGGAAATGTTTCGCATAGTAGTGCACCAGAGGTTAATGACACTATGTTTCCGATAGCCAGATCTTTGAATATTGAACTAGTGCCATTAGATGGTGCAACTAGTTGTGGTGCAGGAATCATACGCCAAGCAAACAAAAGGCTGCAGTTAACCTTGAACGCACGAACATTTGCTATGGCAGAGAATTTCGGTTTGGATATAATTACTCCTTGCGCCACTACATCTGGAAACTTAAATGAAGATTTGCAAACTCTAAATGATGACCCAATATTGCTTGCAGAAGTAAATACAATATTGGATAAGACTTGTGGTTTACAATTCAATGGTTCTGTAAAAGTACATCATTTACTACATGTTCTGGTCGATGAAGTGGGCTTAGAAAAAGTATCTTCGATGGTTAAAAATCCTATAAATTTCAATATTGCAGGTTATTATGGACCTAACATGCAACAATTAGGTATGTGTGGAGGGGATAATCCCTTCGACCCCTCATATCTTGAAAAACTAATCAAATCAATAGGAGGGAATCCAATAGATTGGGATAGTAGAACCCAAAGCGTTGGAGTTCCTGGTTTACTTTCTGAAGAGCCTACGGTATTGAAACAATCTGCAAATGTAATTATGGATGCTAAAGATGAAGGGGCAGAAATTATTGTTAGCGCCTGTAACCTTTCTCATACGGTTCTTGATGTATATCAAGGTAAGGCATCTAGACAAGTTAACTATCCTATTAATATGCCAATAATCCATATGACAGAAATGTTAGATTTTGCTTTCGGGCATCACAATACTAGACTTGCCCAGTTAAAGACTAGGATTGCAGTAATCGGCAATTGATTTAATCAAACTCATCCAAACCTGTTTGGCCCAGAGAACGAAATTTTTCTAACTTAACCCTCTTAATTTCCTCTCTTTCTATATTTACCCTGCTTTCATCAAATTTAACTACAGTAGGCGCATGCGAATCCTTTTCTTTCCGGATAAATTCTGATGCATCTATTATTTCATCATATTTTTTGACTTTAAAATTATTTAATTTATTCTCACCAATATGGTTAGATAGGGACAATTTCCTTTTAACCCTTTGAACAACTTTATGCATGTTCTTTTCCCTCTTTAGTGCTGCAGATCTGGCATTCTCATCCCTTGTTCCTTCAGCAATCAATACGATGATTTCTCCTTCTCTTTGTCTACCAGTCCTACCTCTTCTTTGTATAGTCCTAGTTTCACTAGAAACTGGCTCATAAAATATCACTAAATCTGCTGTTGGAATGTCTAATCCTTCTTCTCCTACTGATGTAGAAATAAGAATATTCGCAGAACCGTTCCTAAATTCTTCTAATCTTTTTATCTGCTCTTGGGGTTTCAAACCTTCGCCACTAGATCTATTGCTTTGCCCTATGAATTGTATGGCTCGAGCATCTTTTAAATCTCCCATCGCTTCATCCAATACAGTAATAGTGTCTCTGAAACTTGCAAAAATTATTATTTTACTATCTAAATTTCTTCTCAATCTTTCTCTAACTAATCTTCTCACTGCACCTACCTTTGAGTGAATCTCATTCTTCTTCTTGATTTCTACCAGAAGTTTTTGAATTCTAATATCTCTCATGAAATTTCTAACAGACTTATTGCCATTCTCATTTTCCAATCTATTTAGGAATTCCCTTGAAGCAGCAGTTCCTTGGCAAAGCATATGATTGATTAGATGATGTAATCTCATTGCAATACCAATTTGAGATATTGAAGAATATGCACTTTTTTTTCCTTTATTAATCGCCTTTTTAGCTCTATCCATGGCGTTAGATAATCCTATGTGATTAATTTCTCCAGGCATTATATATATTCCTAACCTTCTTTCACGATCTACAATTCCTTTTTGCCATAGTATCAATGGATTAGTGAGTACCATTATTTCTTCAGGAACATTGACTTTTATTTCTTGAACTTCTAAATTTGATAAATATTCAGATATCATTGGATCATCGGGAGTTCTAAGGTGTATTCTTTCCAAATTTAGATTTTTACATATTTCTTCTACTTGGGAAATATTCGATCCAGGACTAGCTGTCATACCAAGTATTAATGGATTTTGAGATTTTGAATTATATAATCTTCCAACTTGAGCCATAGCATGCTCTCCTGTACAATGATGGGCTTCATCAAAAATGACTAATGAGTATTCTTCAATACTAAGAATCCCATTAATTATATCATTTCTTACTACTTGGGGAGTTGCTATCACTATTCTAGAAGATATCCACATTGCTGCTCTTTTATTTGCAATATTCTGTCCTGTTATTGATATGGGTTCAATTTCTTTCAAAGCTAGAATTTTATTAATTCCCTTTAAATGCTGATTTACTAATGCAACGGTGGGTGCAATAAGCAAAATTTTTCCTACTTTTTCAATTAATTTTTCTGCTATTAGCATCCATGCTACTGCAGTCTTTCCTGCAGCAGTGGGTAGAACTAACAACATCGACCCAGCCAAAGATTCATTAACAGCATCTAATTGATAAGCACGAGCTTCAATTGCATCTGATAACAAGTTAACATGCTGTATCGAGGCGTGCATGAGTTGATACGTTAAAGGACATAGTTCAAAATATTTGCACTTGTAAAATGTTAAAATCATTACATTAGTATAATGTTTAACCCCCGATTTGTTCAAATAGGGTATGTTAGTCGGAAGGCCGCTCACAACGTGAGATACCAGACACCATGGGCTCTGTAAAACATCCCAATTGTCAGTTTTACGCTCGTAAAACTGAGAAAAGTGTCGGTATCTCCTTTACGTATTGGGCCCATTTGCCTCTTCGTGAGTCAAATTGGTAAAAAAAGGAGAAATGCATTATGGCAGATAAGAGCAAACCCCGCAGAGGTAGTATGGGCTATAGCCCTAGGAAGCGGGCCGTCAGGCAATTTCCTCGTATATCTTCATGGCCAAATTCAGAATCATCTGAAGTTAAGGTCCAAGGCTTCGCTGGCTGGAAGGCCGGTATGACTCATATCTTGATGAGAGATAATAATCCCCATTCTACATCTGCAGGACAAGAAATAAGAAAAGCAGTAACTGTAGTAGAAACTCCTCCGATGAAAGTTCTTGCAGTACGCGGTTACCGAAATACTCCTTATGGGATGCAAACCGCTGGAGAAGTTTGGTCAAATACTTCAGAATCAGGTCCTGATGGATTAATGCCAAGATTAGCAAACGATACTCGTGGTAAGAGGGACATCGATGAGGGAAGAAAACCTGCAAAAAGAGCTGGTAGAATCCCTTTAAGAAATGGAGATAATTTAGAACAATCGTTTAATGCATTAAAAAATGAATTTAGTAATCTTTGTGAAATTAGATTAATTGTTGCTACTCAACCAGCTTTGGTTAAGAGTATCCCAAGCAAAACCCCTGAAATAATGGAAGTGGGACTTGTTGGGGGAGATATTAATGATAAATTAGACTGGGCAAAAGACAGACTTGGAGATTTTATTAGTGTTGAAGATGTTTTCGAAGTAGGAAATACCATCGATGTCGTTGGAGTAACAAAAGGCAAGGGTTGGCAAGGATCAATCAAAAGATGGGGGATAAAACTTCTCAGTCACAAAAATAGTAAGCGCCGAAGACAAGGTGGGAACATGGGGGATTTCGGTACAGCCTATGTACGAAAAACAATTAGACAAGCTGGTCAAGTAGGATATCATAAAAGAACAGAATTGAATAAGAGAATTCTTAGGATTTCTAATCCTGAAGAATCAGAGATAACACCTGCTGGAGGATTTTTACATTATGGAGAAGTAAATAATCCGTATGTAATATTTCAAGGTAGTTTGCCTGGTCCAGCAAAAAGAATGCTAAGATTCCGTGACCCAATACGTCCAAAACCAGATCAACCTGAGATAGAGATTACGTATCTCAGTACTTCGAGTAAACAAGGTGTGTGATTATTATGAAGATTAAAGCATACAACTTAGTTAATTCAGTAATTCAAGAAGAGTTAGATGCAGGATTATTGGCTGAATCATATGAAGTATCAGTAAAAGATGGCAAGAACATCACTCTTCCTGATGTTTTCAACACAGAAATACGTAACGATTTAGTGAAATCTGCAGTTCATGCTTCTAGAGCGAATAGAAGGCAGCCATATGGCCATCGAGAACATGATGGAAAGAAGGCTCCACAGCCTGGAATGAAACATTCCGTAGAATGGTGGGGTAAAGGAAGAGGTGTTTCACGTATAATGAGAAAAACTGGCCAAAGGACTGCAGCGCAAAATCCGCATACAAGAGGAGGTCGAAGAGCTCATGGTCCAATGGTAGCGAAAAACTGGTCTCAAAAATTAAATTCCAAACAAAAAATAATGGCTAGGAATTCTGCAATTAGTGCATCTATGGACAAATCAATTGTTTCTGCTAGAGGCCATAAATTTAGTGATGAGGTCCGATTCCCTATAATTATAGGAGATTACATGGAATCAAGAAATGGCACAGACGAGAAGTATGATTTGGAAAGCATACCTTTGCAATATTCCACTCGAAAATTCGTGGCTATGATGGAAGGTCTAGGGTTAGGAGATGATCTTATTCGCGCTAAAGAAGGACGTAAAATTAGGGCCGGTAAGGCTACAATGAGAGGGCGAAAATATAGGACTCCAAAGAGCATTCTTCTGGTTGTTTCAAAGAAAGAAGGATTACATAAAGCAGCCAAAAATGTCCCAGGAGTAGATGTAATAGCAACCAAAGATCTATGCGCTGAAGATTTGGCCCCTGGTGGAGATATTGGAAGACTTACAGTTTGGACTAAGTCTGCAATAGAGGAGTTGGAGTGATTTTAATGGTTGATCCGTACAATATAATATTGATGCCATGGATTACTGAGAAAACTCTGGAGGCACGAAGAGTAGCAGATTTTGATGGGCAATACAAGGAAAATAATAATCGAATAGAGTTTATCGTAAGGCGAGAAGCAACAAAACCACAAATACGTGAAGCAGTTGAAAAACTTCTTGATGTTAAGGTAGCTAAGGTCAATACAAAAATAACTCGTTCAGGTAAACATGCTAGTATACGTCTAGCAGAAGGTTATGACGCAGAAGAGGCTGCGCTCAAATTAGGAGCATTTTAACGAAGGTGATATCATGGGTAAAAGAACACGTTCACAACGTCAGGGCTCAAGTCCAAAGAATAAGGTGAGTTCTCATCGCTTCCCTGCAAACAACAAACTTCCTCGCAAATTTGACGAAGTTGGAGAGATTGTAGATTTAATCCATAGTCCTGCACACACAGCACCACTTGCAAAAATAAAATTCGAAGATGGTACTGTAAGTCATTTTGCTGCTCCAGAAGGAGTTTCAGTTGGACAAAATGTGGCCTTTGGTGAAAATGTAACATTAAGGCCAGGAAACGTAACAACCTTGGATAGAATACCTGAAGGGACACCAGTTTGTAATGTGGAATCAAGACCAGGAGATGGCGGTAAATTCGCTAGGTCTGGCGGTAATTCCGCTATCTTAGAGACTCGTATGGATGATACTGTAAGAGTTCGCCTTCCAAGTGGAAGATTAAAGGAATTACCTTCTAAATGCCGTGCTACTATTGGAGTATTGGGAGGCCATGGGAGGACTGACAAACCGTTGATGAAAGCTGGCGCAGCCCACCACAGAGCTAAAGCAAGAGGAAAATTATATCCATCAGTTAGTGGGGTTGCTATGAATCCAGTTGATCATCCTCATGGTGGAGGTAATCATCAGGCTGTTCACGGCCCTAACTCTGTTAGTCGTAATGCTCCACCTGGGCAAAAAGTCGGTAATATAGCGCCTAGCAGAACAGGTAGAGGAAGAAGGAAGGAGTAGATTATAATGGCACGTAAATCCAAGAAAATGTTCCGTTCGCCAAAACTTGCAAGACGTCAAGCAAGAAAGCGAAGATCAAAGATTAGTGAACGCAGGAAGAAAGAATTCCTGTGGAGAGGTTATACGCTTGAAGAATTATTGAATCTTCCATTATATCCTCCAGAAGATAGTCCAGACTCTGACAGTATTGCAACTCTTATGCCTTCACGTGCTAAGCGTTCTTTAGCAAGAGGGCTAAGCCCAGAATGTGAAAAACTTCTTTTAAAGGTAAGAGAAAATAAAGGACAAAAAACAATCAGGACACATTGCAGAGGTATGTATGTACTGCCAGAAATGGTTGGCACTACTATCGGAATACACAATGGCCGTATGTTTGTCAATGTAGAAATAATACCTGAGATGATTGGGCATGCATTAGGTGAATTTGCAAGGACAAGAAATTCAGTTACACACACAGGACCGGGAGTAGGTGCTACCCGTTCATCACAGCACGTTTCATTAAAGTGAGGTTAATTATATGAGTAGAGAAGTAGGTAAACCCCAGTCAGGATATACTCAACTCTTGGATGGATCATATCTGGCTACTGCAAGAGCAGTTAACATCAATTGCCATCATAAGCACTGTTACCACATAGCTAAAGCACTAAGGGGGATGAACGCATCCAATGCACTTCTTTACTTAGATGATGTAATTAACAAGAAAAAAGCTATTCCATATACTCGTCGTTCAAGAAAAGGACGAGGTGGAAATACTATGGCTGGCCATAGGAAAGGTAAGATAGGCCCAGGTAAATACCCTAACAAAGCTTCAAAAGAATTTTCTAAATTAATTTCAAGTGCAATGGACAACGCTCGTCAGAGATATGATACTATAGATCCAGATGACATGATAATTACTCATATTGCTGCACATAGAGGCCAAGTTTCTACCAATTGGCGTCCGAGAGCGCAAGGAAGAGCAACACCAAGTAATCATTATCAAGTAAATCTAGAGATATTTTTGGAATATTTTGGTGATGAAGAAGAAGAGGATGAATTCTGAGGTGAAAATTATGGGACAAAATACGATTCGGACTTTACTCAATAGAAATGTTGAACGCCAACTAGTTCGCGAATATCTTCTAAAAGAAACAGAAAAGGCTGGTTTTGGTGGCTTAACATTCAATCGTACTCCTGAAGGGACAAAAGTCACTCTAAAAGCTGAACAAGTTGGCAGAGTAATAGGTCGCAGAGGAAAAGTAATTCACGAATTACAAAGAAGACTCCAAGAAGATTTCAACCTTCATGAGCCTCAACTAGAGGTTGATGAGATAGAAGAATCAAGATTAAATGCACAAGTCATGGCTAGTAGACTAGCCAGTTCTCTGGAAAGAGGCTGGTTTTTCCGTCGTGCAGGACATAGTACTGCTCAGAATATTATGGATGCTGGTGCAAGGGGTTGCTTAGTTATACTCAGCGGTAAAATTACTGGAGCAAGACATAGGGTTGAGAAATTCCAACAAGGGCATATCAAATTCTGTGGTGAAACAGCATTAGAGTTCATGGATACTGGTTTTTCAACAGCAGTAAAGAAGCTCGGAACAATAGGTTGTACTGTTAAGATAATGAGAAAAGGTATCAAATTGCCTCATGAAGTCACATTATTAGAACGCCATGAGGCTGGTTTACCTGCTCTAGAACAAGTCGCAATGATAAAACCTGAACAAGATTCAGATTTATCAGAAAATAATGATTTTAAGGAGGAAGAGTGAATATGTCACATGTTAAATCTAGAGATATAGATTC
>Ga0066856_10001153_pt1 | contig 10273 bp, 8 predicted proteins | sample ETNtaG_5_FD_65605 | JGI IMG/M metagenome (GOLD analysis project Ga0066856, IMG submission 65605) | Marine microbial and viral communities from oxygen minimum zone, Eastern Pacific Ocean - ETNP201406SV205 | ecosystem: Environmental > Aquatic > Marine > Oceanic | place: Pacific Ocean: Eastern...
TTATCACATTCATCACAATCATTACATGGCCTTTGATAACAAAAGCAGCGTGGGGTCCCTGATCGACCTCTCCGTCCCATCCGGGGCGGAAACCTCGCTGGAAACGCTGGAGTACGCGTGGAGGAAACTGGGACGCGAATCGAACTGCGAACGGGCGAGGCTCGCGCGCGAAGTGACGCGCAATTTTTGTCGTGGAAAAGAGGAGGAGACTTTTGGCGCCATGGATGGAGACGGCGTTGAAAAGGTCCGAGACGAACGTTTGAAGTCGGCCGAAGCGTTTTGCGAGGAGTTTTTAGAGCTTCTGAGAGAAGAAAAGGAGGGAAGAGAGGAAGGGAGTTCGAGGACGGGCGAGAAGGACGCGGAAAAACTGCGTGAAGCGCTGATGAACGTGCGAAAAGACGCGCGAGCGGTCCACGAATTGGAAGAGACATTGGAACTCAAACAGTTACACTTGGAGATGTTGAGAGAGGAGAAGATGTTCGAGGAGCGTTTGGACGAGGTGGAAAGGATGATTGACGACGAGAAAGGAGACGCCATGACGGATGCATACGAAACACTCAATCGAGCGAGAGAAGAGTACGCGTGCGTGGAAGCACCGAACGAGAGGATAGATCATTTGATGGGAAAGCTGCACGACGCGATACGGAGGAGAATAGCGGTATCGGTGAATGTTAGCGACGACGGAGTCGTCGAGTTTTCCAACGCGAGGGACGCGTGGAAAGCGGTGCGAGTGGTTTCAGAGAATTTGTTTCGAGAGTGCGCGGTGTTTGTGACGAGGAAAGTGGTGGACGAAATCGTCGTGCCGTTTGTGCAGTCGCGAGCGAAGAACGTTGAGTTGATTGTGGATGAAGAGAACGGGTACGCAAAAATGTTGAAGTGGAACAGAGAAGAAGAAGAGGAAGAAGAAGAAGAAGAAGGTAGAATAATCACGAAATTTGTCCAAGGCTTGGAGGTTCTTCTCTTCAAAGGCATATTTACGAAGCAGTCGTTCGTGCTCGATGAACTCGCGCCGGATCTCGTAGACGTCGCTCGAGGGGTCTTATGGCCGACAGTCTCGAAGACGTGCATTCAAACGTGGAATTTAGGATCGAAGCAAGCGATGCTTACGGACGACGACGTGGATAGCGTTGTCGCGCTCGAAAAACGTATCGCTAGTTTAGGTTTGCTCAACATTTACGGTCTCGACGGCGCTTTAGAAACAGTCGTTGGACCTTTAGAAATGGCGGCCATGCAAGGCGAAATAGAAAGTCGATTAGATTTCCGAGTGAATAGTTTAGCGAGCGCGAGAGATGCTGGTAAAACTCCCGCAGTTTCCGACGAACTGTTGCGAACGAAAGCGAAAGAAGAAGAAGAAGAAGAAGAAGAAGAAGAAGAACGCATCGCCACCGGAGACGATGGTGGTGCTCATAACGCCGCGACGACGAAATATTGCGAAGAGTTTTTCGAATTGCACTGTTTCGAATACCCGGCGTCGCGAACAATCACGAGTTCTGCGGTTGAACTTTTGAACGTGACAAAATCTACGTTTCACAGCGTCCTTTCTTCTTCTTCTTCTTCTGAAGATAAGGAAAACTCGAAAGATGCCAATACGCCTGCGGGACGCAAACGACATGCCATTGCGGCGATAAAAACCGCGTGCGATTGTCTCGAAGCGTTCCGGTGTTCGCGCATGAGTACGCGGGATGAGTCGATTTTCAAACAATCGCTCTTTGAATCGCTCGTGTTTTATAACGATTGCGGCTTTATAGCCGACCAGTTCATCGCGCAAAGTTTAGATGCTGCGAAAGCTGTAGAAAAATTAGTCACAAAAGATAAAAGCGACGACGACGACGACGACGACGACGATGCTCAAAAACGACCGGCGATTTTGTGGGCCGTGGAAGCACTGAGAAACACAGGCGATGCCGTTTTTGAGCGCGCTGAACGCAACGCCTCGGTCGCTTTAGAGGAGTCTCTGAATGCATTCGCTGACGAAACGCAAACCATCCGAGGCATGAACGCATCTGCGCTGAAGAAATCTATCGCAATATCGCGCGACGTGCTGAAGAAGTTCTGCTCCGCCGCGAATCAAACGTTGCAGAAAACAAACGCGAAGCGCGTCGTTGGGAAATTTTGCGAGTCATACGCCTCACGAATCGTCTCCGTAATCAAAGGAATGCACGATATTTCCGCGGACGACGCAGATGCGTTAGCGGACGCGCTCGCGAATGCATTCATGCCTTTACGACCGGGTTTGTCATTTGAAGATTTTTTTTACGACGCGCTCGAGCAATGGCAGAAAGGCTTGATATACGCGAAACTGTTAAAGACGAAATTGAAAGAAATCACTGAAACATATGGGAGAGGAGAGCTGAAACTACTGAGCGAGAACGAAGTGCTCTCATTTATTTCGGCGTGCTTCGCGGACACGCCGCTTCGCGAGGAGTGCTTCGAGCGCATCGAGAATTTATCGTCGTCTTTGTAGATTGATAAATTCTTTTGACGTCTGCTTGCAATAATTATTATTAAACATGCGGCATGATTCTCTGCTAGTCTTTGTTTTTATTTATTAGCGCCCGACTGCTTTATAGTGAACGCTACTTGCGTTGCAAATGGCCGCAAAGTCATCGCCATTCAAACTTGCACCACCAACTAAGAAGCCGTCGATGTCGCTCAACTTGGCCAAATCCGCGCAGTTCGATGCGTTCACGGAGCCGCCGTATTGAATTCTTGTCGCTTTCGCAACGTCCTCGCTGACATTCTCCGCCAACCAGTTGCGGATTTTCGAGTGCACCTCTTGCACTTGCTCCGGTGTCGCAACTTTCCCGGTACCAATCGCCCAAATCGGTTCGTATGCGATAACCACAGACGACCCCCAACTCGAATGTTCTCGGTCGTCGATTTCCTTCGCCACCGCTTTCAACTGCTTAAAAATCACATCAAACGTCGTCCCGTTTTCTCTCTCTTCCAACGATTCCCCGATGCACACGACGACGCTCAATCCGTGATATCTGGCGTGCGCGACTTTCTTTCCGACGATTTCATCCGTTTCGCCTAAAAGCGTTCGGCGTTCGCTGTGGCCGAGTAACACGAACGGCACTTCCAAATCTTCCAACATTTCAGCGGAAATCTCCCCGGTAAACGCTCCGGTTGTCGAATCGTAGTGGTGTTCAGGATCTACTAAATCCGCTTCTACCCAGCTGTTTTGCGCGCAAACGTTAAATCTGGAGTCTAAGTTTTCTTTCACGTACGGCAAGTGCAAAAATGTCGGACAACAAAAAACGTCGCAGTTTTTTTCGATGTTTGGAACGTTTTTGTTCAGCGTTTCTACTAATTCCTTGACGGACGCTCGCGTGCCGTTGCACTTCCAGTTTCCGCCGACGATGAATCGCCCGGTACCTTCGGAAACGACTCGCACCGTAGATGGGGCCCTTCTTCTTCCTGCACTTCCTCTCGTTCCGCGGCTTTTTGTCGCGCGCACAAAAGCACTCGACCCCATCGACATCGTCCGTCTTCTCGCGCTCATCATCATCGCCGTCGTCGTCGTCGACGGGGACGATGTCCGCGTCGTCGGGGGTGCTGCTACCAACAACATGTCGTGCTTTCTCCCTTTCTCTCTCTGTTTCTCGCTCTTTCGACGCGCGTTCGGGCGCGTGCTTCTTTTGTCGCGTGGTCTCGCGTTCGATTTTCTTTTGGATATATCCTAATGATAATGAGAGCACTCTTCTTCTTTCTCGATACTATTTACTACCTCTTAAAGAGACGATGGGGACTCAGGAGGTGCTTTTTCGATGTTCTCATTATTGTTGACGCAAGAAAGAATACTTCCGCTCTTTTTTTTTCGTTTTTTTGCTTCTCACATTATTCTTTCTCTTGGTCAAGAAGAGAGTTTTAGTTGTGTTTTTCCCTTGAGATGCTCCATAAGGCCGACGACGACGACGACGTGGAGAGAGACTGTCTTTTTTTGTCGTTTTTTTTTTGGATAACACAACCATCGGACTGTCGTCTCCCCAAAGCGGACACAAAAGGCACGAAAAGCACAAAAAAAAAGAAGGTAAGAGCAGAAAATGGTGCCGAAAGCGACGACGACGACGACGACGACGAAAACGACCACACTTTACGCACTTGAACGAGACTCTTCGATTGAGAAAAAAGGAAGAGGCTTTCATCAAAGACCAACAACAACAACCCGCAGAAAAAGAAAGAGAGAAGAAGGAAAACAAGAAGAAGAAGAATGATCGCGCGCGCGCTGCGAAGAGAAGCGCGCAAAGCGCTTTTGACGACGACGCGACGAGAGGCGTTGACGGTGCGTCTCCCCTTCTTTGCACAATCGAATCGTCATCGATTTCGGATTTCTTGGCACCACCAAAAGTGGGTTTTCGATTGGGAACAAATGCCGGTGTAGAAATCGACCACGTCTCCCTTTCTTTTTTCGCGCTCGAGATGCGCGCGCTCACCACCCATCTCTCTCTCTCTCTTTACTCGCGCGCACGAACGCGTCGTGAACGCATTTTTTTCGCAACGCAACGCGCGAACAATAACACCAACAGAGAGCGACTGCCACCGCGACGACCACGACGCACTACTCCACCAACGCGGACGCGTACGCCAAGCTCAAACCAGGCATCACGTGGCCGAAAGCCTGTAACGACGATTTGAAAACCGTGGACCCGGAAATTTTTGACGTCATCGAAAGAGAAAAAGAAAGACAATGGAAAGGCCTGGAGTTGATTCCGTCGGAGAATTTCACCTCGGCTTCGATTTTGGAAGCGCTCGGTTCGGTCATGACGAACAAATATTCGGAAGGGTACCCGGGAGCGAGATACTACGGCGGAAACGAATGGATCGACATGGCAGAATCTTTGTGCCAAAAGAGAGCGTTGGAGGCGTTTCATTTGAACCCAGACGAATGGGGAGTGAACGTTCAATCGTTATCCGGCTCTCCGGCGAACTTTCAAGTGTACACGGCGCTGTTGAACCCGGGAGATAGAATCATGGGTTTGGACTTGCCGCACGGGGGGCACTTGTCGCACGGATTCCAAACTGACGCCAAGAAGATTTCCGCCACGTCTATTTACTTCAACTCTATGCCGTATAGATTAGATGAGTCCACAGGTTTGATCGATTACGATAAATTGGACGAGTTGGCGAGAGCGTTTAGACCGAAGATTATCATTGCTGGCGCGTCCGCGTACTCGAGAAAGATTGATTATGCGAGAATGCGAAAGACGTGCGATGATACCAAGGCGTTGATGTTGGCGGATATGGCGCACATTTCTGGTTTGGTCGCCGCAAAGTTGATCCCATCGCCGTTTGAATACGCCGATGTGGTCACCACGACGACGCACAAATCTTTGAGAGGTCCGAGAGGTGCGATGATCTTTTATCGCAAAGGGAAGAAGGGCGTGAACAAGAAGACGGGCAAAGACATCATGTACGATTACGACGAGAAGATAAACTTCTCCGTTTTCCCGGGATTGCAAGGTGGACCACACAACCACACCATCTCTGGTTTGGCCGTCGCGTTGAAGCAAGCGCAATCGGAGGAATTTGTCAAGTACCAACAGCAAGTCATGAAGAATATGGTGGCGATGGTCGACAGATTGAAAGAACACGGCGTGAAGATCGTTTCGGAAGGCACGGATAACCATTTGGTCTTGTGCGATTTGAGACCGTTCGGCGTGGATGGCAGTCGCGTGGAAAGAGTGTTGGAATTGGCACACATCGCGTGTAACAAGAACACCGTCCCGGGAGACAAGTCCGCGTTGGTTCCGGGCGGGTTGCGTTTAGGTACGCCGGCGTTGACGACGAGAGGTTTCACCGAGGAAGACTTCGTCAAGGTTGCGGATTACATCAAGAAAGGCATCGATATTACCGTTGAAATTAGTAAAGAAGTTGAAGGCAAAAAGTTTGGTGACTTCAAAAAGGTTTTGGACAGCAAAGAATTCCCGGCGATTGGCGCTTTGAAGAAGGAAGTGGAGTCTTTGGCCGAGGAGTTCCCGACCATTGGCTTCGACAAGGCCGAGGGCAAGTACACGAAGTAAGAGGAGAAAATATCGTGCACGAACGTGGAAAAATGTCAAACGCGAGTTTATACTACCGTTGTCGAAATACTCACCCACGTACCAGTACCTTTTCGATTAAAATCTTTCGTATTATGTGTCGTATCGGTTTGTTTTCTTTGCAAAAAGCGGGCAAACACTTTTTCGCTCTTTTCTTAAATGTATTGCGACACCCATCTAAACCCTTCCCCATAACCCATCCTTCTCACCACCGAACACATGAACACCTCAATCGGTCGCATATTCGACGCCTCTAAGTTCACTTTCCCTTTCCCAGTCGTGTAGTTCGACAAACCCAAACAATGTCTCAACTCCTCTTCGCTCGCCGCGTGCGGCACGTCGATTTTATTTCCTAATATCAAAAACGGTACTCTCGCCAACGAGTCGTCGCCTAACAAGTGATCGAGCTCTTTTTTGGACTCAATAAATCTTTCCTTATCTACCGCGTCCACTAAAAATACGATCGCGTCCACTTTTGCGTAGTAATCCTTCCACACTCTCCTCGCGACTTCGTGTCCGCCAAGATCGAATGCCTTAAATCTGATTTGTCCAATCGACAACTCCTCGGAAGTTGGGTATTGCGTCGGTTGGTGCTGCGCTAATCGTTCGTCTTTGAGCATGTGCATTAAGGTTGTTTTCCCGGCGTTGTCTAGTCCCTGTTGCAGACGATTACGATGATTTGTTTGAGTGGTAAGTACGCGCGAAGTGGGCGATAGAAACGGGAAACGAAAGACTGGAAACCGACGTTTCGTTCAAACGAAACGATCCCGATTTTCTTCCAAATCTATTCAATCTCTCTCTCTCTCTCGACTCCGCGCGCGCTTCCCCGCATCCACAACGACGACGCGCTCGACACCGAGAACGAGAGCGAGAAAAAGAGAGACGGAGCGCTTCGCGACGAGCAAAAAAAGGTACCCCGCAGCTTTTCTCGAGCGGTTATGGTTCCACGCGCATTCGTTCCGAAGAGATCTCAAACGTCGTCGAAGACAGGAGCGCAGAAGAATGGTTGAAGCGAGCGAAAAAAGGACTCTCACGACGACGCACCAAAAACAAGATCTTCGCGTCTTTCTTCCACAACCCCAGCGTGGAGAGGATGTCGTAAAACCAATCGAACGGCCACATGTTTTGTGGTGGTCTCGTTTTGCGGTGCAACCGAAGCGGGAGTAATCTTCAAAAGAGGAGGGAGGAGGAAGAAAAATTTTATGTGTATGAGAGTGATACCCTAAATATTAGTCTTTGAATTTTGTATCTATTTTCTTTCATTAATTAATCGCAAAAAATGGTGTTGGGGAGCGCTTACTACCAGACCAACGGGGCGACGACGACGACGACGACGACGACGACGGTGGCGGCGGCGGCGGCGTTTCGGAGCGATGTCGTCGCCGCCGTTGCCGCGAGGGCGAGGAGGAGGACACCGTCGCGACGAGGACGACGACGAGAGGCCGAACCGTCGTCGCAATCCAAAACGGAGAAGGACGACGATGCCGTGACTCTAAAGTGCGTGATTTTGCCCGGGTTCTTGAGAGGTTTCGAGAGCTACGAGGAGCTGAGAGAAAACGTGGAGAAGGTGATGGAAGAGTCCAAGGAGACGGTGAAGAAGAAAGAAGGAAGCGGAAACGCGGGGGTCGCGATTGAAGTGTCGGTGGCGAAAGTGACGAAGGATATGTGGATTCCCGTGACGTTTAGAGGGGAGAGTTTGAGGAACATTTTAGACGCCATCGAGGACGAGGTGTGCGGTACGGGTGACGTGAGAAACGAGAGGACAAAAGTTGTTCTGATTGGGCACAGCGCGGGTGGGTGGATTGCCCGGCTTTTTCTAGGTGGGAAAGCGGTGACATACGACGGGAAAATGTATGACTGTATCGAAAGAGCAAACGTAGTCGCTCTTGTAACGCTCGGTACGCCGCATAACAGCGCAGAAGCGTATCCGTTTGGACGAGTGAAAGAGCAGCGAACGAGGGAGAAATCAAACGATGATGAAGAGACGAGTTTACAGGAAACGCGGCGGTTATACCCGAACTGTTTCCACGCCGACTCGGGGATGAAATACGTCACCGTCCAAGGTACAGGATTCAAAGGAAGACCGTTCAAATTGGCCGATTTCTTCTTATCTTTCACCTCGAATCCATCATCTTCTTCCCAATCGAACAACTGGAAAACGTTATTCGAGGAAATCAAACATGGCATTTCGTACAAAACCGATTGCCTTGACCCGAGTTCCGACGGCGATTCCGTCACGTGCGTTTCTTCCGGACTCGGACTCGGCCCGGAAGCGATTGAAGTTCGAATCGAAGGCGTGAAACACGAGAAAGACGACATTCACCCGTGGTACGGAAGTTTAGACGTCGTTCGAACTTGGATGAATCCTGTGCTCGAGATGCTTTAGCGTATAGTAGTGCGTAGTTTCTAGAGAATATTTTTAATAGCGAATACGTTAGGCGCGCCAATCTTTTTCTGAGTATATCTTTGCTCTCTTTCTCTCCAATCCACCAAAAAAAGGCGCAGGCGTGCGCGCGCGACATCGTGAAAGGGGCGCGCAAAAACGCTCTCTTTACGATGAGTACCCCTCCCCGCGTGCGCGTGGAGCTCGCCTCGTGTTCAAAAAGCGCGGGGAAACCGAATAAAAAGCTCGTCCTCGATGTTCCTTCGTCGTGTAAAACAATCAAGGATTTCATAGAAACGAAACTACGAAATTTTTCTTCTCGTCGAAAGACGAAGAATAAGATTCGGTTATCCCTAGACGGAGGATACGAAGTGCTCGAATCGAGTCCGATGAACGTATTGAGAGACGACGAGCGCGTTTTGGTGAGGTACGGGGAGGAGAGTAGCGAGGAAGAAGAAGAAGAAGAAGAAGAAGAAGAGGAGGAGGAGGAAAAAGGTACAGATACAAAAAGAGCTTCAACTGTAAAAGAGGACAAGAAAAAGAGGAGTAGAAGTGCAGAACGGAAAGTAAGCAAGAGAAGAAAAAAGAGAGAAGAGAAGAGACAAAGTGGAGGAATACGAGGAAGAGTACAGAAGAAACGGAGACTAGAAAACGATAGGAGTAGAAGTAGCAGCAGTACAAGTAGCGGCGCGAGAGAACGAGATGCAAAAGTGAAGATGATAACCGAAGGCGGTTTTCCAGTCGAGGAGAGAAGACGCGAAGAAGAAGAAGAAGAAGAAGAAGAAGAACCCGAAAGGTACGAGATTAAAGCGTTTGAAAAGTCGAGAGCGCAGAAGAGGTTTGGGAGGAACGACGCGTTGGTCGATTGGCCAAAGAATGAGAAGGAGTGGCGAAAGATGAAGAAGGAGAAACCTCTCGATTTCATCATGCATAAAGAGAAAATTGGAGAACAGTTCAGTATAGAACAGAACGGAAAGTTAGCCGAGGACGACCCGCTCGCCGCGTGGATGCATATTTTTAGATGCGGGGAAAATGTGGACGATATGCTCGCTAAGGAAGCGTTGGAGGACAAGAAAGCGAAGATCTTAAGCGAGGAGAGGAAGACACTTCAAAGAGCGAAACGAGTGAAGGATGTGTCTGATATTTTTCGCACGGACATATTAGCGTACAAGACGTTGACGATTAACGAAACCGACGGCACTCCCGAAGTGTCTAAATGGCTGAGAGGTTCTGTCCAACACGTCGACGTGAAGAACAAAACGATCAGACTTCGTCCAAATCCGGAGGATCGAGCGACTTCCGCCGGGCAATTGTGGTTTGAGAAACAGCTACCGGCGCCACCTCCTTACCAACCAAACGGTCTTTTAGAGCTTCCATTCGATGATTTCATGGAAGTTGTGTGCATTGGTGGACGTTCGATTTGGCACCAGCTGGATGTGACGGCCGAGTTCAGAGACGTGCCTAAAGAGTTGAGAAACGGCGCTGGGACGATACCGCCATCCGCGCTAGGCGTTCCGCGCGGACATGCGCCTAAACAAACTCAAGAACGAGTAGAAAATGAACAAGAACAATTGGAGTGGTGTATGAACGACAAGTGCGCTGGAAAAGAGTGGCATTTGAAACGAGACTGTCTCGAAGGTTTATCCGCGGAGGAGTTGCAAGCGAGAGGTATGATTTTACTCCACGACGAGGAAAACGCCGCAAATGGCGGGTACCGCTATTTCGTTCGTCCGGAGAACGCGTTTGGTAAGATTCTTGAAGACCATCAAGCGCGATACCTCCAGGAGACGATCGAAAGCGACCCTCGTGCGGAAACAGAAGTGCGCAAAGAAGCCGAAAATACCGTCAA
>Ga0066856_10001157_pt1 | contig 10248 bp, 9 predicted proteins | sample ETNtaG_5_FD_65605 | JGI IMG/M metagenome (GOLD analysis project Ga0066856, IMG submission 65605) | Marine microbial and viral communities from oxygen minimum zone, Eastern Pacific Ocean - ETNP201406SV205 | ecosystem: Environmental > Aquatic > Marine > Oceanic | place: Pacific Ocean: Eastern...
GCATTTCTCAACACCTTCATGATGTTCTCGGGACAGTTCGATGGCATCGATGCGTCGATGTTGAAGCCATACCCCCTGTTGATGAAATATCATGATCATATGGCCAACGATGCTCGTGTCAAAGCGTACTATGACCGCGATGATGATGAAATTCGGTGGGTCTACAAGCCCAATGCATTTAACGAAGCTTAACGTTCAAATGTGGGATTTGAGTTCAGGTTTCAAGTCGAAATTGAATTGACTTTTGGGCATCGTTTACATGCCTTCTTCTTTTTCTTCTTGATTTTACCACAACACTTTGATTTCATTTTTTTAGATTTCTTTCCGCATTGATTGCCACATCCACCAGCAGATGCATGATCGGCAAGTTCGACAATGGATAGATTCGGATCGAGTAAATTGGAGCTATGCCAGCCACAATAAGGACATGCAACCCATGTGTTCTGCAATTCTGCAGAGCAAACAACACATGCCCTCAGATTCTGCATGTAGATTCCTAATTTAGGGAGCCCTAAAAACTAATCGCCAAGATTCCATCAGCCAACCTCAAGATGAAGGATGTAACAAATCATTAAACGCAAATCAAATCAGCGAAAGGCATGGGTCAGCGTGGCGTACTTCTCATCAATGTGGGTACCCCGGATGAACCGACTGTGTCGTCCATTCGTACATACCTTCGAGAGTTCCTATTGGACCCGGACGTCATCGATATTCCTGCACCACTCCGTCATTTGTTGGTTCGAGGAATTATCCTTAGAACCCGACCGAAAAAAATTGCTCCGTTGTACCAAAAAATATGGATGGAAGATGGCTCCCCCCTGAGGGTGTATTCACAACGAATCACAGATCAACTCAACAACACATCTGAAGAACTTGCATTTGAATTTGCCATGCGGTACGGCAATCCAAGCATCGAATCTGGTTTGGAAAAGTTGCGTGAAAAAGGCGTAGACGAATTGCTTTTGTTCCCAATGTTTCCCCATTATGCGCAAGCGACAACCGAATCATCCCTCAAGCATGCGTACAAAATGCTTGAAGCGATGAATTGGTCACCAAAAATCATCGAAGCAGGGCACTTCGAGAATCACCCATCCTACATTCAACCCCTTTCGAATACGATCAAGCCACACCTCAGTGATGATGTGCACATCTTATTTTCCTACCACGGTCTACCAGTTTCACATGTCAAACGAATCGACCCTTCCAAAAAGCATTGTCAAAAGGTTGAAAATTGCTGTGAAATTTCATGCGATGCCAATAAGAAATGCTATGCCCATCAATGCACTATGACCACTTTTGAAGTGATCAAGAACCTTCAGTTAGAACCTCATCAATGGTCGATCAGCTACCAAAGCAGGCTTGGGCCTGTGCAATGGCTCACGCCATCGACCACTGACAAGGTCACAGAATTATTCAATCGTGGTGTTCGCAATTTGGTGATCATCGCTCCCGCCTTCCTTGCCGATGGTCTTGAAACATTAGAGGAACTTGACATCGGAATACGGGAGCAATTCATGGAATTAGGCGGGGAACACTTTGAAGTGATTCGTTGCTTAAACGATGACCAAGAATGGATTGAAGGTATGAGTTCGATTGTTTCTGAAAAATTTCAGATGCTGAATTAACTCAGAAGAGTTCAGCAATACGTTCTGCTTGATCGACCACATGGGTGATGGAGACGCCCGAAACGCTCCAGCCGGCTTGAGAACATTCACTCTGTTTATTGGCAATACCTTGTAGATGTCCGGGGAGGTATCTCGGTATCGAACGTTCCCCTATTTTCGAGAACAAAATAGGATCTGCCTTGGTTAAAATTCGACGAAGTGCCCGCTTCACGCTGGCTTCTTCTCCATCCCAGCGTTCATGCGGCACCATGATTCGAAACAATCGATGCCCCTTTGGCGCCCGAGATGTGGCATGAACATCGCTCTCATGGAGGATGCCGCTGATCGGTACGGATTCGTCCGGTATCAGCGTGCCATACCCAATCGGCACATCGTTGATATTTTCTTGAACATAGCCGACTGCAAACACGGACAGTTTTGACTGGGCCATTGTTTTTGATCCAGCAGACCACACAATGGCCGAAGGCTTCAGATCAAATTCTTGGCATACATGTTCAAGGCTTTCCGCCTTGAAATTGAGATGGATTGCTGTATTTTCCATCTGGTTCAATGATGAAATGAGCGCTTCGGTCAGGGTCGAGATGCCTCCTCGGAATGAGGCAGTTGAACCAGGCTTTGGGGAAAAAAGAGGGTAGGACTTGCTGATTTCCTTCCTCAATTTTCGCTTTCCAATTGGGGGTTTAGGTCCAAATTTGGTCAGTCCGGGCATTAAAAAATCAGCATCCACGTTGTGAGATGTATCATTGACAATCCCTAATGTCATCGCATCTGCGATGGTTTTGTTCGGTAGAATGTCGCCGACAGAGGCGCCACCTTTTCGAGATGAACGTATGCCATTATACAACTTCAACGGATTCATCTTCAGTAGGGTCCAGCGGGAGAGTTTGTGGGAGGTTCCATCCGTCCAAATCCACCTCGAATTGGCTTCCTTTCTCGAGGGGGAAAACTCCTGCTGTAGTCCTAAGTCCTGCACTAAACGCCATACTGCCGGATGTGGTCGAGTGGCGTTGACGGCAACATCACATAACCACTCTCCATCCTTCCATGTTTCGATGACGCCCCCAAGTCGATCAGCGTGTTCAATGAGATCGATGTGTATGTTTGGATTTTTTTGACCAATACGGTAGGCGATGCAAAGTCCAGACAGCCCGCCTCCAACGATGCATATCCGGCTTTTTTGGCCCAGTGATTCGTGAACAAGGAGCGGCCTTCGTAATTCTTGGCCGTGGCGAATCCAATCTTCTGGAGTCTGCATACATCTCACTCATGGGTGTCGAGCCAATCGATGGGGTGAACCAAAACATCGACTAATTTCTGCTCAGGTGTCCCGTGTCCAACTTCGTGGCAGTATTCCCAGCGGGAGGTAAGAGGCAGGGACATGAGTATACTCTCAATTCGACCATTCGTGGTGAGGCCAAACGTCGTTCCACGATCGTAGACGAGATTAAATTCAACATAACGACCTCGGCGTATCTGTTGCCACTCTTTCTCTTCATCCGAATAAGGAAGGTTCATTCTTCGTTCCAGTATTGGTATGTATGAATCAAGGAAAGAAGCACCACACTCACTGACAAACTGGAAACACTCTTCCTTCGTTCCGTTGTTCACATCATCAAAGAATATACCACCAACACCTCGCCTTTCGTCTCGATGTTTGATGTAAAAATAATCATCACACCACTTTTTGAATCTGTTGTAATCGGCAAGGGCATGGTTGTCGCAAGCCGTTTTTAGCACCTCGTGGAAGTGCACAGCATCCTCTTCATACAGATAACTCGGCGTCAAATCTGCTCCTCCTCCAAACCACCAACTTCCTTCTCGTTGACCATCACCTCGTTCGAAGTATCGGTAATTGGCATGAACGGTCGGAGCGTGAGGGTTGTGAGGATGAAGCACAAGGCTGAGCCCTGTGGCAAAGAAATCCAAATCCTCGTCACCAAGTTGTTGCCCCCCTCCCATCGCTCTTGCCGCTTCAGGGCGAAGCGTACCATGCACAACACTGACGTTGACGCCAGCCTTCTCGAATACGTTTCCATCGCTAAAGACGCGGCTACGACCACCGCCTCCCTCTTCGCGTTGCCAGGAATCTTCTCGGTAGGTTGACCCGTCAATTTCTTTCAATGCATCACAGATTGTGTCCTGGAGTTGGTGGACCATGTCGACCATCTTTTGGCGCATATCTAACCCTCAGTAATCGTTCGCAAGACGGTTTCGACACATTCGATTCGAGCGCCGGGTGCGAAACCATGGCCCAGATTGAACACATGCCCGGGTTCACTACCGGCAGCATTGAGCACGTCAAGAGTGGCCCTACGTGCAACATCGACTGAACCATGAAGAAGTGAAGGATCAAGGTTTCCTTGGAATGAAAATGCGTCGCCGTGAAGCTTTCTGTTCATTGCTAAATCATCTCTCCAGTCGAGCGATACTGTGTTGATATCCAATTCTCGAATAGCAGAATGAAGATGACCAGAGCCTTTGGCATAGTGGATGATTGGTACATCAGCACCAACTTTTTCTCTGAACACTTCAATGGTTTTGGAAGTGGCGGGCATGGCGAATGTTCTGTAATCATTAACCGATAATAGGCCAGCCCATGTGTCAAACAGTTGCACAGCATCAGCGCCTCCATGAAGCACCTGATCGGCGAGCAAATCACCGAGTGCTTCAGCCATGGTTTGGAAGAGATTGTGCGCTGCTTCTGGTTGGGAATAGACCTTCGCCCTCGCATTGTGAAAGTCCTTGTCGCCTGTACCTCCGGACAACAAATACATACAAACGGTCCACGGGCAACCGACGAAGCCCAATTTGGCAAGGTCGCCCAAATCGTCATCCAAGGAGCGCAAACCATCTGCTGCCCAAGGTGCGTGTTTTCGAGCTTCGAACCTCGTCCAGTCATCAACATCAGAGAATTCAAAATCACTGATCCGTATGCCTCCGCCATATTCGACATCATACCCTAAACTTGGGAGGGGTGTCAGGATGTCGCTGAAGATGATTGCTGCGTCGATACCGTTGTATCTCTTCAAAGGTTGAAGTGTAATTTCCTTGCACAAATCAACCTCTTGACAACGCTCCCAGAAATTATACTGTGAAGCAATTTCACGGTACTCTGGAAGGTGTCTTCCAGCTTGTCGCATAAACCAAACCGGTGTCCTGTCAACAGGACGGCGTTGAAGCGCAGCCAGGATTCGTTCTTGTCCGTTCATATCGACAACTCCATTTCAGTCAGCACTTCGTCCATGGCTACGACAAAGTCTGCTATGTGCTGCTCGGTGTGAGCCGTCGATAAGAATCCAACTTCATATGCGGACGGTGCGAGCATGAAACCTTTTGAGAGAAGTGCGCGGTGTACTTTCGAATACAAGACACCAGCATCCGATGGAATCTCTGCTGCACTTTGTGGGGCTGAACCAGAACCCGGTGAGAACCAAAACAGGCTTGCCTGTCGAACGAGCGTCATCGGTTTTCCGTGCTTTTCGAGGACGTGATTCATTTGTTCTTCCATACTTTGGCCAAGTTGTTCAAGTTGTACATAGGTCTCTTGTGTCAGCAAATCAAGCGTCTTGATCCCTGCTGTCATTGCCAGTGGATTGCCTGAGAGGGTGCCTGCTTGGTAGACTGGGCCAATTGGAGAGAGCATATCCATGATTTCTTTTCGGGCGCCATAGGCTCCAACTGGAAGGCCACCTCCAATCACTTTCCCAAGCGCTGTGATGTCAGGTTGCACGCCACAATGGGCTCCATAACTGCCTTGAGGAAAACGGAAACCGCTGATGACTTCATCGAAAATAAGCAAGGCACCACTTTGGTCGCACAACTTCCGAAGCGCTTGCAAGAATTCCTTTGATTGCAGGAGAAGACCGTTATTTGCTGGTAGCGGCTCAATCACAACTGCAGCAATTTCCTTGCCATGTTCTTGGAAGAGGTATTCCACCGCTTCCACATCATTGAGCGACGAAACAAGCGTTGTTGCGATTGTGTCTGAGGGAATACCGGGGCTGCTCGCAATGCCAAACGTGGCAAGGCCACTACCACCCTTGACCATGAGGGAGTCAACATGGCCATGATAACAACCATCGAATTTGACCAATATGTCCCGTCCAGTGAACCCTCTTGCAAGTCGTACTGCGCTCATAACGGCCTCTGTTCCAGAAGACACGAATCGGACTTTGTCAATATGATCGAATCGTTTTTTGACCATTTTTGAGAGTTCCATTTCTCCTCTGTGAGGCGCACCAAACGAAGTGCCTTTGAGCATGGATGATTGTAATTGATTCAAAATATCAGGGTGGGAATGTCCATGGATCAATGGCCCCCATGATTGGACAAAATCAATCAATTCGTTTCCATCGACATCTGTGACGATGGCTCCTTTCGCCTTTTCAAAATAAATTGGATAGCCATGGACCGATTTGAAGGCGCGGACGGGTGAATTCACTCCACCCACAAGATGCTCCATGGCTTCGGTGTGAAGCATATTGGAAACAGTACGATCCATTTCCATGTTCACACCACCCATCCATTTTGAAGCGCTTCCCGGGCGTGGTAGGAGACAATGATGTCAGCACCTGCACGCTGAAATGAGGCGAGGATTTCTTGCACCATGGCACCTCGAGCGGCATCATCTGAGGTTGAGTTCATGACCATTGAGTATTCTCCACTGACGTTGTAGACGGCGGTCGGTCGATTGATGCTGTCGGCGACTCTGCGCAAGACATCCAAGTAAGGAAGCCCGGGCTTCACCATGATGATGTCAGCGCCCTCAGCTTCGTCAAGCGATGCTTCAAGGAGGGCTTCTTTGTACCCGGCACGGGGGTCCATCTGGTATGTTCGACGGTCTCCAGTTTCTGGTGATGAGTCTGCAGCACCCCTGAATGGGCCATAGAAGGCGGAGGCATATTTTACGGCGTAGGACATGATTCCAGTCGTGTGTTGGTGGGCGCGTTCAAGGGCCTGACGAATGTGTTTTACTCGTCCATCCATCATGTCTGAACAAGCGATGTAATCCGTGCCAGATTTGGCGTGGAGTAAGGCGATTCGGGCGAGTTGTTCAACGCTTGAATCGTTTTGGATTTCGTTATGCTCGACAAATCCACAGTGCCCGTGGTCTGTTGATGTGCACAAGCACAAATCAGTCATCACGACGATTTGATCACCATAGGCTTCTTTGATGGCGCGAACTGCTTGGTAGAGATGCATTGTGTCATCCAAGCAGGCCGTTGCGTGTGGGTCTTTCATGCCAGCCGGCATGACTGGAAAGAGCATCACATTTCGAATACCAATGGCAAAGTCATCGTGAATTGTATTCATGAGCACATCAATCGATTGTCGTTGAATCCCAGGCATATTCTCGATGGAGTCGTTCACACCTTGACCTTCGACGATGAAGTATGGTTGAACCAACGAAGAGGACAGTGAGGAATCATGCAAGAGGTTGCGTCGGGCAACCGTTGCTCGATTAATACGTGGCCGTATGTTCATTTATTGCTCACCCGTTTCGTTCCACCATTGCGTGATGTAATCTGCCGTAGGACCTTTGAGAACTTGTACGTTCGATTCGGAAAATTGCTCCATTTTTTCCAACTGAGCTTTCGTGCTTTCGCCCATGACCAGTATGGTGGACGCTATCGGCAGTGAGTTATCAACCCATGCAAGGGCCGAAGAAGGTGATGAAAGCAGTAACACATCATCCTTTGATGAGGAGAATGAATCTACTTTTTTGGTTTTGTTTTCATACCCTATCCAGCGTTGAACCTCAAAGCCTGATTGTTTCAAAGCCTCTGCAAAAGAATCATCCGCACGGTTTGATTGAGGCAGAAGAAGTAAATTGGTAGGCTCAATATTTTCTCGTATGTAGGTTGCAAAGTCTTTCGAATTTCTTGCTCTGCCGCAAATAGAGGCTGTAATTCCCAATTTGAAACAAGCACGAGCAGTGCCTTCGCCAATGGCGACCCATTGTATCCGGCGGTATTCGGGGATGCTCTCAGAAATCTCTGCTGCACATCGGGCGGCAAATGGCGAGGTCAAAAGCAGGAGCGGCCATTTCCTTCGATCGCTGATGGTGTCAAGATTGAGATGAGGCCAGTTGCCTTTGAGGGGTTGGAGATCCAAAACAGGATGGTTCACCACACGAATGCCTTCAGATTGTAATCGCATGGCAAGACGTTCTGAATTAAGCGTCGAAATCAATTGCCTTCCATCGTTCACCACCACCGGTGGCTCTGCTTTCTGTTCGGGCGCTTGGGCGACGAAATCTTCCACAGGCCCATTGTAATCCAAGGTGTGAAAGCGTTCACCGCGGCAATGTAAATCGCGCCAATTTTTGGGTGACACCTTCACATTTAAGCGACCTGATTTCGATCGAATTCCAGCAGGAAATAGGCATCCACCGCCGAGATTTTGTAATTGTTCTCGTTCGCTGAGCACCTCTTTTTCGGTGGCGGTATGATTCAAAACCTTCCTAAATACACTCATTTCTTCAAAGCGTTTTGTCGCACAATGAACTGAAATAGCCCCTTGCCCGGGAGCTGTTGGCCATTGTGCTTCATCGATTCGCTGACAACTCAATGCCAACATCCAATCTTCTAACGCTCCATCTTCGTGCAATCTCTTCAGTCCAACTTCTGCAAGGACGAGCGCATCAACTCGCCCTTGTTTTAGGCGGAGCAATCTGGTTTGAACCTGTCCACGGACTGCAAGAGGGAGCAAATCGGGTCGCTGACTCAACAAAAAAGATTGACGGCGACCCGAAACGGTACCAATGGTGGCTCCCCGATCGAGCGATGCCAACACATCGGGCAAGGTTGTTGAGGCGTTGGAAGCGAGCACCTCTGCTAAGGTCGTTGATTTTCCTGTGCGTTGAGAAAGCAACACATCACTGGTACAGCCTCGCTCTAGGTAAGACAAATGTGAGATTCCAGGCGTTTCAAATGTGGGAACATCTTTGCTTGAATGGACAGCGACATCGATTTTTCCGGTCAAAAGTTCTTCGTCAATTCCATGGACGAATTGTCCAACAGAGGTGGCCAGATCGCCTCCAACCGAGCGGTCTCCTGATGAAGTAATTTCAATGATTTTTGTCGAGATTCCCGACGTTTCAAGAAGATGAGCAACTTTTCGTGCTTGCCAAAGTGCAAGAGGGGATGAACGGGTCCCAATTCGAACAGGGTTCACCCTAGGACCTCCGCAAGGTCGGATTTAGCGTTCAATTCAAGCATGGTTTTGCCAACATCTGAAGCGATCACAGAAAGCAAATCGCTGTCGACTTCGCGTTGAGTTTGGAGAATTAACTGTTCAAGATCATGAATTCTGAAGGCCCCAGTTTGAGTGCAGATCCACGTTGCGATTTCTCGTGAAAAGGCCTGCATTGTAGCGTCTTGGTCGGTGTTTACACTCCAATCTTTTGCCATAGAATCGAGTTTTGAATAAATGAATGTTCGGAACTTTGCGTCCGACCTGTTCGACAGAGCCGATAGGAATTCGTCGGTAATATTGCCCAACACCACATCGCCTTTTTCCAAGGTTGAAGCATAATCCCAATCGACACCGAGTTTGTGCGCTGCGCGAATCCAGGTATCCATGCCCAACAGTTTTTGATGCGAGTGTACACCATTTCGTGCGACTGAAGGGGGCCAAGAAAAGTCCATGACTGTGCATGCCTGTTCGACTGGAATTTGATTGGCGTCAAAGTACGTTGGTTTTGCCGAACGTATGGTGGATATGATCACATCAGAGGTATGACTCTTTGAATTCCACTCCTCAAATGTCATCATGTTCAATTCGGAGGCTAAACCCTGATTTCTCAATCGTGATTTTTCGGGAGATCGAGAGACGACGGTGATGCTGTTCTGTTGGAGTTGCTGGAGCGTTTCAACGGCTTTTTGACCCATCTCACCAAAGCCAAGAACAACACAATTTGCTTGCCCTTTGTCTTTGAGGATCTCTTGCAATGTGGATGTGGCTAGATTAAGCATTGATTCAGTTGTTTTGTTGAAGCCAAATTCTTTGCGAAGGGTTCGGTTTGCAGCGACCACATGATGGAAGAACGATTCATTCGTCTTGTCGATGAGGTCATGCTTTCGATGCCATGCGACTGCACTCCGAAATTGACCCATAACTTGCAATTCGCCAATCATGAACGAATCAAGACCACTGCAAATTTTGACCAGTGATTTCCACGCATCAATTCCGGTGTAATGTTGAAACGGGAGGTCTGTCATTCCAGTGTGTTCCTCGAGTTTTTGAGCGAGCCGCTCACAGGTGGTGTTGAATCCAAGATAGAGGATTCGATTGCAAGTTGAAAACTCAAAAATATCGTGATTAAGGGTCTCTTTAAGTTGTGAAAGATGAGACAATTTTTCCTCTTTGTTCATTCCTTCAGTCGTCAGACTTCGCGCCACATGTATGTTTTCTGAATTGAATTTCATGGCCACCAATGCCACGTTATTCATCAGTGCTTTTGGATCGTGGAAATCGCCATCCACTTCGGAGGCATGCGGTTGTTGAACGAACCTTTTCAGGTTGATTTCGAGAATGCGTTCGCCGGTCAAACCTCACCCTCATTTTTTCGGCGGCGCCCCACTATTCAAAACTGTGGTTTTGCCATTGTCGTAAAGAATTC
>Ga0066856_10001158_pt1 | contig 10232 bp, 4 predicted proteins | sample ETNtaG_5_FD_65605 | JGI IMG/M metagenome (GOLD analysis project Ga0066856, IMG submission 65605) | Marine microbial and viral communities from oxygen minimum zone, Eastern Pacific Ocean - ETNP201406SV205 | ecosystem: Environmental > Aquatic > Marine > Oceanic | place: Pacific Ocean: Eastern...
TTTCTGTTCGTGGGCGAAATTTCAGCGCGATCGAAAAACGTTTAAATAGGCTTTGGTTCATTTGCGACAAATTCTATTTTATTAGGCCGATTAGTGATTTTAACCTATACCTATTTTTTACCAAAAAAAAAATTTTTGGATCTTCTTTTTTATATGGCATTTGTGGCGAAAATTGAATTGGATAATCCAATATTGTACAAGACCAAGAGAAGAAGAGGGCGTGTGCCACACAAGCTCTTTTTTGTGCCGAAAAATCCCATACAATTTTCGCGCGTTTTCCCGTCTTGGTTGTGCGCGTTGAAGAAGAAGACAAAGAAGACAAAGAAGAAGAAGGACGACGATGATGCGGTGTTTTTGTTGTGGCGGCGGTGTTCCGTCGTTTGCGTCGTCGTCGTCGTCGTTTGATGATGATCTCAAAGCGCGGAAAAAAATCGACGCTTCGCGTCGACGTCCATCACCATCGTCATCGTCGTCGAGACGACTGCGTCGTCATCGTCATCATCATCGCGAGATGTCGCGCGTTTCCGGATCGTACTCGGACCACCACCACGAGAGCGAGACGACCGGGTTGTCCATCGACGATGTGTCGCCGCTGCCACCGTCGTCGCCGCTGAAATTGTCAATTCAAGACCGAGTGCGCTTGAAAAGCGGGAACAGATTTCAATCGATCGTCTGTCTAGGCACCAGCCCGAGAGTCGTGCACACGGACGCAGTATTCGTGGACGGGGAAGATGTGTTTGGCATGCACGACGAGTACCGAGACGAGAAGAGAAAACGAGGAGAAGGAGAAGACGACAAAGACGTAGACGATATCTCGTCCGAACTGATGCAAAATTCCGCGTTCGCGGTGGAGATGGCCGTGAGGAAGATTCGATCGACGTATTTCGCGGCGACGACGAGGGAAAACAGACATTACTTAGTGCGAGAAGAACGAGGCAAAGATGGAGGCGTGATCGACCTGAGCATTCGCGAAGCGAGATTATCGGAACGGTTGAGAAGACGAATGGAAAACGAACAGATAAGTCAAATAGAAAGGATGGGGAGAGGATTCCCCATTTTGGATGTTTAATCCGCCGCGGTATAGAAAAATTTATTTTGTAAAAATATAATGCAGTTGTTGTAATCTAGAGCGTGCGAGACATTAATGCTATGTGCTAAAACTTAAAATACAATACGTAAAGGAAGGATTAGAGACACCTTGTGTTCTCGTCACCAGTGCGATCTTTCTCGTAAACCTTTCAAAATGCGCTCGAAGGAACACATTTCCGTCGCCGTGAAACCGTCGACGAAAGACGAGCTTTTTTTACCCGCAAACTTTTTCAAATTCGATTGACTCAAATACGTTTTCAAAACGATTTTGGCGCTGTCTGGGTTACGGAACGCTTCGGCGATGCGTAAGCACGAAAACAAAGCATCCGCAGCGATTGCAGTTTGCTTGAAATCGTTGGCGAGTAAAGAGACGGCGTAAAATAACGCTGCCGGATTGTCCTGGAGTCGACGAAGTAACTGAACGATGAATTTCTCGTCATTCGTCTTCATTGACGCATTGACAATCTCGGCAAACGCAGATTTTACGCCAACAAGCGCTAACGCGAGCTCTCTATCAATATTATCCACAGAAATAGTCCATGTTTTTCTCACAGAGTCGTACGGAAGCAATAAAGCGAACTTTGACGCTTCCACCGGCGAAGCAGAACTGCTACTTGAAGACTTGTTCAACAGTTCTATCGCGTGTGACTTGGAGAGAAGAGCAAACTTCGAGTCATCTACCAATTGCTTCTTTCTTTTCTTTAGCTTAGTCGTCGATGCGAGCGCGATGCACTCCTTCGCGAAGGAAAGTTCACCAGATTTGCTCAAGAGATTGAACCACATTGATGATAAGACGCTTTCGATGACATTTTCTCCTGCGTCATCTTCGAGCAATCTCGCCCACGGCGCGATATCTTCCCACAAGAACAAAACATCTCGAACAGCATTTAATTGATTCAAATTTGAAACGTCTACTTTCGCGAGAGCGTCGTCGACGAATGCTTTTGCACTCGCAAAATCGACTAAATCAGATTCGGAAATTTTCTTCGTCGACGCGAGCGCTTTCAAACAACTTTCGCTTTGAATCAGAAATAAACGGGGAACACCTGGTGTGTGTTGTTGTACAGGGGGAGGAGGAGACGGAGGAGGAAAAGAAGAAGAAGAAGAAGAAGAAGAAGAAGAAGAAGAAGAAGAATCTATTGGTAGCGGTGGTGGTGGTGGTGGCGGCGGGGAAGAATCTGCTTTCACTCCTTCTGTATCTTCTTCAGCCTTGATAGTTTCTTCTTTCTCTTTTTGTTCTTCATCGACAACCAGCGGAGTGGCGACAGCCTCGGCTGATGTAGTATCGTCAACGTTCATCATCACCATCTCAGAAGTGATGTCCGATATCCACGGCACGTCGTTGCTACTCAGCAAATTGACGACAAACGCGCGATCGTTGTCATTTACGGTTTCTCCGACAAATCTCTCGAGTCGAGCAATCGTCTCTCTCCGGATTATGTTCAGTACCAACGCTTTCTCCTTGTCGCTACACCCGTCGTTGGTGCCGAGAGACTTGACGGTCATGCTTTCGAGCTTCTTCGCGTCGAATGCATTTTCATCGAGCGCGATTTCTAACGCGTTCGAACATATTGCAGAGAGCAGAGACTTGTAATCTTCGTTTTTCATCCATGAAGAAGAAGAAGAAGCATAAATCTCAGCGACGGCGAGAGCGGAGACAAAAGGCTCGCTGTTGTTCGAAACCATCCACGACGACACGACATCCACCAACGCCGCTACGCTCGTCTCCTCGCACACGTTGACGTTTGCCTCGAGCGCGTCGAGTTTATCTGGATGTAATCGCGGTAACGCATTTTCTACCAGGTGCACAACCTCGAGGTTTTTCAAAGCGCGTTTTGATTTTTCTGTGAAAGCGATATCGCCGTCAGAAGTAGAAGAATTTTCGAGTTCGTAAAGAACGTCCGAATACACTGTAATCTTCAACGCGCGGGAGGCTTCGGTGAGGAAGGCATTTTTATCGCCTGTATCTGTCAATAAGAATTTCAAGTAGGCTGAATCCAAAAAGGAAAGCGCTGAGCACGCGCATTCCCATCTCGATTCCGGCGTCGACCGTTTCTTTTTCGTCGCCGTCGTCGTCGCTTCTCTCAAAACAGTCGTCACTGCCGAAGCAAAGATGCTTTCCGACGTAATGGGTGAACTTGCAAACGCTTTTACGAGCGCAGACGCGAGCGCGTTCGGGAATTCGGGACGCACTTTCGAAGCAACCTCGTTTGCAAACAGTTTCGAAATCTCAATCGCAGAGGATTTCGCGTGTATTGCGCCATCCGATTGAAAGATTTGAAACACATCGAGCGAAGGGACGAATTCTTTAAACATATCGAGACGCATCAAAGCGTCCTCATAAGACGCAATCTTGAAATACGATTGCAGCACGTCAACGCGTCGTCCGTTTGAAACTATAGGCCAAGCGATGCGCGTCAAGACGTCAATCAAAGAGGAAGATTTTTGCTCATTTGTTCTCGTTTTCAAAGCTTCCGCATATGCGTTCAGCAACGTTTCATCGTTTTCGAAATTCGATTCAAAGAAAATCTCTGTTCGTGAAATGTACACGTCGCGCGGATCAACTCCGTACGTGTCCGCGAGTCGCAAGCAAAGTCTCAAAACATTCGAAGGTGGCGTCGATGAGCCGCTCGATATTTCCTCATCGTTAGATTTTGATTTCGGCAGACGCAATAAATCGGCATCCGAAACGTCGCTGCTCGCCAACGCAAGAACTGCTTTCGCGCGGTACCCGTATTCACCTGAGGAAAGGCTACACGCGATATTGGCATCAGCTGCAACGAACGCGTTTGCATCGAAATTTTCTCGTCCGAGCAAAAATGCCAACGTCTCTGCATCCGTCATGGCGTGAACTCGAGAACGATACTTACCAGCCAATTTCGCGTCGACGGTTCCGCTGTGTTGCAACGCGTTCGTCAGATCACTCATACTCGCCGAGGCGAAGGACGACGCGTCGTTATGAACGTTCGTATTATCTCCGCTACCATAATCTAACGCCCTCGCGGCTCTCGAATAGAATCCAAGAGACAATAAAATACGAAGTGCGTGTCCGCTCGACGCTTTCGCCGCGAGTTCATCTACCACGTCCCCGGCAAGATTCGGATCCTCAATCATCGCGAGATAAGCGAACGATTTCGCACACGCGACTTGCGGGAGTTTTGGGAACTGTTGCTGATCGGAGTTCTGTCTCGCTTTCTTCGACGAAAACTTTGCAAGTTCATCAATTTTTTTTAGCATTAACGGTTCCTCTTCGCGCAAAAACGATACCAACATTTTATCTGATGCTTCCGTACCTTTCAAACCAAAATCATATAACGCATTCGAAAAAGGAGAAGGTGATGATGATGATGATGATGACGACGACGACGATGAGCGTTGTTCCTCGACCTGTGCCCTTTGCCACTCGTCTAAAAGTCCAGGCACTTGAGATGCTGGACAATGCGAAAGTGCGAAGGATAACAAAGTCAATCGCGTCTTCACCATCAACTGATTGCTACTACTCCCAAGAGCCGAGCAGAGTCGCCAGCATTCGCTATAGTCGTTCGCAACGAGGCGCAAAGACATACGAGCAGAAGCTTGTATATCTCTTTGTGCGGAGAACGCGTACTCAGCACACATCAACTCAACACGAAGTGCGTGTACACCGAGACAGTTTCCAACGTCTATGAGTTCGTCCAGGCGCAAATAGTTTCTTTTCGGGTTCCCAGCGAGACAGGAGGATAAGATACTCTCTCGATCGTCTTTCGCGTTTTCAAACTCGAGTGGCGCTATGAAGACGTTAAAATCGCCGAGTTTTCGAAGCGTGTCAATCAAATACAATTCTTCGAGTACTTCAGGGTAGCACGATCCAGTCTCCGCATCGAGAGGTATCATTCGCAAGACGGTATCAGCATTTATGATTGCGTGGTCATTGATGGATAATGCAGCGCGTATTAAATCCTTCGCGACTTCAAGAAGGAGCGGTAACGCATATTCTTTAGTTGGTAAAATTGGAATCGAATGATTTTCGGACCGATGAATGTGTTTCTTTGCTGCCGACCACGCTTGATTGCGCAACTGACTACGAACAAGCTTCTCTAAAGCAAAGAGTAAAATTCCGGAATCTTCCTTGTACTCGACTTTCGGAAAAGCGCCGTGAAGAAGCGTTCGAATATCTTTGAACAAACTGAGCCATCCAGAATCGTTGAGTTTGCGGATACTTTCCTCGTCTAAAATATCAACTAAAAGTTCTCTCGCAAACGTCTCATTCGCCGCAGCTTCCGATAGTTCACGCAACGATATTTCAAACACATCATTGCGAGAAAGAATGACTTCCGCAGCGTCGATAAAACAAAGCAGACGTTTGATAACTACATCTTCTTCATTGGCGTTGATGATGTCATCGTTGTCGCTATCGTCCTCGTTGCTCAAAACGAGATCCAACAATATCGACTTGAGTTTTACAATGGAGCGTTTATCGATGCGCGCAAACGAGTGCGTAACCTCCGAAACGACACGGTCGATACCTTTTAAACCACCGAGATGGGATTTGGCATTTTCCAAACCATTTTTCGTAAACCACTGTAAAGCGCGAGAAAAATAGGCCAGCTGCGATGGTCTATCGAACGCGATTGAAACGAGCCATTTTCCTAACAACGTTTGCATCGTCGTTGGGCCTTCATCGTCATCAACGCACAGGTACCGAGTCACAATGTCAAGCATTGACCACACGTTATCTATCGTGGTATCTTCGTCGTTCAACAGCAAAGATATTTTTTCACTCGATGATTTTCCATGAAACTCTCTCAAAGATACCGAGTACACGCGCATTTGAAAAAGCGCATCGATGTCGTTGTACGCCTCTTTGAGGAACACAAACGCGCAGAGCGAAGACGCACTTTGCAGTGCATTTGAGACGCTCGCGTTTTCCAAACAACTATTCGAAGAAGATACAACAGCAGCTAAGAAGTCGCGCGCGTTGGATAACGATCCAGAACGTTCATCAATCTGAAATGCGCGTTCGATGACCCATTGTCCAATGTTCGTTGTTCGATCAACCGCATCGTCATCCGCGTCTCGTTCTATCGTCGAGTGTAATGGAATCACTTTCGCAGAGCCGTCATCTCGTTCAACGACTAACGTCATTCCGTGTTCCTTGGAAACGGTTTTCTGTAATGTGACAGATGATTCGCACCAATCGGGGGCCCGAAGTTGGTGTTTTCTACCTGAAGAAGTATCGCACCCATCTATAATCTCGATTAATACTCGTTTATATTCCGAGACGCTAGCACACTCTGGAATCTCTGCTAATATGTCTAATAAATCGTGATTGCGAAACCACTCTTTATGTCTTTGCAACAATATTTCCAATCCCCGAGCGTTTCCAGCTCTTGCAACCGCTTTAGCCGCATCTAAGTAATCTACAAATCGAAAACTTTCGAACGCCGAGGATGAGAAGTTTCCTAGGTGCATCGCCCGAAGAGTTTCGAGTCGATCCAACGCACCAAGAGCCACTAATCGCGCCCGAAGCCACCATTTGGATTCTTCACCGGTATAATCATTTCTACTACTGCTAAACCTTTCTGTTTCAGCGACGACTCGAGACAGAAACAGCTTTTGCGTCTCATACGTCGGAGCGACGCGCAACAAACACTCCGCGACAACCCACTTTCGATCCGATATGGAAGACAACGTTTCAATCACCAACGAAGCCAAGGTCCCCGCATTTTTACTACTGCTAATATTGTTACTATTCTTGTGTAAATCATCGACGAGAGCGAACCATTTTTTCTTGTACAAATCATTCGTGTCCAATTCGTACGCATTTGCCAGTTCGAGCGCTTCGTCCCAGCATTTCATATCGAGATATTTCTCAAACATTTCTTCGGGCGTTCTTTCCTCGATGGTGATTAATCGCCACGATTGGTCGTTTTCCGGAAACGATTCAAGCACGCACACTCGTTTTAATTCTTTTTTACTGGTACTGGTGATTTCAACGATGCCTGAAACGTGGGCGAATGTTCCTTGAAATAAAATCGTGCCGTTAGCGTCATCGCGCAAAGTGAACTCACCGGACTCGTCGTTTGAAAAAGCCGAGACGTTATTAGATAAAAGCGTCGCAGAGGACGCTGGTTGGTTTGCGTTGAATGCACTATTGTCATCATCTACGCATGAAATGCGTTGATATTGATTCTCTCCAACGTTAAACTCGCCATCACCTGTAAACCCTGTTTCCCAGAGCGACGCGCTTCGCGTACTCCCGTCGAAAATACCTACTCGAGTCGTTGCGTTTGGTGCGGCGGCGTCTATGCTCACGTCGCAACGCGAAGACGATATTATTTTGTTTTTACTTTTAGCAGAAGAAGCTTTCCCCGATGCAACGACTGGAAATCCATTTTCTGATGCGCCACTAAAACTATACATCGTCACGCACGTCCTTTCTTCTTCGGCTTCGTCGTTTTCAGACGTAGCGCCGCCGACGACGGTGACCGTTTGCGTCTTCTCGTCTACTTGGAAGCCTTTAACAGAAACCATACCTTCTACGTTCTTCAGCGCGATTTTCTTCATTTGACTTGAATTCCGAATTACCACGTCATCTTCGCTTGTAAACTCAATCGCACGTATTTCCAACTGACACCGGTTCCTCTTCCATTTCTTTTTCCTGAATATGTTCCATCCGCTCGAGTAAAACGAACGTTCCACGAGCGCGCAAAACAAGTGCTTACCCTCTCTTTCCGCGGGTGTGATACACCCGCCCACGATGCGTTCGTTCTCTTTCAACTCCTCTTTCAAGTCCACCGTAACAACTCTTCGTCCAACGCGCGTGTGTACAAACACAGCGCATTTTCCTACCGCGCACGTAAAAAATTGCCCGTCCTGCGACCACGCGCTCGAGGTCACGACGCGCACATCCTTCTTCTCCTTCCTTTGTGCATCATCATCAACCTCATCGCAATCGAAACGTAACGACACTAAAGGCCGGTCTAAATCTCGCCCGCGGAAGACGAACGCGCGCGCACCATCCGTCACCAGAATCGAAGCGCTTTCCTCTTCCTCTTCCTCTTTTCCCGTTTGGTTCATAAAGTTCTCTCTTGCCTTGACGCGAGGGGACGCGACGACGTGCACTCGGTCGCCGACCGGAGGCACAGGTAACGCCGACGACGACCAATGCTGGTTTCTGTCGTCGTCGCCCGAGTCGTAGTGCACCAAAACGTCCCGCAGCATCGTCAAAGTCGTCAAAATCAATCGGCGTTTTTTTGTCGTGGTGTTCTGTTCAATCTCTCGTTCTTCGTCTCATTCGCTTTTGTCGTATTCTCGTCGTCGTCTTCGTTGGAAAGACCAAGCGTCTCTCTCTCTCTCTCCGCACTTCGCTCTCTTTTCTCTCGTCGCGGTTGTGTTGGTGGTGGTGGTGGTGGTGGTGTCGCGCGTATACGTTTGTGCCCTTCTCTTTTACACAAACAAACGTTTTCTTTTTTTGTGTTTAGGGTTTTATATATACCCTAAACAGAAAAAAGGGAGGGAGGTGTGTTTTAGGGGTCTTTTGGTGCACAGAATAATACCTAATCATGTATCATCATCATGTCGCGAGAGTTCCAGTTCGAGAACGAAAAATCCGTGTGTTGGAAAACAACCATCGCGCCGAATTTGCCGCTGAAAATGCATCGACACGATAGGTATCGCGTCGTCGTCGCCTTGCGTGGAGGAACTCTGAAAAAGACGGAAGAAGACGGGACGAAATCTGATTTGGTGTTTGAAACGGGGAAAGCGTATTACTTACCTCCGGACCCGCCGAACGAGCTACACGCCGATATCAACGAAGGCGAGGAGGACGTGGTGGTTATGGTGTGCGAGTTTAAAAACGAGGGCGAACCGGCGACCGGGGCGGAGATGTGCGAGTGCGGAGGAGAAGACATAGATTGCACAAAATGCCCGGGCAGGTTTAAAGGATTTAGTTTAGAAGGGAACAGAGCAAGCGATAACTGGCATAACTGGCAACCGCCGACGACGAAGAGGGAATGATGATGTGGTTTTTTGTAACGTATTTACCAACGCGCTTCAAAAGCTATGACTTTATTTATGATACGGAACGCGCTTCGTCAGCTAACCTTTCCAGATTTTCTTTGACTCTCGTTTGAATCGTTCGTTCTAAAACCTTCGCGAACTCCATGTACGTTGCTTTAGCAAGCAACCACTCCTGGTCCAAAATCTCAAACGCGTCGCAGTAGAGCTCGTGAAAGACGGAAACGATACCTACTCCGTTTTCGTCGAAGCGACTACCGCTCGCAATACTACCGCTATGTCTCCTAATCAACTCGAAAAAACCAACCACGCATTTATCTACCCTCAACGTTTCACCAACCGTTCCGTTTCTTATGATTCCATCCACGTCTAATAATTTCGTCAATTCGTGCGTCACGTTCACGCCCGCCGCCGCGAACGGGTACTCCCAATCGCTCCTTGTACCGTTTTTCTTCTCCACTAAAACTTTGAACGAATCCTTCCTCGTCTGCGCGAAATAGACCAAATTTTCTAACGCGAATACACCGCACCCTCGCAAATCTGTCGATGGATGCGTGCCTTGCCATCCCATTTCTTTCCATTTTTCGGATGCGGAGCCTAAACGCGGTTGACGACGAGGAGAAGAAGAAGAAGAAGAAGCTGACGCCGACGACGGAAACATCACTCCGTCTTCCTCGAAACAACTCCTCCACAACGTCTCGAGCATCTCCACGTGCTCCGTTTGCATTTCATCGTAAGCGACATCCAAGCGAGTTCGAATGTTTACGGCCGTTTCCAAACTCGCATTGGTCAAAGTCGCGTCGTGCTTTCCATCGTCGTCGTCGCGCCCGGTAAACGCAGAAGAAAGAAACTTGCTCAATTTCGCAAAGAAATGCCCGACGTACTCCACAACCGCCGCGAACGCGTGTTCGACAAAAGCGTTCTGATCGTGTTCCGCTCTATGATATCGTTCGTATTTGTTGTCTTCGTCGTCGTCACCTCTTTTCCCGGGTTCGTCGTCGGTCAACGTTCTTTTCCGCCGAATCCCACGCTTCTCCGCTTTATTAAAGTTACGTTTGATGGTTTCTTTGCCATCATCATCATCATCAACATCATCGTCGTCGTCAAAACGACTTTGATGATGACTCCCCAAAGTCGTCATCAAA
>Ga0066856_10001160_pt1 | contig 10226 bp, 4 predicted proteins | sample ETNtaG_5_FD_65605 | JGI IMG/M metagenome (GOLD analysis project Ga0066856, IMG submission 65605) | Marine microbial and viral communities from oxygen minimum zone, Eastern Pacific Ocean - ETNP201406SV205 | ecosystem: Environmental > Aquatic > Marine > Oceanic | place: Pacific Ocean: Eastern...
AATTTTTTCTCGAGGAAAGGGCAACAAGGGACAAGACGACAAAATTCTGCACGAATATTTGATAAAAAGAAAAGCTTGTTTGTTGCAGAAGGTACGCCTCCCGTCGCGTCAGAGGCGCGCGAAAATCCTCGAGCGATGCGTTCGTTTCGCGTGGCATTTGAGCGAAAGAAAGAGAGAGAGAAAGAAGAGAAGAGAAGGAAGGAAAGGGAAAATGAGAGGCCCGATCGAGAGAATTTCCCGAAGCCATTCTTTTTATCTTTCTCTTAGCGCGTCTTTGATCTATGAATCGGAACGAAAAGCAGGCGCAGATCGCGCACGCGTCACGCAAGCATGTATGCGCGTATGCTTCTTCCTGTGAGGAACCGTTATTATCAACTTTCGTTCTACCGAAGTAAAACTGTTCTTCGTCGAACGGTTTTTGGGGAGTAACAATCACCTTGGAGAACTGAGGAAAGAGATGCATACGTATAGATGTCTGTGTGTTTACGTTCGCGTGAGTTGTGGGCTATATTGGCGTTGCGAATGATAGGTGGAAGGTCTAAGGGAGAGATGGGCGTTCGATGGATGTCCTTGCTCTCTTTTTGTTCTCTCTCTCTCTCTCTCTCTCTCTCTCTCTCTGTCCTTCGCGTTCATCTTTTGTTTAGTTTACACACATCTCAGGGTATTCTCCGTACGCGTCGCGTTGATTCAAGTGCGCGAAAGAGAGCGTCCCAAACCCCTGAGTAGATAAAAGGACCCGGCGAGCGGAACGATTATATTTATCTGACATCGTTTCGTCTATCTTTGGCCGATGGGAATACGACATTTTTGTTTTTACAAAACGCAAGACGCATCCTATTCTGATGATGATTCATGCGTTTGGAGACCTGATCGGAATTATGGTGTCGATAAGTGCAACCGAAACTGAAGAATAGGATTTCTCTTCGCATCTTCGCCTTTTCCGTTCTCATTTCTAACCTTTGTATGTTTCTTCTACAATTTACAGTTAAACGCATTCTAGACGGACCAAATCAAAGAATCGTCGAGAAAGCGAGATCACTATTCATTAAGGAATTGAGATACACTTTACGACAACGAGTCAGGAGATCGTACGCAAAGTATATACGAACAGATTTCGCGCGCGCGATTGTGAATTAATCGTACGGAGGGCAGCAATAAGACTAAAACAGGTACACACACAGTAGAAAGTTTATAGGTGGTTAGCAGAATGGGTCTCTTTTTCAGTCGCCTCTTCTCCATGTTTGGCGAGAAAGAAGCTCGAATTCTCGTCCTCGGGTTAGATAACGCCGGTAAAACCACCATCCTCTACCGCCTCCAAGTCGGCACGGTCGTCTCCACCATCCCCACCATTGGTTTCAATGTCGAAACTGTCACTCACAACAATGTCAAATTCCAAGTTTGGGACCTCGGCGGTCAAACTTCTATCCGTCCGTACTGGCGATGTTACTACCCAAATACCCAAGCGATCATCTACGTCGTCGACTCTGCAGACGCCGAACGTTTAGCCACCACCAAAGAAGAATTTCATGCGATCTTAGCCGAAGAGGAGTTGCGAGATGCCGCTGTTCTAGTCTACGCGAACAAACAGGATTTACCCGGCGCTTTGTCCGAAGCCGAAGTCAGCGAAGGCTTGGATTTGCACAACATTAAAACCAGACCGTGGGCGATATTCAAAACCTCTGCGATTACTGGCGACGGTCTGTGGGACGGCATGAACTGGTTGAGTTCAACTTTGCAGCAGCAAAAGTAATTTTCTACATGTAATTATTTGTAATTCGACTAAAAACAATACGTTACTCCTCACGCCGGTGTTCTGTTGTTTCGTTTTCTCCTCACAAAAAAAGATATCAAAATGCGCGCTGATTATGATGACGAGGATGACGAGGACGACGAGGAGGAGGAAGAAGAAGCTCAGCAAAGAAGTGGTCTTCGTCGGCGCTTTTCCGCGCGTCGGTTTCGCGACGCGGCGGGTGAAGAACCACCCCCGACACCACCGGAGAATGCCGTGTTAGATGACGCGTCACGAGTTGCGTCTTCTTCTGGGAGCGCTCAAAGACGAACGCATTCATCTGCAAACGACGACGCGGACGGAGCTGCTCTGAGGCCCGAGGAAGCCGTGCAGGATTACGTCAGTTATGTACAAGACCGCACCGCGTTGCTCGCTCGAGTAATGGGACAGATTTTACCACCCGGAAACGAGGATGTGGCGGAAGGGTTACAAAGAGTCGCGAACGACGAACACGGTGGTCTCCTGACGGCAGACCGCACCGCCGCGTTGCTCGCTCGAGCAATGGAAGAGATTTTACCACCCGGAGACGAGGATGGTGACGGTGACAGAGTTGCATTGGGAAACCAGATAGAAGAAGAAGAAGAAGAAGAAGAAGAAGAAGAAGAAGACGCCAGAGAAGAGTTACCAGTTGGTGCCGTGGAAAGCGACTTTGATGTGCAGCGCGCGGTCCGAGTGCAGAACTACGCAGATGAAGACGAAAGAGATATAGAGAGAGAAGAGGAAGGCAGTGAAGAAATGGACGACGAGAACGTGAGGCAATGGATGCGATTCGACGAATTAATATCAAGAGTGAAACTGCGACGCAATATTGCTTTTGGTTTTGAGGATGAGTTCGACGAGGAAGAATATACTGAAGAAAATGAAGCTACAACGAGTGGCGTCTGGGCCGATCCCAAAAAGACGAAAGAAGTTCGAAAACTGACTGTTCCCAAAAACTGGCGAATGAGCGCGGATGGAAGCGCGGTACCTACAGAGCATAGAAGAGGACTGCGATCTATTCTCATTCCCGGGCGCGTTTGGTTTGGATCGATTTGGATTCCAGGAAGCGATAAGAAATCGAGGTATACGTTTCGCGTGTTGTTTTGGGACGAAGAGAGAGAACGTCTGGTATGTACGCATTCGGCGCAAGGCGACGAGCAGACGTTCTATTTACACGTAGAAGAACATGATGATGATAGAAACAAAGAAGAAGATAAGTTGAACATATCATTTCGCGACAACGAAACCCTTTGCGACGGACAAATCTTTCCAAACGGCGTTATTCGAGGGAAAGTTCGACAGATGATTCGAGGGAGCGAAGGCCACTACGAACCGGCCAATGATACACAAAATTTGTTCGAGTTAAAAATAGCGAAATGGACACCAAACGCGGAAGATATCGTGGAAGAGTTCATGAATGAGCTGATAGAGGATAGCAAGATCAAGATAGATCAAGAGAACGAGGAGGGAAGCAAAATATCAATAGACCGAGAAGACGAACGTTACAAGGCGCGCATGATACCACTGTTACAAAACAGAAAGCTGAGAGATTATCACCTCCAGCGTAAACGTTGGGCACTGTCTCGCGATATTCTACCGAGCATAAAAGACGCGATGCTGTACGCTAAAAATCTGCCGTCAAAATACGAATACCACAAAAGACAAATGATGGGTGTTTTGGTCTCATCAACGAGACTGCTATCGTTCCCGAAAGATTCCGTGTGCTTGAAAAGCGACGAGGAAGAAATTGCAAAGTGTCAAGATAATAGCCTTGGCGGTCATGTTTATTACGATGAGCTGGAGATAGAACCGGGAAGCTTGGAAGATGAGCCCGAGATACGCACGATGATGATGTTGCATCCTCACCTTTACCGTTCGCATTTCGTGGAATACAGACATGATGATCGAGCGAAAACTTCCATCGAGAGGCGCGCTGAACTCGAGATGAACAGCGACATGGAGCTTGAACAGCTCCACGTCGACTGGGAGATCCAATGGCACCAATTATGGGATATTGCTATATCTGAAACCGAACTGTTATCCGCCAGTCTTCGCGAAACCGCAATGGAACTCCAAAACAAAATATTTGCGACGCCGAGAGACAAACTCATCGACCTGAGCAAGCGACGAAGACTCAAACATAAAGCGCACGCCGACATGAGTGATAAAATCTCAACGCTCACAACATTAATTTGGCGCTTAATTATGTTAGACCCCGTGGGAAGTGACGAGAAACTTCGCTTAGCTGTTCGAACAGGCATTTTTGCTGAAAATGTCATGGAAAACCGCATGATGCTGGCGTACAAACTCTTGGAAGATAGTTTACACGTGTACACCAATCGCGTCCCGTTATCGGAATTAATTGTCCGAGTCACTTCGTTCCAAAAGTCCGACCTGGTCACGCGCAATGGACGCCCACTTACTCCAAACACGCTTCAAAATGCCTGTGCCATATGCTTGGTCGATTTCGAACAAGATGACCGAGTGCTCACGTTGGATTGCAATCACTTCTTCCACGAAAATTGCGCCAAAGAGTGGCTGTTCAAATCCTCGGCCTCGTGTCCAAACTGCAGGAAGACCGTCAACGACGGCTGCGCGAACTATCTAATGTCGCTCTCGAAAGAAGACAGAGACGAATTACACCTCCTCGTCGGCGATGATTTTGCTCGAGAAAACTTCCCGGAAGAAAAGGACCAACGGAGACCGTCGGGCTTGGTGTCGACGGAACACAACGAAAAGGACGAAGAGGACGATGAGTACGATCGAACGCAAAGAGAAATGCGAGAATTGCAACAAGTAAGTGAAGCAGAGAGAGGAGAAGAAGCGAACGACGCTGTAGATAGATACTTGTAACGCGCACGCGCTTGCCCTTTTTTGTGTATATATATTTCCAATCGTCACACGAAATTTCAAAAAGACACGCAAAAAATGAACGTTGAAGAAGACATGGAAGACATGGAAGACATGGAAGACGTGGAAGAGGAGGAAGAAGAGGAAGATTCGGAGGAAGATGATGATGAAGATGATGAAGATGAGGAGGATGACTCGGGGGAAGGGGAAGATGAGGAGGATACCGACGACGACCTGAACGATGATTTGAACGATGGAACGCGACGAAGACGAATCCAAAACGTTCCCGGCACGGAGCGACGACATCGACACGAGGACGAGGAGGACGATTCGGACGACGACGAGGACGCAACGATCCACGACGACACGGTAGAAGATGCAGGCCGTGGCGGTGGTGCGAATAACACCGATGATACTCCAGGAGCAAACAACAACGACGATAACGATGTGCCAACGAACGAAGAGCAACGAACTGCTGACAACGGAGACAACGGGAACGGGAACGAGCAACAAACGCAACATGATGCGACGAGTAATAGAGAAGCGCAAGAAGCCGACAAACGAGCAGATACGTTCCACGATAAAGCGCACGCGGCGAAACGCAACGTGCGTGAGATTGGGGACGAAGCGGTGTGGTCGGTGACGTCGAGTAAACCAGGCAACGGCGTCGAGCTTCTGAGAGACGGAAACTTGAAGACGTATTGGCAATCGGACGGCGCGCAGCCGCACTTTATCAATTGTCAGTTTCAAAAGAAAGCGAACGTGTGCGAGGTGGCGATATATACGAATTATAAACAAGACGAGAGTTACACGCCGAGTAAGATTGTCATTCGAGCTGGGAACTCCTACCGAGATTTGAAAGATGTGGCGACGAAAACGTTGAACGAACCGCACGGGTGGCAACGCGTGCGAACGACCCGATTAGACAAAGAGAAATTGAAAGACATACAGGCGCACTACGGCTCGAAGAAACAGTTGAAAAATAGTGGTATGGAGTATTTGGAAAAAGAATCGTGCGAAGCACCAATCAGAGCGTTCTTTATTCAAATATGTATTCTCCAAAACCATCAAAACGGCCGAGATACGCATGTTCGGCAAGTGCATATTTACTCGCCGGCAGGGACTCCGGCCAGCGATGGGCCGAGAGCTAGGTTTAGGAGCAGCGAATACGCCAGATACGCCGTAGTTAGATAGAAAATCATTAGCTTCATTCGTAATACTTAGAGCACATCCAAAGAGCTCGTAAAAGTGAGAGGAGGAGGGTTTCACAACAACGAGGGAGAAACTTAGAGTTAAAGGAAACTCTCTCCGACGACGATTCTTCTCATCGAAAGTGCCACTCGTGTAATAAAACTCAGATCGAGTACTCTTTTCTGATATGATACAATCTGCTACGGACTAAAGTTACTAGTACATTCACACGCGCTCTCGTTCTTACTTTGGAATGCTTTCCTTTTCCCTTCCAAAATCTCTAATAACGCGCACTTCCCCCGGCACCGGGGGATTCCTGGCGTACTTCGATCCACCATACATGGTAGGTATGATGTACGGGTCCGGGTGCGCGTAGGAATCTAACGTTTCGAATCCTTCCTCGATTTTCTTCACCGCTTGCGCGGAAGTCAAGTCTCGGTTGGATTCAAACTCGTGTCGAATCCGATCGCGTTCCGTGTAAAAAATGTCTCTCATGACGCACCACGAAAGACACGTCTTTAAAGAGTGACGATAGAGACGCAACGCTCGAGTTTTAGATGGAAGATCTTTCAAGAGCAAAGAGGTTGCCGATGACATTCTTTTTTTATATGGAGCTCGCGGCGGGTTTCGCGCACGCGGGTCTTTACTGAGGGAAATTGACTCTCCTCCAGAACCCAAAAGAGAGACCTTTTGGGCGAAAGCGCCCGATCGAGAGCGACGCGCGGATGTCTATACGTACAGCGATAGTATTACATGTTCCTACTCAATCATCGTGTGTGTCTCCCTTTCTCTACGCCTTCCTCCTTCCTGGCTGGTTGTCTAAAAAGTCGATGACGTGGCATACGTTATCTTTATACGACGCCCTAACTCGCGTTTCGATCGAACCGCGTTCGTCGACGGCGTTTCGCGCGCATACCTTACCGTTTCTAATCCTCTTCGCAGGAGACGCCGCCGCTTCAGCTTTCGCCTCTTTGAATATCCTCCACGTCGACGACTTCGTCTTCTTCTCTTTCTCGTTTGTATCGTTCTGTCTCTTCTCCTTTTCTTCTCGTTCCTTTTGTTGTTGTTGTTGTTGTTGTTGTCGTTCTTCTTCTTCTTGTTGCTCTACGAGATACGCCGCTAAGGAGCCAATGGCAAAGGAGCCAATCGCGGCCGATACGGCTTCAATCACCGACATTCGAGGATTCCGTCTCTTCGTCTTCGCGCGTAAAGAACCATGGTCGTCCTGGCTCGACGACGACGTCGATGACGTCGTCGCGGTCTTTCCACGTCCACGTGGTCGCGCAGAGGTGCCGTAAAATCGCTTCGCCTCCTCCTCCTCCCACGACGTTACACAAAAGCGGCATCGTCCACGTACTTCGCGTTGGTTCGTGCTTCGAGGAAGAGCACACCGAAAAAACGACGAAAGGAGTCCTCGTCCTCGGGACGCAAACACCGCGCTCGCCCTCGGCGCCATCCTCTCCTTTCCTCTTTCTTTACTTGTATTAGTATAAAAAGTCTTTGTTGTTGTTGTTGTCAAAGTCGTTCGTCGTCGTTCGTCGTGTAAAGCACTTTGTTTTTGTCACAGATGAAGACTTTGACGACCTTTTGTCGAAGAAGACGACGAATTTTTGAGAAGAGAGAGACAAAATAAAACCCTAACCATATCTGTTTTTTCCACACCCTAAATGGAAAGCCCCTCCCCCAAAAAGGTGCTTTATGGCGGCAGACGACGACGACGACGCTTCGAGAAGAAGAAGAACGCCGCTTTTGGAAGAAGAAGAAGAAGAAGAAGCGCCGACATGGTGGTGTTCGTCGAAGAAGAGAACCGGGAGAAGAAGAAGAAAGGAGGAGGAGGAGGAGGAGGAGGAGGAGGAGTGGACGATGGTGGTGAGGACGACGAAAATGTGGTGGTGAATGAAAACGCGACTTTGAAAGAGAAGACGAAGAAGGAAAATCGAGACGTGTTTGTGAGAAACTTACCGCACACGACGACGGACGAGGCGCTGGAAAACGCCTTCTCGGAAATTGGGCTCGTTCGACAAGCGTGGGTGGCGAGGGAGAAAGGGACGAACGTGCACAGAGGGTTCGGGTACGTGTCGTTTTCGATGAAAGAAGACGTGGAGGAGGCGTTGAAACATAACATGAAGCTGGAAATCGAAGGACGGAAAATTGGCATCTTACGAAGCAAGGAGAAGGAAAAGGTGGATTTTAAAGAAAGGAAACGGTTGAGACGAGAGATGAAAAAGAAACAAGAAGAAGAAGAAGAAAAAGGAGACGACGAGAAAGAGAAAGAAGAAGAAAAGGAGGACGAACAACCCACGAAAGAGGAGCAAAAACAAAAGCGAATACGACAATCGAAAGGCGCCTCGGCTTCGACCGCGACGACGACGACACCGAGGACTCTAGATGAGAAGAAAACAGTCGTAATCGCTGGTTTGAAAATAGGAGGTGAAATTAAAGGCGTGGAGGCGGCGAAAGTGAAACATTTCTTTAGAACAGATAAACAGTTGAAGAAGAATGTGTCTGAAGATTCCATGAAAGTTTTAGTTGAGCGGCTCGAACAAGCGTGTAAAGACAAATCGGCGGATGACCAGACGTGTAAACGATACAAAATCAGAGAAGATGGAGCCACCCGAGGCGTCGTTCTACTCAAACTCGAACGAGAAGAGGACGTGCAAGCAATCGTTGAGCGCTTACATAAGTTCAAATTTGAGGAAACGAAGAAAGATAAACAGCAAAAGAAACTCAACTTTGAAAAACGAGCGAAGGGCGAACGCGACGGCGACGCGAACACAGACGACGATGTTTTGTGGTGTCGCGCGTTAGTCGGTGAAGGCGCCAATCCTAAGAAACACAGAGTAATTTTACGAAACTTGGCGTTTCACGCGACTGAGAAACAAATAAGAGATTCGATTGCAAAACACGTTTCCGAGAATGCGTTTGTCTGGGACGTCTCCATTCCAATCGATCAAAAGACAAAGAAAGTGCGCGGGTTTGCTTTCGTAGCTTTCATAACCGCCAAAGATGCCGTGAATTGCGTAGAAAAATTAAACGGGCAGAAAATTGCCGGGCGCGTTGTGGCCGTGGACTTGGCCCTCTCGAAGCGACAGGAGAAGCAGAACCAAGTGTTAGTGGAGCAAGAGGCGCAGAAGAAGGATGATGCGGTGAATGATGATAATGATGATGGTGGCAACGATGATGATATCGACGACGACAGTGATGATATTGATGAAGACGAGTCGTCATCAAGTAGCAGCAGTTCGTCATCATCGTCGTCGTCGTCGACGACGACGTCCTCTAATGAAGATGATGATGAAGTAAACGAATCGGCATCAGAATCAGAAGAAAAAATGCCGGACAGATTTAACAAAGAAAATAAACCGTCGAACCAGCAACCACCAAACCGAACTATCTTCATCCGGAACCTTCCTTTAGACGCAACCAAAGAACAACTGGAAGCTAAACTGAAACAGTTCGGGAGAATCAAATCGTGTCGCATTGTTTGCGAGAAAATTACTAACCGTTCGAAAGGCGTCGCTTTTTGTGATTTCTGGGACGAGGCTTCCGCGAAGAAGTGCGTCGATAGATGCGGCGACATGGAAACTACGATTACTGCCCAAGAAATGAAAAAAAATAAGAAGGGAACAAACCTAGCAGCCTCGAGAAGGACACCTTTACTCGTGGCTGGAAGACCAGTGAGCATAGCGCTCGCGGTGTCCAAAGAAGATGCGGCGAAGATGATGCAAAAAGAAGCGAAGCATTGGAAAAGCAACAATAAAGAAGAAAGAGACAGACGAAACTTATATTTAGCGAAGGAAGGCCAGGTACACGAAAATTCGCCCGCCGCGGATGGTGTTTCGAAATCAGACATGGAAAAGCGAAAGCGGGGCGACGCAGAGCGTCAAGCGCGTTTGAAAAATCCAAATTATTTCATCTCGAAAACAAGATTGTCCGTGAGAAATGTTCCAGCTGATTTTGATTCGAAATTGTTAAAGCGCGCGTTTTTGGATGCAACGCAAAAGCGAGCCTCGAAGAATTCGACGCCAAAAATTGTCAACTGTAAGTTGCTCGTCGACGCCTCGAAAGGTAAAGGAATGGATATCGAAACAGGGATTCAGAAGCACAAAGGTATTGGTTTTGTAGAATTCAACACGCATGAGGAAGCCATGACGGCGCTGAGAGCGATGAATAACAATCCAGAAGTGTTTTCAAAACAGAAACGTCCGATTGTTGAGTTTGCGGTAGAAGACGCTCGCGCGGTAAAAAAATTGGAAAAGAGGAAGTCCGATCGCGAGTTACGAAAGAAACGTAATAATTCGAGTTGCGACGACAACGACGAGCGCCCAAACAAACGTAGAAAAGATAGCATCGAAAGTCGAACGTTCCCATCTGAGCGCGTGGCAAAGAAAGTTCAAAGAAACTTGGAACGGAAAAT
>Ga0066856_10001166_pt1 | contig 10184 bp, 5 predicted proteins | sample ETNtaG_5_FD_65605 | JGI IMG/M metagenome (GOLD analysis project Ga0066856, IMG submission 65605) | Marine microbial and viral communities from oxygen minimum zone, Eastern Pacific Ocean - ETNP201406SV205 | ecosystem: Environmental > Aquatic > Marine > Oceanic | place: Pacific Ocean: Eastern...
ATTCTAGATCATGAAAAAATAAATCAGTCTGCCCAATAAAATCGTTTTCTTTATTAGATAAATATACATAGGCATATTTAGTTGGGTGCCATTTTGGCGATAAATTAGCTGTTCCTTCATTCTGAATTATATCACCTTTGACAGGCAAAATTTTTAAAGGTTCAGTAAGGCTATTATATCTTGCCTCTAACACAGATTTAAAATCTTGATATACCTTACTACCACTTATTCCTAAAACATTCATAAAAGCCTTATCAATAGAGAAATTATATGGTTTTGATAATTCGTCTATTATCTCACTTATGACATTTGAACCATATTCATTAGAAATGTATGTAGCAAGTGCAAAGCCTGAGTTATATGTTGATTCATTACCTATGCCTTTTTTCCCAAATGTATTCATTTCAGTAAAAGTAAGCATATTATTGTTTATGACTCTGTCTCTTAAAACCATATCTCTATGAGAATCCCATATATCCCAGTCTGCATCATCGTACATATATTGAGCTATTCCCTCTGCAAACCATGGCGGAATACTTGTTCCAGGGATTGGGTAGCTAATTATAGTATTTGGATAACCATATAAAACATCAGGACGATTTTCTTTTTCATAATTCATTATTTGTAAATAAGCACCTGGCAATCTTGTACCTGCCTTCATGGACTTCTGTAAAGAGACTATATGTGCAAATTCATGTGTAATTACATTCTGCAACCAACGATGACTTCCTCTCAATTCAAAATCTAAGGGAGATGCCCAAATCATTATTTTATTATCATAATAATATGCCGCACCATTTGAATAATCATCAGGATCTATAAGCACCAGGTGAGTTTTTTCTTTTGGCTCAAAATCATAAAACTCTGTTATTCTAGGATAAATAACTTCGGCTACAGTAGCTGCTTCTCTTGCAGTATTCTCTGTCTCTTCATGATAATGTACTTTGAAATGTGATGTTTCAAAAGTAGACCAGTTAAGCTCAGGATGATTGTATTCTATTTGAGCATTTACAAAAGATAAAAGCATGAAATAATATAATCTATTTTTCATCAATGAATAACCGCTACTTTTATAATTGAAAATTCATTTTTGTTATCGTCAGTGGCCATAATATTTATAAAATAGACTCCTGCTTCAAGGTTAGTAACATCCCAAGTCCACTCTGATATTTGGTTACCTATTAAATCAAGATTTTTATCAAATTGATCAACATAGAATCCAGCAAGGTCATAAATCTTTACATTTATTCTTTTGGTATTGTTTGTTTCAACTCTTATAGTTCCCATCCCTTCTTTAATTGGATTGGGATAACAATATCCATTAGAAATCAATTTATTATTTATATTTTCATAAAAATAATCAAGATTTATATTCCTTTTCTTCCCTATATCTCCATCCTGAAAACCCCACAAATTACCATCAACCACTGATTGGCTATCAAATTGGTAGACCTTAGATGAGGTGTAAATAGCATTTCTACCTTTATATTCACCTAAAGATATAAGTATATCATTACTATTTATAGCAATCTCATGTTCTGCAAGACCCTTATTATTAATTATATATAATTTTGAGTTATCAGCGGATCTTGCTACAACTTCAGGATGTTTAGAACCATAAAGGTCCCTAGCTAAAACTGGTGGTTTAAGTTTACCGTCAAATGGAAATCCAGACATTAGAATAAGATCTGAATTGAAAATACGGATTACGCTATTTGAGTCTAATGTGATTGCATCTACATTAGAATCCAAATCAATATCTATTCCTGCGATATAATCAAATTTATTTGATTTCCATTTTGTAATAGGTTCACCAAATCTGTCAACTGTAATACCACGATTTCCTATATCAATACCAAAATTATATGGATCAGCAAAAACTCTATACTTATGATTAGTCCACTCAGATTCTGTTTTCAAAATCAATGTTTTATCATCAGCATCGTTGACAGGATATACCAATGAATCAATCCATTCCTGTCCTTCCATATTTATTACCCCTGAAATAACATTATAATTATATATAGTATATAGAGACGAATCTTGAATATGCTCTATAACATTGATGATCGTATGATTTTCATATTCAAGAAATGTTATATACAAATCCTCAGATGATATCAAATGAAAAGGTTTTTTTTCTATTCCAGAATCAGTAAATGAAAAATAAACAATCGTATCTTTCCCACCTATAATTTCGCTAAAACCATCTCTATTTATATCATATTGTAGAATAAAATTGAAATTTGAATCAGGATAATTTTCTACCATCAGTGTGTGAGATAAAATAAAAGACATTGTATCGCCAGGCATACTTATGTCGCTAACCTTTATAAATGTAGAGGAACCATCATTTGCAGATGTGCTGGGAAATGTATTAGGCCCAAATTCTGGATTTAATCCTTCCATATTGAAATTAGACAAATAATACTGACTATTACCTTCAAACCACATGTCCCCAAAATAACCTACTGATGGGTCATTAAATAAAAAGATCGAAGGATAACCTATATCTTGGGCCCCATCAGACTCCTCTAGGTCTACTCCCATTAATCCAATATTATTATTAATCCCATAACTAGTACCATAAGAATTAATAATTTTTTCATCAATATGCCATATTAATAAACCAGAGGCAGGTAAACCAATATCATAATTAGGTACAGAAACAAAAACACCATTTGTATCTTTTTCAATACCAGTTGAGTCTTGTAAAATATTCATATATGATGGTGTTACGTTCGACAAAGAATTTTGATACATTAGATATCTTATTGAATCAATACTCATATCATTTTTTACAGTATTATTTCTATTCTCAACTAAAAAATACTCATCATCTCGAATTGCAATTTTAATAATATTACCCTCATTCCTAGAAGGTAAAGTAACTAGCTGGCCATATTCTGGCTCAATAGGTGATTCCCATCCGGCAATTATTCTTGACCATGCATTTGGAGGTGCAGGTACAATACCTCTTCCATTATTTGAGCCTTGATCCATAAGTCCAAAGGTGCCTATCCTACTTTCTCCATTTTCAATATTCCACAGTGGAGGTAAACCTATCGCATAGCCAACTAGCAACGCAAAAGTACCAGTTAATCCGTACTGGTAGTCACAAGGATCTGATGATTCTCCAAACATTGATATGGAGATATCATATAAAAGATGATTTTGAGTCTCAGGCAGAATTATTCCATTTTCTATATTATATCCATCAATCAAAATGGATGGCGCATTTAAATGATCTTGAATCATCTGATTGTCAACAAATGTAGATGGAATATCTTCTGGAGTAGGATCTAAAAATGGTAGGGAAAAATCTTGGCCTATTCCTGCATGAAAAATAACAATTAAATCATAATTTGAATAATTTATCTGACCTACTTCATTGGATATCATCAAACCATCTCTAAAAAGCTCTGTCAGTCTTTTTTCCTGCAAATTGTATTGGCTATATGGATTATAATAGCTCATTTCCTTATCAAGTATGAAACTACTATCCTGTTCTAATGGATATATACTTGATCCCTCAAGATCTATGCCAAATTTTCCATAAGAAACAGATCTGAAATAAGAGTCTAATGCAGTTAAGTGGGATCGAAAATAATCTCTGTTGTGTGGCGCACCATCAATAATATAATTACCACAATCAATACCTTGATTTTCATAGAGAAAATTACCCGACCCGGTTGTACTTGATGATAAATTAGATTCTTTAAAAGAAACGCGAATTGCGCATACCTTGATCGAACCATTTATTTCCGCACTATTCAGTGTTGTTAAACAGACCAATAAAATTGATCCGTGAAATCTATTGAATAACATCCCTGAAGATAATCTAGTATTCTATATTCAATGAAAATCGCATGGTGTTAGTCAGTGGATGTCCTTGTTCACCATATGTATAACCAAAATCAAAGCCATAACCTGAGAATCTCAAACCAATCCCAAAGGTAGGGTTACTAATCTTACCAGTCTTATCATAATAAAAGCCTGATCGAATAGCAAAATATTTTCCATACCAATACTCAAGACCAAAATTATGGACCAGCCTATCTAATTCATCAGATATTGATCTATCTTTTGCATTTCCTAATTCTTTTATACCATATTCATTATATTTACCCCATCCAGAGCCATTTGGCTCGCCAGGCGTTGGTACCATTTCATTCTCACCATCATCAACCTCTCCGTTTGAATTTGCATCAAACCATTTCCCACCATCAATAATCCCATCTTCATCTCCGTCAACCCATTCATATCCTCCTATAATTCCATCGCCATTTCCTGGGCTATTTGCTCCATAATCAATATCACCGCCTAATATCCAATCATTAAGCCATGAAGTGAATATTGCTAGGTAGATAGGATCCGTATGTGCTATTTCCATTTTACCATCTTCATTATAATAATTTCCTGGACTAAGATTACCGTCTTCATCAAAACCTCCAATATAACCATTTCCATCCCAATCCATATCAGGATATGAAGACACTAATAGTTTATCAACGTCATAAGCAATATTGAGTTTGTTAAATTCACCATCAATTAATGCATAATTCAAGCCAAGCGTTAAATTTGTTGGTTGAGGATCTGCCTGATCTGGATCAATAAAAGAAACTTTTGGACCCAAATTAGATAGGTTAATACCTAGTGTAAGTTTTGGTGTCAGCCATTTTTTATGTAAATAACCTATATCAAAACCAAAATCTGTCGAAGTGCCCTTACCTTTTTCACTACCAGCACCCATTTCAACAAGGTGTTGGTATGATACCTTAGCATTAATACCAAAAGATTGATTTTTTGATATTAATGCACTGTAGGAAAGAGAAAAAGCAGACATATAACTTGTAAAGGTTCCGAGATTATCACCAGTCTCACTAGTTCTAATCTGTTCTCCAAGATTTAGAAAAATTAAATGGCCTCCAACAGTTCCAAGATTTGGATAACTTTTACGATAGGCTAGAAATTCATAATAGAGGTCATCTGCTAAACCTGGTAGCCAATTGACATGCATCATCGCCAATTCTCTACCTTGTAAAAAGCCCAATCCAGCAGGATTCCAATAACTTGCATAAGCATCATTGGCAACTGCTACATGTGCTTCACCCATGCCTCCAGCACGAGCTCCTGGCGCAATAAGTAAGAAAATAGCGCCTGCTTCACTCTGAGAAAATGATGTACTGATTGTACAAACTAAAATAAATAGTGTAACACATAAACGCTTCATTCAACGTCTCCTAGCAATAATTAATGATAAATTTGCCCTCAATGGGCGGTATAATAGCGTTTAATGTATAGGATTGTTCCTCTATTTATTATTCTGAATATATCTTTTGTCAACTTTCAAAATCAAGTATTGATTAATCTTACTTTAATTCTAATTATTTAAAAAGTAATAGGGTCAGTAATGGAATATAGGTTATAATTCCAACTGCAAAAAGTTTAATGATAAAAAAGGGTAATGTTGCTTTATAAATCTTCGGCATGTCTTCATTAAATCTGTATGCTGATAGAAATAAATTCATTCCTACTGGAGGAGTTAAAAAACCAAGTTCTAAATTAGCAATAAAAATAATTGCTAAGTGAACTGGCTCAACCCCAAAATAATTCCCAAGTGGAGATATGAGTGGAACAATAACAATAATAGCAGAAAAGATATCCATCAAACAACCAACAACTAATAGGAATACATTCAATAACAATAAAAAAAAGTATTTATTTGCAACAAATTCCTTTGTCCATGATAGAATAGTCATTGGGACCTGTGCATCAACTAAATAACTTGTTAATCCCATAGCTACGCCTAGAATTATAAGTACCCCACCAATTAAGGTAGCACAATCAACTATGATTTTTGGTATTGACTGTATCTTAATATCCTTAAAAATAAAAACCTCGATTATAAATATATATAACACAGTTATTGCTGCAGTCTCAACAAGTGTTGTTAATCCACCAAAAACTCCAAAAAGAATTAACATTGGTAGAAACAACTCCCATTTTGTATCCCAGGAAATCTTGACCGCATCTTTTAATATAAATTTCTTAAGTTTTATATCATTCTTTTTTCCTTGTATTATTGCCCATGATGAAATCATTATCACCAATAATATACCAGGTAATAAGCCTGCAATGAAGACATCCTTAACTGAAACTCCCGCTGTAACACCATATATGATAAGAGGAAGGCTTGGTGGAAATAATAGACCGATTGATCCAGACACAGTAATTAAACCTAATGAAAAGTTTCGGCTATAACCATCTTTAAGTAGCATTGGTAAAAGTAAACCACCCAATGCCAAAATAGTCACACCTGACCCACCAGTAAGAGCAGTAAAAAAACCACATAAAAGCACTATAATTACAGGAGTACCACCAGGTATCCAACCAAATAAAACTCTAAAAACAGTAACTAATCTTTCAGATGCTCTACTTTCAGCAAGTAAGTACCCAGCTAGTGTAAATAAAGGTATCGTTGGTAAAGTTGGGGATACAACTATTCTATAGGCTTCTGCAGGTATAGCAGAAACTGGGGTATAATCTGACCAGAACATTAAAACTGCCAAACCACCTAGTCCAACAAAAATAGGTGCACCAAAAAATAGCGAGACAGCAATGATTGCGATTCCAATAGGTAAGACTGGTATAATATCAAACATCATATCGGTAATACCACCTAGAGAAAGAACAATACCTATGACTATTAATGATAATCTATGAAGTAGTTTCTCATAACTATTTAAATAAATCTGAATAGCCATAAGTCCAAAGCCTAATGGCATAATAATTTGTGCAAACCAGCGAGGTATATTTGGAGCAATATCAATGGGATATTGCATCTCAACCTTAACTAACTCCCAACTACCCCAGGTAAGAGAAATTAAAACAACAAAAGTAGTCACCTTTGCTAACCATCTGCCCAGATGCACTTCTTTTTCTCTTTTAAATAATGGATCTCTAGTAAGAGCCAGTAACTTGTTTTGTCTAGCAGCAAGAACTGCACCTAAAAGGCCAATCCAAAGTGTACAGTGTTGTACCAGAATCTGGGAAGCAGGGACACTGTTTATATTTAATACCCTACTTAATGATTCAAAGAATGGTAAAATTGTCATAGCTAAAAAAATGACAATAGAAAGTGTATCCTCACCCCATTTAAGTCTTTTTGTGAAATGGTCTAAATTAAATATTTTGACCATAATAAGATCAATCCTGGGTCAATTTGATCACTGTGTCAAATATGGTCTCAGGTATAACCTTTCCTCTCAGATAGAAACTGACACGTTCTACTTCTTGAAACCATAACGCTTTTTCGCTCTCACTAGGAGTATGAATCTTAAGACCATATTGTTTCATAGCATCCATCGCTTTTCTATCGGCATTACTATTAGAGTCAGCATATTTAGCCTGTATAGCTCTTGCAATAGATAAAAGATCTTCATGATACTTATTTGGTATTCTATTCCACGTCTTCAAATCAACAACAATACCAGCCATTAAAACACCCCATTTAAGATCTAACATATGGTCAGCAATGCCGAATGATTGTTGTGCCAATGCATAAATTGGTGGTTGAGGAATTGTACTTATAAGACCGGTTTGCAATGCAGATAAAATATCAGTGCTAGCAAGAGGCACAGGACTATAGCCTGCTTTTTTATATACCTGTTCCCACTTAAAATCTCCAGCCCAAGTAAAGAATTTCTTATTTTTGAGATCTGAAGGAATTTTTATAGGTGAAGTAGAGAACCAATATGCATAGGTTAAGTCTGACAAATAAAGAAGTTTAAAGCCATTTTCCTCTAACTGTTTTTCAAGACCAGGTAATAATGCCTCTGTTACTTTATTTACATCATCTGAATCTTGATAAACAAGAGGTACAAAGTAACATGAAAAATCAGTTACTATTTCTGTGAGTCCCTCGGCAGTCATTCCTGCTGCCTGTATCTGTCCAATTCTCATCTTTCTTACCATATCCCGCTCATCACCTAAAACACCGCCTGGATAAATTCTTAGTTGCACTTTTCCTTTTGTAGCAGATTTCCATTGTTGTCCCATCTCAATTAGCATACCATGCCAATCGGTTCCTTCTGGAGCTAATGTTCCCATTTTAACTACTATCTTACGTGCAAAAAGGGCCGTGGAACACAAAAGGAGTATTAATACGATTTTTTTCATTCTAAAAAATATTCTTCCGTTTTTGACAATAACCATTCTGCTCGGTTTTTTGCTATTAGGTTAGGAAGCTCATAATCACTTCTTGATTTTATCTTCATATCTAACACGTAATTTAACTTATCTACAAATTCTTTGCGCTCTTGGTAAGGCTTATGAACCGATTCCGCATAAGTTATAAATGGTCCCGCATCTAAACTGTCTGAATAGGCTATCGCCTTATCAAAATAAAAATCGACTGAATCACGAAGCATCACTTCACTTAGATCAGACCTTGTGGCAGTAAAACTCATCATCGCAGAATAAATTGCGCCATTATTCCATTCAGGGTCTAGCTCAATGCATTTTCTAAGCAAACGACCTACACTTGGAAGATGAATTAATTCAAATGGGTTACCTCTACTTGAGCCAATTGTTCCACCATAGGCTGCTGCAAGCCAATAAAGATCAATTACATCATTTTTAATAAATTTTATTTTTGCTTCATTTCTCAGCCAATCATCAAATGAAGGGTATTTTTTATTCAAGACTAATATTCCTAAATCTCGAGCTTCCTTAAAAATAATATTTGCTTTTTTATATTTATCAATTGCCGAAGAATAATCCATATCAATTAACCTATCAGCCTGCTCCATAATAACACCAAATCCATACTCAACTTTAGTTCTGATTAAATCTCGCTGATCATCTATAGTAGGCATATCATTTTTTTCTAGATTTTTTATTTTTCTATCGAAATAGACAGATAATAACTGAGGTTGATCTAAAAGAAAAGCTTTTGGTACACATGAAATTGTAAAAATAAAAAAGAAGATTATAAAATAATGATATCTCACAAAATCAATTTGACATCATTTAGTATTTATATATAGGATAATTCGAGCACAGCGTTTCTACTTCTGACCTAATATTATTAAGCAAAGTATCATTTTCTGGATCCATAATGGCTTTATCAATCCATTTTACAACCTGCCTCATCTCTGTTTCTCTCATTCCCCTTGTCGTTAATGCAGGCGTTCCAACTCTTATACCACTTGTTACAAATGGGCTTCTAGTATCAAATGGAACCATATTCTTATTTAGAGCAATACCTGCTTTACCCAAGATTTTTTCAGCATGTTTTCCATTTATACTTTTATTTGAAAGGTCAATAAGAAGAACATGTGTATCTGTACCTCCAGATACAAGATCATATCCGAGATTTAAAAACTCTTCTGCCATAGCTTTAGCATTGTCAACAATGTGTGTTGCATATTTTCTAAACTCTGGTTTTAGTGCCTCACCAAAAGCAACTGCTTTCGCAGCTATTATGTGCATTAAAGGGCCACCTTGTACACCTGGCATCACACTAGAATCAAGTAATTCTGAAACCATTTTAGTACGACCTGATTTGGGAGCAATCTTACCCCATTGATTTTCAAAATCCCTACCCATCATTATTATTCCACCTCTGGGTCCACGAAGCGTTTTGTGGGTTGTACTTGTTACTACATCACAATATTTCATTGGAGATGGATGTACTCCTGCAGCGACAAGACCACTAGGATGCGCAATATCTGACATAAGGTAAGCCCCTACCAAGTCAGCCACCTCTCTGAACATTTCAAATTCAATAAAACGTGGATAGGCACTCCCTCCACATATAATTATTTTTGGTTTATGCTCTTTTGCTACTTTTAAGACCTCATCAAAATCAACTCTTCCATCTTCCTTTGAAATATGATATGAGACTGAATTATATAGCTGGCCTGAAAAGTTTACTGGACTACCATGAGTCAAATGTCCGCCATGTGCTAGATCTAGACCCATGATTGTATCTCCTGGCTTGAGAAATGTCATAAATACAGCCATATTTGCCTGAGATCCTGAATGCGGTTGAACATTTGCATATTCACATCCAAAAAGTTTTTTTAAGCGATCACGGGCAATATTTTCAGCCTCATCAACAACCTCACACCCACCATAGTAGCGCTTACCAGGATAACCTTCAGCATATTTATTGGTCA
>Ga0066856_10001167_pt1 | contig 10182 bp, 4 predicted proteins | sample ETNtaG_5_FD_65605 | JGI IMG/M metagenome (GOLD analysis project Ga0066856, IMG submission 65605) | Marine microbial and viral communities from oxygen minimum zone, Eastern Pacific Ocean - ETNP201406SV205 | ecosystem: Environmental > Aquatic > Marine > Oceanic | place: Pacific Ocean: Eastern...
AATCCTCCATCTCTAGTATAACTAAGTCCTCGAATCTCTCCTGGAGTATCGGCGTTCATTGTCGCTGCCCAAATCGTAGTCCTTCCATTCCAAAATTGCTTGGCAAGTCCTACAACGAAATTCCCAGATAAGTTAGCATTTTGATACGTGTAATGAACCCATTCAATACAATTTGCATATTGTGAATTTTCATCCTGCAATTGATTAATCATAATACCTCGATTGATACCATTTGCAGTTCCAGCCCAAATAGTATCATTATGCACAAGGATTGAAAAAGCCTTATGATTATGATTCCCATCATCGGCTGGATCTCGTGGATTTAAATAATATTCTGAAAGAATAGCATTACCTGCTTCATCAATCTCATCAAAGCCATCACATAAAGATAACGAATCTTGATTATCCATAGGCATTGGCACAACCTCCCAAAAATTGTTATGAAGGTGGTATCGTCTTAATCCTCCGGCCCAACTCGCTGTCCATAAATAATTGCCATATAAAAAAGCGTCGTAGGTAACATTTGCCTCAGGGACAGTGACCGGAAGACCACGAAAAAAACCTGACCCAAAAGCCCTCAAAGTATCTGACGGAAGGTCCATTGGCTGTTGTAAATATGTCCATGATATACCGGAGCTATCATGAACTGAACTAGCATCATAGGCTAGTGTAATTCCATGCCCAACCTGAATCGTGCCATTATCTCCTGAATACGCAACTGCAATGGTGTCATTCATTACTGCAATTGCGGGTATACCTCCGTAAGGTACAAAGTTGGTGATTTCACCATCAATTAAACTATCAGTAGTATAATCATGATTATAAATATAACTACCATCATAAAGAGCAAGCCCCTTACCTGTTCCAAGCCACGTAAGAGAATCACCCATTAATTTTATCTCTGCAACCATGTTACTAAGCAATCCTTTGCTCATAAACGTATCTTGCACGACTGAACTAATTGTAAAATAATTAGGTGAATATGACTGAGCACTAATGATAGATAAAAAAAATATTTTTATTATAATCTTATTCAATGATAATCTCTTGCTCTACAATGTTACTATATTGATTTGCATCGTCTTGTGCAATAAAGCGCCATTTATATGTCCCTACTTTTGTTTGAAGAGTAGAGTCTGAAAAACCAGGACCATAAACAGGAATCTTAAATGAATATAAACCATCACCTTTTATAGAGTCTCCGCTTGTGAAATTTGGCTCATATAGAATTACCTCACTTCCATCATCGTACAAATATATACGATTACCATTGTTCATTAATGAATCTCCCTCTACATGATAGGACGTGAAACCAACCCATTTTATAGTCTCTAGACCGTCCGCATCAAAAACATTAGCACTTACCAAATATAATTTGATTGTTCCAGTATCAGGAAGAGCAATGGGAGTTTCCACATCCACAGATTCTATCTTTGGAATAATATTACCTATTAAAACGGTATCTTTTTTTATCAAGATATCTTGGCCATAAGCTACATAATAATCTAGAAAAACAGAATCAATGTCATTCGAAAGCTTATTACTTATACTATCATTTGCATTTGATATTTTTCGTGAAAAAATATCATCACCTTTAATTATATCACCCTGAGCTCCATCATCATTTAAATTGATAATATCTGGTAATTGAGATGTATTTGTACCATGCCAATGTACAACAACACTTTCTAACGCAGCTCCTTGATAGTTTGACTCTACATCTATTGAAAAATAAAGTTTATTGACATCTTGCAGATAAGAAAAATTTGTTAATAGAAGAGGATTATTTTCTGACTCGTCTTCAAAATTAGAACATGAAAACAAAAGAGCACAGACTAACATCAATTTTTTAATTGAATAATTTTGACTATGAAATGCAATTATCATTTTCAAATTACCAATTCTGATTTTGACGGTTAAAGATATAATCTACCATTAACGTACCTACTTGCCCTAAACTTTCAGCGCTGCAATGTTCAGGTAAATCATTCATGGTATGCCAAAAATTTGAATATGGATTAGGATATTTGAAATCAATAAGATCAATTGCAGGAATTCCAGCATGTTCATATAGAGGTACATGGTCATCGTATATTGCATGTTGTGGTGTCATGTCAAATGCATCTAGTCCTAACTCATCAGCGCGTCCCCATAAATAACGCACTAATTCAGGATGAAATTCCAAAGAAAACTTTTCGACTGGTAAATGCAATTGCTTATCTCCTACCATATCTAAGTTAATTGCCTCATTAGGTTTTGGTATTGGTAAGTTTTTAGCAAAATACCTTGAGCCTTGACAATATGTTTCGTTCTCACCTGGTACGCCCATGTCTTCTCCATCAAAGAATACAAGATTAACTCCAATGGGTGGTCTTGTCTGACCCAAAATTTTACCAAGTTCAAGAAGGACTGCAACTCCTGAGGCCCCATCGTTTGCACCAATGATTGGCTGTTCTCTATCACCCCTCTTTTTCTCCATATCTGCCCATGGCCTAGTGTCCCAATGACATGATATAATAGTTTGGAACTCTGCATCAGGATTATACCTTGCAATAATATTTTGAAGATCATGGCGAGTTTTGTATTTTTTTTCTTGATAAGTAAATTCTTGAATGATGATTTCATCTGCCGTTTTTTCTAATTCCTCCAGCATGAAATCAAGGCAATCGTAATATCCTTGTGAACCTGGATTTCTTGGACCAAAATCGCACTGCTTTAGAAGATATTCAAATGCTGAATCTTCATCAAAACCTGGCCCTCCCGGACCACAGCTTAATCCAACTATTAATGTAAGGTAAATTAATTTATTCATTTATACTACCCTGATATTGCTAAATTAACATCAAAACCAAAATCTCTGTCAATCTTTCTACCCGTTGTACGTGTGTCACTTTCACGATATTCATATCGAACACCCCCACTTACTTTTGTAGAAAATTGATAAGCAACTCGTAATCCTGCCTTCCAACTCTCAGAAAAAGATCCAATCTCTAGATTTACTTTGTCGCCAGATCGCTCTTCACGGCTCTCATTTAAGTCGAAATTTAAGGTAAAACTTATAGTATTATTAAGATTCAGATTACCATAAAAAGGAATCGGTATATTTATTCCACCTCTGTGCGTGTATGTACCTGTTGAGGTATAACTATTATCATTTTGTATAGTTAGTCCAGTTGGTGTCTCATCTAAAGATTTGCTCATATTGTTTCTAAAAGTAACTGAAATATTTTTATCTAAATTAAAATTAAGACCAACAAGTGGTGAGAAGTTTTGATTAATCCTTGAAGACCTTTCATTATCTTTATACTTTTTTGAAAATGAACCAAAATTAAAAAAATCCATTTTGTCAGGAGATCCGTCCTCAAACTGCCAAGACCTGGTTTCTTTACCTGAAAAACTATGCTCCATTGACACTGATTTTGCAATCTTATTTATGATTGGCAATTTTTCTAAACCGCTTATCCTGAAGCTCCATCCAGGAAAAGGTAGTCCCTCATTTAAAAATTCTCCATAAGCAACATAATCACGATTCATTGATAATTGCTCTAGTCCAGTACTAGATCTAGTAGTAGAAAAACTCTGAGTAAAATTGGTGCTTATAGTTATGGTTCTGGTAAGTTTAAAACCGCTCCTGATTGAGCCATCACGTTTATGATCCCAAGATCCCAGATTACTACCAACTTCGTTTGATTGTTCAAGATTGTGATCAGGTAACCATCCAAACTTATAACCAACAGGAACTTCGCCTATGATTTGATTCGCAGTTCGGTTCAAAGTTTCGGTATAACTGACAGATATCGGATTGATTTTCTTAAAAAATCCATGAACTAAGGCCATTGGTTTAAAATTTAATTTTTTCTCGTCATTATTCTTTTGACTTTCAGTTTGCGATCTATTTCTATTCCTTGATCTTTGACCTCTTGTTTGCCTTGCACCTCGATTATTATTTGAAGATTTAGGTTTGTAAAATATCTCAATAATTTGAACAGGAGTAAGTGTAAAATTTGAACCAAACCTTAATTGAGTACTAATATTTTGCCCTTCTCTAGTGAGATCGTCTGACCATCTAAAATTAGCATTATAATTGAATGAGGGTTTTATCCACTTCATCATTGTTGGATTATAAGTAGTGCTAAAGCTTTCAGTTTGTTGCGTCACTACGCCTGGATCTAATTCCTTTAAAGCAGAAAATATATACCCCCTGTAATCATTTAGATTACTTTGCCCTGTCCAACTATACTTACTGACTAAGGTGTTTGTAATTTTATAATCTAAATTAAGATTCCTATTTAATCCAAAATTATATGTTTCTGGACTTTTTACACCTGTTCGAGTTTCATTCCACGTAAGCTTCTCACTCATATTCATTCCTGTCTTAAACGAGGAGGGCGTGTAGAACAACTGGAACTCACTTGCAGGTTCGCCAACGATAGGTATCTTCTCTGCCCAACTTAATGGTTTAATATAATTATTTCTGTCAAATGTAAGATTATATGCAAACTTACCAGAATAGGTCTCTGACCATTTTCGTTTATAGGTAATATCAGAAGATTGAGTCTGAGAAGCACTAAAGTTCAAAGACATATTGTCAATAGTGTATTTCAATAATGTTTTATCAGATTTACCTGTTTTTTTAACTGAGGTATTCATTGAAATAGTATTACTTAGTATCATGATTGAATCAGGGGTATTTTCGGGATCAACTAGTATATCTTCTCCAGAATAAAATTTTGGACGACTTTGATTTTGAGAAAAAGTTCCATTGAGAGGTATAGATAATCCCAGTGACCTAGGCAAGAAACGATGTAAATCCATCTTACCTGTAAAATTAAAATTTTCAGATGTATTATTTGATTTAGACAATCGTTCTTGAAGCCTATGATAATCTGCATCTTGTCTGCTATATACAACTGTTGCAGAACCAAGGTCTGATAACTTCAAACTCGATTGAACCCTCATTGCAACTCCTTTTTCCTTTTTCACTCCACTCAATCGTAACTCGTCAATCCAAACCTCTCCTTCAATTGGTACCTCACCAATATTTTTTAACCCAACTGCAAAATATTGAATACGATTTAACGCAGGCTTTCCAGAAATACTAATTCTTTTCCCTGTTTCATTACCCTCTTGGTCAGTGTAAATATATTTTCTTACATTAGAGGAGTCTAAAATCTTATCACTAGCTTGATATTTCATTATCTTTGTAGTATCGGATTGTTTTAGAGCTGTTAACCAGTTCAAATCTATTTTAAAACTATTTCTATTTAATTCTTCATCCCAGCCTTCATACACAGGTTGGGTAAACTCATAATAATCATCACCGAGTCCGAACTTCAAAAATATTTCAACATCAGTTTCAAGAAAATTCGTCCAATTACTGCTTCCATTGACATACATTTTCATGTAGTCATAAGTCATGAAACTTCTTTTTTGATCTTCGTTAAGTGTATAAAGTGTCTTTTGTGCAATTCCACTATGCTTTGGAGGTAGGTTTTTAAACTGTAGCACTAATGATTGTTCCTTGCTCTGGATCTCATTTATCCGGTCATATTCACCTTTAACACCTTTGGGAGGAATATAATCTGCATTATCCTCCGTATTTATAACTGCAACCTGAAATTGCGGCTCCCCATCGTCTTCCATAATGGATTCATCATATCCATTAACTTGAGAAACGAGGTTGGTAGTGTCAGGACCAAAAATTCCCATTTCCTGCCACTCATTTCCAACAATTTCCATCTTTGCTATTTGAAGTGTTTTTTGCTCTTCTTCAATTCCTGTTATTGCTAAACGTACATAACGAATCTCATTCCATTCAATATTCTGAACTTTTTTGAATACTGATAACGGAATTCGAAATAATTTCCACCCTGTTGGATTTCCATCTTTTTCGGTTGTTCCCGCAAGGTAAGTGGTGTCTGTTAGCATAAAGTTTGAAGTAAAGTAATCATTTGTCTTATCTAAAAAGGTTGATCGGTCAAGATCTTCAGTGTCTGGATATTTTCCACCTTCTTGTATTTTTGAACCTGTACCATTTGATTCAGTTCCATTGACCTTAGAATAATCTGAACTTCCAGCTTCATAGTCCCAATTATCTCCATTCGGGTCTTCTGGATTAACATCGCTAGCAATATTTATGGTTAAGGTATCATTCAATACATAATAATCAGAATAAGATCCACTTTCAAGACATCCGCCCCAACCATTTTCAAATTCATCAAAACATCCATCTAGACCAGTATCTTCATTATCCTCAAGGAAGCCATTCCCAAGGGTTAATCCCGCCGCAGGAATATCCTCAGTATTCAATTGACCATTACCGTCCATGTCTTCTGATATCTTACCAAGGTCAATATGTAATCTCCCAGAATTGCCCTTAACCCAAATTTCAAAAAATTTACTTTGAATCTGATCATAGTCTCCTGAATACAAAGAAGTCGTTATTCCAACCCACAGGGAATCTTCATCATAGTAACCTTGGTACTCCTTTGCCCCATATCGTAAAACTAAAACATCCGTTGTCTCGTTACCCGCCCTTAAGGAAGTTGATTGATTTGGCCAAATATCCTTTGTCCTAATAGGAACATATGGATTATACCAAAATAAATTTCCTCTTTTCTTTTGACTAAATGGCTGAGTGAAAGTCGAATCTTCATTATTAAACTTTAATGGAGCAGAAGAAGCCTTCCAAAAACGACGCTGTATTGATGGAGATGTAGTCCTCTTGCTTCCTTCAAAATCATCAATAAAAGCAACTCCATTAGGATCCCCTGTTTCTGAGTTGCTAATTGAATTAGGATTTGGTATTACCTGAGCGACTTCACCTTCAACAGACAAAGTAGATATCTTATCAGTCTCTATTAAGGGTAATTTGTCCAATAATCTAGTAAGCCCGTCCATCTCCCATTCGTATCTACCATTTAGATCCCATATGAAATTTCTTGTTGGCTCATAACCTACTTCAACTTTTTCATTAACAATTGATTGATTAAAATAGAGCGCTGTTGCCCCTAAAAAAGAGTTCGGTTTTCCAAGATCCATCTGAGCACGCGTACCAAATATTGTTTTTTTGTCAAATGATACTAATTCATGCTTGTCATAATTGACTTTTAACTTTGCATTTGGATCATTTGCAGCGTCACCTAGCAATACTATTGTACCTGTAAAATAATCTATATTGTAGTCCATACCTCGCTTAAGAGTAACTCCATTTTGTATCACCTCTTCGCTACCTTCTATCAACATAAATCCTAAATTAATAGTTGAACTTTGATTCGTATATGCTGCTTCTATCATCCAACGATGATCACCGTTTATCTCAGACGAAGATGAAGATGTATACATTACCCCTGTTCCAAGTTGTGATTTCAACTGATCTGCTTGCTGACCACCGTTCAATGAATCACCATTAGCAAATGGATAAAATGCAGGAAACATCAATTCTCCATCTACCATATTCATAATATTAGCCATATCTTTATCTATAGATTCATCATAGTTCCTATTACCATTCTCATCAAGACTATCCAACCCAAATAGTGTTATATATGGAAAACTAGATCCTTTATCTCTATCAGAAACTGGTGTTGAATTTTTATTTATGACTCTAACATCAAAACCTTCTGGGTTAATCTGCGATGTTCCTAAATAATACACGTTTTTAAACATCAATGGCCACGTAGGATGGTTTGGATGACTGTTCCTAGGTTTAAGCATCATCAAAGCAAGATTTGTACCCAATGAATCAGGACCATTTCCAACCTCTAATAATACTTCACCGGTCTGACGATGCTCAAGAGTGAAGGTACATCCTATTATGTCCTGAGAAACCTGCTCCCGAACCCTTATAAATCCTAAATCTGGACTAACATAATAGTTTGTTCCTTGCTCTAATCGAATAAAGCTACCCTCTTCATTATTATCAACATTTTGTGTTGTATCGGTAGGATTCACATATGCCATCCCTGTCATAGCATTAGGATCATTAGTATTAATTGATTTATATAATTCAAAATTCTTTACAACTACATCTCCTATTGCATGCAATCCATTTCTAAGAGGATAAAATGAGGGAATGTAAATAGGGGTTGATATTGAAAAAGTATCAACACCGTCTCTGAACCAAGGGTGAATGAAAAAATATCTGTTTTTTATCCAATCAACATCTCTTATTTGCTGTGAACTACTTTGTCCACCTCCTTCCCATTCCGATTGCTCTTTCTTTGATTTCTCAATAGATGCTATAGTTGTCACATCAATTGGTCCTAATTTAGAAATCGACTTTATTCCGAACAGTCCTTGATTCTTTCCAGAAAAGGTGACGTATTTTGTAGAAGGCAGTGAAAGTGATATATTACCCGCTTCAACCTGCTGGAGGATGTCATCCTCATCCCCCTCATATGAAATACGAATATTATTTTCCCATTCAAATTGGCGTTCTGAATCCTGATCCATGGCAACAGTAATTCTGTCACCAATCTTACCTTGTATATTTAAATTTTGTTTTTGATCAAATTCTAAATGGGTATTTTGTGTTTCACTAAGAGTAGATCTAACAAGTTCTTGATCCTGGAATACCATTTTGCCATTAATATTTACATTGCCGCTTACTTGCAAAGAGGCTCTTCCCAATCTGCCTATATCCATACCAACTACTTCAAACATTGCACCTCTACCCTTTCGAGTATCATCTTTTTCTTTAACCTGCATAAATTCCAAAAATTTTACATGCCATTTTTGTTGCTGCATCACATCTAAATACCAATCAAGTGAGGCTGTAAAAGGAATTTTTAACTGCTTACCATTAACGAACTCTGAAATAGTTATCATGCTCCAGTCTTTAGAAATTTGTATATCCAAATTTTTAAGCCCAAAAGTATAGTTTACCAAACCTCTATATGATGGGATGGAATCATATGGTAAAACAAGTGGATTCATAGAACGAGGAAATGGATCAACAACAAAAGAGGGAAAAGGAATAATTTTAGGCACAGAAATATTGTACTGGATATCTGAATCCGTATTGACGTCTTGTGATAATAGGCAAGACGATAATAGGCTCATAATAAAAGCAATATAATATATTCGCTCTAAAATGAATTTGTTGTTTATTATAATATTCAAATTATATACTAATCTAATTAATATCTTTTTATCCTATAGTTGCTCCTTTTTTTAAATATTGCTTTAATATCTTTTTCATTTTAAACAGTGCTTTTGCTCTGTGACTGATATTATTTTTTTCATTTTTTGCCATTTCTGCAAAGGTTAAACTATATCCTTCCGGTTGAAATATGGGATCATATCCAAACCCATCCTCGCCTTTTGGAAAAGATGTTATAACTCCTTCAATGACTCCTTCAGAGAAGAGTTCCTCAAAACCATCAACAAAGGTTACCACTGTTCTAAATCTTGCAGTACGTTTTTCCTTAGGGAGGTCACCAAGTTCAACTAGTAATTTATTCACATTATCTTCATAGGTTGGATTTTCTCCAGCATATCGAGCAGAATAAACACCTGGTTTACCGCCCAAAGCATCCACCTCTAACCCCGTATCGTCTGCCAATGAAGGTACACCAGTTAGTTTATTTACAGTACGTGACTTTATAAATGAATTTTCAATCAAAGTTTTCCCCGTTTCATCAATCTCACCTACCTGAGAATATTGATTTAACCCAACTATTTTAATATCCATATCATTTAAAAGAGCATCCATCTCTTTTTGCTTATGGATATTATTTGTGGCCAATATAAGTTTCTTTCCTCGGAACATAGCAAGTTTATATCAGTAAAAAATGCCGGAAAACATATGAGCAATCGATAAATGAATCAAGGAGTATATATTTAAGGTTTTTTTATCAAATATTTTTGTTTTACAAAAGCTACCAAGTAATTTTGCCCGCTATAAATATGCATTACATTTATTTTGTGGCTCGGTAGCTCAGTTGGTAGAGCAGTGGACTGAAAATCCATGTGTCGCTGGTTCGATTCCGGCCCGAGCCACTTTTCTTTTATTTAATTAAATTCCTGGATAACTATATAAAAGATGAATTATATCTCTTACATACCTTTATTAATTATATTAGCATTATTGTCATCTTGCACTGAAAAAGAAAACAATATAATTGAGGATATCATTGAAAATGATACAACGATTGTTAGTTTGCATGGACGTCTACAAGT
>Ga0066856_10001168_pt1 | contig 10181 bp, 5 predicted proteins | sample ETNtaG_5_FD_65605 | JGI IMG/M metagenome (GOLD analysis project Ga0066856, IMG submission 65605) | Marine microbial and viral communities from oxygen minimum zone, Eastern Pacific Ocean - ETNP201406SV205 | ecosystem: Environmental > Aquatic > Marine > Oceanic | place: Pacific Ocean: Eastern...
AAAACCCTAAATTCTCGTGATTTTTTAGGGTTTTACATTTTCGTTTTTTTTTAAATGAGGGTTTAATTGTGCACGGGCCTTTTGCGTGTGCCACACAATCTGTGGATAGAGAGAGAGAGAGAGAGAGAGAGAGAGAAAAGAGGAAGACGAAGACCTTTCGACTTTGACGACTTTCCTTTCCGACGAGTATTATGTTTTCCAAAACGGGATGCCAAACGTTGTTGGCGTCCGCAACCTCTTCGATGGCGAGACCGACGTCGGCGTCGGCGCCTTTGACGCAGAAGAAGAAGAAGAGCTTTTGTACCATCGCGCATCGGCATCATCGGTGCACTTTTTTCACCGCCACCACCTTTCCCGGGGTCCCCAAAGGGGAGAAAAGGAGACGTTATGATTGCGCGACGAGGAAGCGGAGACTGCACGCGTCGTCGGTCGCGGTCGCGGAAGAAACGACGACGAAAGTCGCACCGGCGTCGGGGACGAAGTACGAAAAGGAAAACGAAATTGCCTTGGACGCCGTTCGCATCGCGTCGACCATTTGCGACAAAGTGCAAGCGCAATTGATGCGCATGGACGAAAAGTCCATCACAAAAGGAGATAAATCGCTGGTTACTGTGGCAGATTACGCGGCGCAAGCGGTCATCGCGTGGAGAATAGGACAGGATGAACCGGATATGAAATTTCTCGGGGAAGAAGACGCGGACGCGTTAGTCAATGGCGGGGAAGACGGGAAGGAAGTGTTGAGGAAAATTGCGGTTTTAGTGAACGAGGCTATTCATTCGTTTTATCCAGACGCTAAACAGTTATCAGATGATGAAGTAGCCGCGTTAATCGATAAAGGGAAAGGTGAAGGAGGTCCGGAAGGGAGACATTGGATTTTGGACCCCGTGGATGGGACGCTCGGGTTCGTGAGAGGCGACCAGTACGCGATAGCGTTGGCACTGATGGACGAAGGCGAGTTGGTTTTAGGCGCCATGGGATGCCCGAACATGCCAAAAACTGGGGATGTTTTGGAGTTTGACGACGCGTATTCGTACGGATTTTCGCCGAGGACGGTGTCAAAAATGTTAGCTGGAGGGTCTTCTGCGAAAATGGATTGGTATAAAGGGTGCGTGTTTACCGCCGTGAGAGGCAACGGGTGCTGGATATGGCCGACATCGCCGGATATTAAGGTGAATCCGACGAAAGTTCAAGTGTCGTCTGAGTTTGAACCGCAAAAAGCACGATTTTGCGAACCAGTGATGAAAGCAAACTCCAGCCAAGGTTTTACGGCCTCTGTAGCGGATAACTTGGGCATCGAATCTAAACCGTTGCGGATATACTCGCAAGTTAAATACGGCTCCGTCGCTCGAGCTGACGCCGACGTGTTCATGAAATTCCCGAAAGCTGAATACCGAGAAAAAGTGTGGGACCACGCCAGTGGAGTTATAATCGTCGAAGAAGCTGGTGGTGTCGTCACCGACGCCGGTGGCACTCCTCTTGATTTTAGTAAAGGGAGGTACTTGGAGTTAGATCGAGGCATCGTCGCGGCGAGTTCTGCGCTGCACGAAAAGTTGATGCAAGCCATTCAGTTGAGTTGGGACAGTGCCGCGCTTTAAAAAGGTACGTGTTACTACGCTTCGCACGCGTTCGTGCGTGGTTGAGTGAAACAGGGGATGGAGGTTACCCGTCACAAAAGTACATTATTATTAAGTCATCGTTGTAGAACAAGAATACCTTGAAAAAAAAGTGGGCACCCTCTCTTTTGCTCTCACCTCGTAAATCTTCAGATTCTGCCTCTCGTCACAACATCACGAAAAGGACGTCAAAGAAAGAATTCGAGTAATGCCACCAACGACACTCTCTCGCTTAAAATCTCTCGTCGAACCGTTTACCGTTGATGAGATGAACGCTTTCCCCTCCTCTTCTGTCGCATCGAATCGGTACCCGATATCTACCTCGATCGTTTTCGTCCAACACATCTCCCAAAAATTGGAATTCGTCTACTCCAAAAAAAGCAACCGAGAAATACCGTGCAGAAGACTCAAAGTGAGCGATCACACGTTCGACTCCGCGAACTGTTCGGTCGTTTTGTGGCAAGAAAAAGCCGAATGCGATGTTTCAATCGGGGACGTGGTTTTAGTTCAAAACGCATACGCGCGATTTAATCCGTTTAAGAGTGAGATGGAAATCAGCGTCAGTGGAGGAGAACGAACGATTTTTCGGACGATCGTGAATAGAGGCGAGTTTTATGCAAATGCAACTATCGAGGAGATGAGCGTGAAGGTCGTTCCAATGCATCGAACTTTAGGAACAACGGACGATAATAGAACAAGAGATGCGATTTTGACCGTTTGTTCGTGGGTTTACGGAGAAAAGATGGCATTTTTATACCATTTGAAAGAGACAGAACATTGGGGTGCCAACTTATACCAGCAGAAGAGGAGAGCGGAGGAAGAAGAGGAAGAGTTTGAGATGCACCAACAACAACGAATGAGCTTTGTGATGAAGAAACGATTCAAACGAACGCTTATGGAAGAGTATGTCGGAGTTATTTTGGACGTTTCGTTCGTTAAGTCCTCCTTCGGTGACGAGTTCAATGGGAAGTACGTGAGACCGGTCTTGACGCTTTCAAGACGACCGGTGGATCGACAAAGGAACGAGGAGTTGTTGCAACGACGATTGACTTTATCGAAACCGACAGAGTCACCACAGGTGCTGAGTAAGTTGGACCGTTTCGATACCATAATGTTCGATGGCGACCAGTCGCCAGCGCTTGAGAAGCGACCGAGTGATTATATGAACAAAGCGAACTTTATCGAGGCGACATTATCGGCGGCGGCAAAACGAGAGGTGAAGGATTTGGCGCAGAGCGTGTATAAAATTGGGAGTTGCGTGGAATTGAGAGACTTTGCGATTGCTGAAGTTTTGAACTCTAACGAAAGGAAAATAATCCGATCTTTTGTGGAAAATGATAACGAAGACGAAGTGGACAACTTTGGTTCCTCGGAAGAAATCGTGAAAAAGCTCGTGTTGGTGGACCATATTTCTACCATTCGCGTATTAGATCCAAACAAAGATCCGCGCGCGAGGAAAGTCATGACAGTAGTTGGTCAAACGCACAGACGGTTGAGTTTTGAAGTGGAAAACGTCTCGGAAATATTTCAAGACATCAACGAAAGAAGTTTTCAAGAGTTTACGGACAACTACAGCGAAGAAGATGAGCGCATGTATGGACGAGATGTCGTCGAAGAGAAACGCAGAGAAAGTGTGAAAACAGCGATGGAAAAGAAACACAGAGAGTTGATGATAGCAAAGACGAAAAAGAAAGTCGCGGAGATGATGATGGATGAGACGCAAAACACGACGCATTCGATAGCGGAAATGTTTGAGAGCGTGAATAATAATAATAACGCAAAATTTACCAATCAACCAATATTGTACGAAGATGGAACGACAAATAAGCGTCGGCTTTTACCTCCGTTCGTCGAGTTTAAAGCAATCGTGAAATACGTGGAAATCGAACGCGACGTAAAGAATGCATCATCGCTGAGTTCAGCAAAGTGTCAAAGAAAGCAGCGCAAGAAATCCATCACGAACAACGCGAAGAAATCCATTTTATCCGCCGATGGCTTCATGCGCGTACCCGGATTGAAAAATGGCACGAAAAGCGTTTCGGAAATCGCGAGAGAACTCGTCGAAGTGGCATGTGCCACATGCGCGAACAAACTCCATAAAGACAAGGAAGACGTGTATGAATACTGCAAACACTGTCCGTCAGGTAAGGTTTCAAGTGTCAACATCAAGAAGTCAAGAACAAAATGCGTATTCAAACCGCTCGTTTTGGGTCTCGAAGATGCCAAAGGCGATTGCATTCGTGGTAAAATCCCGTCTTTTCTCGTTTCCGATTTGGTATTTTTTCAGAAACCGGAAGATATATCGGACGGAAACACGAACGAGGCAGACAGAACTCGCGCGGAAACCATCGCGGTTGGTGCATTGCGAGCGTTAATGGCGGGTAAACGAAATTCCTTGTTCACTTTCACCGCTAAAATGCCAAAATCGGATGAGAACGGGTGGGTCGTTCGCGGAAGTGAAATTGATATCGTGCGCTTCGATAGCTGCTTGACGCCGTCAAACTCTGTAGAAGAAGAGGAGGAGGAATAGCACATATAACACATCTTTATACAGAATTGTGACAAATAGTTGCATTTGAATGAATAATCTGATTCAGAACTTTCGCGCGCGAGTGGACAAACTCTAAATCTACATGCGCTTGTGTGAACTTGGTCGTCGCGACTATCATATTTTCTTCATCCTCGTCAACGTTAACGTTTCGATCTTTTTGCTGTTGTTGCTTTTGAGCTTGCGGGCATGAAATATTACATCGTCTCGATAAGTTATCAATCGCTGCGAATAATAACGCTAAAGACTTTTCAGTTATCATTCTTTTTCTCTTGCGCTCTTTCGCCGTTTCGATTTCTTGTTTGCTTTTTATTGTCATCTCTTTTTGCTTTTCGCGCAAGATGAACACGGCTGATTTTTCACTCTCTATGGTTTTCTCGATGACTTTCCTTTGTTCCGAGAATCCATCGAAGGCTCTTTTGGACGTGCTCGATGCGTACTCTTTCCTCGCGCGTAAAGATTCGTTCACGTCTTTTAAAGTCGCATGTCTGAAAAGAATATCGGAAATGTCCTCAAATTTTCTATCGCCGCGCATCTCGTCCTCATCCTCGTCCTCGCCCTCGTTTCTGTTCAGCGCATTATGGGTCTCTAAATGTGACGACGATGACCCAACACTCAGTCTTCTATCCGATTCTTCGTTTTTTCCATGTTCACAACACGCTCTCAAAAACTGCAAAACGCTTGACAACGCCCGATTCTTCCTTTCGCACCGTCTTCGCCTTCGCCCGAACGAACTCGCCTCCTTTCTCAACGCCACGAGAACCTCGTTTTCCAAAACCAACCGTTCCAACTTATTCTCTCTCGCACTTTCCAATGATTTCTGCATTTTCCTCTCGTTCTCTCTCGCGAAAATCTCAAATTTCGTGCAGTCGTGGTGCAAACTTTCCTGCGCGCGCAACAAAACCCCCTCTCGTTCGTCCAATCGTCTCGTCGTCTTTTCGCATTCAGAAATCGTCCGTTGCAATTTCATCGAGATAGCATCCAGCTCTCGGTTCTTTTTCAGAAGAAGCGTCGACGTTGGACACGCCCTTTCGCACGCGTCCTTCGTTTCTTCCTCTCTTTCCTCTCCGACGTCAAAACCGCTTCGGGTCCACATCGCCTCCTCATCGGAACTGTCCTCTTCCTCCTCCGTGGGTTTCGTCACGAACGCGCTCGCGAGCTCTCTCGCCATCTTCCTCGCCTCGCGTGCCGTTGGGTTTACCTCGACCTCTCTCATCGCCATCCTTTCTCCATCGTCGTCATCACAACGCGTCGCCATTCTCTCTCGGATCCTCTCGAAGTGGAGGTCAACGGAACGGACGGAGTCTCTCTCTCTCTCTCTCTCTTTTTACTAATTAAAGATACCTAATTTTAGTCGTATTTTTTGCTCTTTTCTAAAAAGCTTCTAAAGTCTTCAAATTTGAAGAAGGAAAAAAATCACCTAATTTAAAACCCTAAAATGAAAACCCCCCAAAAAAGCTCCCCTGTCAAAAGAATAATAAGACGCATCGAGAGACGTCTTTAATTAAAAAATTCAGTTGTTAGTAGAATAAAGATGCCATCATCATCATCTAACGAAGAAAGAGGAAGCGACCCCGGGAGGAAGAAGACGCGATGGAGGACGCCTTTCGGCGGAAACGGCGTCGACGTCGTTTCCCTCGCGTCGCTCGTGTCTCTTCTCGTGCTGTGCGTGCTTTCGGTCACGGTCGACCGAACGTTACCGCGAGCGTTGAGCGAAGATTCCCCGACGTCCACGTTTAGCGAATCGAGAGCGTTGGCCATCGCGACGCGTTTGGAAAGGGTCGGATCGCGCGCGGTTGGAACCGAAAGCGAGAAGATGGCGTTCGAGATGATTCGGAGACGCGTGGAAACGATTCAGAAGAAATATGGGGAGACGAGCGAGGAGATTGAAATCGAAATGTGGGACGGTGTGAGCAGTGGGCTGAGAAGGAGAGACGCGGACGAGGTCACGAGACACGCGAGGACGCCGAATTTGGGTGGGTATGGCCAAGAGGAGGAGGAGGAAAATGAAAGGAAGAATAAGATAAAGAAGTGGGGGATGTCAGATGTGTATAGGTACGATAACTTGAGGTCCATTTCAGTGCGCGTGAGAAGGCGGAGCGACGACGCTTCGTTTCGCGGTAGCAGTAGTGGTGAGAAGAAGGACGAGGAGGAATATCATGACGGAGGCGAAAGTAACAACGTCAATGATCCTTATAACAATGCTGTTAATAACAAAATGCACGTGATTGCGATTTCCGTGCACGTGGATACGGTGTCGACGTCATCGGGCGGATCGGACAACGCGGCGAGTTGCGGCATCGCATTAGAAGTATTAGAAAACGTAGCGAGTTTGACGACGAATAGAAAGACGAGCAACTATTTACCGGCAAAGACGGGTATAGTGTTTCATTTTTTAACCGCGGAAGAGGTTGGGTTAATTGGCGCGACGGCGACGATGAATTCGAACCCGTGGTTTCGACGGAAGAGCGAGAAACCGTCGGTTGTTATAAATCTGGAATCCATGGGGAGTGGTGGACCTCAGATGCTGTTCAAGACAGAGAAAGGCATACACGGAGAAACATTTGAGAGGCACATGTTGGAAACGTGGGCAGAAAGCGTGCCGTATCCAAATTCAGCAAGCGTGTACGGGCAAATTTTTAGATCCGGGGTGATCCCCTCGGAAACTGATGGGAGAGTATACAATGAGAAAGGTGCAGCGGTGATTGATTTAGCGTTCGTGGAACGATCGTTCGTATATCATACGTCGAGAGATAGAGTAAAAGGTATGCGACGTGGGAGTGCGCAAGCGAGTGGCGAAAATATCGTCGCTTTTGTCGGTGCATTCTTACAAAAACGCAACCAGTTCACCAACGTCGATTCCGAGTTGAATCCAGATATTTCTTTGCGTCAACACGTAAAGTCGCACGCATGGTATGTTCGACCGGGGTTTGTTCTGTCGAAAACAAAACTGATTGTTACCGAACCATTCACGTTAGCTTCGTTGCGTTCGCTGGTGTTTTTCAGCGCGTTTTCTATGTTCTTTATCGTGAAATACAGCTTTGGTGCACACTTTGAGAAGATCCATAGCGAGAGCGAAAAGATGTGGCAAATGGCCATCGATGCTATCGTCAAAGCGATGATTACCACTCCTTTGGTTGGTTTTGTTGTTCCTATCTTTGCGATTTTCATGGGCACGGTGTTTGGCGCGATGGCCACATTCACGCTCGCCTTTTTCGTCGGCGAAGCGATGCCGTTAGGTAATTACACAGCATTGTTCATGCTCTTTGCCAGCACGTTTGGATGCATTGGATGCATTTTTGGGTATAACGTAGCCAGTGGTTTCTTATATTGGAAACTCGTTCCTGTTGATGTCGCCTTTAGAGATCGGTACGCGTCTGAGAATGTAATCAAATGGTGTTTGTTCAGCGGTAAGACGTTTTTCACGGCAGTATTAGCATGGGCAATGAGGAAACGCACGGATTCACACGCCACCATTTGGCTCACGAATTTAGCAATGTATGAATTGATTTTTGTGTTTTCACCAGTAATTGCCCGTCAAAGTGGGTTCTTAAACTTTATGCCGAGCGTTTCGATTGTCCCAATCGAAGAAGAAGAAAAAAGAGATAAGGAAAAAGAGGAAACGAAGGAGGAAGACGACGATACGGTTTCCTCGAATGGCGCGGCCACCGTGAAGACGAAAAAGCGAACTTCGGTAAAAACATCGACTCAATTGAGCGGTCACAACGCGAAAGGTGAAATAGATATTTTCGCGACGACATCTCCAAACAACTATTTGGTCATTTTATGCGCTGTTCCATGCATATGGGTTGTCACGCCGCTCTTATTTCGTGCTGTGGCGACTTTCTCCGCGGTTCAATCGCGTGCCGATGCAAAACTCGGCGATGGACATCCGCTCGCGTATTACACTTTAGATGGACTTCTCGGTGGTGTTTTGGGATTTGTATCGTGTGCGATGTTCTTTTCTGTCCCGGTGATATCATTAGGCGCAACATTGAAGGAAAGGCAAATGTATAGACTCATCGTCGTTGCGTTCGGAACGTTCCTCTTCGCGACGCTCGCATGCGGCGTATTCAAAAACATTAGATTTACCGCCGTCGCACCACAACCAATCATATTGACGCACGTGACGCACATTGATGCGCACAACTACGTGACTTCAGATTTCATCGCGCTCGCGAGACTGGGCGCTGGATCGAGTTTAGCACCAGTCGCATTGGCTTTGCGCGACAATTTGCATTTGTTGATAGATCCACCGAGATTATTACCTACGTCAACATTTGTCGCGACGCGTAAGGATGAAAAGTTTGACGATAACAGCACAATATCAAACGGTGAAGAGAATGGTTTAGAAGACGAAGACGCGCAAGAAAAATCTATTAGATTGGAAAAGCTGCGAGTAGAGAATGATCAGCGTTTGAAAAGGATCCACTCGCACGCGATTCAACGCAAACAAGCGGAAGGGCACAAGCACATGTTCCATCGCATATACTCCGCGTTTACAAACTTCCGATTGAATACGCGTTTCGGTGGTGACTGCACAGAATCGGTGGATTTTGTGACCATGAAAACAGACCGCGCATGTATCGTTCGCGGGTACAATTTGACTTATTACGAATCCATGAATAACTCGAAACCTATCTTGTCGGATATGCGCGCGAATAACATGACGGCATCGGAAATGCCTGAGTTGCGCAAAACTGGTACTGGTCCGGATAAAAAAACCATTCGATTAGAAATTGACGTTGCTAAAGCAGTTAGCTGGACGGTTGCTATAGAACCGCAGTGCGCCAAGAAGGCGGCTTTGGTGGATCCGTCGAACCCTTCGTACTTGACGTGGATCGAAGTCGATAACGAGGAAACCCAACAGATAGAAAACACGCCATTTATCGCGCGCAAAAAACGCAAGCGCATCTTATTTAGCGGTTCTGGTCGACTCGCGACCGGTCACGTCGTTGAAATTTTCGTCGTTCCGGCCAGAAATAACAAAAATGCGGACGCCGACATGAGCGAAAAAAATCAGGAAAATATGCAATTATTTTGCCGTACGCGAGGGGCAGTCTTACGCACGGATTTTGAAACACGAACAGATTTAATGGAGGATATAATAGGTATCAACGGCTTACCTCGGAACGTGGCACCATTTGGAAAGAGCGATTTACCGAGATGGTACTCTATAATTCGCGACATAGATTTATCGCCGGTTTAACTAAAAAGCAGATGATGATGATACTATGATGATGTTTTTTCATTATTACACTAGAGACTATTTTTGCTGCCATTATAAGTACTAATTCCTAATATTTCTTCTTCGGTTTCGCTTTCACACTAAAGATAGATTCCCTCTTGATCCTCCTTCGACTCGCCTCGGCTGCATTCACGCCGTCATGTCCTCTCTTATTTCTACTCCTCGCCATTGCCATTCTGGCCTTTACATCGTCCTCGCGACTCCTCGGCAACAACTTCACTCCACCATCTTCTCCGCTGGCAAACCCCATCCTTCTTCCTTCCTCATCTCTTCCTCTCTCTTCCTTCCTCCTTTCCCGATTGCTTCTTCGCAATTTCTTGTTTGCCTCGTAATCCATACTCCACCTCTCTTCCGCTCTCAATCGATCCTCGGCGTACCTCGACAGCCGCTCTTTCCCTTCCTTCTTCATCTCTTCTTCCTTTTCTAAATAACTCATCTGATTTACATCGCTTCCTCTCTCTACCATAACCCCGTCAATCCCACCGTATTCCATAGTTATCCCATTCACGTCGATATCGTCCGGGACATACACGTCTCTCTCGTGCGCTCTCTTCGCCCCTCGCGCGCAGACGAATTCCCCTGCTTTCGGGTCGGTATGAATCTCAATCTCTCCGTTACAACATCTGTGACTCAGCATAACGAAAGAATATATCGGCGTGGACAGATACTTCCCGATCTTCTTTTTCCTCGCGTTAAACCTCACTCCTTTCGCGATCAAGGGCGCGTTCGAGCACCGCGTGCATCTCATCGGAAACGGCGCTTCGAATCTTAC
>Ga0066856_10001173_pt1 | contig 10151 bp, 5 predicted proteins | sample ETNtaG_5_FD_65605 | JGI IMG/M metagenome (GOLD analysis project Ga0066856, IMG submission 65605) | Marine microbial and viral communities from oxygen minimum zone, Eastern Pacific Ocean - ETNP201406SV205 | ecosystem: Environmental > Aquatic > Marine > Oceanic | place: Pacific Ocean: Eastern...
AAAAAACGCAACAACGTTTGTGTAAAAGGTGCATGCGCTTCCGCATAGGAAGCCAGTCGCTGCTGCTGCATTCGATCGGGGCAGCAACACTCCCGCGACCACCACCACGCGAAAGAGTGTTGTTTGAACCGCGAAGAAGACTTGCGCATCATCATCATCATCATCGTCGTCGACAAAAAAAAATTTTTGGTACCCAAAGACGAATTGGAATCGAAACTTTCAAAGAGACGACGACGACGAGAAAGACGTTGTTGTTGTTGTTGCGAGAAAAGCCAGGACGAAAAGGAACGGTCGTCGTCTCGTCGTTCGCGTCTGTGTCCTCGACCGACGGCTTTGACGAGAACAGAATGAAGAACAGTCACCTTTGCGATATCGACCAAGTTTTGTTGCGGAAAAGAAGGATGACGATGAAAGAAAACGCGGACATCGCGCTGACGAGAAAAGAAGACGAGGTGTTTTCTCTGCTCCTGGACGTGGTGGAGGAGGACAAAAAAATTTGTACCGAAAACGACGACGACGACCAAAAACGACGACCAAAAACGCCGACGCTGCGAGTTGCCGGAGGGTGGGTGAGGGACAAACTTCTCGGTCTCGAATCGAACGATATCGACGTCGCGTTAGATACGTGCGTCGGCGCGGAGTTTGCGGCGAAAGTGAACGACTACTTGACGCGGAAAGGCGAAGAGGTGAGCGGCGTCGGCGTCATACAGTCGAACCCGGAACAATCGAAACATCTGGAAACGGCGACGATGAAAGTGCGAGACGTGTGGTTGGACTTTGTGAATTTGCGTTCGGAATCCTACGCCGACGAGTCGAGAATTCCAACCATGAGTTTTGGAACGCCATTGGAAGACGCCATGAGAAGAGACCTGACGATTAACGCGTTGTATTATAACTTGAATGAAAAGAAAGTGGAAGATTTTACCGGGAAAGGAATCGAGGATTTGAAAATCGGGTTGTGCCGGACGCCGTTGGAAGCGAAGAGGACGTTCGTGGACGATCCATTGAGGGTTTTGAGAGCGGTGAGGTTTGCAGCAAGGTACGCGTTTAAATTGGCGGACGATATTGGTGTCGCGGTGGAAGACGAACAAGTGAGAGAAGGGTTGAGAACGAAAGTGAGCAGAGAACGAGTAGGGAAGGAAGTAGCGGGGATGTTGAGAGGACCGAATCCGCACTTGGCCGTGCAGTGGGTGACGAAGATGAAGATGGGTGGGATTGTGATGGATTGCGAAGAAACATTCTCGATGGAAATGCAGGAGTTTGGCGTCAAAGCAGTCGCGGTTGGGATGAGAGTCGCTACGGCCTTGGGAATGTTTGAAGGCGTAACAGAAGGCGCGGATACGAGCGCAGAAACCGATCGCAAAGAACGGTTTTATTTAGCCTTGTGGCTGTTAGGTTTGAAGAAGAATAAGGCGGTGACGAAGAAGAAGAAAGAAGTGCCTTTGAGCGAAGTCATCGTGATGGAATCGTTAAAGTTGCGAAACAAAGACGCGGAGAGTGTCGTTCGAACGCACTCCAATATTGACGCGACAAAAGAAGTAATTTTCGATAACTTGAAAAAGTTCACGAGAACCGAAGCCGGGTTGAAAATTCGATCGATTGGTAAAGATTACGATATCGTTTTCATCGTCGCGGCTTTAGATGACGCGTTGAAACGAACGCATGGTGACATCGACGAAGTCGCCGTCGCTGAAAGCGTCGCCGAAAAGTGTAAAGAAGCGTTTTTTAGAGTGAAGGATGAATTGGAACTCGTCGATAAAAAAAATAGTGTTGGTAATCCGTGGGAATTAAAACCCATTTTAGATGGTAAAGAGGTGATGAAAGCGGTAGGCATGGAAAAACCTGGACCGTTGTTGAAACAATGGATAGAGAAAACCGTAGAGTGGCAGTTCGAGTTCCCGGGGATGGATAAGGCGCAGTGCGAAGCTAAACTAAAAGAAGTTTCCGGCGGCGCCGAAACGTAATAGCAAAGCATAGAATTATTACTGGTACGTAAACACACATCAACGTGTGCGCTACAAATCTATTTTTTCAATGCATACTATTTTTACTGCTACCACCAGCTGAAGTCCCCGTTCGTTTCTGTAGCCGAAAATGCAAACGCGCGCACGTCGCCTTTTGTCGCCGATTTGACGAGAACTTTGACGCCTCCTTTCTTTCTTTTCGATGCAATTTCGGACCACTCGGATGCGAGAACCGATGCCGAAGCGACTGCAATAGCTATAGAAACTGGCGTGACGCGATCGATGTTCCCAATTTTAATGCTCCCACCTTCGTCATAAACGGCATCGCCTTTATTTCCGACACCTTTCTTCGGGAACCTCAAGACAATTCGCGTTTTTTTTCTCGGAGTATCGGGTTTAATCGTTTCCTTACCATTGAAAATCGAACGCAAGTGCTCGACATTTGCTCCTCGCCAAACACCCAAATCGCTCCATTCACACACACCAGCCACGTACGCGCCGCGATTCACCAACGATTTCAATACAATTGGTCCCCAATTGGCGTTGAAATACAACGATGCGCCATCGTTATTTGGCCTCGCAACCGCGCACACGCGAAACTTTCGTTGAAGCACAGAAAGATCAATATTCGCATTCGCTACGATATCATTCAAACCAATACCAGCTAACAATCTCGCCCGAATGATTTTTGCATCATGGCGCGCGTCTGAGATATCCTTTTCGCTCGGAGGTAACGAAGATACGTGTATATTTTCGTCTTCGTCTTTTTTCGGGGGGGGCGTAACTTCGTCGTCGGCGTACACTTTACGTGGATCTGCGGCAACAACTACAGCGAATTGTATACCATCTCCGTTTCCATTGAATCTTTCAATTTGCTTCTTTATGGTTCCAATTTTCCTAAACTTGATTGACGTGCGAAGAGTTTCGTTGATGAGTTTCAACGCTAATTTTCCCACGACGTCTAATCGCGCGAGACTTGCGATTTCGTCGTCGCTAAAAGTTTGTCGAACGTGTTTCGGCAGTACGTTTACGTTAGGTACAACCGAATCGTCTTCGTTCCTCCGATACAACAAGTACGTCGCGTCGTGCACCACCGCCGCCGACTTCCACGCTTTCGTCATCGATCTCGCCCCTCGATTTTTACCGAACAGATGTAACGGCAACACGCGAAGTGCCATGCTGTTGTTCAGCACCGTCATATCTATTCCTAACGCATGTGCAAGTTTCGATGCGTTGTCTCTCTCCACTTTCTTTTCCTTTTCCGTGAGGCTCTGCTCTTTATTCGCGGAAGATACAGAAGTCATAACAAACCTGCGCGTTATCGATGGATAAAAATAAAAGAGTTGGAGAAATATAAGTGCACATCGACAAATAAAAGAGAGAGAATAAACACAAACACATTCATGCCTCAGTGAGTACTGTCAGGTAACTAAATCGCGTGTCGCCATCGTGTTCATCTCGGATTGGCTGGGTGCGTATTTCTTCTTCATCAGCATATTTTGTTCGCGCGCGCTCGTCCCGAGACGAGAGAGAGAGAAAGTGAAAAAATGAATTCGACATCTCCCGTACCTCTTCGCCAACCACTCGTGCGTGGCCAACCGTCCGCTCTCTCTCACCCATCGCGTTTTCCTCGTCTCCTTCCGTCGTTTCTTTCTGCACGTCGCCTCCTCCCGTCCCTCGACGACGCCTCTTTCGTTCGTCTCGTCCGACGAGGGCCCTCTTTTTCTCTTCCTCTTTTCTCGTTGCCAGAATTTCCAATTTCTCGGACTGGTCGCTCGTCGTCGCGCTCGCGCATCCAGCGCGTCGCTCCCGAACTTCTCCTCGCCCGTTTTACGTTTCAGGCTTTCGACGAGCCATTTCGTCTCTTCGCCTCGCGCCCGAAGGAACTCTCGAACGCGCACGAAACGCGGCGGCGCGTGGTCGGTGTTCCGTCCGATTTTTTCCATCATCATCGTCGCAGAGTCTCTCGTCGAATTGGAGGAAGACAATAATGGCACCTCGTCGTTCTTCGTCTTCGTCTCTCACGCCCAACAAAAAAGTTCTTCTTCTTCTTCTTCTTCTTCTCGGTCTGCGATGATACCGTACCACTACTCCTAAAAAAGTCTCGTCTCAAGATAGAGATAGTTCACTCGTTATTATTATTCGTTGTTTTATTTACGAGTTATTACTCGAGAGAGAGAGAGAGAGAAGAAAGAGAAGACAAAAAAAACATCGAGAGAGTTTTTTTTTCTAAATACAGTTCATAAAACCCTAAACCATAAAAAAGAAGACACACCTTTATTATTTACGTGAAAGACAAAAAATGGTGCGTAATAAAAAAGACGACGACTTTCGCGGAGGAGGAGGAGGTGCTCGAAAAGAAGAAGAGTCCCTTTGACGACCTGCTCTGTGCCTTCTCGGTTGGTGTTCTTTCTTCGAATACTCTTCTTTGAGAAGACGCAAAACAACAACGTAACGAGCAGCGAAGAAGAAGAATCGCAAAGTGTTTTTTTGTGCGCATATCATCATCATCATCATGACGGCGGACTCTGGATCCGCGACGACATCGTCGTCGGCACACCCAAAGGATCAACCGCCAAAACCGGGGGCGGCGAAGACGCAGGAGCAGCTGGAACGCGAGGCGAAGAAGAAAAAAGCCAAGGCGGAAAAAGACGCGAAGTTCGCGGCGAAACAAGCAGCCTTGGCGGCGAAGGCGAACGAGCCGAAGAAAGAGAAAGCGGAGAAGAAGAAAAAGAAAGAAGCGAAAGGCCCTTCACCGGAGGATGAATTAGCTCTGAAAGACGCGCTGAACACTGAGAAAGGGAAGAAGAAGAACGTGACGACCGTACCGATGGCAACGAGCTATAATCCAGTCGCAGTCGAAGCCGCGTGGTACGATTGGTGGGAAGAGAAGAAATATTTCGAAGCCACGAATGGGTCGGACAAACCGAAATTTGTCATTGTGATTCCGCCGCCGAACGTTACCGGCGCGTTGCACATCGGGCACGCGTTGACGAACTCGATTCAAGATACCATCGTCAGGTGGAGGAGAATGGGCGGGTACGAAGCGTTGTGGGTGCCTGGGACAGATCACGCTGGAATTGCCACGCAAACCGTCGTCGAGAAAAAGTTGATGAGAGAAAATGGAATCACGAGACACGATTTAGGGAGAGACAAGTTTCTCGAGAAAGTCTTCGAGTGGAAAGGCGAGTACGGCGGGAAGATTTTTAACCAGTTGAGGAGACTCGGATCGAGTTTAGATTGGACGAGAGAGGCATTTACGATGGACGAGAAGTTATCAAAGGCCGTGAAGGAGGCGTTCGTGAAGATGCACGAAGACGGATTGATTTACAGAGACAATCGATTGGTCAATTGGAGTTGCCAGTTGAAGACGGCGATTTCGGATATCGAGGTGGATTACATCGACGTAGAAGGACCAACAATGTTACAGGTTCCAGGTCACTTGAAGAAAGTTGAGTTTGGGGTAATTACGTCGTTCGCGTATAAGATTAAAGACGATCCGAACGGCGACGAATTGGTGGTCGCGACGACGCGTATTGAAACCATGCTGGGCGACGTCGCTGTTGCCGTTCATCCAGAAGACGAGAGGTACAAGAAATATCATGGAAAGACCTTAGTCCATCCGTTCGATAGTGCTCGAGAAATCCCAATCATTTGCGACGAAGTTTTGGTCGATATGGAATTTGGTACCGGTTGTGTGAAAATCACCCCGGCGCACGACCCGAACGATTTTCAAACTGGCAAAAGACACAATTTACAATTCATCAATTGCTTCAGCGAAGATGGGATCATAAACGACGTCGGTGGCGATTTGTTTAAAGGAATGAAACGTTTTGAATGCAGAGTTGCGATTGAGAAGAAGTTGGAAGAGCTCGGTTTGTACAGAGGGAAAGCACCGAACCCAATGAGACTCGGTCTCTGTTCGAGATCGAAAGATGTCATCGAACCGATGTTGAAACCGCAATGGTGGGTTAACTGCGCAGATATGGCAAAAGAAGCGTGTGACGCGGTCAGAGACGGACGAATGGAAATTATCCCGAAAGAGCAAGAAGCGACGTGGTTTCGATGGTTGGAAAACATTCGCGATTGGTGCATTTCCAGACAATTGTGGTGGGGCCACAGAATTCCGGCATTTTACGTCAACTTTGACGACGATCAAAAGAACAATGGTTTGCCAGGAGGGACGAGCGAAAAAGTCGACCGATGGGTCGTCGGAAGAGACGAAGCGGAGGCGCAAAAGTCAGCCGAGAAGAAGTTTCCAGGCAGGAAATTCACTCTGGCGCAAGACGAGGACGTTTTGGACACGTGGTTTTCTTCCGGATTGTTCCCGTTTTCCGTGTTTGGATGGCCAGACGAGACGCCAGATTTGAGAGATTTCTACCCGACGTCGTTACTCGAAACTGGTCACGACATTTTGTTCTTCTGGGTGGCGAGAATGGTCATGATGGGTATGAAGTTAACCGGTAAAGTACCGTTTAAGCAGGTTTTCTTACACGCCATGGTGAGAGACGCGCACGGACGCAAAATGTCCAAATCGTTAGGGAACGTCATCGATCCAATCAACGTTATCGAAGGTATCTCGCTGGAAGAGCTCCACGAAACCTTGGCGAGTGGTAACTTAGAAGAGAAAGAGTTGAAGAAAGCGACGGCGGGGCAGAAACAAGATTACCCGCAAGGTATCCCAGAATGCGGAACCGACGCACTTCGATTCGCTCTGATGTCCTACACTGGACAAGGTAACGACGTTAACCTGGACGTTTTGCGTGTGCACGCGTATAGACACTGGTGTAACAAACTTTGGAACGCAATCAAATTCGCCATGGCGAATTTGGGCGACGCATACGAACCCGTCGATAACGAGTACAACGAGTTGGATATTTCCGACGCATCCAGTCCGATTGCCGCGCGATGGATCATTTCGCGCTTGAACAACACGTTATCTGTCGTCGACGAATCGATGGAATCGTACAACTTCAACTATGCCACCGATGCTATTTATCAGTTTTGGAAAAATGACCTCTGCGACGTGTTCATCGAAATCATCAAGCCAACGATGGATGGCGACGACGAAGTGGCGAAAAAGAAAACAAGAGACGCATTGTGGGTTACATTAGACGCTGGATTGAAGATGTTGCATCCGTTCATGCCGTTTGTCACGGAAGAATTGTGGCAACGATTGCCAAGAAAACAAAGCGCGGACACGCCGCAGTCGATTATGATTGCCGCGTACCCGAAATCGCAAGAGAAATGGGCGAACGAGAAAGTGGAAAAATCCATGCGAGATGCGATCGAATTCGTCAAATCTTTGCGCTCAATGAAGTCCAACTACAACGTTCCGGCGAGAGCCAAACCGAACGCGTACGCAAAATGTTCGGACCAAAACGTCGTCGATGCCATTCGAGAAAATTTTAGCGGCATCCAAACGTTAGCTTCCGTTGGTGACATTGTCATCGATGCAAACGTGGACGCGCCGGTTGGGTGCGGAGCAGCCGTAATCAACGATCAGTTAACCGTCTATCTCGAGTTAAAGGGCCACGTCGATGCAGAGAAAGAGACGAAATCGTTCGAGAAGAAATTGAAATTAGTCTCGGAACTGAACGCAAAGTTAGAGAAAACTATGAGCGAAGACACGTATGAAGAGAGAGTACCTGAAAATATCCGCGCGCAAAATAGCGAAAAGTTTGAGTTGCAAAAACAAGAAATTGCCGCATTGGAGAAAACGATCGAAGACTTCAAGTTACTATTGACGTTGTAGTTAGACAATCATATTGAACATTTATCATCATTGTACAACAGTGTTCTGTTCTTCTCGAGTTCTTTCTAGGTAGACGCTGCCGTTTTTACAGGCACGTCCGAGCGACTTCCCCATTCGCACCAGGATCCATCATACACTTCCACGTCGTCTCTTCCAACTTCGTGCATTCCTAACGTTAATATACACGCGGTCACCCCGGTGCCGCATGTCGCTACGATTTTCTTCGACTGATTGTCCAACTCCATCCCAGCCTCTTGGAAAACTTGTTTCAACTGCTCCGCGTCTTTAAACTTTCCAGTCTCCGCGTCTAAAACTTCCGGGAATGGGACATTTTTCGAATTCGGAATACACCCACACGCCAAACCGGCTCTCGGTTCGGCCACTGTCCCTTCAAATCGTCCTTTCGGCCTCGCGTCTACGCACTGCTTCGCGTTCGTTTCGCACACGTATTTTTTTACGCTCTCTACTGTGGCTAATCGACTAGTATCTAATTTCGCTTTGTACTTGGTCGTCACAGAATCTCCTTTTTCGTACGCTTTTACGCACGCTCTCTCGCTCTTCTCTACCACGTCCGTCGGCACTTCATTTGTATCCATTCCGTTCGCATCTTCAGAATACAATTTCTCGTATGCCTTGAACCCGCCGTTTAACACTCTGACCGAACCGCCATGGCCGAACACTTTAAACATCCACCACAATCTCGCCGCACTGAAAATGCCATTATCTGCTCGATCGTATATCACAATATCAGAGTCGTTATCGATATCTAACGCGTCGCACGCCATCGCGAACGCTTTCTCGTTCGGTAACATGTGCGGTAAACTTTTCTCGTTCAAGTCCGAGACTTTGTCCACGTCGAAAAATTGCGAATTTTTTATCCTGGAAACTTGAAACTCACATTTCGGCGACCGTTGGACAAACGGCATGTACCAACTCGCGTCGAGGATTTTGAACGAGGAGAGATTCTGGCGCACGTCTTCTGGGGAAATCAACGCGCTCGACGCGTCGGGAGTTAAGATGGTTTTCGCGGAATTCGTTGCCATGCCTTTAGAAGTGCTTTTAGAACGAAGAAGTTTATTACGACGAAGGTTTTGATCGCGCGAATGAGATTGAACTTTTCGCCGCGTGCTCTCGTCGTTCGATAGCGACGAGACTCGTTTCGATGATACTTGGAGAGGATGAAGATGATACGCGATACGGATGGCGAACATGTACTCCGAAGTTTAGCGCTTCTTTTGTGACGACGTGATGTCTATTTTTACTTTCGTGTCCTACCCACAAAAAATCTAGTAGTCTACAGAGCTAGTGCGCACGCATTCTTCTTTCTAATGATGTTTTGAGATTCTCCTATTCTCTCTCCTCCCTATTCTTTCTGTGTTGTTACAATCGCGTCGACGGCGACGATGGCTGATTTTCGTTACTTTTCCTTTGTTCAGTGCTGAACGGTTTCTTCGCCGCGTTAGTAAAGCCGTGCCGTTGCGCGTTTGAGAACGGGTCGCGAAAACCACCGTTCGTTTGCGAAGAGGCGTTGGACCCATTCGACGGTGGCGACCCACGGCGCGTGCCGCTCGAACCGGTCGCACGTGACCACTTTTTCCCGGTCGATTGAGCGTCTCGTTTGGAAAATTTCGCCTCCCGTGGCGTTTGCGGGCCTGTTTGTGGTTGCTTTTCACTGAGCGGTTTACCTTTTTCCACCCATTTATCGCGTGACATGCGCAAGATTTTGAATGTTTCCTCGTTGAAAACTTTTTGTTCTATCGTACGAGATGTATCTGGATGGAACCTTTTCAGCGCTTTCTTGTAATACTCTTCGATGGATTTGAGAGCGTTAACTATCTGAGATGCCATGTCCTCCATCGTTAACGTAAGAACCGCGTATAAATCACCTTCTTCCGCGAGCTTATATACGCCTGCCTCTGCTAAACGTTTCGTAGCCAAATCACGCCACATTGCAATATCTGCGTCTTGTTTTTCTGTTCGTTCCTTTTCTCTTTTAAAATCCTCGACTCTGTTTTGCATTCTCTCCGCTTCCTCTCTCGCCTTCTTCTCCTCTCGTTCTCGTTTCGTTTGCTCGCGTCGTCTCTCCGCTTCTAAATCTTCCTCCAATCTTCTTCGTCTCATTTCTTCCTTGCGCTCTGCTTTACGGGTCACTTTCGTAAATCCATCATCAGGCGACGTTATTTCCTCTCCCTCTTCTTCCTCGTTCGCATTCGTGTGCGTCCACGACATCGGCTCTGACCCGTTTCCGCTCGTCGCCGCGCTTCTTTCCGCCGCGCGAACGGGTTCGTCGTTCGCACTCGCGCCGCGTTCTTTCTTTTCCTGTTGTTGTTGCTCTTCCTTTTTCCTTCGACTCGTCTCAAAGCTTTCTCTGGTCGACGCGGTCGGCGACGACTCCATCATCTCCGCGTCTTCTTCTTTCGTCTTCTTGGTAT
>Ga0066856_10001175_pt1 | contig 10139 bp, 1 predicted proteins | sample ETNtaG_5_FD_65605 | JGI IMG/M metagenome (GOLD analysis project Ga0066856, IMG submission 65605) | Marine microbial and viral communities from oxygen minimum zone, Eastern Pacific Ocean - ETNP201406SV205 | ecosystem: Environmental > Aquatic > Marine > Oceanic | place: Pacific Ocean: Eastern...
TCAACTGATGTTGATTGGGCATTAACTATGAATAATGTTTCTACTGGAACTACATTCAGAGAAAGATTTGAAGTTGGTTTATCAACTACTATTTGTCCAACAAAAGTTTATGCTATTAAAGTTACTAAAGATACATTTAAGATTACTGGTACTTCTGGAGGAACTTCTTCTAATCCAGGTGTAGGATTTACCTTTACTTCTACAGGAACAGGTAATTATCATAGACTTGAAATGACGAAGAAGCTTGAAAAAGCATTAATTACTGTTGATGGTGTAACTCAGTATCCTTTGATGTATACTCCATTATCATATACTCTTGCAAATAATACTTCAACTATTGGTGCTGGATTAACATTCTTATCACTTTCTGGTATTTCATCAATAAAACCAAGAGATATTGTAAAATTAGATGATGAGTTTCTTGATATTCTTAATGTTGGATTAGGTACTCTTCCAGTTGGACCTATTTCTGGTGTTGGAACATATCCTGTTATTGAAGTTAAGAGAGGATTTGTTGGAAGTTCTGCAACAACTCATACTGATGGAAGTTCAATTAGAATATACAAAGGTGCCTTTAATATTGTAGGAAATAAAATATGGTTTACTGATGCTCCTGATGGTAGAGGAGATAATAATAGATTAAATTCTAGTGCTCTTGCAAAAGCGAAATCTACATTTAATGGTAGAGTTTATCTTCGTACAGATTATACTGGTAATAAAGTATATGATGATATTTCTCTAAGTTTCAATGGAATAGGAAGATCATTTACTGTTTATAAGGAAGGACAAAATACAACTGGTGTAGAAGCTGGAAGTGACCTTGTATTCATTAATGATGTATTCCAGACACCAAATACAGTTAATAATGCTGGAAATAACTATGTATTTGCTGAAACTGCTGGAATTACTAGTGTAACCTTTACTGGAATTACCAGAACTGGTACTGATGATATTATAACTGTTGATTATGATATTAACCAGAATCAGATCCCAAGAGGCGGTGTAGTAGTTTCTCTTGGATCTACAGGTGGATTAGGTTATGCACCTCTTGTAGGAGCATCAGTCACCACTACAGTGAACGCTGCTGGTGCAATAACTTCTATTGGTATAGGATCTACAGGAACATTTGGATCTGGATATAGTGGACAAGTTGGTATTGCAATATCTGATCCTCAACATGTTGGAAGTGCTGCTACTATTGTTGCTACAGTTGGTGCAGAGTATCCTCATAAGTTTGTAAGTGCAGGAACTAGTGCCATATACTATGGTGGTCAATATGCACATACTTTCGTAAGTGCTACTGCTGGTGCGGTTACTAAAGTTGGTGGTGCTGCTACAACACCAACTGGTGCAACTTATAATCCTGCTACAGGTGTTCTCGTATTAACATTTGCTAATGCTCATGGTATTACCGCAAGTGATTTCATTAGAATTGGAAGAAATACTCTAACATTTACTTGTACTAAAGATAATAATGCTACTAATCATGATTATCCTCGTGCAACTGATCCTGTTGATGGAAAGAATATAGATGTTACTGCAGTTACAACAAGTAGTCCTCATACTGTAACTGTTAATGTTGGAATATCAACTGTTAAATATCATAATATTTCTGATGCTGAATATAATCCTGCAACTGGAGATTTAGTTGTAACATCTGTTGGGCATGGACAAACTGCAGGTAATATCGTTGGTATTGCAACAAATTCGATAGTATTTACATGCGGACAAGATAATTATTCTTCTGAACATTCATATCCACGTTTAACTGACCCTGCTAATAATAAATCCATTTCAATCGGAACAACAACTATTAATACATTTACTTTAAATGTTGGTAAATCACAATCAGGTGATGGTGGAGAATTAACATTTAATATAATTGGTATGGGTACTGGATATGTAAATCCAGTTATACAAGTAGATAATCCAGCATACGCTAATTTGGGTGTTAAAGGATTATCTAGATTGGGTCTTGGAGATACTACATCAACAGGTATTGGTTTATCAATGACCTTTGAATCTAGACCATCAAGTGCTAAACCTCAAGAAGATAGATTTGGTGATGCTGCATCTCTTATTCGCCAAAACAAAACACTAATTGGTGAAGTTGCTGTTCAGCGTATGTTAGATAAGTATCCAGCATTCTCTGTTCCTACAGGTGATAATCAAGATTGTATTGATGATGTTATAGATGTTGTAGATGTTGTTGCATATAATACTGAATATGGAGGTAATGATAGAACTTATGATGCTGCGAATCTTTATATAACTGGTGCTCATGTTGCTGATGAAGAACCACAAACAATATATGCTTTCCAGCAAGCCAGAGATATGTCAATACAAGCAATGCGTAATGAACGTATTGGTATTCAATCTGGTGGACAGTATGTTCATAAGTTTGTAACTTCAGGTACAAATGCTGTAGTTTCTGGTGGTGATTATCCACATACATTCGTAAGTGCAGCAAGTAGTGCAGTATACAGTGGTGGTGATTATGCACATACATTTGTAAGTGCTACTTCTGGTGCAGTTCGTATTGGTTCTTGGGTTGGTGCTGGATTAACACCCACACAAGCAGTTTATACACCATCAACTGGTTTACTAACATTTACAGTTTCTGGTAGACATAATCTTAGACATGGTGTTGATACTGTTGGTATTGCTACTAATTCATTAACATTTACTTGTGCAAGAGATAATCATGCTACTGAGCACACATATCCTCGCACAACTGATCCAGTACATAACCTTATTAATGTTGCAGTTGCATCTACAACTTTAACCAAATTTACTGTTAATGTTGGTGTATCAACCTTAGTATATCATCCAGTTTCTGCTGCAGCATATACTCCTGGAACTGGTGATTTAACAATGACAGTTGGGAATTTGCATGGATTATCCCCTGCAACTTCACATACAATATCTACTGCAACATACACACCAACAACTGGTATTTGTACCTTTACACTTGCATCTCATGGATTTGCTAAAGGTGAATATGTCAAGATAGATGATGGAGCATTGAAATTTACATGTGCTAAAGATAATCATGCTGGATTACATACATATCCTCGTTCATCAGATCCTGTTAGTGGTAGATGGCTTCCAATTCTTGGTGTAGCCGCTAACACATTTGAAGTTAATGTTGGATATGCAAATAAGATTAGTGATAATGTTGGTGTTCATACTCTTGTATCTGTAGTTAATAATAGCCTTAAGAAGGCAGTAAGTAATATTGGAATTAATACAGCATCTCTAACATTTACATGTGCTAGAGATTCACATGCTACACAACATGCTTATCCTCGTGCTGGATATGCACATACATTTGTATCTTCTCTTAATAATTCTGTTAATGTAACAAGTGGATCACAGAATGGGTCACAAAAGAAACCTTCTGGAGCAATATACACTCCTGAAACTGGTGATTTAAGATTAGAATTTGTTAATGATCATAATATGGTAAGTGGTGATACTATTACTTTAGATGATAATTCACTAACATTTACTTGTGCTTTAGATAATCATACTACTAATCATACTTATCCACGTTCATCTGATCCAGCTTCTGGAGCAACATTATCAATTACTAAAAATAATGATAAAGACTTTACTGTTAATGTTGGAAGAGCTGGTAATAATGATCCTGTACATAAAGCAGTAATTGGTGTTGGAGCAACTGCACCTACTACAATTACAGTTAATGTAGGTGTAACAACTTTAGCACCTAAAGGTATTTCTACAGCGACTTATGCTCCTAATGATGGTAAGTTGGTATTCACATCACCTAATCATGGATTACGTGCTCCAACTAAGCATACAATAACAACATGTACATATACACCAAGTACAGGTGTATTGATCCTCAATATTCCTCATCATCAGTTTACTAATGGTGATTATATTAAGATTAAAGATGATTCTATATTAATGACATGTGCTAAGGATAATCATGTATCACAACATTCTTATCCTAGACCTAGTGATCCTTCAAGTAACAAGTGGTTATCAGTTTCTGGTGTAGGGATTAATACCTTTGCAGTTAATGTGGGTGTTTCTCCAGATTTATCTGCTCATACATTTGTATCTGCAACTACTGGTGGTATTGAAAGATCATCCAGCAGTGTTGGAATTGCTACTACTTCATTAACATTCACATGTGATAAGGATGATCATGCTACACAACATCATTATCCTCGTACAACTGATTTTGCTCATAATGAATCAATTCAAGTTGATGCTGTAGATGGAAATACATTTACAGTAAATGTGGGTGTGTCTTCAACAGCATTTACCAATTATAAGCAAATTTACGATAAGGGAATAAGAGGAGATTATACAAGAATACCTGGAGAATATACAGTTGGTGATTGTGCAAACGTTGCTTCTGCTATTGATGTGTTGGTAGGAATTGTTACTATTGCTGTTGGTGCATCTGTTTTACCAGTTAGAACACCTGCTAATACTAATTTATTCAGTATATCTAAATTTGATATTAAAAACCCAGGATATTCTTTTGAAAGAGGAGATATATTTGAACCAATTGGAATTGTTACTGCTAAAGGTTTAGTCGGTGCAAGATATGCACATAAATTTGTTGGTTCTGCAACTAGTTCAGTTGTTTCTGGTGGTGATTATGCACATACATTTGTAAGTGCAACAACAGATGCCATTTATGAAGGTGGTAGTTATGATCATACATTTGTAAGTGCAGCTGCTAGTGCTATTGTACCTAAAACAACTCATCCTTGGATTGGTATTGGAATAACTCCTACAGATGCTGATTATAATGCTGAAACAGGTGCTTTATTATTAACATTTGCTTCTAGTCATGGACTTACTGGTAGTGATAAGATAGGAATTGCAACTAATTCTATAGTGTTTACATGTGCAAGAGATAATTATGCAACACAACACGCTTATCCTCGTTCAAGCGACCCTGTTCATAATAATGGTGAAATATCAATTGCATCAACTACTACTGATACTATTACCGTAAATGTAGGTGTATCTACTATTGTTAATCATCCAGTGGGTGTTGTAACATATGTTCCATCAACTGGAAATATAGTTGTAACTGTTGGTGCTGGTCATTCATTCACTGGACTTAGTACACATACAATTTCAACTTGTACATATACACCTTCCACAGGAACTTTAGACTTTACAGTTACTGGTCATGGATTCTCTGAAGGTGAATATATTCAAATTCCAAATAATTCATTGAGATTCACATGTGCTAAAGATAATCATGCTACATTCCATACTTATCCAAGAACTACTGATCCAAATAGTAGTAAATGGTTACCAATACAACAAGTAGGAGTTAATACATTCCAAGTTAATGTTGGAAATTCTAAAGATTCCACTGCTGGAGTTCATAGATATGTTTCTTCTGCTACACCTAATGTTCCCGCACATTTGAATAAAGCAACTTACACTGTTGGATTTAGCACTGGTGGAATGGTATTTACATGTGCTAAAGATGGACATGCAACACAACATGCTTATCCAAGAACAACTGACCCTGTTCATAACAGAGAAGTTGGTATAAGCGTTGCAGACGCTACATCAATTGTTCTAAATGTTGGTATATCAACTATTGTTAGATTTACTCCTTCTGGTGCTAATTACAATCCAAATAGTGGTGATCTAATTTTAATAACAGATAATCCACATAAGATGAAAGTTGGTGATGTTGTTGGTATTAATACTGATTCATTAACCTTTAAGTGTGCTCAAGATGGTTATTTAACTAATCATACATATCCTCGTTCAACTGATCCAGCGAATGATTCTCAACTAGGAATTACAACTACTACTGATTATACATTTACTGTAAATGTTGGTGCATCTCCTGTTGCTCAAGCACGTAAGAGATTAAAACTTAGTGTTGAAGATACATTTAATGATTCATTTGCATCATGGCAACTTGGTGAATTTGATTATATTGATAGTATTGGGGATCTCCAAGATGGAAATAGAACTAGATTCCCACTATACAAAAATAGTCAACTTCTAAGTTTCCAAAAAGATCTATCTGATGTAACATCATCTCTAATTGATTTTGATGCGATTCTATTGATTTATGTAAATGGTGTTATGCAAGAACCAAAAGTTTCTTATGAGTTTACTGGTGGTACTACATTTACATTCTTACAAGCACCATTAAAAGAAGATAAAGTAGATATTTTCTTCTATAGAGGAACTCGTGATGTTGATAGTTTTGAAAAAGATATTCCAGAAACTGTTAAACCAGGTGATGATGTACAAATCAATAAGAATGATCAGATTTCAGGAACTATAGGACAGGATTCTAGAACTATTACTCGTATTTTAGCATCTGATACAACAGAAACTGGTATTTACCTTGGAGATGGTATTGATTCTGTTAATTACAAACCAGTTGACTGGTCTAAACAGAAGCGTGATATGTTAATTGATGAGAATCCAGTATATAAGACTAGAGATTCTTTAGAAGGACATGTATTCCCAACTGCTAAAGTTATAAAAGACTTTAAATCGGATGATGAAGAAATTTTCTTAGATGACGCTCAATTCTTCAATTATGAAGAAAATGAATCAGATATTGAAATAGATAAAGTTTCTGGAATATTATTTGATGGTACTACTTCTTATTTTGCAGATCTAGACGCTAATGTTTCCGTTGCTGGAACGGTTACTTCTATTAGCGTTGCTGCTGGAGGTACTGGATATACACCAGGTACACTTTCTCTTAAAATTTCTCCTCCAGTTGGTAGTACTCTTGATTCTTTCTGGAATAAAGAGGGAGATATTAATGTTGGGGTTCATACTGTATTCAAGACAGTTGTCAGTGGAGTTGGTTCTATTGGTGCTGGATCTACAGTTATTAATGGTATTTCGACTGAAGGTATTAGAATTGGACAAACTATACAAGCAATATCAAATATATTGGGTACTGGATTAACAGTAACTGGAATAACATCAGCATATGGTGGTACTATTCTTTATGCTGGAATTGGAGGTACACAAGCTTCTGGTAATACATCTTCAATGTTTGATCAATTCCATTTTGGTAGATATGAAGATCAGAAATTAGCATCTGCAACTGCAACTGTTAATTCAAGTGGAACTATTACTGGTACTACTATGGTTAATCCAGGTTTTGGATATACATCCACTAATTTACCATTAGTAATTGCTCCATTACCATCTGCTCAGAAAGAATTAATTAGTGGAATTAGATTTGTACAAGGATTTACTGGAATAATAACTGGAATAACAACCAGTGTTGGTGTATCACATCCTTTAGCAATTACATTCCATATGCTATATGATGTTAAGGATTCAACTAGACTTGACGATTTAACATCTGGTCATCCAATTCACATTTCACAAACAACTGTTGGACATGGAGTAACATCTGTTGATGGATCTAATCTTTCTGTTGTTGGAAGAGGATCAACCTTCTGCGATAATATATACCAGGTACATTCAATTACTAGAACAAGTTTAACTGGAATTATTACATGTAATGTTCATACTGGAATATCAACAGTTGGACTTCATAGTATGAGTGGTGAACATGTTGGAAGACTATCTTGGGGTAGACTAGCTGGATTTACCAGATCTTCTACTTCTATCGGTGTAGCAGTTTCTGGATATACTGTTAATTCTGGATTAACAACATTCCCAGTTATTCAAAGACGTGGTTATGGACTTAGAGATAAAGGATCCCTAAGAAAAGACCTTGGTCTTTAATTTATAAATATAGAAAAAAGCTGATCATAATGGCTGCAATTGTAACAGATCAATTTAGAATATTAAACGCAAGTAATTTTGTGGATTCGGTTAGCGATACCAATAGTAATTCATATTACGTGTTTTTGAGTTTACCAAATCCTTCTGTTGTTGGGTATGGTAGATCTACTAATTGGGATTCAAATACACCTTCTCCTGTTGATAATCTTGATTACCTTAGCCATGTAAAGGATACTATGGTTTTTGGTAAAAAAATCACAGTAAATGATGTTAGGAGATTGGTTAGAAGAGTCGATTGGAAACAAGGTACTACCTATGAAATGTATAGGCATGATTATAGTATTGGTAATCCATCACCCAAAACTAACTCTACAAGATTATATGATTCAAATTACTATGTAATGAATAGTGATTTTAGAGTATATGTCTGTATCGATAATGGATCATCTATAGAATTTCCAAGTGGAAAGGCATCTTCAGATGAACCAACTTTTATTGATTTAGAACCATCAAGAGCTGGTGAGAGTAATGATGGGTATATTTGGAAATATCTTTTTACTGTTTCTCCGAGTGATATAATTAAATTTGACTCAATTGAATATATTCCATTACCTAATAATTGGTTGACTACTACCAATGCTCAAATTCAATCTGTTAGGGAAAATGGTGATTCTTTAATTAATGAGAATCAAATTAAGAAAATTTATATTCAAGATCAAGGATCTGGTTATAATAGTACAGATGCAGAACTTAACATTATTGGTGATGGTGAAGGTGGTAAAGTAATTGTCACTACTACCAATAATAAAATTACAAAAGCAGTAGTTTCTGCTGGAGGTAAAAACTATTCTTGGGGTAGAGTTGATTTATCAACTATTAACTCTGGAGCGACTGGTTTTGCACATTTAATACCTATTATTCCACCTTCAAGAGGGCATGGATATGATATTTACAATGAATTGGGAGCAGATAAAGTATTAATATATGCTCGTTTTGATGATTCTACTAAAGATTTCCCAGTTGATACTAGATTTGCACAGATTGGAATTATTAAAAATCCAACTCAGGTTGGATCTGCTTCTTCAGTATTTTCCGAAAACCAATTTTCCAATTTGGGTGGAGTAAAATTAACTAGTGTAGCAAACCCAACTGATGCTGGTGTGGGTAATCAGATTTTCCAAACCATTTCTGGTGTTGGAACTGCTACTGGTTATATTGCATCTTATGATAGTTCGACTAAAGTTTTAAAATATTATCAGGATAGATCCTTATACTATAATGATAATTCTTTCGATCAGAAAGATTCTAAAACAGTTGTTGATGAAGCTACCAAGGTTTCATTTAGTAAAGATGGTGGAACTATAAGTTCTACAAATACTTTTAGTGGTGCAATTGATGTTTCCTATACAGGAATTACAACTACAGTTTCTGCAACTAAGAAAGTAAATTTAGCAACTCAGTTTACAGAAGGCATTGCACTTCCTGAGATAAATAAAGGATCAGGGGAAATAATTTATCTCGATAATAGACCAAGAGTTTCTCGAAATCCTAGACAAAAGGAAGACATTAAAATTATACTAGAATTCTAAAGATGTCACAAAAAACAAATCTTAATATAGATCCATATTATGACGATTTTAATCCGAGTAATAATTACCATCGGGTTCTTTTCAAGCCAGGATTTCCAGTTCAGGCTAGAGAATTAACATCTCTACAATCTATATTACAAAATCAAGTAGAATCTTTTGGTAATCACGTCTTTAAAGATGGATCGGTAGTTATTCCTGGTAATGTAACTTATAATTCAGAATATTATGCTGTTAAAATTAATCCAACACATGTTGGATTAAGTGTTGGTTTATATCTTACTAGCTTAATTGGCAAAAAGATAAAGGGACAAACTTCTCAATTATCTGGAGTTATTCAGAATGTAATAACTAATGCAGAATCTGAGGCAGGTAATTATACGTTATACGTTAAATATACAACTGGTAATAGTAGTTTTAAAACAGGTCAATTTACTGACGGAGAAACTCTTCTTCTTGAAGAACCTGTTACTTATGGTAATACAACTATTTCTACAGGAGATACGTTTGCATCATGTATTAGTCTAAATGCAACATCAACTGCAGCTGCAGTATCTCTTTCTCAAGGAATTTATTATATTAGAGGACATTTTGTAACTGTTAATGATGATACTCTTATATTAGATCAATATACAAATACTCCTTCATATAGAGTTGGATTATTCATTACAGAAACTTTAGTAGATGCAAAAGAAGATAATTCTTTATATGATAATGCAAGAGGATTCTCTAATTTCGCTGCTCCAGGTGCTGATAGATTAAAAATATCTGCTATTCTTTCTAAAAAGAGTTTAGGGGATAATGATG
>Ga0066856_10001176_pt1 | contig 10132 bp, 4 predicted proteins | sample ETNtaG_5_FD_65605 | JGI IMG/M metagenome (GOLD analysis project Ga0066856, IMG submission 65605) | Marine microbial and viral communities from oxygen minimum zone, Eastern Pacific Ocean - ETNP201406SV205 | ecosystem: Environmental > Aquatic > Marine > Oceanic | place: Pacific Ocean: Eastern...
TTTCTCTCTCTCTCTCTCTCTCTCTCTCTCTCTCTCTCTCTCTCTCTCTCTCTCTCTCTCTCTCTCTCTCTCTCTCTCGTTGTGCGCTTTAGAGCGATAATCGACTTTTAAAAATCTCCCATCTTTCGACAAATTTTGACTTTTCAACACCGCCGCTGACTTTGAAACGTCCTCTTCTTTCTCCCTCTCGTTAAACAGAAATCATGCTTCAAACCCCCGTGCGACCTTCCTCAAAGTTGAAAATGGAAGAATATTTCTTAGCCTGGGTGCACGAAGCGAACAATCGGATCACGGTACGGGTTATTTCTCATCGTATGGTCATGTATACGGTCGTCTTCTCTTTCGGTTTGGACTGGTTTCTTTGATATTTTCTATAAGAAAACAAAATATATTTCTTACATTCCTTCCTCTCTGCATTAACAGATATCAAACGCGTTGCACCACGAAGAGGAAAATGCGGCTACAACGACGTCGTCAATTCCGCTTGGCTCGCCCATTCGAAACAATAACAATAACACCAATACTATCGCACCGCCAAAGTCGCCGACGAGGAGTAGTTTTTATACCAAATCGAGCGTTACGGCGGCGTCACCACCAAAGTCGCCGGTAAAATCGCCCGAGGCGTTCTTATCACCGACGAGAGAAAGAAAGAAGAAGCAGTTGAAGTTTGGTGAAGATTTGTCATCGTCGCCGTCGCGTGAAGAGGAAAAGAGTGACGACTTGGCCCCGCCGACTCTTGATATCCCGGAGAACGACGATAGCGAAGATTTTAGCGTGAAAATGATCACGAGTTCCGTGCAAAAGTTAGCTTTAGAGGCGGAAAAAGAAAACGTGGTTGAGAAGCATCAACTCCAAAAATCCTCGTTAGTGGTTTTGGAGGGTAAGATGCCGTTTGCGAAACAGCAACAAGGCTTGAGTCCAAGCCGAGGACAAAATAATGGCACCTTGAGTTCTCAATCGTCTACCTCGTCCTCCTCCTCGTTAACAACATCATTTTCGTCGAATCTTCTGATTCCTCAGTTTTTCTTCCCGAACAAGAAGTGGGTTCCAGAGGTAAAATCGGAAAAGATTATGCAAAAATTCACGCAAAAGTTCAACGACGTCTTGTACAACGAAACGCCGGGTGTTTTGAACAAAGAAACGTTTTCGAGTTTAGTTAGAGAATTCATCGGCATTCCGAGTTATTTTGGCCCATTGATAATCAAACGCGCGACGGATATGTGTAGTAGTAACGCAGATGATGTTCCAACATCGTCAGTGTCATCCACAAAATCAGCAAATACGAAGGAAATGAAGGATTTTGAAGACTTGGAGGAATTGGAAGACATGAATCAAATCAAAAGAGACGATTTCTTGCGCTTTTGGAAGACAACATTGTCGAAATATAACGACGAGACAGAAATGATTTATAACATTTTGAAAAATCCGAAGCAAAAAGGTGATTTCGTCTCGCAAAACGATTTCAGATTGGTCATTCGAGCGTTGCTCGATACCCATCCCGGTTTAGAGTTTTTGAAACACACGGCGGAGTTTCAAGATCGATATTTAGAAACTGTGATTTATAGAATATTCTACACGGTGAACAAGGAGTGGAATGGTCGAATGACGCTCAGAGAGTTGAAGAAATCGGAGTTGGTGAGCGCTTTTAAACAGTGCGAAGTCGAAGAGGACATCAACAAAGTCTTGAGATTTTTCAGTTACGAACACTTTTACGTGATTTATTGCAAATTCTGGGAGCTCGATACCGACCACGATTTCTTAATTGACCGAGACGATTTGTTGCGATATGGGAACCACGCTTTGACGTATAAAATCGTAGACCGCGTTCTGTCGGAAAGCGTGAAACCGTTCACTTCTGGCGTCCCCGGTAAAATGGGATACGAAGATTTCGTTTGGTTCGTCCTCTCCGAAGAATACAAATCTCACGACTTGTCCATTAAATATTGGTTCAGGTGCGTGGACATCGACAACGACGGGTTCTTAACCTGCGGTGATTTGGCGTATTTTTATGAGGAGCAATTGCAACGAATGGAGTGCTTAGCTCAAGAACCGGTATTCTTCGAAGACATCGTTTGCCAACTCACGGATATGATTAAACCAAAAATCGAAGGTTTCATCACTTTAGAGGACATGGTTCGCTCGTTGCCGATGAGCGGGAACACGTTCAACGTCTTGTTCAACTTGAACAAATTCATTTTGTTCGAAACCCGAGACCCGTTTACGATTCGTCAGGAGAGAGAAGAGAAACATTTGACGGAATGGGATCGATTTGCACGAGTAGAATACATTCGTTTATCTCAAGAAGATGACGAAATAATGTCCGACGCGGATGAAGCCGACGTGGAGAATTTGTCCTCGTTTGCGGTGCGCATGAACGAAGACGACGACGAGCACGAGGGGGATAATAATAGCAGTAACAACAGTAGCAGTAAAACTCGCGAAAGCTCTTCGTCGGTCTGGGACGATGACGAAGACGAAGATGAGTATTAGTTTTGATTGTACACTACGTAGAAGAGAGACAGAGAAGAGCGTTTGTATTTTTAATTAGTGTTCGTTCACTTTTACCATAGTACGTACGTACGTCCTTTCGACGATTCCTTTTCATTTCGACGCGACATATGAGAGCGCTTCCAAAGAGAGAGATCTTTCGAGGAGAAAAGGGCACCCCCCAACAAACGAACACGAAAAAAAAAGAACCGATTTTCGTATTTGTGTCCACATTAATTATTCATTGAAAAGGCCACGCGCGAAGTTGTTTGACGACGTCTCGCGCACACGCCTTCACGGGTTCACGAACACGCATCCACACCCCGCCACGCAGACTTGAAATGCACGCGTCCGCGACTCTCGCGCGCGCGCGCTTGCCCGTTGGGGTCTTCTCGAGGTGCGTTTGTTTTTCGGAGATTTTGTCTCTCTCGGGAAAAACATGTGTCTGACTCGACTTTGGACCCCTCGGGATGGGTCGCGTCGTTTCAACGGCGTTTTATTCTTTTTTCTCTCCCTCTCTCCCTCCCTCGTTCTCCGCGCGATCGCAAAGCAAACGCGATCATCATCGAGTTCGTCGCGATCCTGGATTCATCCTTTCGATTTGGATCGATTTTTTGGATCGACGGGAGTCACGCGGTGGATGACGCGATAGAGAGATAGAGAGAGCGAGAAGGGAGGGAGGTGGTCGTTTCCCAAGAAGAAAAGAAAGAGAAAAATCAAAAATCCCCCCTTTTTTCGTCCCAAAACTCGATCGAAGAGTTTTTGGGTGAAAGAAGCTCGATTTTTTGTCTGCGAAAAAATTGATTTCGACGTGTCGAACCACGAGAGAGGCTTGGAAAAGCGCCTTTTGGGGAGACCCTAATACTACGACTTTTGAGAGAGAACAGAAAAAAAAAATACGAGGAGGAGGAGGAGGAGTACAAAGAATGGTGGGTGGTATTTTGTTTATGCGCTGACGACTTTACTTTTTCTTTCTCTTCTCCCACGCGAAACAGAACGACATCGACCTTGAAAAGGACTCGCAGAGCGACTGTTGGTGTCGCGCGCGCTTCTACGACGGATCAAGGGAATGCGAGCGTCCCGAAAGTTATCATCGATAATTTGTCGGACCCGTTGGCGACTATCCTTGAGATTGAGTTTGGAGACAAACTCGGGGAACTCGTGGATACCTGCGAAGCGATTAGAAACTTGGGGTTGGATATTTCCCGAGCGGAAATCACGGAAGACAACCAAAACCGCTTTTACGTGACGGACCACCAAAGTTCGGAGAAGATCACGGCATCGGCGAGATTGGAGGATTTGAGACAAGTCGTGTTGACATCTATGTGCTATTATCACCCAGAAGCGCAAGATTTTGTGCAGCAAACGGCGAGAAACTCTAAGCCAGACGAAGTGACGGACGAGGCGGAAGCCGAGTACGTGACTCCGACGAAGAAGAAGAAACAAATTGTGCCGACGAGCGTTAAGGTGACCTCCGTCGCAAATGGCACCAAGTCCAAGTTGTTGATTGAAACTACGGACAGACCGGGATTGTTGTCTGAAATTGTTCGCGTGCTGAAGGATTTGAACTTGAACGTTGTCCAAGCGGAGATTGACACGATTGGTGCCGCGGCTGTGGATACCATGTTGTGCACATACCATGGGAAGGCACTGAACAGCAACATGGAGCAGTTGGTGGTGAACACATTGCAATACTATCTCAGTCGTTTGGACAGAGAGGAAAGTTACTAAGAAAAAAAGAAACTGTAAGAGTAACAAGAGCAGCGCGAATCAACACTTCATCCTCAACAGAAAACAATGCATAGAATAGCCAATTGAGAGAGGGGAGAGGATGCGTACGCGTCTACGCTTTGGGGAGAGAGAAAGAGAGTGAGAGAGAGAGAGACAAGGTGCGCGGCGAAAGAGCAGAAGAATAAAAGAAATAGGGAGGGAGATCAAAGAGCGGGATCGAAGAGAACCGATACTACATAAATATAAAGTTGTATAAATGGAAATTCTCCAACACATCAAAGCGCATAGATTGAATACTTTTAGTTAGATAGCGCCGGTAGCAGTTTTATCTTCTTCCTACTTTTATAGATATATTTTTTTCTCTTTCCGTTGCGCCATATAAAAAATTAGTTACATCTACGCGAGGAAGGAAGACTGAGAGACCGATAGGACGAACACCCGCTTCTTCTTCTTCTTTTACGCGGGTAGATGATTCATTCGGCGGTGCTGTGCGGTGCGCCGGTGGCGGCAAGGACGAGCGTGTCGTCCTCTTCTCACCAGCAGCAGCTCGAGCAGCAACACAAGGCGTCGCCGGTAACGTTCGCCCTCTCTCCTCGAGCGACTTCGTGGAAGACGTCGACGTCTTTGTCTTCGCGAATACTACCAGCGGGCAGGCTCGCGAGGACTGATGAGAGATGGCAAAACAGAACGAGAGCGATGTCCTCTTCTTCGGCTTCTTCTTCGAGCGATGCTTCGTCTTCCTCTCTGGTCTTTAGGAGTGGTGTGAGTCACCAACGCGTCTTGGATGACGATGGGACGAGTCACCCGACCGATAAAGCGCATCGTTTCGGACCGTTGAGCAGCAGCGTTTCGAGAGAGAACAGAACAAAGAGAGCCGTAATAACGACGCGCGCGATACGCGATTCATCATCCGGTGGTGGTGGTGGTGATTCATCGAATACAGAAGGAGAAGAGAAAGAGAAAAAGAGAACAACTAGCAGTGAAAGCAAGAGTCAACAACGAATGAAATCGGGTGATAACAACTACAACGACGACGAGGAGGAAGAGGAAGAAGAGGTTAGCGCGAGAAGCTACGTACAACGCCGAGTAGAATCAAGCGGGGCGTATGGAGATATTTCAAACGAACGACAGCCGCGTAAAACTTCATCACCATCGTCGTCATCGTCGTCGTCGTCGGGACAGCAGCAAAAAAAAACAAAGCGAACGGAAAACGAGATAATGAGACACCAAGGCAAACTGCTACGAACGCCAAGGTTGAAAATGCCTTATGTGGTTAGAAATGACGTGATAAGAGAGATGCCAAATATAAAAGCGTTACTGAATTATATCCAAGCTCACATTCTAGAGTTTAGTGTGGTGAATGTAGCGACGGCGATACACAAATGTGGAACTTTTGTTCGCAATAGCAAATATCTTCGAACTTCTAATAGCACAGGGCCGATTTCGATGACAGAAGTAAATCCAAACGCTAGAAGTTTAGTAGAAGAAGATAGTACCGTAGGGGAGAACAAGTTTGCAACTAACGAAGACATCATCCAGACGTGCCAAAACATTTTGGAGAACAAAGTCTTTCAAATGCTGCTGTTGCGCTTAGAAGCGATGGTACCGAGAGAAGACAATCCAAAGAGCTTAAAACGAACTGCACTTGATTACGGAACTCCTATGAGCCGTGAATACGCGAATATACTTTGGGGACTAGCGCACTGCGGCGTGCAAACTCGATTGCAGGGAAACGAACTCACGACAATTCTGTTTAAACAGTACGTGAACTGCGCGAAAGAGAACAATTATTCGAATTTTATCGGACAAAACGTTTCGAACGTGCTTTGGGCGTATGCAATCATGAGTTGTTCGGGTAGGCCCGACGAAGTCGACGAGTCAAAGGAGGTTTACCAGAAAAGAGATGATTATCGTGTGGATAGAATGTATGAGGGCATTCCTACGGAGATAATTCCGAACAGACTCAAAGCTGAGCTTTTACGTACCATCGAAAGATTGAACTTGTTTGTCATGGACGGGTACGTTCCCCAAGGAGTTGCCAACTGTTTGTGGGCATATGGCACACTTCGTTATAAGCTTCGACCGGAAACGGAAGCAGCGTTTAGAAAGGGCATTGCAATGCATTTAGGGCAACCGCGCAGATCTTCAGATTATGGTTTTGGCGCTGGCAACTTCAAGACACAAGAAACTTCCAATATTTTGTGGGCGTGCGCGCAACTCAAATTTGACATGGGAAAGGATCTTGCTGGCATGTTCCTTCACAGCATGACGGAAAGTATATTCAACGATCCAAAGGTTTGGTCTATTCAGTCGCTCACGAATATACTCTGGGCTCTCGCACATTTGAAAGATGTAGTTGCCGGTGAAGTTTACACGCCACCGAGCGGTTTACTTAAGCGAATTGAAGACCTGCTCGAACCAAAAATTGAAACGATGTTTATGCAGGGCATTTCAAATACTCTTTGGGCCTATGCTACCTTAGAGTACGAGCCGGAACTCGATTTTCTAAATCGAATGAGTACGAGGTGGGACAAAGATTTGTGGGAGCGCTCGACGGTGGAAATTTGCAACGCGTTCTGGGCGTATACAAAGTTTAAAAATTTTCGAGCAAGTCAAAGATTTGTGGATCATCTAGCGAAAACACAAAGGAAGTGCACGATGCTGAAAGAAAAGTGGGATACAGAAGATACCTCCGACTCCACGAGAATACCCCATGTTTACACAGAGGAGACGCTTACAGTCATGGTATTCGTGAATGGAATTTACGGGATGGCGCAAATCGGTGCCATTCCAGGCGACGGAGGCAGGTACTTCCAACACGTGATGAGAGAAATGACCGAATGGCTCAAAGTGACGTACAATCCGCATCAAAAGAACAAAAATTGTACGCAACCAATCGTCAACTACATGCGAAGCTTGGCACTCACAAGGTATTTACCGGACAATGATTTCGTGGAAGCCATGAGTAAAAGAGCGAAGATGGAAGCTGAAAATGATCAATTTACTGTCCAAGGGATCTCACAAATGTTGTGGTCATGGTCAACTTTAGGTTTGAAAATTCCGAAAGAAGTAGTGTACGCACTCGTGCAAGCGTTGATGCGACAATGGGATAAAGTCCACGTCCAAGCATTAACGACTTCTATTTGGGCACTTGCAAATATGGGATTTATGGATGAAAAGAGCGTTTTTGAAGCGTTTCGTAAAAAATTTGCCACGTTGAAGGTTGAACAGTTCGTGATTGATAAGGATATGCTTGCACCCCGTCTCGTTACGGGAGGACCAGTTCATCAAAAAGCCATGAATCAAGGTTACCAAGCTCATTTTGCATACGAGATCCTTTCGACGAACGGGAAATTGATGTACCCGGAGTTGGAGCGTGAGGCGAGGAAGCATTGGATGGAAATCACGAGAACGTGCGTGACAATTTCTGGGTTTCATCAAGAAGTCTCGTCGACGCTTACAGAAATGGGCGTCCCTCATGAGCTCGAATTCCTCAGTGAAGGTGGCTTATATTCTTTGGATATCGCTTTGAAAGGTCGCAAGATCTGCATCGAAGCCGATGGACCGACTCATTACTCGGCAAACCAACCCACTGTTCGAATCGGTGGCGATAACTTGAGAGAAGCCGTTTTGACAAAGCAAGGCTGGACACTCATTCAAATACCATGGTTCATTTGGAAAAAGTTACCAGAAAGAGGTAGTTTTCGACGCGGGTACGTGGCAAATCTTCTTTACGAGCACGCTGGTTTAACCATGAAGCAGTTGACTGCTGGTACGCAAAAAGAAGCGTCTCTGAGAGATATGGGAGCGGACGTTTTCATGTCGGAACTCAATGACCCCGACATGAAGGAAAATGGTACGAGATTGTCGTCGTCCTCCTCCTCCTCCTCCTCAACTACATTTAGTCCATACGGTATGGATTTTGAAAAACCCTCTTCCTCTTCTTCCTCTTCTTCTTCTTCTATTCATTCATCGGCGTCTTCGGCTCCAAAACGGAGGAAACTGTCAACTTCTTCCTCCTCCTCTCGCGTGATACAACCGGTCGCTCCGGGAACTCGCCGAGTGTCAGCAAAGTCCCCTCGAAGATCTGCATCTTCAACGAGGAAAAAAGCATCATCACTTTCGGATGCGGAATCTAAACGCTTAGCCGAAAAGTTGGGCTCTCGAAAAGTCGAAACGCCAACCGATGAGGGTGGTTCTCCTACGAAGCGAAAAGTGGTCAAGCGCCGCGTGAAAAGAAAAGTAGTATCGTCTAAGGACGACTTAGCAGCAGGCGGCGTTGAAGAAGGGAAGAATTTAAAAAAGAGCGGAGCAGAGGGGGACGTGAAAGAATAATAAGAATCTGATTAAAGATATATAGTCATAGTTTGCTTTGTTATAAGCGCAGAGTAGAATCAATCATAGAGCAGTTCCTCTGACACTTTGTCTTGTCTTGTCTTGTTTTTTTTTGTAAACATTTTTTTTTGTTCGATTCGACGAGACGTTTTCGTTCGAGAGAGAGAAAAAGAGAGAGCGAGACGAGAGGGAAAAAAATCGCACGTAATAATATTTAATCCGAATTTGCCGGTAGGAAGAGAAGGAAGAGAAGAAAAAGAGACGGAAATTTTGCTTCTTGCGGCTTCTTTACTTTTTTTACCCAGGGTGCGTGTGGGCTTCGCTTGTACACATTCCCCGAGCACCTCTCGCTAAAACGCGGACTTTGAATACTTTCGAACGCGTTTGCGTGAGGTTGTTGAAAGAACACGGTTCGCGAGACCCTCGGTGAGACAGAAAAGTTATTTTTTTGCTCTCACAAAGAGAGACGCATTTGTACATTTCGCTCCCTCTTTCCATTTCAGGCCCGTAAAAATCGCTAACAGAAAACGTAAATCAAGCGAGTAGAACACCCAGAAGCGACCGAGAAACTCACTGAGAAAGAGTGGATTCTTGGGGACAAATTCATCCGTTGTAGTAAAAAAATGTCCGCGCCGTGGGCGAACGTGCTCAAGCAGTCCTCCGGCTCGCCGGCAGCCGCTGCGGATGAGAAAAAGAATTCACAACAAGGAGCTGCTGAAAATTCCGCTCAAACAAAACAAGAGACGACGAAAAAAGACGCATCATCATTGGAGAAAGATAACGGAGGGGCGACCGCTGCAGCCATGGAAAAGAAACCAGAGAAAGAGAAGAATAAAGAATCGGGTTCGAGCGAAGGCCAATCGAGCGCCACGACTGTCGGGAACATGGCGGCTGCGGCCGTGACATCGTTCGCGTCTTTGTTCGGCGGCGGGAAGAAAAAAGTTGAGGATACGTTAGATGATGATACGATGGAAGACAACAAACCTCACTCTGGTTCCAATAATAACAACAACAACAACAACAACAACAATAATAATAATAAATCTTCGGGCAAAAAGAAGAAGAATAAAAGTAACAACGATAACAATAGCTCTAATAACAAAGACTCGTCCGATAACAAGAAAGAAGGCGGAGATAAGAAGGAGAAACCAATAAACTTAGTGCCGGCGGAAGCCCCTGCGAAACCCGCGTGGGGAGGAGTAAAACTTGGCGGAGGAACGCCTGGATCGAGTCCGACTGCAGCAGTCGCGGAAAATGCAGTGTGGCCGTCGTTAGGGGACGAAACTGCGGTGCCCACTGGTGCAGAAAGCGAGTTATTGAGAGCAGCAGCGGCGGAAAATGGAACGAAAGGAACTTCAAACTCGAGTTCAAAAAAGAGCCAGAAATCGGGTGAGGACGGCGCGAGCGTAAGTGTAAAAGATGCCAATAATAACAGCAACAGCGAAACTAGCGAAGCGAAAGCAAGCAAAAACAAAAACAAAAATAATCAAAACAACAACAACAACAACAACAACAACAACAACAACAACAACAACAACAACAACAACAACAACAACAACAACAATAACAACAACAACAA
>Ga0066856_10001177_pt1 | contig 10130 bp, 11 predicted proteins | sample ETNtaG_5_FD_65605 | JGI IMG/M metagenome (GOLD analysis project Ga0066856, IMG submission 65605) | Marine microbial and viral communities from oxygen minimum zone, Eastern Pacific Ocean - ETNP201406SV205 | ecosystem: Environmental > Aquatic > Marine > Oceanic | place: Pacific Ocean: Eastern...
CAGGTCTTATCATAAATATCCATGAATGACAGAGGGCCTGACGTAAACGCACCGGCTCCGGTGACATATGCACCTTTTGGACGCAAAGTAGAAAACTCATAACCTATCCCACAACCCGCCTTAAGTGTCAAACCTGCTTCAGTGACTTTATCTAAAATACCTGACATTGAATCTTGAATGGAACCTGAAACAGTACAATTAATTGTTGATGTTGCTGGCTTATATTCCATTGAGCCTGCATTTGACATGATTCTTCCTGCTGGAATAGCTCCTGACCGCAATGCCCATAAAAATTCTTCGTAGCATTGATCTTGTTTTTCGTGTTCTTCAACCTCAGAAAGCGCTTTTGCAACTCGCTTAAATGTATCGTCGATAGTTACGTCAACTGGCTGAGATTCAAAATCTTTTAGTCGATATTTCTTATCCCATATATCAACTGATGCGTCCTGATGATCAATATCAAATGTTTTGAGGCTGTCTGTTTTTTTTGCTGTAGACATTCTTTCCCTGACTTATTTTTGGTCTTACATGATTATTTCTTGTGTTTCGACCACACAATATATTGTGTGTAGACATTATTAGATTATTGCGAATTTTCGCCGCTTGTCAAGACTTTTCGTTTTTGTTGTTTTTTTGTCTATTTATTATATATATCAATAACTTATATTATAATATTGCCATGATAATATAAACATTTATTAAGAATATTGCCCCCTTTTTTTATAAAGCATGACACACAACATATTGTGTTCACGATATTCAGAAGAAATTAATATTTTATTAACAATTTATTCACAATATTGATTCAATCCGCATTTAAATCCAATTGAGAAAAAAATGTGAATAATGTGATTAGTATCTTGATCATCAGACCTGATCGGATAATACTTCTTAACTATTAAATAAAATAAGTGCTAAAAAAATGGATAAATACAAAACTAAACTCTTTCTAATTTCTGCAATCTTCTTCGCATTTATGATTACACCTATCCATGGTCATGATGAAGAAATGAGTGCCGAGGAAATCACTGTGATGATTCAAGAAATTCTAAGCAGCGTGGGTGATCTTGGGGAAAAAACCCTAAAAGATGCCAAAGATGTCATGGCAACTATTAAAATTGAAACCGGTCATCAATCGCTTCCTGATCTAATCGAGAAAACCTCTCCAGCCGTCGTGAGAATTGCGATTAGAGGAAAGATGAAATCCCAACCAAACCCTTTCTTTGATGATCCATTTTTTGAAAGATTCTTTGGTCAGCCACAAATGCCTCGTGAACGAGAATTTGGCGGAGGCGGTTCGGGCGTGATTGTCGACGGAGAGCTCGGATATATCATTACCAATGCTCACGTTATAGATAGAGCGGATGAGATCAAGGTTTTTACAAAAGACGGCAATGAATATGATGCGGAAATCCTTGGCTCTGATAAAGGCACTGACATTGCATTGTTAAAAATATCCAGTGATGAAATGATGCCTGAAATTCAACTTGGCGACTCAGATACAGTTAGGGTTGGAGACTCTGTGGTTGCAATTGGCGCACCATTTGGATTAAGCCAAACAGTTACCTCAGGCATAATCAGCGCATTGGGAAGACCTCAAATGACTGCCGATGGGTTCGGTGAAATGATTCAAACCGATGCAGCGATCAATCCTGGAAATTCTGGCGGTGCATTAATTGATCTCGATGGAAAGTTAATTGGTGTACCCAGCTCTATCTTTACAAGAGGTGGTGGCAATATAGGAATAGGTTTTGCTATACCTGTCAGCACAATAAAGAACATCACCAGTCAAATCATTGACTTCGGTTCGGTTAAACGAGGTTTGCTCGGAGTGATTATTAGCGACTTATCTGAAGATGTTTCTGAGCAGCTGGGTCTCGATATAGATCAAGGCGCATTGATTCAAGAGGTATCACCCGATTCAGCAGCTGAAAATGCAGGCTTAGAACCAGGGGATGTAATCATCAATGTTGATGGCAAAGAGATAGAGAATGTGAATGACTTGAGAAATGCCATCGGCTTAAAGAGAAGCGGTGAAAGAGTCAAGGTAGTCATTATTCGAAATAATCGCGAAATGACAAAGAATGCGAAACTTGGTGAAATTGCAGTTGAACAAACTGTTCAGGCGGAACAAATCAATTCTCTTCTTGCGGGAGCTGAGTTATCGGATTTTGTAGAAGATTCTGATTCAATGTTTGGAAAGTCCCAAGGAGTAATCATCTTATCAATTGAGCCAAACAGTAATGCCGATCGAGCAAGACTCAAAGCTGGAGATATTATCTGGGCTGTTGGCAATATGGAAGTGGAGAACCTTCAAGAATTTCAATCGGTCACAAAAGACAGAGACATTCTGATTTTAAGAGTAATAAGAAATGGTCGTCAATTGATCATTCAAATGAGAAAATAAGGATTATTATTTCTCAACTGAAAAGCACTGTATGCAAATTTACTTAGTTGGTGGCGCGATTAGAGATCGCCTCCTTGGGCTCCCCGCTCCTTATGAGCAAGACTGGGTGGTTGTGGGCTCATCTCCAGAAGAAATGGAATCTAAAGGCTTTATTAAAGTTGGTAAATCTTTCCCTGTCTATATCGACCCCAAAACTTCAGAAGAATATGCTTTGGCAAGAACAGAGAGCAAATCTGGGCACGGCTATCATGGCTTTGATTTCCATGCAGGACCAGAGATTACATTGGAAGAAGATCTTTTAAGACGTGATTTGACCATTAACGCAATTGCTGAAGATGATTCGGGGAATATCATTGACCCTTACAATGGCATAACCGACCTAGAAAATAGAGTGTTAAGACATGTCTCAGATGCCTTTAGAGATGACCCACTTAGGGTGCTCAGAGTGGCTCGATTTATGTCAAAGTTAAGCTCATTTGGATTTAATATTGCTGATGAAACGCTTACTTTGATCAAAGAAATTGTAACCAGCGGCGAATTGGATTACTTGGTTCCTGAGCGCATCTGGATAGAAACTGAAAAAGCGCTTAATAACGAATCCTTTGGTATCTATTTCAAAACTTTATCAAAGTTTGATGCTGTGAATCATATATATCCAGATCTGAAGGGCATTGATCGAATTTTTCCTAATTATCCTTTCGAAGCATACAGTGAGGCATCAATCGAGATGAAGATGGCGTCTTTATTCTGTGCTTTGGACAGTGCGCATGAAAAAGATCTGATTGATGAATTGGATGACATCCAAAATCGGATTAAGTTTCCAAATTCACTTAAATCATTTACCAAAATGGCTTTGCATACATCTAAAATTATTGGCGGCTCAGAAAACAAAATTTCACCTTCTGATGTTTACAAATTCCTTGAGGCAACAGATGCGTATAGAAATCCAGAGAAACTATGGATGACTATTGAGTTTCATAATTGCACTAATGACCCTGATCTTAGGGCAAAAACACAGTTAATCTCTGATGCTTTTGAGGCCTCTAAGAATATTGTGTATGACGAAGTGTTATTTCAAGGGCTGGAAGGAGATGCAATCAAGGCAAAGCTTAATGCCCTAAGAATCAAAGAAATCAATTTGATTCTCAAATAGGTTTACACCGGTCTTCCTAAGCTCATATTCGCCCTCTTCCTCCTAATCAGAGGGTATGAATAAAGCACTTCCCAAGATTCAATATCCTCCTGAATTGATACTATAGAAATTCTATCCAGCCCAATAATCTTAGGTGGAGAGGCCAGTCTCTTAATTAGCTTATTCTTTAAATCAAGCTCTTTCATTCCATAAAAAAGACTGATATGGGGATTAAAGTTTCTAGAATCAATCTTCAAAAAATCATCCAGTTTCTTCTTTAATCGAAGGAGCTCATGGGTCACCTGTATTTGTATGTAAAAAGACTGAAAAATATTATCTTCTACACCGTATCCATTTGTTCTCATGTCAATTGAATCATTGGTTACCGCTAGGCCTTCCAGACCGTCTAAGATTCTCTGATTAAGCTCATAAAAAGGCCCGGACAATGTAAGATGCACTTTAAAATCAGGGCCGTTGAATCGGTCATTGACTCTCTGTTGCAGTTGATTAAGAAGAGAATATTCTGCATGAGCAAATTCTCCCCATAAATAGTATGTTTTATTCGATACAGAACTCATGATGCTTAAATTTTATGTACTCATAAGAGAGCAAAGATAAACAAACCCAGGGCTATCCTATAGATGACAAATGGAAACATTCCAACTTTCGTCACAAAAGCAAGAAACCAGTGAATCGTGAAATAAGCAAATAAAAAAGAGACGCTTAAACCAGTTAATAAAAGAACATAGTTGATGCTTGAGAAAGCTATCGAATATGACTCATAGATCTGAAGAACAGACGCCCCAAGAATCACTGGGATCGCCAGTAAAAAAGAAAATTTTGCAGATTTTACTCTTCCGAGACCCATGAATAGACCCATGGTAATAGTAATACCGGATCTTGAAACACCCGGTATCAAAGCAAGAACCTGAGCAAGCCCGATCAATAATCCAATTCGAAGTGTTAGATTGTTCTTGCTAGAACTAAACTTGTCTGAGGCAAGTAAAATTAATCCAAAAATAATGCTTGTAGTGGCTATCACATTGGATGATCTAAGATTATTCTCAATCCAATCATTAAAAAGACCGCCAACTATCACAACTGGGATCGTTGCAATGATCAAGATCATCACATCTGACTGCATGATATTGTGACTGCGATTTCTAAGCAGGTCCTCAATCATCTGTGCAAGATCATCTCTAAAATATATAAGGACCGCAAGCAATGTTCCAAAATGCAATGCAATGTCGAATAACAATCCCTGATCATTCCATCCAATGATCTTAGGAACAAGAATTAAATGGGCAGAACTAGAAACAGGCAAGAATTCAGTCATTCCCTGAATGATTGCTAGTATTAATGCCTGTATAAGATCCATAAGATTATTAGAGAGTATGGGTTAAGTGGCTCAATTCTTCAAAATTGTCAGGCGGTATTCCCTTACCCATTACCATGCATTTGAAAACATCTCCCATTTGATTGGGCATAACCAGCTGTTTCAGTTTCTGAATCTCCATGATGCGTTCCTCATCCTTTTCAATATCCATTATCATGTTCAAAGATTGCTCGCCAAGCAGAAACATTGACTGAGTTGTAAAAAGATCAATAAAAAAACCTTCTTCTATTGCAGAATTCGCCAGCTGAGTAAAATCGACTGATGCAGAAATATCTTGGCGACCAATGTTCTTCAATGGATCCTCTATGATTTGGTTCTGGTAATGGCAAATCATGTTTCCTGATGATCTCTCAGGCCTGTAAAAATCATTCCTGCCATATCCATAATCTATAAATATCATGGAACCTTTTCTAATCAGAGAAGAGATTGACCTGAACCATTTATGAAAATCCAACCGAATCTCAGAAGTGAAGCCATCTTCAATTTTTCTTTTAATCTCAATAGATATGGCTTCGACTTCATCCCTTAATTTTTTACTGCTCTCTTTTTTTGATACTTCAAATGTACCGCCTGAGTAAGTTACCCCCAATTCGTATACCTGCTCATTTTCTATACAGAAACGCTTGAATGGCAGCGCATCAATCACCTCATTTGCTAAGACTATCCCATCGATGGGTTCTATATCGAGAGACTCGAGCCATGTGACCTTGTTTCTTAAATCTTCTGGTAAACCCGATAGCAGTTGCATTTGTCTGTCTCTTAAGTCTGCGCTGATTTCAAGAATATAGTAATGCTCAATTTCAGTTTTGGTTTCCCTAAGGGCTTTTAGGTATTCAAATGCAAATGTGCCTTTTCCAGCTCCAATCTCAATTACAGAGGGTGAATCATGCATATCAAGCAATCGCATGGTCTGATTAGCAATGGATTTTGAAAAATATTTTGAGATCTCGGGCGCAGTCGTATAATCACCACCTTCTCCTATTTTGTATGAGCCAGAGGAGTAATATCCCAATCCAGGTTCGTACATGACCGTATTGAAAAAGAGGTCAAATGGAATCCAGCCATTGCTTCGATCAATTCTATTTCTTAAAAGATCATTAAGCAAAAATGTTTGTTCATTCTCTGGATTCATTTTGTGCGTTATTTGCGGCTCATTTTTTAATTATCCATCATATAACTTTTCAATTAAAATAGAGCAATGAATGATCAAGATAATAAATGGGTTCTCATAACCGGAGGAGCAAAACGGATTGGCGCAAAAGTTGCTAAAACACTGCATGCAAGAGGCATGAATCTAGCCATCCACTACAACAGTTCAAATCATGATGCAGAATCATTGAGCGATGAACTCAATAGCATCAGAGCAAATTCGACCATAGTCTTTGGTGCCAATTTGACCTCAGATGAGGCCGTTGATCGTCTGATTCCAAATGTTCTCAGCAAAACAGGAAGGCTGGATGTATTGATCAATAATGCATCGACGTTTTACCCAACTCCGATCGATGACATTACCAATGATGATTGGAACAGCTTGATGGGAACAAATCTAAAAGCGCCCATGTTTTTATGCAAGCATGCTGCAGAGCATTTAAGGCAAACCAAAGGCTGCATTATCAATATGGTAGATATTCATGCGTCTAAGCCGCTAAGCAATCATCCCATCTATGGGCCTGCTAAATCGGGTTTAGTCATGCTCACAAGGTCGTTGGCAAGAGATTTAGCACCCGATGTAAGAGTCAATGGAGTCGCCCCTGGAATGATCTTATGGCCTGAAAAAGAACCCCCTGAGAATATTAAAGAAAAGATCATTGCACAAAACCCATTGAGACGATCTGGATCACCAGAAGACATTGCGAATACAATAAAATTCCTAATCGAAGATGCCGATTACATGACCGGACAAATCATTGCCGTAGATGGGGGAAGAGGCATTAATTGATTCTCAATTAGATCTTTTCAGACGCATCTAGATTTTCTTTGAGTCTGCTCCATAATTCCATGAAGGTAACCCTTTCAATAGGATGCAAACCTTCTGGATTCAATTCTGCCAATGGTTCCAATACAAAGCCGTACATTAAAATCTCGTCTCGAGGTATATTCAGATCAAGATCAATATAATCGTCATATATTAAAACATCGATATCCAGTGTTCTGTCATTGAATGCTTTCGTTCCAGTGATCCTTCCTGTCATTTCTTCAATGCGATGGAGTCGATCAATCAACCCCTCAGGATCAAGACTGGTCTCAATCTTCACCACTAAGTTGAGGAAGTCAGAGCCTTTAAATCCTACCGCCTTTGTCTTATAAGTGGAGGAAGAAACTATTTCACCAAAGATTTCAATTAGCTGGTCCAATGCAAATTGAATATTTTTTTCTGGAGAGACATTGCTTCCTAAGCTGAGATAGGCTGTTGAGTGACTCAAATTATGCTCCTTTTTTGGTCCTCTCAATAATCAAACCCACATTTTCAGAATCCCTGATTGCAAGTGGCTTAGATACTTTTAGCTTCAACCAAGATACGTCAAATTCGTCTAAGATTGTCTGAGCAACTGTTTCTGCCAATGTTTCAATCAACTCGAATTGATGCTTGTCGGTAATCGTCTTAATTCTTTTCGTGACCGCCTTATAATCTAACGCATCATCGATGGAGTCCGAGGCTGCTGCAACTTTGATGTCGGTTGATAACTCCAAATCAAAAACAACCTTTTGCGGAAGCCTTTTTTCCCACTCCCAAATGCCAATGACTGTTTCGACCTCTAGTTTCTTAAGGAATATCTTATCCATGCAGCGACTCCGAGTTATATATGTTCTCTATTGACCATCTCGGATTAATTTTGATTTCATAATTTTTATTCATAATTCCATCTTGATACCTAAAACATCCGGTCAATGCAATCATTGCCGCATTGTCTGTACAAAATTCGATGCTGGGATAATTTACATCAACACCCACTTTTTCAAATACTTCTCTCATTTCATCTCTGAGCCTTTTGTTTGCCCCCACACCGCCAGCTATGATGATGGTGTCCACATTCATTTGCGTAACAGCTCTTCTGCTTTTTTCCACCAAGCAATCAACGATTGCCTCCTGATAAGCATTTGATAGATCTGCAATGCATTCCTCGCTTAAAGCTTTCTGATCCTTGAGCTTATTCACTGTATACAAGAGTGAAGTCTTCAAACCGCTGAAACTAAAGTCAAGATTGTCTTTTGGATCCATCATGGGTCTAGGAAATTCAAAAATATCCGATTTTCCGATGAGGGCTCTTTCTGCAATTGCTGGACCTCCTGGATAACCCAAACCCAAAAGACTTGAGGCTTTATCAAAGGCTTCACCGGCGGCATCATCCAAAGTTTGACCAATCAATCTATACTCTCCTCTCTGCTTGACATGAACCAAGAGGGTATGCCCTCCAGAAACCAATAGAGCGACAAACGGCATCTTTGATTGGCCGCTTTCCAATAAAGGTGCAAGCAGATGAGCCTCCATGTGGTGAACAGGGATGCTTGGAATACCAAGTGAGAATGCCAATGCATTGGCTGTAACTGAACCAACAAGCAAGGCTCCTGATAAACCTGGACCTGCGGTATATGCAACAGCGCTCACATCCGTGATGGATTCTCCCGTTTCTTCAAGCAAATGATCAATCATTGGCAGCAACTTAGTGATGTGGTCTCGAGAAGCCAGCTCCGGCACAACGCCTCCATAGTCTCGATGCAGCTCAATCTGACTGAATACTCTATGAGCGATTAGTCCTTTTTCAGAGTGATACAAGGCCGTTGCAGTTTCATCGCAACTGGTCTCTATTCCTAATATTAAATCAGCGCTCATTTCCTTTGCTTTTTGAATGGTTAATCTGTATATTTCACCGACTATTAAGGGTTTAAGTATATATTTATTTAATTCAACTGAAAGGTATAAGTTTTGCCATTAGTAAAAGTAAAAGATAACGAATATTTCGATTACGCGCTAAGACGCTTTAAAAGGTCTTGCGAGAAAGCGGGTATTGTAAATGAATACCGAAAAAGAGAATTCTACGAGAAACCAACCCAAGAAAAAAAGCGCAAGAAGGCTGCAGCTGTCAAAAGAGAGAAAAAGAGAGTCAATCGAGAACATAATCGTTCCAAAAGACTCTATTAATCAAATTTGACACTTCTCACTCAAATTCAAAATCACGTCAAGGATGCCATGAGGGCAGGCGATCGACTGAAGTTGTCCACATTGAGAATGTTGGTAGCTGCAATCAAGCAAAAAGAAATCGATACCAGGACTGAGTTAACCGATGACGAGGTCATCTCAATTATTGAAAAGCAGATGCAACAAAGGCTCGAAGCGGCAGAGCAATATAAAGCTGCAGGGAGAGATGAGCTTTTTGAGAAAGAGAGTCAGGAAGCCGAAATCTTAAAAGCATATCTTCCAGAAAAGTTGAGTGAAGACGATGTTGTCGCAATGATTGAAAAAATCATTGGTGACTTGGGTGAAGTCAGTATGAAGGAAATGGGGACCATCATGGCGTCACTTAAAAATGAGGCGGGATCAAAAATCGATATGAAATTGGCAAGTCAAATGGTTCGAGAAATCATTGCAAAGCAAGTCTCTTAGATAGAACTTTTACTTTTTTTAAAAATCTACTTAAACTTACTGGTTAGACTCCTCTCTCTGGTAATTATTATTTTCATGCGATGGTAGAAAGAATTCCACAAACATTCATAGATGATTTGACTGATCGATCAGACATTACAGAGATCATTGGAAAGCGTATTGAAATCAAAAAGGCTGGCAAAGAATACAAAGCGTGCTGCCCCTTTCACAATGAAAAAACGCCCTCCTTCACCATAAGTCCTGAGAAAGGGTTTTATCATTGCTTTGGATGCGGTGCTCACGGAACGAGCCTTGGCTTCTTGATGGATTATGAAAAACTCACTTTTGTTGAAGCAATTGAGGAACTTGCAAAAATGTTGGGCATGGAAATTCCTAAATCAACCGAGGACATCAAGCTCACTAAAAAGCAAACAAACTTGAAATCACTGCTCAATGAAGTATCCGATTACTTTCAATCAAATCTGAAATCCAATAAAAAAGCCATTGAGTACCTTAAAGATAGAGGCATCGATGGGAAGACTGCAAAGCATTTTGGAGTTGGTTTTTCAGAAAACTCATGGGATCAAATCACAAAAAAGTTCGGAACAACTGA
>Ga0066856_10001178_pt1 | contig 10123 bp, 8 predicted proteins | sample ETNtaG_5_FD_65605 | JGI IMG/M metagenome (GOLD analysis project Ga0066856, IMG submission 65605) | Marine microbial and viral communities from oxygen minimum zone, Eastern Pacific Ocean - ETNP201406SV205 | ecosystem: Environmental > Aquatic > Marine > Oceanic | place: Pacific Ocean: Eastern...
GCGTCGCCGAGGCAAATTTCGATTTGAAATCGGACGCATGTGTTCACGTGCCATCGTGAACATCAGTTACGGAATATCACTCTGTATTGTGGCCTCAAAACGAGATGCAGCGCGAGCTCTGAAATAATTAATAAAAATATTATCGAATTGATTGTTTTTTCAGACTCTGACGGTTGTTGCGAAAGATTTCGTGGTACGCGCGCGCGCTCGGCGTTACCTTCGATCACGATACTATTTGAAGGCGTCGGAGCCTTCTTTCCGGTGCCTCACGAAATTTCTCTCGGTCGGTCCCACCACTTCTTCGCTTCCCTGTTTCCCAAGACAAGTGGGACTAGTGAAGTGAGTCGTGGTGGAATTCTGGAATCAGTCCTCGGAAGAGACTGGCGAAGGCCGTCGGTGGCGATAGAGTTCGACGCGATCGACGAGTTTCTCGATGAAGTCTTCACGCGCACTCTCGCTCGTGGCGCTTTGTGTCGCGCTGTGCGCGTTGATTTCGGTACGGACGCGACGGCGCGCTCGCTCAGAATGCGCGTTCGATCTCGGCAAGATGTCGTCGTCCGCTCGTCCCCCGTGTCTCGGCTCTGTCTGACCTATTTTCGTGAACGAACAGTTACCTGGCGCGCGAGCTGTGGAGGAATTTGATGCCGAAGATGATTTGCTCAAATTCGTGGAGGACTCGCGCACGGAGACGTTGGCGGTGTTGGCATTGTTTCGGTCTGGCAAGGCGCACGCGTCGGCGGTTGACGCCTTCACCGATGCCGAGCACACCTTCCGAGCGTACGGTCACGACGACGTGACGTTTGGGCGCGTGATGCGCTTAAAATCCGAGCATCAACTACCGAAGATTTTTATTCCAGCGCCGCACTACATGGATAGTCAACACATCACGGAGATGAAGAAGGACATGGACCGCAACGTGACAAACATTGTGCGATTCGCCTTCTTCTCCCTCATCCCACCTTACGCGAAGTGGCCGGTGTTTCCGGACAATCGAGGAACCGTGGATGAGGTACAGCGGGCTAATTTGCACGCGAAAAATGACATGCCAAAGGTTTATGTGTTCATGCTCAAGGAGTTTGCGGAGGAGTACGGCGTGCGCATTCACCAGACGCTCGAAAAGATTGGGGAAGCCGTAGCGGGATTCATGGTGCTCATCCATGTCGTTCCACCGACGGTGAATGATGTACTGTATTTACAAACGGCTATTTATGAAGGTGAGGAAAAGGAGTACATGGATGTCCTCGCGAAAGGTAGGCTCGTGATGGTGGGGTACGATCCCATCACGAAGAAGCGCGACGCGGAGGCAAGGCTCATCGACAGTTTCAACGTGAAAACGCTGGGTGAGTTTTGTGAAATTTTTTTGATGATGTTGCCGGTAGAAGCGCAGCAGGGGCGCGCGCCCTTCCCGATTAAACGAGCGGATAAGCGTGCGAAAAACACCATCGGACTTGGGAAATACGCGAAAGAGTCTGATGAATTATGAGCGCGCTCTACAGCACCGCAAAGGGGCATGAGAACGTATCCGTTTGAAATAGAAAAGAATCAATTAAAATATACTATCGATAGATTACAGCACGCCAGGGGTCGTTCGCTCGTTCATTCGCGCGTCCACCGGCTCGCTCGCCTCGGTGGTTAACGCCCCGCGTCCAAAAATCAAGACATCATTCGAACGGGCGCATCGGGACGTCACCGTCCGACGCGCTCGCCTCGCGGATACCTCCCCGAACCCGACGGCGTCGCCTCGCTCGAACCCGTCCTGAGGCGCGCGTCGCGTCTCGCGCGATGTCCGTCGCGAGCGACGTCGGCGCGCGTCGACGACGCGCTCGAGCGTGGGCCGATGCCGCGGCGCATCGTCTCGACGTCGCGCCCGATCGTCGCGCGCGCGCGACCGCGAGCGGCGCGCGATCGGTCAGACAACGACAACGAAGGTCCCGTGCGAGCGAGGGCGAGGACGAGGACGAGGACGAGGACGAGGACGAGGACCCGCGCGAGGAATGGATGAACGATAGCGCGAAAGATTTATGGTTACCAGTCAGAGGGCGAGGGCGCGAGGCGAAGACCGAGGTGGAGGTGCGGGACGAGCACGAGCACGAGGACGCCCGACCGAGCGACTCGGCGTCGCCCAGAGGCATCTTGACACCCACGGGATCGTTGCGCAACAACGGTAAACGCACGGTGCGTTTCGAGAGTTCCCTTCCCCACGGTTTTCCAGAGCGTAAACCGTCCCTCGTCAAGGCGTGTTGCTCTCGCGGCCGCGCGCTCGATTCCGACGGTGGCCTGCACGGTGTCGATCAGGACGACGATTCCACCCCTTGGGTCGGTTTTCTCCTCGTCATCCTCACCGTCACCTTCGTCGCGTGCTGCGGTGAGCTCTTCAAGCGTCTGTACTCGCTCGTCACCGCGCCGGCCTCCCCCTTCCTCTTTCTCTAGCGCATCCATCCGTAGTCTCATTTCTCTGTAGCAACACATATTTTCAGCCGCGAGGTCGTTCTGTAGCTCTTTGACTCGTTCGTTCGTTCGTTCGTTCGTTCGTTCGTTCGTTCATTCATTCAAACGTCAGTGACGCGCGCATCATGCAGGCGAGAGCGATCGTACGATCGTTCGCGTCCTCCTCCTCCTCCTCGTCGTCTCGCGCGGGCGCGTCGCGTGTCGCGCGTCGTCCGAGCTCGCGCGCGCGATGGGTAACGACGTTTTCTACATCCTCGACGTCGCAGTCGGTGCGAGCGTCGGATGAGAGCGAGCGAGGAAGGGAACGGACGGAGATCACGTTCGTGAGACACGGTCAGAGCACGTGGAACGCCGAGGGGCGGATTCAAGGGAGCTCGGACGCGTCCACGCTCACCGAGAAGGGAAGGGGACAGGCCAAGTTGACGCGAGAGGTGGTGGCGTTGGACAAGTTCGACGCGTGTCTGCGATCGCCGTTGAAACGGGCGAGCGAGACGGCGGAGATCGTGTGGGGGAACAGGAGGAGGAACGAGGAGGACGGTGCGGGCGATCCGTTCGTGGACGTCTTCGATTTGCGAGAGATTGATTTGTACGCGTTCGAGGGGTTGTTAAAAGAGGAGGGCGTGGAAAAGTTTGGTGAAGAGTACATGAATTGGAAGAAACGACCGGGAGATTTTGAAATCGATGGGCACTATCCGGTGAGAGAGCTCTGGGACAGGGCGACGAACGTTTGGCAGAACGTGCTGACGCGTCAGGGTCACAAGAGGCTGTTGGTGGTGGCGCACAACGCGGTTAACCAAGCACTGTTGGGAAGCGCGTTGGGATTCGGCCCGCACTATTTCAGGAGGCTTTTACAGAGTAACTGCGCCGTGAGTAAGGTGATTATAGATGGAAATTTCGAACCCAACACCGGTCGCGGTGTCAGTCTCGAGATTTTCAATCAAACACCCGAGATACCGCTCGGGGAAAAGAAGACCAAGACCATTGTTTTGATTCCTGAGGCAACGAGCATTGAGGAAGAGGTGAAAATCACCGCAGGTGTCATGAAAGTGCTGAAAGACACGACCGTCGGAGCGCTGCTGCACGGTCCGGATGGCGCCGCGGTGCGCATGGCGGAAAAACTATTCAATCGCTGTTCGCGCGAAGTCGAAGGCGGATGCCCATTCGAGTTGCAAGTCGTCAAATCGGTCGAGGACGTTCTCGCTCAGGAAGGTGCGAGCGATCGCGGTGAAGGCTCCACTTTCGTCATTCACGAGAAGAGTTTATGCCAAGAGTTCATCGCGCGCGCGATGGGCATGGATAACGGCGAGGTGTTCAATCTCACCCCGGGTGGAATTACCATCATTAATATGAAGGGTGGGCCGGCAAATGATCCCGTCGTCATATGCGTTAACCACGTCTTGCACATAGCGAACGATCCAGATTGCGAGTTCCATTGAGAAACTACAATAATACCTACAGTTTCAACTAATTCTTTCTGCGAGTTGTTAATAAAATTGGTAATATTACTTTCGTTTTTCCCTCTTCTCTTTCTTCTCCTTCTTATGACGCTTGCTCCCTCTCCTCTCGTCTCCATCATCGTTTGAAACCGGTAATCCTTTGACAGCAGCCTCAGCACGGGCGATCGCGGCGGCTTTACGAGCTTGAAGCTCCCGAATGATGCGTGCGTCTTCATCCTCCGCATCCGCGTTGCGAGGTCCAGCGGTGTCCACCACGTCTCGGCTATCTCGCACCTCGGGCGCTCCCTCGACCGGTCCGTCAGCTCCATCCTCCGCGTCGGGCTGTGCCTTCTTCTCCACCGGTCTAGGGGTCCCACATTTAAAGCATGAATCCCGAAATTTGAAGTTGTCAGATCCGCAGACGCACCGCCACTCTTTTCGCGCCGCGTCGCCCTCGTTTTTCATTCTATAATCATCCACGTGATCCACCCTGATCGTTCGTCCCACCACCGTCCCACCGTTCAAATTATCCACAGCCAGTACCGTCGATCGCTGATCGGCGTAACAAATGAACGCGAATCCTCGACTCTTTCCTGTCTCCTCGTGTCGCACGAGGTTGACGTCGACGATTTCCCCAAACTGCGAAAACACCGCGAGAATGTCCCCTTCCGTCATGTTAAACGGCAATCCACCGGCAAAGACGTACGCGGAGTGTTTATACCTCTCGTGCCACGACGCACTCTCCCCCATCCCGCTCTCAATCTCGCGCATCGTCGCCTTTTGTGTGTTTTTAATCTGCGTCAGTGGATTCATGGTCGTCGCGCTCCAACACTTTGACGTCGATGTTCTCTCTTTGTGGACCTCGCGACCGCCGTCGCCGCGCGAGAATCCCTCTCTTCCACCGCTCGCGACGCCTTCGACGCCCCTCCACCGCCGCGCGCGCGCGACTGTCGCCTCATCCAGAGGCGTCCCGGCGTCGAATTGATGAACATCGAACCCGCCCGCCCCGGCGGCGCGACACATCGACGCGCGTCGGCGAGGGCGCGGGCGATGAGCGGCGAGACCGGGTCGTCGTACGACGAGACCTTGGCGCGGGAGATCGTCAACGAGTGCGCGACGTCGACGCGAGCGCGGGATGCGGCGCGGGAGACGCTCGCGGACGTGGAGGCGGCGGTGCGAGGTGCGAGGGCGAAGAGTCGACGGCGCGGCGCGAACGAGGCGCGGTGCGGGGAGGGGCGTTTCCGATCGGTCGGTGATGAAGCATTAATTTAATCTTTGAGAACTGACTATCCTCGTGATGTCTCAATGACAAGCATATGACTGAGACCGAACGGGGACGCCTCGAGCCTCGGCGCGCGAGCGAATGAATGAAATGAACGAGTCGTCGCGTCGCATCCGGAGACTGACGGTGTGATGTGATGAATGATTCCGCGCGCTTTGCAGGTTTAAAGGAGAAGGACATCAAGGCGAAACCGGTGTCGTGGTTTCCGATCGAGTGCGATGAGGTGGTGGGGAAGACGTTGAAGTTTACGCCCCCGGCGCGCGTGTACGTCGTCGGAAGTCACGCCGAGGGCGGTTGCTTCAACGTGCCGATGAATGGCGATGGAAGTCTCGCGATGGACGTCGCGGTCGAAATGCCGGGGTCGTTCTTTCAAGAGAAGGATTACCTAGATCACAGATACCACTTCAAGAGAGCGATTTATCTCGACGTTTTGCACAAAAAGTTGTCAAAGTCGTCAAAGTGGTCGTGCGAAATCGGCGATCATCACAATGATCCGAGAAAGCCGTACATTTCGGTGCGCTTTGGGGAAAAACAAGATAAGAAATCGTTTCGTATTTTTCTGACGGTTGATTCTGAAAAGTTTGCATCGGTGAGACTGTTACCCAGTAGAGCGAACTTGCGTAGCTTAGAAACAAAAAGCGGCGAACGGGCGCCGAGTCCACATTACAACCAATCCATCGCAGAGGATATGTATGCGGATGTTCACGCGGAGTATTTCGCCTCCGCATCATCCAAAGCGAAGAGTCTGGGCGGCGCTGTCGTGCTCTTTAAGCGATGGGCTCAAGGGCGACGCATGATGGACGCGCCGGATGGTATCAATGGATTTTTCATATCAATGCTTTTTGCGTACATGTTAGAGCGTGGGGGACAATTAAGCATCAGTATGGATACGAATCAAATGTTCCGCGCAGCTCTCGCGGCTCTCGCCAAGCCGGGCTTTTTTAAGAAGGGATTATACGCGAGCGGTAAGCCGGAGGAGGCGAGCGAATGGCAGCGGACCTTCAAGAATGTTTTCATCGGTCCGTGTGGTCACGTCAACATCATGTCTAGAATATCACAGAGCGCAGTGGACGAACTCATTCATGAAGCGACAGTTTCGACTTTAGAATTGAAGAAATCGGGTCAATCGATTTTTAGCAGCGTTCTTCTTGGACAATGTCCAGCCGCAGTTCGTTACGACGTGCATTTGCATGTTGACGTGGGCGTTTCAGAAATGGAGTCGGAGCAAGATTTGAATGCGCATCGCGCCGTGGAGCGTAAAGCCGCGCAAGTAGTCACGCGTGCGCTGAGTGATCGTTCGAAACTAGTTCGTGTACACGAGGTGCCCAGCTCAAGCGTTGACTCGGTGGGAAGTTCGATGTGTAAGCTTTGGATCGGCATCGTCTTGGATGCAGAAAATGCGATGCGTTTGGTCGACATTGGCCCTAGCTCTGCCAATGATAAAGAAGCAAAAGAATTCCGCACATTTTGGGGCGAAAAGTCTGAGCTTCGACGCTTCAAAGATGGACGGATATGCGAATCCGTCGTGTGGGACTTTGTTGCGCCGTCGGAACGCCACCACATTTCAGCCATCGTCGCTGAAACTGCCTTGAAGCAGAATATTCGCGATATTGATGAAATCGAGTGGAGCTCCAAGCTCTTTGATGAACCTCTCAGCAAGATCACGTCTTCGAGTGAGGGTGCCTCTCCGGCCACTCTGCTCCAAACGTTGGATCGCTTGGCAAAGCGCATGAAAGACTTGAAAGAGATGCCTCTGAAAGTTCACAACGTCCAGCCCCTGAGCGGGGCGTTTCGCGGTACCGATCCCGCTCCTCCCACGGCACACCCCTTGGCGCATGGTGCGGGCGTCGGATTAGGAAAGAATGACGACGAAATCCCGGTGTGTCCGAAGACGCTCGACATCATGGTGTCGCTTGAAGGTAGCGGCCGTTGGCCTGAGGACCCCGTCGCGATCGATAAAACTCGATCGATGATGGCTGTTCAACTAGCTGAATCGCTCCGAAAGAGCTATGCGATGCCGAGCATCATCGCTGAGGAAGCGGTGGATATCTTGTTTGAAGGGTATGCGTTTCGCGTGCACGTGAGTGCGTCCGCCGGTGGTCCGCATGTCAAGGCGACCGAGGAAAAACTCTTAGCGCGAGCGGCACACGCTGGATTAATTGCATCAATTGCGGCGAGATTTCCTATGTATGGTGTGTCCACACAGCTCATCACTAGATGGGTATCATCGCACATGTTTTCTCCGCATGTTTCCGATGAGATGATAGAGGCCATCAGCGCATTGTTGTTCATCAACCCAGGGGCTTCGTTACCGCCGATGTCGCGGGAAGTTGCGTTTCTAAGATTCTTAAACTTGATTGCGTCTCACATGTGGTTCGATCCGTTGATCCTAGACCCTGAGGGCGTGGTGACGAGTGCAGAAATTGAGTCGGTGGACAGAACGATGAAAGACGCGCCGGCGATGTGCATCGTCACCCCCCACGATAAGAGTGGATCGGAACTCGCGAAGTCTGGACCTGGTGCGGTGGTTCTGAAGCGTCTCACATCCATCGCAGCGCGCGCGACTTCGGAGATGCAAGCGGTCTTGGAGGGCGTTTCAGGCCATTCAATGTTTGAGAGCTCGTGCTGGGAGCGTTTCTTCAAGCCGGCATTGAGTGGTTTCGACGCCGCCTTTGTGCTTCGACGCACCGCGCTTCCGTTCCCGAAGCAAGCACTGTTCCCGAGCAAACGCATGTACAAGCGCATGCGAGCCCAGTTTGAAAACGAGATGAGCGTCGTGGATGAGGACGAGGAGGAAACGCTGTCCCGCAGCATCAAGCTCGCCAAACTGCCCCCAAAGCTTCTTCACAAGGGTCCGGATAAGGCGCGCGAGGCGTTGCTGATCGGCTTCGATCCCGTCTCGTGCTTTATCAAGGACGCAGAGAAAAGACTCGGAGGCACCGCCCTTCTCTTTGTCGATAAATACGGAGGCGACACGATCGGCGTCGCCTTCAAGCCCGACGCCGTGCACGTCGAAGCCGCGCTTCCGGATTCCATGTCTTGGTTACCCACCCCCGATCCACCCTCTCGAGAGGACGTCATCGAAGAGCTCGCCACCCTCGTCGGCGCCGAGTTCGTCGAAAAAGTCCTCACGACGTAGCCCCCTCGCGTGAACGAACGACGCTGAAACGACACGAAACCACCCCGACACCCGACCCGTCCCATAACCACCAACACGCCCTCACCGAGACACCGTTCCCTCTTAAACCATCACGCCCCCATAGTGTACGCATTGATTCTTCCGGGGTCAGTCGGGAGGCTGACCCCACGGTTTTATCCATATGATGAGTCGGTTAAGTCGATGCAGATCATCGAGACGTCAGCCAACGCCCTCACCTTGTTACTTCGCGCGGCGTCAACCAGCTCTGATTCCACGACGTTCGGTCGGTCGGTCGGTCGGTCGGTCGGTCGTTCGATTCTTCTTTTTTCGAGCGCGCGCGCGCGCGGCGGTTTTTCGTCCCACTGCGCGTCGCGTCGAGGAGGATGCGCGCGATGCGATCTCTCGCCATGGCGTCCCCGAGCGGGGGGCGCGGGAAAACGAGCGGGCGAGGGCGCGGAAAGCGCGGTGGGTCGCGAGGACGCGGCGGCGGCCGAGGGGTGGGGTCGAAGAGGCCACCGAGCGGAGGGAAGAGGGGCGCGGACGAGGGCGAGCGAGGGGGGATCTCGACGCGAGAGCGACACTTGTTCTTCGACGAGGCGCAAATCATCGTCGTCGGCGGTCAGGGCGGGGACGGGGAGTCGTGGACGGGGACGGCCAAGCCAAAGGTTGTGAAAAACTTCAAGTATCAGTGGGGACGTAACCTGAAAAAGTACATTGAATTACCGGCGGCGGAACCGGCGGACGGGGGGAGGGGGGGGAACGTGTACCTGCGAGTGGATCGGAAGTGTGATTCGCTGTTGCATCTTCACGAACGGAAGACGTGGCGAGCGAAGAAGGGGTATCACGGAAGCGCGGCGGAACACGCGGCGGGAGGGCGCGAGCGCCATCGCGTGGCGCCGGACCAAGACCACATGTACATTCCGGTGCCGCCGGGAACGGTGGTAAGACGTAAACGCACGGGTGAGTTGTTGGGTGATATGACCAAGCACGGACAGACGCTGCTCGTCGCCGAGGGCGGTGGCGGTGGGTTGGCGGCGCGGCGGCAGCAACGCCAAATTAAGCGTCGGCAGCGCAACGGCACGGGGGACGAGTTCGAGGCGTCTGACATCGCCATCGACGACGCCTCGCTCGTGTCTACGTCGGGTGAGCCCGGGGAAGAACTTTCGATTGAGTTACTCATGCGCGTGGTCGCCGATTGCGGTCTCGTCGGTCTGCCAAACGTCGGCAAATCGTCTCTGTTGAAGGCTGTGACGCGCGCGTCTCCGGAAATTGCCAACTACGCCTTCACCACGCTCATGCCGAATCTCGGGGTGATCAAGAGCGAGGACGACCTCGCGCCGTCCGGTGAGTCCTCCACTGTCATGGCTGATTTGCCAGGATTGATTGAGGGCGCGCACAAAGGCTTGGGTCTCGGGCGGGCGTTTTTGCGTCACTTGCGCCGAACGCGATCCATGGTGTGCGTCGTCGACGCCTCCGGGCAGGATCCCGTGAACGATTACGTGGTCGTGCGCCGAGAATTAAAGCTGTACAACCCTGAGTACGTCGAACGACCGCATATACTCGTCTTGAACAAGATGGATCTCGAGTGGGCGGCGCTGCGCACGGAGGAACTCACCGACGCCATCAAAGCGCTCGACGAGGACACCATCGGCAAGCAACCCGTGTCGATTCTCCCCATAAGCGCGAAAGAGGGGACGGGAGTCCCAGAGTTTATGAAGGCTCTGGAAACGCTCATGCAGGACGAAGACGCGCGACGATAGGATAGATTAGGTGTAGCGCTGCAAAAATATGTGCATTACAAATCGAAGAGTCGGAGCT
>Ga0066856_10001181_pt1 | contig 10116 bp, 5 predicted proteins | sample ETNtaG_5_FD_65605 | JGI IMG/M metagenome (GOLD analysis project Ga0066856, IMG submission 65605) | Marine microbial and viral communities from oxygen minimum zone, Eastern Pacific Ocean - ETNP201406SV205 | ecosystem: Environmental > Aquatic > Marine > Oceanic | place: Pacific Ocean: Eastern...
ACGGCAAATCCAGTGTCAAAACTACCTTACCCGGTCACCGCACGTGCCGGCGCTTCAGCTTCCTCTTCTTCGACGCAAAAATATGACTCTTACAATGGGAACAACATTCGCGTCAAACTCATCGATTTCGGTTCCTCGTGCTTCGCTCATGTGCCACGTATCTACCCGTACGTCCAATCTAGATTCTATCGAGCGCCAGAAGTCATGCTTCGAGACCGTCAATACGATCAATCCATTGACATGTGGTCGTTTGCGTGCGTTTTAGCCGAACTCAAACGAGGTTCTCCAATATGGCCCGGCACGGACGAAGCCGAACAGCTGGAGCTGGCGAAAGAAACATTGGGCGCACCGTCGAGCGCGTTTCTGTATAAACTCAGATGCGAAGAAGAAATAAAAAAAGGATCTGTCACGTGCAACGATACCCGTTCTACAAAGAACAGTAACAACAAAAACGACCACGGGCGCGTCTCTCTCTCGCGCGTCGTCCCAACCACCCCGATGAAGACGAAAAAAGGCGTCAAAAGCCGCCTCCTTCTCGCTGGTCGTTCGAATGACGCGGGCCAAAATGCCGTCCTCGACCACGACGCCAACGGCCATGCCGTCGCTCGAGACCAGGAAGAGACTCCAGATGACGCGAATGAGGACGTTCTCGTCTCCGTCGAGATGACGTCCGAAACCGCGCGCGAAAAAGCCGCTCGGGCGAAACGCGCCGCCGAAGGTCTCAAGAAAGCCTTAGGGAAAGGGTGCTCCACGCACTTCGCCAAGTTTTTACGGAAGTGTTTCGAATGGGACCCAGAAGAACGAATGACGCCAGACGAAGCGCTTCGAGACGCGTGGTTAAAGACATCGGCGTCATCATCGACGGACGGAGGGCCGGTCGGGTGGAGCGCGCGATAGGCGTGTGCAAGAGAGAGAAAAGAGAGGCAAAAAACGACAATTAAATTCACACACAAAAAAAGAAGAACGAGAACGATATCTTTTTATCCACAATCTCCATCTTTCGTGCGCGCGTAACTCGAACTCTTCCTGCGTGTGTTTCTGCGCGCATTCGGGCGTCGTCATGCTCTCGGGTTCTTCGTTACGCGCCTTTTTGCCGATGCGTGGTGGTGCGTGTCTTTCCAATCGAAGAACGATGTCGTCGACGTCCGCGTCGACATCACATTCGATGACCACAATGAATAATGTTTTTTTCCCCGAACGGCATCGTCGGCATCATCATCATCATCATCATCATCGTCGGCGCCGTCGACGGATGCGCCCCACCGCGTCGCCTCGCGCGAACGCCAAAAACGTCGACGAAGAGAAGCCACCTCTCGGGGAGGTCACCGCGAGGAGGAGTAAAAAAATGGTCGTCAGCGTGACCGGTGCGACTGGGTTCGTCGGGACGAAACTCGTCGAGAGTTTGCTCAGAGACGGCCACGAGGTGCGAGTGCTCACTCGGTCGATAAAACGAGCGAAAAGGAAACTCAAACCAGAAACGTTACCGAAAGGCACTTTACTCCTGATCGAACCAACGAAATGGCCTCTGGGAATAAAAGGATCGACGCATGTCGTGAATTTAGCCGGAGAACCGATCAGTACGAGATGGGACGAGAACGTGAAGAAAGACATCATGAACAGTCGAGTTAAGACGACGGAGGCGATTGTGAGCGCAATCGCAAACGTGAAGGAAGAGAGTAAACGACCGAAGGTTCTGGTGACGGCGAGTGCGATTGGCTATTACGGAACCAGCGATGATGAGACGTTTGATGAGTCGAGCGGATCCGGGAGCGATTATTTATCGAGCGTGTGTCGAGCGTGGGAGAAAGCGGCGAAGAAGGCGGAGGAGAAGACAAACGGCGAGACGAGAGTCGTGTTTGTGAGGTTAGGGATCGTTTTAGATAGAGACGGAGGTGCACTTGGAAAGATGCTGCCTACTTTTCAACTGTTCATGGGAGGTCCAATTGGTGATGGTGGTCAATGGTTTTCATGGATACACAGGAAAGATGCGGTGAGGATTATTAAGGAAAGTTTAGTGAACGAGGAATTGAAAGGCGCGATTAACGCCACCGCGCCGCATCCGGTGAAAATGAGAGATTTGACCAACTCGTTAGGGAAAGAGTTAGGGAGACCGAATTGGATGCCGGTACCAGACTTCGCGTTACAAGCCCTGTTGGGAGAAGGGAGTTCGCTGGTGTTACAAGGTCAGAAAGTGTTGCCGAAAGAGCTTTTGAGAGAAGGGTATCGATTCGAATACGAGACGATTTCGGATGCGTTGAATGAAATCGTAAACGAATAATCTACCTAAAATACCGCGCTTTGACTAAAATATACGCCCTATCTTCCCTGACGACTTCGTATTCATCGAACCCACTCTCTCTCACGATGTCTAAAACCGCCTCGCGATCCAAAAACGGTTTGTTCGTCTCCCAAGAATATGTCTCTTTCGTCTTGTCGCCTTTATTCGGCAAGACGACGGTGCTAAATAACACGCTCCAGTCGTTTCTATCGTTTTTGTCGGACGGTTTTACGACTCTTTTAATCTCTTTCATACCTTTGACTGGAGAGGGCCAACAATGCATACCCGCCGTACTCGACACCTTCTCAAACGTCGCGTCCGCAAACTGTAAAGCGCTCACGTCTCCCTGGACAACTTCGTAATTACAATTCTCGCATTCTCTCTCTAACGTCTCTCGCGCTCTTTCACACATGCTCTCAAAATAGTCCAGCGCGACGACTTTTGCGAATCTCTTCGACTTGACGATACTTTTCGTCACGACACCTGGACCACACGACACGTCCAAAAGGCTTAGTTTACCATCATCACATTCAGTCTCCTCCTCCTTCTGTGGCGCCAAGATGGCCACCAACTGCTCGGCTTCCTTCTCGCACCCCGGGTACCCGAGAAGTCGAAACAGTTGCCTGTATCCAGAGTCGTACGCGATGGCCCCGAGCTTGGTCTGGAACGGCGAGAACGACGACGCGGAAGACGCGTGGACGACTTTGACGACGCCTCGACCAACTTTACGCTTTGGTCGCGTCGACGTCTTCTTCGCATTGGAAATGAATTTTGGACGACGTAGTAAACGACGACTCTGACGCGACGACGCGAACGCGAGGCCACTCGTGGTCGTCGTCTCTCCGGCGAGCACGCGCGACGACATGGCGACGAAAGATTTTGGTTTTGGTCCTCCCTCGCTGGTTTGGTCGCTTTTGGAGCGACTTTGGAGCGAGAGAGTGACGCGAAAGATGATGATGATGATGGTCTCGCATTCCTCACTTTTGGACCATCATCGAGACTTTTTGAACATGACGAGCACCGGTGGGAGTCTTCTCCTTCGATCATGGACACCCACAAACAAAACCCCGGCGCGGTCCTCGGCGCTCCGTGGCGAGCGGTGTTCGGTCGCCTCGTCGGTTCATCGTCGCTCGTCTTCGTCTTCGTCTTCTCAAAGGGGAGAAAAGTTTCCCGTAACGAGACCAACTTGTTTGCGTTTTCCCGGGAGAAGTGCGCGCGCGTCGTCGAGCGAGAGTTTCGAGACGATGCCACCGTCTTCGGAGAGTAATGGTGGCAACGGTCTTCTGTTGACGTGCATCCACTGGGTGCAAAAACAAGTTCAAAACGCTCGAAACGCGGCGCCGCTTTTGAAATGGCCCGATGCGGTGCTCTTCAGCAAGGAGACGGCGAAAGACGTGACGAGAAACGCGATGGTGATTTTAGTCGGTTTGTGCGTGTTTACGGCAATGTTGGGGTGCATAGATTGGTGCATCGTGGCGTTCAGATCGTGGGTGTTGAATCTATGATGCCGAACGATGGTATTAGGAGTAGTGATAGTTTTTAGAGTGCATGTGTATTTGTGAACGTATTGGTTGTTCTTCGAGAACACGCTAAATGTCGTTAAGATGGTCAATGTTTATATGATCTTCTTCTTCTTCTTCCTATTTCTTACTTCTTTGCCAACTTTCTCTCCTTCGCCTCTCTTTCCGCTTTCTTAGACAAGTGTTTCTTGTACTCGCGAATGTCCTTGTCCCATCGGCGAACGGTTTTGTTCTCGCACACCCAAATATCTCTCGCGACTTGGTCAATTAAACGGAAATCGTGCGAAACCAAAACGACGCCACCGTTGTACACCTTTATCGCTTCGGCTAAAGCATCGATGGCTTCTAAATCCAAGTGATTCGTAGGCTCATCAAGTAACAACAAGTTTGGCTTACCCATACAAATCATCGCGAAGACTAAGCGAGATTGTTGTCCTTCAGATAGTTCACCAATGAGAGTCGTTTGTTGTTTACCGGAGATGCCGTATTTGCCAAGGAACGCGCGCCATTCGTCGATGTCTCGTTTGAATTTACCGTGGACGTTTGGATATGTATCCATGAAGAATTGTAAAACAGTCTTGCTTCGGTCCAAAACTTCAACCGAGTGCTGATGGTATTTCCCGATTCTCAAAGAGGAGTGTCGAGAAACCGAACCTTTGGTTGGCGTCAACTCGCCCGTCATGAGTTTCAATAAAGTGGATTTACCCGCACCATTCGGTCCAACTAACGCCACGCGACTATCGCAATCGACGCCTAAGTCCAACTTGTCGTACAAGTAGTTTTCCTCTTTACCGTTGTACGCGAACGAAACTTGGTCGAACGGTAACACCGGCGGCGGTATCTTATCGCAATCCGGAAAGTTGAACGTAAATGTTCTCTCCTTGTGAACCGGCGGTGTTAAACCGGCAGCGATCATTTTATCGATTATTTTTTGCTTCGACTCCGCTTGTTTCCGCGCGTTCGCGTACGTCCCACACGATCGAATAAACTCTTTCAAGTGGTTAATATCAGATTGTTCTTTTTCATGTTTACGTTGTTGGACGATGTTGTCTTCCTCAACCGTGCGACAATACGTATCGTAGTTCCCGGTGTAATACTTCAATTTGCCTGCCGTGAGCCAAATCATGTGCGAACACACACCGTTCAAGAAATCTTGCGAGTGTGAAACGACGACTAGACATTTTTTGTACGAAGCTAAGTGGTTTTCCAACCACACGCAGGCTTCTAAATCCAAATGGTTCGTCGGTTCGTCGAGCAACAAAATCGTAGGCGTCGCGAACAACGCTTTCGCCAACGACACGCGCATACGCCACCCACCGGACATATCTTTTGTAGGTCGATGAATCATTTCCGCGGAGAAACCTAATGAATGCAACAATTCGCTCGCTCTCGCCTCGAACGTGGTCGGGTCTATTTCTTCCAATCGATCGTACAAAGGTATCAAACGCTCGTCGTCCGGGCCAAAGTTCTCCAACAGGTGCTGCTCAAACTTGTTCAAGCGTTCCATCTCTTCAACGAGTTCATCGATGACACACTGAATTGCAGATCTATCCGACGGTTCCGCTTCGTTTTTTAAGTGATAAATGTCCACGTGGTCTGGGATCGGCACCTCGCGCGTGGCTAAACACTCGAGAAAGTTCGTCTTCCCCGATCCGTTTTGACCAATCAAACCGTATCGTCTTCCAATGGTCAATTCAATATCGCACTCGTCGATTAACACTCTACCATTCATGGTCATGGAAAAGTTTGTAATCTTGATATCTCTGGCGGCAATTTGCGAAGAGAGTACGCCGGTGACGGTTCGTTTCAAACCAGCTTTGGAGATGCCGCTGATTTCTGTCTTACCAATTGCTTGTTCCAAACTCGTAATTTCTTCCTTTTCTTCCTCTTCTTTACCCCCTTTCTTCGATTTCTTCTTCCTCGCTCTCTCCGCCTCTCGCGCCGCTTTCTTTTCCGCTTTGGCAGCTTCTTTTCTCGCTTTCTCCTCGGCTACTTGTTGAATCAACGCGGACGCTTCGGCTTCCTCTTGCGCGCGTTTCCTAGCAATGGCCTCACCCAACGCTTTCGGATCTAACTCGTCCATGTCTTTGAACTCGTCCGGAATTTCCGTCTGTGGTTTGTAAAGATCGTCCTTGTCTTTCGGTTTTTTCGTATCTTGAGCGATTGCAATGCCTTCTTCTTCCAATTTCTTCTTCTCCTCGAGAATCTTCTTTTGCTTTTCCGTCATGCCTTTTTGCTCGGGAACCTCCAAAGCATTCATAATTTCCTTCGCCTCTCTCGTCCCGGCAACCACGTTTGGCGCGATTGCATCTTCGGACCAACCTTCGGGAACAATTAACTCTTCCTCTAAATCGTCCACCATATTTCTGTCCTCGTCCGGAAGCATGTCTTCGTTGTACAAATCGCCCAACTCTTTCGCTCTCGCCAAATTCTCCTCCGCCTCTCTCCTCGCCGTCTCTTCGCTTTCTTGATTCGCTTTCGCTCTTTCCGCTAACAAACGCACAATTTCGTCTTCACCTTCCGTCTTATCGTCCGTATCGTTCGTAATCTCTTCAACCAGTTCCTTCCCAGTGAATATTTTCTTCTTGTGTCTCTCTTTTAACTCCTCTTCCTCCTTTGCTTTCCTCGCGGCGACTTTCTTCTCTTTCCACGCCAAATAACTCTCCAAAGTCACCGGCGTTCCAGAGCCACCTTTCACTTTCAACTCGTTCAACTTCTCTCTCAAAATATCCTGATCGGTCTTTCTATTCTTCATCGCTTCTAATTCTGCAGCTCGAATATCCGCCGCGAACACGTACCCCGGCGGCAACTTGTGTTTATACTTGCAGTCCTTTCCGTCTGCGCACTGCCAAAACCATCCGTATAATTTCTTCTCCACCGCTTCTAGAAAGTGTTTACAAATAATCTGCGTCTCGTTGTTCGAATTCGCCTCGTTGCCGTGTTTCTTATTAATCACTGCCTCTAACTTCTTCTGATCCCATTCGTCGATGGAATCCACGTTTTCGAACAAACTCCGTTTGGCGACTTTTTCGTTGATGGCTAAATCGTGGGAAAACGCGCACTTATCCCCGCTTTTCGCGCAGCATCCGTGCTTAAAAAACTCGCACAAAATCGTCTTCTTGTCCACGCCTTCTGGAACGTCCGGTTGTTTGATGTCGATGCCTTTCGTTCTCAACAGAAACTCCTGCGCTTCTTTCGCCGCCTTCTTTTGCGCTCTCAAATGTTCTCGTCCAATCTTCGTCGTCGGGTCGTTCAAGTCCTTCAGACGTTGCATCTCCTTCGCGTGTTTCGTGTTCATGGCCGCGCCTTTCACCTGCCCGAACGACTGGTTTTGCGACGCGAGCTTTTTCAACTTGTGCTCCTCTTTCTTCTTGTCTTCCATGACTTGCTGATGCGACATGCCGGCTTTTTTCGCCCGCAAGCGGTTCTCCTGCGCCGGCGTTTTCCCCATGACGAGATGCGATGATGATGATGATGATGATGATGATGATTAGCTCTGCAGAACACTTTTAGGATGAAGATGTCCAAAGACTCTTCGACGGCGACTTTAGAAAAACGCAAAAGCAGTCCGTCTCCCGAAACAAAAAAAAGAACCGTTGTTGTCTTCTTCTTCTTCTTTTGAACGCGCAAAGTGCCTTCGTCGTCGTCGTCGTCGTCGTCGTCGTCCAAACTGGGGAAAAAAGACCTCTTTTTTCGATAATAATAATGCGTTTGATGAAGACTTTTTGAGGCCTCTCTTTTTTTGGATTGAACGAAGAAGAAGGAAAAGAGATGGAAAAAATACACGCAAAAGTTTGATAAAAATGATAAAAATGAAATTAAAAAACAAGTGATTTATTTGTACGTTTGCTATTGGCCGGGCCTTGAGGATTACTCTTCAAGACCCGGCATTGCATCTCGATCAAGTGTGGTATTGTCAATAGAGGGTGATGAGAAAAAAAGGACGACGAAAGGCCCAAGAAGACTAAAAACGAAGAAGAAGCGGGGCACCTTTGTCCCCCCTCAAAAGAAAAAAAAGACGACACCCCTAAGCGCCGCTCGGGAAGGAGGAGGAGGAGGAGGAGAAAAACGACGTTGGGCGTTCCAAAAGGCGCGTCATCGTTTCGTCGCGTCTTTTCTCTCCTCGCCTATAACGTAAGGGTTTTGGACCACCAGAGAGAAAGAAAGCCGTCTCCAAAAGAGTCCCTATATGGACCACTTTGAGTCGTCCAAATTCGTTTTAAAATTTCGAAAAAAAAAGAAGAAAAATCGCCTCAAAAAGAGAGAGAGAAAGAGAGACATCATGGACGCGCTGAAAGCAGTCGTGACGACGACGTCGCGCGACGAAGCGGCGTCCGTCGAAACGCTGTGGCGCGAGCCGCTGAAATGCATCGCGGAGTGCGTGGACAACCAGGAGAAACGGGACGCGCTGGCAACGAGTTTAGTGCCTTTGGCACGATTGACGTGCGCGAAAAAAGCCGGCGAGGATGTTTTGGCGTCGAAAGAGGGGGAGAAGAAGGAGGAGACGACGACGGCGGGAGAGGACGCGAACGAACCACCGAAACCGGATCAGTACGACTTCGTGAGCAGAGATGTCTCGTTTTCCACGCCGCGAGGTAAATTTGACGTGTACAAGATGAAAAACGCTTCGTCTCTTTTGCTGTGTTCGTGTAACCCAAAAAAGAAGGAGAGTTTACTGTTAACGAAGGAGAACATGTCCACGTTTGCGGTGCTGCCGACGGACGATTCAAACGGGACGCAATATTTAGTGGTCAGTTTGAAAGAGGAGGTGAAGTTGCCATCCGTGAAAACTGGGATTAAAGCTATCGTGTGGCAATCGAGGGCGCAGTTATCCGCGACGGAGAAAAAATTGAAAGTGAGCATGGGTGAAGGAGGCGAAGGCGCGATGTCGAAGGAACGTGTGAAGGAAGCGTTTACGGTTGGCGAACACGACTTAAGCGAGGATGACACGTTAAAGAACTCGGTCGGATTGATGAGATGTTACGTGAAATCGTGCGGGGTGAAAGAGTACTCCAAAGGGTTCGTGAAAGTAAAGTGCGTGTTGAAATTCAACGATGGATATTTGTTTTTGCTGCGTAAACGTTTGATTTTTCTCGAACGGCCTGCGATTGTGACTTTGGTAGAGGATTTGGACGAACTACGGATCATGAGAGCGGAAGCGGGAGGCTCAGCGAATTTTGATTTAGCGTGCAAATTGAACGGCGTCGAACACGAGTTTTTGAACATTTCGAAGGAATATTTGTTGCCGGTGAGAGAGTGGTTATCGACAGTGTGCGAGGAAGCACCAGCGAAGGTTGACGAGGATGAGGAGGATGAAAATAGGAAGGAAAAGAGTAGCAAAGATGAGAACACGACGCGAAACATGCTTCAGGATGTCAACTCGGATTCCGACGATTCCGACGATTCCGACGACGAAGATTTCGAAGGAGAGGAATCCGAACCTGAAGACGACGACGGAGACGATTCCGACGACGATTCCGACGACGACGATTCCGACGACGACGATAATTGCTTCAGCACGGTCTCGAAGAAGACAAAAGAGAACAAATCCAGCACTCCAACCGGAACCAAACGTCCGCGTGAAGAAGAAGAAGAAGAAGAAGAAGTAGCAGAACAAAAACCAACCGACACGAAAGAAGATGATGAAGACTCCGACTCGGACAACGCGTTTGGCATCCAAGAGCATTAAAAACAATGAGAACAGAGGAGTACGACGAACCTGTTAAAACGTGTCAGCATTGCGAAATAGCGTACTATTTGCCCATTCGCTGACTGTCTTTCGCTTTCACCAATTAATCGCCATTTTTTGTCACGAAGAACTCTAAAAAATGGTTCTCCTCCCAGTACCAATCGTAAAAACAACGAGGCCAACTCGCGAAACGCTCAGATTGTGCATCAGGAGATCGTTCCTCTTCTGTTTCTCGTTTTCGATCGTTCTTCTGGTCTTTGGCGCACAGTTTGGCGTGGAAAACTTTGACGTGATGATGATGAGATCCTCCCCGACGTCTGAATACGACACTCCCCGCCGAGGGTTGATAGAGTCGGCGAGGGAGAAAATTCTAGGGAGCAGTAGCGGTAGTAATAGTAGAAGCAGCAGCGGTGCGAAGAGAGAAGACATCATGAACGAAGTGGAAGAGGTAGAGTACGAAAGGCCGAACGATGTGTCGACCGAGACTGATTTTCAAGAGGAGCAGGAGGAGCAGGAGGAGGAAGATATTATGGGAGCGAAAAAGGACAGAGACGGAGAAGCGGAGGAAGAGACCGGGAAAGGCGCAGAAGAAGTAGAGGGGAAGCTAGAAGAGGAAAGAGAGGGGGAAG
>Ga0066856_10001182_pt1 | contig 10112 bp, 6 predicted proteins | sample ETNtaG_5_FD_65605 | JGI IMG/M metagenome (GOLD analysis project Ga0066856, IMG submission 65605) | Marine microbial and viral communities from oxygen minimum zone, Eastern Pacific Ocean - ETNP201406SV205 | ecosystem: Environmental > Aquatic > Marine > Oceanic | place: Pacific Ocean: Eastern...
CTGATCATGAGAACGACCGCCCCTGCAAAGAGTGTCAGCCAGAACATGTAGAACAAACCAAACCCGATGCCAAGTGGCCCACTGAGCATGGATGAAGCAACACCTTGTGGGTACAATGCTGGGAACGAGAGCCATCCAAACCAACCGAGCCATACACCAAGCAACACATCGCGTTGCATGTCTTCGAGCTCCCTCCAATCTCTGAAGGCCTTGGGGAACATCTTGTGAAGGGCTTTTCCAGCGATTTGTGCTTCATACGGAGCTCCATTGCGAGCGGTGACAATACACATTTCGACCATCCACAACAACATCGCAATATCCAACCAGAACAACAGGTTGGTATTGATTGGTGCCAATGTCGCCAAGATGGCAGGGAGGTTCACCATGAGCACTCCAAGGCCACCTGCTGCAGCGATCGATGCCCATAATGTGCCCGGAGGAAGAGGTTCCTCTGGTTCCAACACCTCTTGACGAGGGAGCGCCATGAAGAGCAAGAAAAGTCCGGGCCCGAACATGAGTCCGAAGTATTGGGTGAAGGATTGCCCTCCGCCTGTTGAGACACCATCAATGGCATTCTCAAGGTGTTCTCTCGGCGCATATGGTCCTTCAGCATGGGTCACCCTCATCGACGGGTCAAGAACAAGAACCGCATCAGCAACACCCGTTGGTAGACTGCCTGCAAAAATCCCCTCCTGATCCAAGAGAATTGGCCATGTCACATTCAATCTCTCCTTGAGTGAGATGATGTCGGTTTGCCTCGCGTCCATGCCAGCAATGACTTGTATGACTTGAATTTCATCGCTTTTCGTATCGAGTGTTTTGTTGAGTTCGAGCGCCTGCTGAATTGCATTTTCAGAACCCGGAAGGGTGACGGCCACAACCAATGCGGTGTTTCCGTCAAGGTACTCCGAAATCGTCACCATGTTACCCATAGCATCGTAGACCTCCCCATCGTAGACGCGGGCGTCATCGCCAATGCTCGCAGCTGAGCCTAAGTTGGCTTGGCCCCAAGCCGTGGGGATGACAAAAATGGCCAACAGCACCAAGGCGGCTAAGATCGGTAATGGTGGTAACTCCTCGCTCCGAACAAGGGAGTAGACATATGCAGCCAACGCAAAGATCGTCGTCAATGTGAGGAAAATTGCAGCGTTTGCAAATCCTTTGTCCTTGGGTTCAACTTCAAACCTGACAATTCCAAACGCATGACAGTCGCTGTTGAGATCGCCAGAAATAGTTTGGATGCATACCTGTAGATTCGCGTCGCCTAATCCAAGTTGCTCAACGCCTGACCACGCCCAACTGGTTTGGTTCCCTTCCATTGGTCGGTCAATACGAATCCGCCCGGTCGATTCTTCCATCAAGTAATCAGGGTCTCGAACAAGTTGTTCATCCGGTTCAAGTGGCCCCCAGATTTCCCATTTGACGGATTTCACATCATCTGTGCCCCATGGGAATAACGGCTGCACTTCGATGTGAGCTCGTCGTTCATCATCGATTGTAATGCTCGCCTTTGGCTCGTAAAGTTCGCCTTGAATGATGATGCCGCCACTGTTCTGTTCAAAGGCACCCCACTGCACTCGCATGACGGTTCCATCACAGTTGTTTTGAGCGGTGAGCGTGAGCGTGAACACGTCACCTGGTTGCATGCTAATGAACGCCTCTTGAGTTTCACCGCTGAAGTTCATTGCAGCGTTTGAGATCGCAGTATCAACCGTTTGGGTGACCACCGCATCATAGATTGGAACACCCCCTGCATCCACTGAATAGGTCAAGATGGTCGTTGGATCAGTTGCTATGGGCTGGCGGGTGCATGATTCGTGAGACAATGGTCCGGTTTCGATGTAGGCAGAAAAGAAGACACTCATATTGACCGTGGCGTTGATCGGTTGTTGGATTGGTGGACTCGAGATACTAAACACAGGAACTGGTCCAGCACCTGCGTTGAATGAAAACCCGCCGACAGCATTGTCAGTTCGCCCTCGCTGAAGCACGGCTTCCTCGACATCCAAGCCTTCAACAAATAAGCGCTCCATGGGATTGATTTCCCAATCGATGTAGCCGGGTTCATACACCGGGTCTTCGATTGCACTCGCATAGCCACCAAGGGTCATGCATGCAAGCAGGCCAAGCAAAGCCATGGCTGCGAAGCGCTTGCGCATGGATGGACCAATCGGTTGTGGTTCATGAAGACAATGGCCGAATGTGAGTGGGTGTCATTCCACTCAAGCGACGAGGTAGTTGACAAAGAAACTCATCAACATGAATCCAAAGGTAATGGAAATTCCATTGACACCTCCTTTGGTGAGGAAGCCTCGATTTTCCAACAGTGCTCCAAGAAGGCTGTCCATTTGGCATCCCAGCCAGCCAATCACAACAACGGCAGCACTCAAGGTAAGTCCAATCTGTAAATCCGTCATTCCGGTGGTGAAGTACCAGGCTGGGAAACTAAGCACACCAATGAGTCCAGATCCTGCGAGTGCAGCAAGTTGACCACTGGGGGAGAATCCGCCATTGATCCCGGCCTCACAGCGTTTGAATGTGGTGATCATTCGCACATTGTCATCCAAACATCCAATCTCGCTGGCGAAGGTGTCGGACGCAGCAACCGCTACGGCCGCACTGAACATCCAAAGACCAGTTTCCCATTCTTCTGTGATGAAGGCAAATATAGCTACAATACCAGGCAGACCACCATTAGCGATGACGTTGTCATAACTTCGATGACCATCGTTTGATTCGGACATACCTCGTTCAAGCTTCTCGCTAAAACGCCATTTTGTCGCTTTGTGCGCAGACAACAAGAAACCAAGGAGGATCAACAGCCAAGTCCAATGGCCCAACGCACCAACGGTCAAGCCGAGAACAGCAGCAGCAAAGACACCAGCTCTGTCAAGCATCTTTGCCTTGGAAGAGACCAGAACAAGCCCTAGAATAATCAGGGCTGTGACGAAGATATTGCCTTGATTTGGGCCCGGAATAAACACATCCATACCATCTCCTCCCACCTAAACGGGCATCAATCACCTCAAAGGTGCTTTCCCTGTGATGAAAGGCGATTTAGCGCTTTTTTGGGTATTATTGATAGGTCGGTTCAAGCAACACAGAGGCTAGAATACGCCTTGAAACCTGCCATAATGCAAAAATGAGGAAGATGATCCATCCAAGCGCCAACACCAACTGAGCTGCCCAGTGAATATTGGCACCGATCAAACCAATCGCCCACGAACTGCCATTCCACAGTGCATGGCCAAGGATTGCTAAGCCAATTGCCGTGGTAGGTTTGGTTGGTAGCGGGATTCCATTTTCTCGGGATGAACACAACCACCTTGGAATCATGATGGGTGACTGTGGTGCATTCGAGGCCGACAACACTTCACCAGTTCCTTTGTCGACAAGCATCCACTGCTTGACTTCAGATGTGACTTGCTGTTTTGGTTCGAGATGCATGAGAGGTGCTGGACGTCGTAAGGTCAAGTAACAGCCAATTGCATAACCGGAAATTCCCGTCCACACACCATGACCGGGTATGCTTCCAATACCGCGAATAATCGAAGTGAACCCAAAGGTGATCGAACTCGCTTCAAAGGCTCCAAAGGTCATGAGGATGTAGGTCATGTTCTCAAGCAGGGCAAAGCCAAGACCAACAGTGAAACCAATCTGAAATCCTCTTCGTGGTGAATCAATGAAACGGGCAAGGGCGTACACTGCAGCTGCCTTACACAATTCTTCGCCGACGGGTGCAGAAACCATGAGGATCAGACCGTAGCCTAGGCTGGTCTCATTTGTCATGCTGAGTCCTAAGAAATCGATAATGACGGGCGAAATATTCGAGTTGATCATGATGGCAGGAACCGTAGAAATCATTCCAGCGATCAGCATCCATTCTGCAAGTCGACGGGTTGTTTGCAATCCAAAGTAGTGAGTTAGCGTGGACCACCAGGCAAACACGGGCGTCGAAAAACCAATCAAAAAGGCGGGGATCACAACAGCGACAAATAACAACCCAGTATATGCATTAAGGCCCACGATGAGAAGAGGAAACAGGCAGATGCTTGAAGCAAAAACGCCGCCAAAAAACAACCACCACAAAGCCTTCCTTGATGGCATTTCCAAAGGTGCTGAATCGTGAACCAAGTGATGGACGACTTGAATTGGTTGTGGCGATTGTAACACATCATCGTGACTCATCATGTGAATCATGCTTCCCTGCGGGTCTGGTACTGCTCGAACCAAATGGGTCAAACGTGGCCTTCTCAGAAATGCCATCATCGCTAACACTGGAATCGAACAGAGTGAACTGCCAAAGACGAGCCATGGATCGCTTGGCCCTAATGTCCCATTGAAATCAGAGTCGATCAACCCAGCAAGAAAAAGAGGAGCCATGTTGGTAATCAAAAACAAAAGCCCGACAAGACCGAGCATCGATCGTACGGTTTTCCAAGGTTTTGAGGTGTGAGCCAGGACCAAATCCGCTGGTGCTGGTGAGAGCGGTACCATTGGAACGCCCTGCATGCCCCTACATAGGGGGCTTCGCTTTCAATGCTTACCTTGTTGGTCCCGCTCAGTTCGCCCATCACTCGTCACTAAAACAAATCAGCAGTCGGCTCAAAGCACTCATCATTGCGGGGTTGGTGCTCGAATCTCCTCCACAAGAAACCACCGGCTTCAGTCGATGAAAAAAACACGCCTTCATCAATGAAATACCCGATGGAGTAACATGAGTTGGCTCGAATCCTTCTTTGCACCCCGCAGAGATCACAGAGGGTGGTCAACGCCGAGTGAAGCAGCCAGATTGTTCTTCTTGCTGACCATGTTGACAGTTGGGTTTTGGGCTTGGGTGAACACATCAGGAAACCTCGTGATGTGGTTTGGTCTGACAATGTTGGTTTCCACACCACTGCTCAGCGTCGGTTGGTGGCTGATCTCATTGGTGAGCGCTCGATATCCAGCGAAGGTCCTCATGGATGCGGTCAATAACGTCAAACCACGTAAGTAAGATTTCACTCACTAAGGAATCCATAGCCCCATTCATGGGGTGGGGCAAAGGTTTCTTTGATCGAACGAGGCGAGACCCATCGCAACAAGTTGAGCGGTGAGCCGGCCTTGTCGTTGGTACCGCTTCCTCGGGCACCACCGAACGGTTGTTGCCCCACAACTGCACCTGTCGGCTTGTCGTTGATGTAGAAGTTTCCAGATGCGTATCGAAGTGCCTTCATCGCAGTCAGCACATCTTCTCGCTTGGTGGCGAAAATGGATCCAGTTAATGCATATTCCGAGGTGCCGTCACAAGTAGCGAGCACGGCCTCATATTCATCATCAGGATACACATGAATGGACAGCACAGGTCCGAAAATTTCCTCCGCCATCGATTCGTAGTGGGCATCGCTGCAGACAATGGTCGTTGGCTCGATGAAATAGCCCTTCGAACCGTCATAGCCACCACCGGTTACGATTTCACAGCCAGGGTCTGCCTTGGCCCTGTCGATGTATCCGCAGATGTTGTCAAAGGATTTCTTGTCGATGACAGCCGACATGAAATTGGTGAAGTCCCGCGGGTCACCTACGGTGATTTTAGCAACCTCAGCACAGTATTCGTCCTTGATGCGTCCCCATACTGATGCCGGGATATAGGCTCGGCTGGCTGCACTGCACTTCTGTCCTTGGAACTCAAAGGAGCCTCGCAACAGAGCGACGACGAGCGCGCGCTCATCGCAATCGTGATGGGCGACGATGAAGTCTTTACCGCCAGTTTCTCCAACCACTCGTGGATAGGAGCGATAGGTTTCGAGGTTGTTGGCCACATCTCGCCACATCTTACGGAAGACAGAGGTGGAACCGGTGAAGTGAATGCCGGCGAGCATTGGGTGGGCAAGTACCGTGTCGCCAACCATGCTTGCTTTCCCTGGAATGAAATTGATCACACCAGCTGGTAGGCCAGCGTCCATCATCAAGCGCATCAAGAGGTAATTTGAGACGTAGGAATTTCGGCTAGGCTTCCACACACCTGTGTTGCCCATGATGGCCGTGCTCGATGGTAAATTGGCTGCAATGCTTGAGAAGTTGAATGGCGTCACGGAGAAAATGAAGCCTTCAAGCGGGCGAACTTCACTGGAATTCCACATGCTTGATGGTGAAACAGGGGGCTGCAAATCTTCGTAGATTTGTCGGCAGTAATCGGAATTGAACCGCCAGAAGTCAATCAATTCACACGCAGAATCAATTTCTGCTTGGTGGCAGGTCTTCGACTGATTGAGCATGGTGCTGGCGTTGATTTTGGCTCGGTATTCGCCGCGCAGCAATTCACTTGCTTTGAGGAAAATCGCCGCACGTGCTTCCCAAGGCATGGTCGACCACATCTCGTGGGCATCAAGGGAGGCTTGAATGGCTTCTTCGACATTGGCTTTGGTTGCCATGTGCACTCGAGCGATGACGTGGCTGTGATCGTGTGGCATGACTTGTTCTACAACATCGCCGGTGAACACTTCTTTGCCATTGATGATGCATGGAATTTCGATGACTTCTGAGGATTGGCGGTCAAGCTCTTTCTTGAGCGCAGCACGCTCTGGACTGCCTGGAAGGTAGCCAAGAACTGGTTCGTTTACTGGGGTCGGTGGGCGAGGGACGTTGTTCACCATGGACCACTGGTGGAGAAGACGCCCTTTGAATCTCACGCTTTGTACAGATGGGCGTGCTTGGCACGAACTTTGCTGATCTTTGGACCCACCACTGCCATGCAGTAACCTTGCCCGGGGTTGCGTGCGTAGTAATCGTGATGATATTCTTCAGCGATGGTGAAATGAAGTGGCTCTTCGATGGTGGTGACGATTGGTGCATCAAACAGTTCCTGAATACTCTCAATCACTCTTCGGGCGATGTCGCCTTGTTCAGCTGTTGTTGGCATGATGCAGCTTCTGTATTGCGTGCCGATGTCATTGCCTTGGCGGTTGAGTTGAGTGGGATCATGAACGGTGAAGAAAACTTCGAGCAGTGTCTCATACGGCACAATGCTTGGATCGAATACCACTTCGACAATTTCTGCGTGACCAGTTGTTCCAGAACACACCGGTTCATAACGTGGATTTGGATCAAATCCTCCAGCATAGGCAGGAAGAGCCGAATCAACACCATGAATGCCTTTGAACGCACCTTCTGTGCACCAGAAACATCCGCCACCTAACAGGGCTCTTTCCATGCGCTAGGCCAAGCCTTGGACTGTTTTGAACTCTTGCTCAGAGATTCGTTTTGGTCGCTTGGTGTGAAATGAAACACTTGGTGAAAGGTAAGGCCAAAAAACATTCTTTGATAAACCAAATTTTACCCCCCCCGTTCATGGAATCGTCGACGGACGCCTCATTGTTCGAAGGACGGTTCTTCTTCAACATGGGTGGCTTCACCCATGATCACCGAAAGAAAGTGCTTGTTTTCGGACTGATTGCTTGTTTTGGCATGGCTTCACTGATTGCTATGGGTCCTGACTGGGCAGAGGCATGGGGTGAGGGCGACCTCGAATCTGTTGATGCGTTAGCCATCAGGGACAATGCGTTCGGTGCCGAAGATGCCAATGCAGACAGCACGCAAGGATTCGTGTTTTTAGTCCATCATTCAACCCTGAATGATTCTTCTGAAGTATGGCAACAGGAAGTGATTGATGCGCTTGCTGTTTTTGCTGGATTACCAGATGTTTCAATCGAGTATTCATGGGAATCAGAAGGTGATGGGCGAAGTGAAGTAACCGCTCAACGCGATGATGGTTTCTGGGCTCAGAATCGAGTGGTGATGGATCTCACAAGAAAAGATGCCAAAGCGTTGTATGGTGAGCATGAAGAGTCCATTGAAATTGATGATTCGTTCGATTCTTGGCGAACGGAGGGCATGGCGATTGAGTACACATTTGATGACCGCATCAAGGAAGATTTGGTCAAAGCCGAAATCGTTTCAGGCCCTCTTTCGTTGATTATTCTCGCCATTGTGTTTGGTACCCTCTTGGCCGCACTCTTGCCAGTTGGCGTTGGCATACTCACGGTGCTATCAGCGATGGGTGTAACCATTTGGCTTTCCAACGTCACCGATGTGACGCAATACGCAGTCAACATCATCACATTGATTGGAATCGGCGTTTCTATAGATTATTCTCTTTTCATGGTCAATCGATTCCGGGAGGAAATTGCGCGCCATCCCGATGACATTCGAACCGCTACTGCAATGAGCGTGGCAACCGCCGGAAAGGCGGTCTTCTTCAGCGGAATTACCGTCGCCATTGGCCTCATGGGCATGTTGTTCTTTGCCAACACAAGCCTGCCAAGTTTGGGCATTGGTGGTACCTTGGCTGTCACCATCGCCATGATTTACTCGCTGGTTGTCTTGCCAGCCGCCCTCGCTATGCTTGGGCCGAAAATTAATTCTGGATGGAAGCTACCGTTCTCCTTCAAAATTGAAACCAAAGACGATGGAGAAGGCGTCTGGGCCAGAATTGCAAACACGGTGATGGACCGGCCTTGGGCGGTGCTCATTCCAACCCTCATCATCCTTCTTGGCGCAGGTCTCCCGTTCTTCCAGGCAGAGTTTTCGCTTGCTAATCGGGATGCATTACCTCCAGATGACGAATCGCGGCTTGGGCTTGATCGCATCGATGAAATTTGGCCAAAGAGCACCTCCAATGCAGCATTGGTAGTCATCGATTTCGATGGTGAAGACCCACTTAATGAGTCGAACCTCCGAGCCATGCACCAATGGATGGTCACTCATATCGAAGATGAACGAATCACCGAAGCGTTTGGTTATGCTCTTCCACAAATGGGTATGAATGAATCCAGCGTTGTGCAATACTGGACCACACCAGATGAGTACCTTACACCGGAGCAAATCGCAACGAGAGACTACCTTCGAGACCAGTTTGTTTCAAACAACGTGACCTATGTTGTGTTCGCTATTGACGGGCCAAGCACCAGCGTTGAGAGCCACGAATTTGTCGCCGATCTGAGAGAGGAGCGCAACGATTTCATTGATACACTGATCAGTGGTGATGATGCATCGCTCAATGTGGCAGGATTTGCGGCCTACAGCCTTGATACCCTTTGGGCCATTCAAGACAACCTTCCGATCGCTCTTGCGTTCATCTTGGTTGCAACCATCGTGCTCATCTTCATCCAAGTGCGAAGCGTGATTATACCAATCAAAGCCATCATCATGAACATCCTCTCCATTTCTGCTTCGTTTGGAATGCTCGTGTTTGTGTTCCAGTGGGGGTATGGTTCGGAATTACTGAACTTCACCCCTCAGCCAATTGAAGCGACGAATCCTGTCATCATGTTCTGTATCGTCTTTGGTTTATCGATGGACTATGAAGTGCTGATGCTCTCTAGAATTCACGAAGAATGGGAACGAACCGGCGACAATACGCTTGCTGTCGCCAATGGGTTGCAGAAGACGGGTCGTTTGATCACCGGCGCAGCAGCAATCATGGTGGTCGTGTTCAGTGCGTTTGGCCTTTCCTCAATTATCATCTTGAAGCAAATCGGTCTCGGTCTTGCCTTGGCAATTCTTCTCGATGCAACCGTTGTTCGTGCCCTCGTTGTGCCTGCAACGATGCGATTGATGGGCGAGTGGAATTGGTGGTCGCCAAAGTGGTTGGACAACATTTTCCCAACAGCAAAACCTCACGAACATAGCAACGGTCAAGAATCAGATTGAGGGTTCCGCAGTATGGCTGACCCATCGGATGCTTTCGTCTTGCCTCGAACAGGGCGCACCTTGCGCAACAGAAGCGTCCTTGCTGCCATGACCAACAAGCAAAGCCATGATGATGGCACCCTCTCGGATGAGGAAATTCACTGGCTGACAATGCGGGCTCAAGGAGGGTTTGGCATTGTGACCACAGCTGCTGCGAACGTTACGGAAACCGGGCGTGGTTGGGATGGGGAAATGGGGGTTTGGGGCGATCATCAACTTCCGGGCCTTACCACCATGGCCACTGAACTTCGCTCTCATGGGGCCGTCAGTTTGGTTCAGTTGTTTCACGGGGGCATGCGCGCTCCACAGCGAATCAACGGTGTTCAACCGGTGTCAGCAAGCATCAACACTGAGGCAGGGATGGACGGTTCTACCCGTGAATT